>Ga0136624_1000354_pt1 | contig 17104 bp, 16 predicted proteins | sample AntDrymUQ4692206_2_FD_104802 | JGI IMG/M metagenome (GOLD analysis project Ga0136624, IMG submission 104802) | Polar desert sand microbial communities from Dry Valleys, Antarctica - metaG UQ469 (22.06) | ecosystem: Environmental > Terrestrial > Soil > Desert | place: Antarctica: Dry Valley... | reverse complement strand
CTCGCCAAGCACGCCGAGGAGTACCGGCTCGAGTACAACACCCTCAGACCGCACGAGGCCATCGCCTGGAACCGGCCACAGGAGGTGCACCTGGGCCTGGCCGACCCCACCACCCCGACCTTTCACACCAAGGAAATCCTGCCAACTACTTGACGCGGGACAGGGGCGAGGGTGAGCGCGGCCCGGCGCAGCGCCCGGCGCAGCTCGCTGTAGACCTGCCCGGGCGCGCGGGGGAGCACCCGGGTTTCGACCGCGGCGGCGTGGGTGTCGTCGAGGTGGGCGGTCTCTGCGCAGACCAGCCGCGCCCGGGGCAGGTCGAGGTCTCCGGCGGCGAGCGCCGCGTTGGTGGCCGGTAGCCGCTGCAGCGCGAGGGCGGTGTCGAGTAGCCGGTCGGCGGCCCGGCGGGAGATCCTCAGCGCGCAGCCGATGTCGGCGGCGGCGAACTCGCTCACCCCATCCCGGGTGGCCCGCTCCCCGCCGCCGATCGCTGGGTCCTCCGGCGCCGGTTGGCGGCGGGCGAACTCCGCGACGTAGGCCAGCTGCCGCGCGGTGGCCTGGTTGATCGTCCGCTGCGCGGCGGTGATCGCGGTCAGCAGCTCGTCGCTGCGCAACGCGGTGGGACTCGACGCGGGCGCCGCCAACTCTATCCGTGTGTCGAACATGTGTTCGAGTATACCGGTGGCTCCGACACTTTCCGCGGTCGTCCACAGGCCGGGACGGCCCGATCATCGGAGCCTCGCGAAGTGCTGGCGCACAGCCGGTACGCCTCCTGCGGCTGCGGCTACGGACTCACCGTCCGTCGCTCTTACGAGGCGGTCTGATCTGTCGATTGGTCCATGACGTAGATAGTTGCGCCGCCCGGGTCCTGGTAAGTGGCCAGGAAGCCGCCGGGAATCTCCGCGGGCCCTTCGACCACGGCAAGGGTCTCCGGGCGAGCAGCATGGAAGGTCTTAAGGCTGTCGACGACAAACACCGGCCCGACTGGGGCCTTGGGGTCGTTGGCGTCGAGCATGACCTGCACGTCGCTGTCCGGCAGGGCCAGCGCGACGGTTGCGTCGCCCTCACGCCACACCTCGGTGAAGCCGAGGACGTCACGGTAGAGGGCGAGCGAGGCTGTCAGGTCGGAGGTCGGGACGAACATGAACTCGAACTTCATGGCGGGTCCTTCCGTGTCGTAACTAGATTTCGGCCAACCATAATCGCATTATGGTGAGGTGCGCGAGTGGATCCCGGTATCGACCTCCCCGAAGGGCCGGCTCGTGCTCGCTGCGGTCAAGGAGTTCGGGGCATGCCCCTATGGCGAGGTCATGGTCGCTGAGCTGGTGGCAGCGGCGAAGGTCACCACGGGCACGCTGTACCACCACTTCGGCAGCAAGCTCGGGTTGTATGCCTTCGTGCGGGGGGACGTGGAACGCCGCCTCCTGGACCGGATGGAAGGCGCAGTGGCGGCCAGGGAGTCGGATCGCGCGGCCGCCGTGACGTCCGCCTTGCTCGTCGGGCTGGACTTCGCCGTTCGGGAGGACTTCCTCCGCATCCTGGGAGACCCTCCCCCGGGCACGAACCATGATCGGCTGGCCGAGATGCTCAGCCAGAGCGCCGTCCCGACGGCACCACTTCTCGGCCGGGTGCTCGCGGCGGCCTGGCGTGCGGCACTATCGGCGATCGCCGAAGGCGCCGAGCCGGAGCAGGCCCGCGCTGCCATTGCGGCTCTAAGAGTCCACTTGCCTGGCGAATGAAGGCCTCACCGAAGCGTACGGAACCCCGCGGTCCAGGCCACACAGGAGCCCATCCCGGCCACCGCCGGCGGCTCTCCTGACGTAGGCAACCATCGGCGGAGCTGCAATCCACCACTTTCAGCCTTCCGCGATGTCGACTCTCACCAACATTCCGGGGTTGTCGAAGGCAACGGGCCGATGCCGGCATCGGCGAGTCGACAGGCGTCGTTGGCGGCGATGCTCGCAGTGCCTCGCGGGTCGAGCCCTTAGGGTACGGCGCGACCGCGTGCAGCAGTCGCGGTTGCTGACGGGACCATCAGGGAGGCAGTAGTGCCGGAGGAGCCGGAGCGCCCGACCACCGGGCCGATCTTCGTCATCGGCAGCCAGGGGTCCGGCACGACGTTGATGCGGCTCATCCTGGACAGCCACGAGGACTTCGCGCTGGCGCAGGAAACCGGGTTCATGCGGGCAGCGCTGGCGCAGCTCACGGTGCCGTTCCACGAGGCAGGTCGCGACTGGTATCTCCGCCTGGGCTGGTCCGAGACGGAAATGCACGACCAGCTCCGCGGGTTCTACGAGCGCATTTTCGCGCGCTTCGCCGCATCGCAGGGCGCCCGCCGCTGGGGCGACAAGACGCCGTACCACATCTGGCATGTCCCCGAGCTGGCCCAGATCTTCCCCGACGCCCTGTTCCTGTGCATGGTGCGTCACCCGGGCGGCACTACCGCCTCCGTCCAGAGCCGCTTCGACTGGCAGGTGCCGCACGCGGTCAACGCGTGGGTCCGGCAGAACACCGAGATCGCGCTGCGGGCGGTTCAGCTGCCCGGCCGGTTCGCGCTGCTGCGCTACGAGGACCTCGTCCTCGACCCGGAGACCAGCCTGCGCGAGTTGCTGGAGTGGATGGGTGAGCCCTGGACACCACGCCTGCTGGAGCACCACGTCGTCCACGGTGAGCGGGAGCCGCGGCGCGTCGAAGGCATGACGAGCGCGACGGACCCGATCGACGTCGAGCGCATCGCGAAATGGACGTCCAAGCTCGATGCCGAGGCGCGGGAGCTGCTGCGGACCGAGGCCGCACCGCTGGCGCGCTTCTACGGCTACGACGTCGACGACGCGATGCATCTGAGTTCCCTGCTGCCAGCGGACTCAGCACGCCGCAAGCTGGTCACGTCGGCGGACATCGCCCGGCGGCAGCCTGAACACACCGACGTGGATTGGAGTCCGCGCGGCCGGCCCGCCGCGAACCGTCGCCTCGATCCGGCCGAGCTGTGGCTGGGTCGCAACGACGGGAAGAAGGGCGCCCGGTCCGGTGCGGGGCGGCGGGCCGCGGCCGGCACGCCGCGCCGCCCGAAGCCGGACAAGAGGACGCCCGGTCCACCCGTGCAGAGACAGCGGTGAAGCGCGGGACGACCGGCCGGAGGACGGCGGGTCACGTCTGCGTCGGGTGGCAGCCGAGTTCCGAGCGGGAGGCGATGTGAGCGTGCAGGAGTCGGCGGTCCTGCCCGGCGCGGGTGGGCCGATCTTCGTGGTGGGGTCGCCCGCGGCGGGCAGCGCCCTGGTCAGGGAGGCGCTGGACCGGCACGAGCGCCTGGCGATCGTTGCCGACACCGGATTCCTGCGTGCGGCGGTCAACCACCAGTGGGTGCCGTTTCGCCGCAGCGGTGGCTGGTACAAGAGGCTGGGCTGGAGCAGGGAGGAGTTCTCCACCGAGCTGCGTGCCCTCTACAGCGGACTGTTCGAGCGTGTCCTGCAGCAGCAGGGTAAGCAGCGGTGGGGGGACGCGACACCGCTTCACGTGTGGTACCTGGACACCGTGAACAGGATCTTCCCCGACGCCGTCGTGGTCGGTGTGGTTCGCCACCCGGCTGCGGTCGTCACCGCGCTGGTGCGCGGTGGACTGGAGCCCCTTCCCGCGGTCCGGCAGTGGCGCGGCGCCACCCTCGAGATGCTGCTGTCCGGCTCGTCGATGGGCGGGCGGTTCCTGCTGGTGCGCTACGAGGATCTGGTCGAGGCGCCGGAGGAGACGCTGCGGGAGCTGGTCGCGCTGCTGGGTGAGCCATGGTCGGACCGGATGATCGAGCTGGACGGCTTGCGTGGAGTCGCCGTCCAGGGCGGTTCGCTCGACCCCTCGACCCGTACGACGTTGCGCAAGCGGGCTGGTCGGTTGGCCAACCTGTTCGGCTACGACCTCGGCAAGCCGGGTAAGCACGCCCCGCTCCCCGCAGCCGGTCGGCGCCGCCGCGTGCTGACCGGCGATGACCTCGCCGTACGCCGCACGGAGTTTCCCGCTGTCGGCCGGAAACGGCCCACCCCGCCGCGCGTGGACCGCCCCTTGCGCTCGAAGCAGGTGCGCCCCAACTTCGTCCGCGGGGCGAGCGGGCGGCCCTGACGCCGCTGGCCGGGTGATCGCCCGGGAACCAGCTCAGCCGAGGGTGTTCGCCCTGGCGAGGTCATCCTCGAAGTCCACCTCGACGCACCCGAACTCGGAGATGTCGACGGGCAGGAAGTGCAACCCGTCCTGCGCGATCGCCAGCTCTATACCGCGCTCGAAGTAGTCCTGGTCGGCGCACTCGCGGAGTCGCTGAAGCAGCGTCGCCTTGTCGCGGGCGGATACGTAGTTGATGCCCACGGCCTCGCCGAGTCCATCGACCACGGTCTTGGACAGCTGGTCGATGTTGCCCTGCGCATCGACGGTGTACTTGACCTCCTCCGCGCCGACAGCCGCCGTGTTGACGCAGACGAAGCTGGTCTCCGCCGTGAGCAGGTCGCGCACCTTCCCCAGGATCCGCGGGTCGAAGACCACGTCGCCGTTGAGCCACAGCAGCCCACCCTCGCCGGACAGCTGGAGCACCCTGGCCAGGCTGCGCGCGGTGTTGGTCTCCGAGTAGTTCTCGTTGTAGGCATAGAGGACCTCGGGAAACGCCTCCATGATGAGGTCCATCTTGAAGCCCACGACAATGGTGATCCGACAGTCCGCGCCCAGCACCGTGGTGATGTGGTCCAGTTGTTGAGCCATGATGCTCTTGCCCGTGGCCAGCTGGGTCAGCGGCTTGGGGAACGGGCGACCGAGGCGAGTACCCATGCCCGCGGCGAGGATGGCGACCTGTGGTGTCATCGGCCCGGAGGGTAGCAGGAAGCCTGGTGTCGGGAGCCTGCTGAGGACATGGCCCCGGTAGCCTGTCGGCCGTGTCACCAGCCGACGGCCCGACGACGCCCCGCGTCAGCGTCGTACTGCCGGTCTACAACACCGAGCCATATCTCGCCGAGTGCATGGACTCACTGCTCGGGCAGGACCTCGCTCCCGGTGAGCTGGAGATCGTGGCCGTCGACGACGGCTCCACCGACGGCAGCGGCGAGTTGTTGGACAAGTACGCCGCCGATCACGAACACGTGGTGGTCTTCCACCAGGAGAACTCCGGCTGGCCGGGTCAGCCTCGCAACCGGGCAACCAAGGCGAGCAGCGGTCGCTACGTCTTCTACATGGACTCCGACGACTACCTCGGTGCCGAGGCGCTGCGCCGCATGTGCGACTACGCCGACGAGCACGAGAGCGACATCGTGCTGCCGAAGATGGTTCCCTCCGACGACCGGCCGGGGCGGTGGCTCCTGTGGAACGAAACCCAGGTCGATGCCGACCTGCGGCTGGCGTTCAAGACGCTCAGCCCGCAGAAGCTGCTGCGGCGATCACTGATAGCGGAACACGACCTGCGCTTCCCCGAAGGCATGGTGCGATTGGAGGACGGCATCGTCCTCGCCCGCGCCTACTTCTTCGCGCGGCGGGTTTCCCTGCTCGCCGGCTACGACTTCTACTTCAAGCGCCTGCAGGACGAGGCACAGAACATCAGCAAACGCGCCATCAATCCGGAGGGGTACGTCGGATCTGTACGCGAGATCATGGACAGTGTCCGGGAGCTGTGCCCCGACAAGGCGCTGGCCGACGACATCATCCTCGACCTGTACCGGCGCAAGGCGTTACGCCGGCTACGCCCAGATCGCATCCTCGGCTACCGGCCGCCCCGCCAGCAGGCGTGGGTGACGGAGGCGGCCCGACTCGCCGCGGACCACGTGCCACGGGAGCTGCAGCAGCGGCTCAAACCCATTCCGCGGCTGCAGTCGGAGTTCGCTCGCCGTGACGATGTGCCCGCGGTGCTGACACTTGCCCAAGCTGACGCGGCCGGCGTGCCGCCTGCCGCACGCGTCGTCGACGGGCAGCTCGTGTTGGACGCTCCCGAAGCGGAGGGACGCGAACGCGGGATCACCGAATTCGTCGAGCTCGTCGTAGCTCGCGTCGGGTTGCGGCAGCGGGTCCCCCACCTCGAGCTGCTCGTGAGCGCCGGTGTCGGCGGGCTCGACTGCGCGCCACTACAGCTGCAGGTCGAGCTCCTCCCGCTTGGCGGAGGGCGACCGGTCGTCCTCCCGCTGACGACGACGGCGACCGGGTCGGGGACGGCGCGTGACTACACCGCCCGGCTGCCCTTGGACCAGCTTGGTCGAGCGAGAGTGGCCAAGTACCAGGTCTGGGTGGTGGCGCCGCTGTCTCCACCGCTTCGGGTCTGGCCGACGGTGCCCAAGGGCACTGCAGCGCTCGGGCGGCGTCTCGTGGACATGGTGCGCGCCGGCTGGCGGGTGGAGCTGGGCGAGGTCAACGCTCAGGGCGCGGCGCGGCAGACACTGGTGGTCCGCGGCCGCAGTCGCGCCGCAGCCCTGCCGCGCATCGCCCGTCGACCGGCCCGACGGCTGGCGGCTGTGCTCCGCCGAGTGAGGTCCACCGGGTGATGGCCGCCGAGCGAGCATCCGCGCCCGACACCCCTGCGGAGCGGATGCCGAGTCCCATCTTCATCGTCGGATCGATGGGTTCGGGGAGCACGCTGCTTCGGCTCATCCTGGACAGCCACGACCACATCGCTATCGGGCAGGAGACCAGCTTCATGCGGCTCGTGCTCGCGCACCGGTGGGTACCCTTCTGGCGGTTCGGTGACAAGTGGCACGGGCGGCTCGGGCTGACCCAAGAGGACCTCGATACCGAGCTACGCAGCTTCTATGGCGGTCTCTTCGAGCGCTACGCGCGACAGCAGGGCAAGCGGCGCTGGGGTGAGAAGACGCCGCACCATGTCTGGCACGCCGCAGACATGGCGCAGCTGTTCCCGGACAGCGTATTCCTGGGGATCGTCCGGCACCCCGGCGGCACGACCGGTTCCCTCATGGGTCGTTTTCGCTTCGATGCGTCCCGCGCCGTCGCGCACTGGCTGCGCGCCAACCGCGAGTTGGTCAACCAGGGGACTCGCTTAGGTGAGCGCTTCGTGCTGTGTCGGTACGAAGACCTGGTGCTCGAGCCGGACAAGACGCTCCGAGAGTTGTTCGACTGGCTCGACGAGCCGTGGCAGCCGCAGGTCCTTGCGCACCACGAGGTGCAGCGGGACAAGGGCGCGCCCCAGGTGGTCGACGGTCGAACCCGGTCCGACGACCCGCTGGACACCGCGCGGGTAGCAAAGTGGATGACGGAGCTCGACACGGACGACCGTGAGCTGCTGCGCCGTGAGGCCGGGGGCTGGGCGGCGTTCTTCGGCTACGACGTCGACGGTGCGCTGCCCGCCGGCTCGCTGGCTCCACCAGCGAGTCCCCGAGACCGACTGCTGACCGGCACCGAACTGGCCGCGCGACGAGAAGCCGGGGAATGGGAGGTGGACTTCACCCCGCCCGCTCGCCCGGAGAGCGAGCGGCTGTACAAACCGCAGCGCAAGGCCCGGCCCGCAACCCCGCCACGAGCTGGGCACGGCCGCCGCGCGACCCGTCCCCAACCGGACAACCTGACGCAGCCGGACAACCTGACAAAGGCGGAGGGCCGGACGAAGGCGAAGGCCCGGACGCAGCATCCTACGAGCGCCGTACGCCGTCGGCTGCGGCGAGCGCGCAACGCGGTGGCACCACACATCCCGCCGGCTGTGCGGCGAGTGGTGCGCCGGGTCCGTCCGCGCACGCGCCGCTAGTCCTCGTCTGCCGCGCCGCCCGGTGAGTTCTCCGCAGCGGACTGCGATCGCTTCTTCGACCCGCGACGCCGCCGAGAGTTGACCCACCGCCGGTACGCCGCGATGACTTCGTCCGGGGGGCCGTCCATCCGCAGCTTCCCGCGGTGCAACCACAGGCAGCGGCTGCAGGTCTCCTGGATCGAGCCCAATCCGTGGCTGACCAGGAACACCGTGCCCGCCTGCTCACGTATCTCGCCGATCCGCTCCTTGCTGCGCTGGCGAAAACGGGCGTCGCCCGTGGCCAGCGCCTCGTCGATCAGCAGCACGCGCGGTGTAGCCGCGGTGGCGATAGAGAAACGCAGCCGCGCTCCCATGCCGGAGGACAGCGCCCGCATCGGCAGATCGATGTGCTTGCCCAGTCCGGCCGTCGCGACGATGTCGTCGCGACGCCTCTTGATGTCGCTGGGTGACAGTCCGAGAGCGAGTCCGCCGAGGGTGATGTTGCGCTCGCCGGACAGATCGCGGATCAGCACTGCATTGATGCCGAGCAGCGCAGGTTCGCCCTCCGCATAGACCTCGCCGGAGGTCGGCGTGACCACGCCCGCGATCGCCCGCAACAGCGTCGACTTGCCTGATCCGTTGTGTCCGATGACGCCGATGGTCTCGCCCTCGTGGGCGACGAAGCTGACTCCGCGAAGGGCGCGCACCTTGCTCATGGTGCGGGCTCGTGGCCGACGGGTGGCGCGCTGCCACCACGAAGAGCGGACCGACCCCTCACGGGCCGTGCGCTTCTTCTCTCCGGCGCCCGAAACCAGGATCCGGTAGGTGACGCGCAGGTCGTCGACGACCACGGTGACCGGCGTCGCCGGCTGGTCAGCCGCCGGCTTGGCGGGCTCCATCACCAGAGGCCGGTCAGTCACGGCCGTAGTGCTCCTCGTACCGCCAGAACACGAGGACTCCGATGACGAGGAGTGCCAGCGCCCAGACCGACACCTGCATCCACATGCTCAGCGGCGCGGCGCGGCCGTTGAGCACAGCCTCGCGAGAGATGTTGAGGAATGCGTAGACAGGGTTGGCCCGCAGTAGCGCGAGCGCGGTCGGGTTGTCGATGAACTTGTCGGCCTCGTAGAAGACCGCGGACGTGTAGAACAGGTAGCGGCCGAAGAACGGGATGAGATTGAGCGCGTCGTGCGACTGGGCGCCGATTCGCGCGACGATCAGGGCCAACCCAACATTGAACACGCTCTGGATGAGCACCGCAGGGATGACCAGTAGCCAGGCCAGACTGATCGACTCTTTTGGCGGGGCGACAATCACCACGACGAACATGACCCCCAGCGCCGGCACCAGGGAGATGACCTGCTCCAGCACCTTGGAGACCGGCAGGATGATGCGCGGGAAGCGCAGGCTGCGGATGAGTCCTTGGCTGCCGACCATCGACTTGGAGCCGGACGACAGTGATCGGCTGGTGAAGTGGAACAGGAAAACCCCGATAGTGAGGTAGCCGATGAAGTTGGGGATGCCCTGCCGGGTCTGCAGGACCACACCGAACATGAAGTAGTAGACGACGGCAAGGATGAGCGGGGTGAGTACGAACCACAGTGCGCCCAGTCGGTCCTTGCCGCTGCGGGAGAAAGCCCGAAACCACGCCAACGACCATGCGAAGTGTCGTCGCCGCCACGCCTGGCGCAGGTAGAGCGAAAGCGACGGCCGGCGACCCACCGGCTTGAGCCCGTAGGCGGCCGCGAGTTTCGCTGCATCGACAGGCTGCCGCGCCTCCCGGGGCATGGTGTCAGTCACCCGTGTCCCGTCCTGTTCTCTCGTGGCGGGCTGATGTTCCCCGTTGGTGCCTTGCCAGGATACGTGGGGCGGTGGCCGATGCCGACGCACCAGCGGCGCTTGCCGACGAGCGTGCCCCCGTACTCTCGTGAGCAGGGCACTCGACGGGGGTCTTGGTGTGATGGCCATGAGTCGGCAAGCGATTGCCGACCGCGCGGCCCGTGGCGCTCGCCGGCATGTTCTCTTTCTCGGCTTGCTTGCCGTCGGGGCGCTCTTGCGGGTGGCGACGCAGCTGGCGTACGTGCCGGCGCTCTTCTTCTTCGACTCGTTCAACTTTCTGCGGCTGACGGACACACTGGACCCGACGGAGAACAAGGCGCTCGGCTACGTCGTGGTGCTTCGGCTGCTCTTGGTCGCGCACAACCTGGCCATCATCCCGCTGCTCCACCACGTTCTCGGGCTGGTCATGGGCGTCGCCCTCTACTTGCTCTGCCTGCGTCTCGGCGTACGACGCTCGCTGGCTGCACTGTCGGCGGCGCCGGTGCTGCTGGATGGGTACCAACTGGTGATCGAGCAGTACATCCTGTCGGACGTCGTCTTCCAGGCGCTGCTCGTTGCGGTGCTGGTGGTGCTGCTGTGGCGAACTCCGGGGCTGGCGAGTGCGGCTCTCGCCGGCCTGTTGCTCGGGGCTGCGGCGACGGTCAGGTTCGTCGGCGTACCGCTGCTCGCGCCGGTAGTCCTCTACCTGGTGCTTGCCGTGGCGGGACGGTGGCGCGTCCGGCTCCTCACCGCCGCACTGGCCGCTGTCACGTTCGTGGTTCTCCTCGGCGGATACGCCCTGTGGTTTCACCACCAGACCGGCGAGTGGGGATTGCAAGGCAACACCGGCCGCAACCTGTACGCCCGTGCCGCCACCATCGCCGACTGCCCCACCCTGGAGGGTCTGCCGGCCTTCCAGCGGGTGCTGTGCCCTACGGCTCCGCGAGGCCAGCGGCCGGGGGTGAACGATTATCTGTGGGGCGACGCTTCGCAGGTCGGTCGGCTGAAGCCACCCTCGGGTACGACGAAGGGGGAAGCGGCGGGCGCTTTCGCCCTGCAGGTGTTCCGCCAGCAACCGCTGGATCTGGTTGGCGAGATCGCCCGGGACTTCGCCTTCGGGTTCAGCTGGCCGCGCGAGCGCGGTTTGCTGAATCCGCCGCTGGAGCGCTGGGAGTTCCAACCTGCGTACGACTTCCGCGAGGAGGCTGGACCGCGGCGGGACCCAGTCCGCACGGTTGACCAGTACGGCGGGGCCGGCCCGTACGCTCGCGAGGCGCTGACCCGGCCGCTGCGGGCCTACCAGCAGGGCGGGGGTTACACGCCCGGGCCGGTGCTGCTGGGTGCTCTCGTGGTGGCCGTGCTGGGTGCACTCGGCGTGGGCCGGGCCCGTCGTTCACACCTTCGTCCGGCGTGCCTGCTCTCCGTCGGCCTGGGGGCGGGCGCACTGCTGTCCGCAGCCACGCTGCTGTTCTCCTGGCGCTACCAGCTGCCTGGCCTAGTGCTGCTCCCGTTCGCCGGGGCGCTGGGCGTCACCGCGCTCACTTGCCGACCGGAGGAAGTCGATGGGCCATTGAGCGGGGGGTGAGGATCGCCCCCTCGTGTCCTGCCCTTCGGGCCGGTCGAGCAGTCGCCGGCCCAGCCCACAGCGGTCCGCCTCCTCGGCCACGGTTCCAGTGGCTGGTTCCAGGCGCACCGTGGCCCCCCGGCGGCGAGCGATGGCTTCGGCGGCCACCAGGACACCCAGCAGGGCCGGCGGGCACTCGGTGACAGCTGCGGCGTCCACGACAAGAACTTGCCCGGTCCGCAGGTGGCCGGCGGCGGCGACCAGATCGGCGCGCAGGTCCTGGACCGCTGGTGGATCGCACCTGGCGGGCAGGTGCAGGCAGCGAGGTGTGTCCGCCGCGATCTGTTCGGGATGAACCGTCATGGGCGCGCTCCTCGACGAGGGTCAGCCGAGGGCGCATCGGCATCTTTCGGCGTCGGCTTGAGGGCCGGCGCCCCGGCTCAGGCCTCGATAGGCAGCTGCACCGGAACGGGTTCGGCGGTCACCAGCAGCTCCGGCCCGGTGCGCTCTCGCACGTGGTCGACGGAGACGCCGGGGGCCAGCTCGCGCAGCACGAGGCCGTCCGGCGTGACGTCCACGACGGCGAGGTCGGTGATGACGCGGTCGACCACCGCCCGTCCGGTCAGCGGCAGGGAGCACTCGTCGACCAGCTTGTGGGAGCCGTCCCGGGCAACGTGCTCCATCATCACCACGACCCGCTTGGCGCCGTGGACCAGGTCCATGGCCCCGCCCATCCCCTTGATCATCTTTCCGGGGATCATCCAGTTGGCCAGATCACCGCGCGCGGAGACCTGCATGGCACCGAGGATCGCCGCGTCGATGTGCCCGCCGCGAATCATGCCGAAGGACGTCGCGGAGTCGAAGAACGCCGCACCCGGCTGAACCGTGACGGTCTCCTTGCCGGCGTTGATGAGGTCGGGATCCTCTTCCCCCTCGTACGGGTAGGGGCCGACACCGAGGATGCCGTTCTCGCTCTGCATGACGACGTGGATGCCGTCCGCAAGGTAGTTGGGCACCAGCGTCGGCAGTCCGATACCCAGGTTGACGTACTGGCCGTCACGGAGCTCCTGGGCCGCGCGGGCGGCCAGCTGTGCTCGGGTCAACGCCATCAGGACGCCACCTCCCCTTCGCTGCCCGCGGCCGCTCCGCCGATTGGTCCGCCGACTGGTCCGCCGATTGGGCCAGTCTCTTCGCCGCGGCGCGGACGAGTTGTCCGCCGCTCGATGCGTTTCTCGGCGGCTTCGGCCACCACCACCCGCTGGACGAAGACACCCGGTAGGTGCACCGCGTCGGGATCGAGGGCGCCCGGCTCGACGAGCTCCTCCACTTCGGCGATGGTGACCCGCCCCGCCATGGCACACAACGGGTTGAAGTTTCGCGCGCTCTCGTGGAACACCAAGTTGCCGTGCCGATCTCCGCGGGCGGCGCGCACCAGTCCGAAGTCGCACACGATGGCCTCCTCCAGCACGTAGCTGCGCCCCTCGAACTCACGAACCTCCCGCGGCGGCGAGGCGACGGCGACCGACCCGTCCGGGGCGTAGCGCCACGGCAGCCCGCCCTCGGCCACTTGGGTGCCCACCCCGGTCGCAGTGAAGAAGGCGGGTACGCCGACACCGCCGGCACGCAGCCGCTCGGCAAGGGTGCCCTGCGGAGTCAGCTCCACTTCCAGCTCGCCGGAAAGGAACTGCCGGGCGAACTCCTTGTTCTCCCCGACGTAGGAGCTGGTCATGCGGGCGATACGGCGATCCATGAGCAGCACCCCCAGCCCCCAGTCGTCGACGCCGCAGTTGTTCGACACAACCTGGAGCCCGCTGGTGCCGGCATCGTGCAGCGCCGTAATGAGAGCGACGGGTACGCCGCACAGCCCGAACCCGCCGACGGCGAGGCTTGCCCCGTCGGAGATGTCAGCCACGGCGTCCGCCGCAGACGGGACGACCTTGTCCATCGGGTCTGACCCTCCCCGTCGGCGACGCCGCCCGGAAGCGGTGCGGCGGCCCCGACTCTAGCGAGCGGCGGTTGCTCAGCTACATCGCTGCTCGGTGGCTGCGCGCGTCTCGACCGTCGCCTCCGGGTCGGCCGCCGGGGTGGTGGACGGCCCCACGGTTGGTTCACCGGAGGATGTGGCGGCAGCAGTCGGGGAGGGGGTCCCCGCGGGGGTGGAGCCGCCATCGGCCAGCACCCCGCGGAAGTCCTGGCCGATCACGAGTTCCAGCACGTTGCCGACGTTGTTCTTCGAGCGCACCGCTGCTCCGGGCAGCGTGGCGGACAGGGTGCGGGCGGCGCCGTCGTACTGGGGGGCGTGCCGGATTACCGACTTCACGTGCGCGAAGGACTCCGCATCGGTGACTTCCACGACGTCGAAGCCGGCGGTGCGTAGCTGGGCAGCGGCCTCGCTGGCCACGCCGACGCGGCCTGTTCCGTTGAGTACCCGCAGCTGCACGTCCTGCGGCGCTACCGGCGAGGCGCTCGGCTCGGTGCTCGCTTGGGCGCCCGCCTGGGCGGTCGCCTTCTCTTCCTCGCCGGGAAGCGGGGAATCGGTGCGGATGGACTCCCACAACAGCTTCGCTGCGGGGTTCTTCCATGCGACCGTGGCGCCGTCGGGGCGGTACTCGACGGGAACGGTGACGAAGCGCACGTCACCGGTGCTGATCCCCTGCACGCTCTGTGCCAACTCACGCAGGGCCGAGAGGCTGGCCAGGTCAGGGCCGGTGGTGATCGACTTGGTGGCCGCGTCGAGGAAGCGGTAGAGGCTTGCCGGGTTGAGCAGCAGCTGAGAGCTCCTGGCCTTGCGCACCATGGCGGACAGGAAGTCCTGCTGGCGTTCGATGCGGGACAGGTCGCTGCCGTCACCGAGGGAGTAGCGCGCACGGACGTAGGCGAGTGCCTGCTCGCCCTCGACGACGCTGGTCCCGGCCGGCAGGTCGAGGCCGCTCCTGGAGTCGGTGACCGGTTCCTCGAGGCAGACCTTCACCCCGCCGAGCGCGTCGACCATGCGCTTGAAACCGCCGAAGTCCACGACGACGTAGTCGTCGATGTAAATGTCGGTGAGCGCTTCGACGGTGCGGATGGTGCACGCGACGCCGGCTAGCGAGTAGGCCGAGTTGAATCGGTCGCGGTGGGGCTTGGTTGTCGACCCGTCCTCGCGGGTGCAGCGCGGGATGCGTACGTAGGAGTCACGCGGGATGCTGACGAGCACAGCCTCGTCCCGGCCCTCGGACAGGTGCAGCAGGATCGTGGTGTCGGAGCGGGCACCTTCGATGTTGGCGCCGTAGCGCCGCAGCCCCTTGCCCTCGCGCGAGTCGGACCCGACGAGCAGGAAGTTGGTGGCACCGGTGGGAAGTTGTTGTGGCCGCTCGCCGAGCTGGTCGCTGACGTCACGGCTGGCGATGTTTCCCTCGAGCTTGCGGTAGGCGACGGCGGCTGCGCCGCCGGTGACCAGCAGCAGGATGGAGAGACCTAGCGCTACCCAGCGTCCGATCCGCCACCCGAGGCGGCGCGGCGTGGGCATCACCGTGGCCGGCTTGGCGCCGTCCGGCTTGGCGCCGTCCGGCTTGGCGCCGTCCGGCTTGGCGCCGTCCTTCGCCGAGTGCTCATGCTCCGCCACGCTGCGCCTTCCGGTCGTCCTCGGCGTCCGGCGTCGGCCACTGGACCGTCGGCGCTGATGGCCCCTCAGTTTAGGGTCAGCGCCCGAACCGCGATGCCTGCCGGCAAGATTGCTCCTGCTGCGGCGGTAACGAACTCCTGCTGCAGACGGTCAACGAGGCGGTCGGGGTCGAGGTTCCGGCACAGGACCACCGAGCCGTCCACGGCAAGCGGTGCCAGCAGGCCGGCGAGGATCCCGTCGAGTGTGTCGTAGGACGCTGCGCTCAGCACCCGGGCACCGTCACTCAGCTGCCAGCGGTCGACCGCAGCAACGGCTTCTTCGACCAGCTCCACCGCGGACCAGCGCTCACCACGGAGCTCGAGAGCCGGCGCTGCGGAGGCCGCCGCTGCGGACGGTGTGAAGCGGTCGCCGTAGGCGAGCACTTCACCGCCGTAGTCGACGACCCCTGGCGGAAGCGGTCCCAGCCCACCGCCCAGCGGCTGCAGCGAAACGGCGACGGTCTCCTGCGCACCCGCGGCCAGCGCTTCGTCGAGGCGCGCGGCGTCGGCGACCACGATGTCGCACTCCTGGACGTCGCCGAGCCGCGCCGAGCAGCCAGCCGCCCAGCAGGCGAGCAGCCAGGTCGCCGTACGCCAGTGCGCGGGCAGCAGCAGTCCTACTCGGTCACCTGGGCCGGCGGACACACCATCGACGAGGAAGTTCGCGGTCTTGGCGACCCAGTTGTCGACCGTCGCGACGGAGAGCTCCACCCGCTCACCCGAGGAGTCGTCGTAGGTGGTGAGCAGCGGCCGGGCCGCGTTGGCGGAGTAGGCAGCGGCGAGTAACCCGATCGGAGTAGTCGGTTCGGTCACCCGCGCCCCTTTCGCCGCTCCGTCACATGCGCCCGGGCAGGGCCGAGCAGAGCACAGCCTCGCCCATGCCACGAACAGCCTCCCAGTCGGCACTCAATGAGGTCGACGGGAGCGCCGATGAGACAGGGGTGCGCCCGGCGCCGCTGGATCCATGGCGACCGGTTCCCGATGCCGACCCGGAGAGAACCGACGTGCCTTCGACCAATCCCCCGCCGCGCCGGTTGACGTCCCGGCGGGCGACGACCAGCCTTGTCCTCGCCGGCCTGCTGACCGGCCTCGTCACCGGCGTTGGCGGTCCCGTCATGGCCGGACCGCCTTCCGCGCCGCGGCCGGTGGCTCCGCAGCTGCACACCCTGAAGCTGTCCGGCGTGGACAGCGCCGCGCTGCAAGGGTTGCGCGCCTCCGGTACGGGGACTCCGGACGTGTTGGCCCCGGATGCGTTGGCGCCGGACGTGTTGGCGCCCGACGTGTTGACGGCCCCCCGGCGTACCAAGCCTTTCGAGTTGGTGGGCGTGACGTGGGTGGCTGCCGCCACCACCCCCCAGGTCGAGGTGGCGGTCCGCACGCGGACTGCCGGCCGCTGGTCCGGCTGGGAGCGGCTGGAACTCGCGGACGGACTCGCTCCCGGGGAGGCGGCTGACGAGGCGGCCGCAATCAGCCGCCAGGGGACCGCGCCCTACTACGCCGGGGAGTCCGACGGCGTGCAGGTCCGCGTCGACGTACGCCGCGGCCGATTGCCGCAGGACCTGCGGGCGGACCTCGTGGACCCGGGTGAGTCGACCGCCGACGCCCACCTCACTGCGTCGGCACCGGCTACGGGCTCAGCGACGGAGGCCGCCGCCGCGACCAGCGCCCCGCCGATGGTCATCAGCCGCGCCGGCTGGGGCGCCGATGAAAGCTTGCGCAACGGTGGGCCGCGGTACGACGCCACCATCCAGGCGGCGTTCGTGCACCACACGGGGACCGGCAACTACTACGGTCCGGACGACGTCGCCGCCCAGCTACGCGGCATCTACGCCTACGAGACGCAGAGCCTCGGCTACTCCGACATGGCCTACAACTTCCTGGTGGACCGGTTCGGCCGCATCTTCGAGGGCCGCGCGGGCGGGATGGACCTGCCGGTCGTCGGCGCCCACACCGGCGGGTTCAACACCGACACCTTCGGGGTGGCGGCGCTGGGCAACTTCGACGTGGTCGACGTACCGAGCGAAACGGTGCGCAGCATCGCCAAGATCGTCGGGTGGAAACTCAGCCTGTTCGGGCGTGATCCGCTCGGCAGCACGGTGCTGACGTCCGCGGGCGGCGGCACGTCGCGCTACCCCGCCGGCACCCGGGTCAACGTCCGGGTGGTCAGCGCGCACCGCGACGTCGGCCACACGGCCTGCCCCGGCCAGTACCTGTTCGCCGACATGGACAGTCTGCGCGCGCAGGCCGAGAGCTTCATGGACCGGCGTTTCCCGGCGGCAATCAACAAGGAGACCACCTTCGTGCCGGTGCGGCCGGCCAAGCTGTTCGCCACCCGCACCGGGTTCGGGCCCGTCCCGCGCGGACGGCTCGGTCCGGGGGAGCAGGTCGCCGTACCCATG
>Ga0136624_1000353_pt1 | contig 17119 bp, 18 predicted proteins | sample AntDrymUQ4692206_2_FD_104802 | JGI IMG/M metagenome (GOLD analysis project Ga0136624, IMG submission 104802) | Polar desert sand microbial communities from Dry Valleys, Antarctica - metaG UQ469 (22.06) | ecosystem: Environmental > Terrestrial > Soil > Desert | place: Antarctica: Dry Valley... | reverse complement strand
GCTGCCGCTGCGGCTGTTCGAGTTCGGGACCGTCTACCGCTACGAGAAGTCCGGGGTCGTGCACGGTCTCACCCGCGCCCGCGGCTTCACCCAGGACGACTCGCACATCTTCTGCACCCCCGATCAGCTCCAGGACGAGCTGGCCAGCCTGCTCGAGTTTGTGATTGGGCTGCTGCGGGACTACGGGTTGACGGAGTTCACCGCCGACCTGTCGACCAGGCCGGACAAGCACGTCGGTGACCCTGCCGACTGGGACAAGGCCGAGCAGGCGCTGGAGCAGGCGCTGGAACGAGCCGGAGTGGAGTACACCCTCGCCGAGGGGGAGGGCGCTTTCTACGCCCCGAAGATCGACGTGCACGTCACCGACGCGATCGGCCGGCGCTGGCAGCTGTCCACACTCCAGGTGGACCTCCAGCTGCCGGAGCGGTTCGACATCGAGTTCCAGTCCGCGGAAGGCACTCGCCAGCGGCCGTACATGATCCACCGAGCGCTGTTCGGCTCGATCGAGCGATTCCTCGGCATCCTGGTCGAGCACTATGCCGGAGCGTTCCCGCCGTGGCTGGCACCGGTGCAGGTGGTCGGCATCCCGATCGCCGAACAGCACGGCGCCTACCTGAGCGACGTGGCCGGCCGGCTGCGCGAGCACGGCGTCCGGGTGGAGGTGGACACCTCCGACGAGCGCATGCAGAAGAAGGTGCGCAACGCGCAGCTGCAGAAGGTCCCGTTCATGCTCATCGCCGGCGCCCAGGACATCGACGCGGGCGCCGTGTCGTTCCGCTACCGCGACGGGCGTCAGGACAATGGAGTCGATGTGGCGGTCGCGGTCACTCGTATCGTCGACGCGATCGCCAGCCGGGCGCAGGTGTGAGCCGGTGACCGACCGGCTCACCCGGCTGTGGACCCCGCACCGGATGGCGTACGTCACCGGCGACGAGGCCGGCGGCGAGCAGACACCGGACGTCAGCTGTCCGTTCTGCCTCATCCCGGAGGGCGACGACGCGAAGAGCCTGGTGCTGCGTCGAGGTGACCTGGCGTACGCCGTGCTCAACCTGCACCCGTACAACCCCGGTCATCTCATGGTGCTGCCGTACCGGCACGTTGCCGGCTACGAGGATCTGAGCGCCGCCGAGTGCGCGGAGATCGCCGCCCTGACCCAGCAGGCGCTGCGGACCGTGCAGGCGGTGTCGAACCCGCACGCATTCAACGTGGGCCTCAACCTCGGTGGCGTCGCCGGCGGGTCGCTGGCAGATCACCTGCACCAGCACGTCGTACCCCGCTGGTCCGGGGACGCCAACTTCATCACGGTGGTGGCCGGGGTCAAGATCATCCCGCAGCTGCTCGCCGACACCCGTGAGCTGCTCGTCGACCACTGGGTCGCGGGAGATCAGCCGGGGGCGGGGTCGTAGCGAGCGAACCGGCGGCGCAGCGACCCGGTGCCATGGCTCAGCGAGCGCAGCGAGGTCGCGTACGTCAGCAACTCGACCGCCGGCGCCTCGGCATGCACGACGGTGCGCCCGTCGGGTGCCACCTCACTGCCGAGGACCCGGGCCCGGCGGGCGGCGAGGTCACCCATGATCGCACCCACGTGGTCGTCGTCGACGGCGATCTCGATCTCGTCGACCGGCTCGAGCACGGTGACGTCCGCGTGGTTCAGCGCGTCGCGCAGCGCGAGACCTGCGGCGGTCTGGAACGCCATGTCGGAGGAGTCGACGCTGTGCGCCTTGCCGCCGACCAGCGTGACCCGGATGTCGACCATGGGGCGGCCCGCGAGTCCGACCCCCCGCTGCATCGCAGCGACCAGACCCTTCTGCACGCTCGGAATGTACTGACGCGGCACGGCTCCACCCACGACCTTGTCGACGAACTCGAAACCCGCCCCGGACCCGAGCGGCTCCACCTCGATCTCACAGACGGCGTACTGACCGTGCCCACCGGACTGCTTGACGTGCCGCCCGACCCCTGCCGCGGGACCGGTGAAGGTCTCCCGGGTGGCGACCAGCACCTCCTGCCGGTCCACGGAGACGCCGAATCGCTCGTGCAGCCGTTCGATCAGCACGTCGGCGTGCGCCTCGCCCATCGTCCACAGCACCAGCTGGTGGGTGTCGGGATTGTTCTGCACTCGCAGCGTGGGGTCCTCGGCGGCGAGCCGGACCAGCGCCTGACCGAGCCGGTCCTCGTCAGACTTGGTCCGGGCCACGATCGCCACCGGCAGCTGCGGGTCGGGTAGCGGCCACGGCTCCATCAACAGCGGCTTGTCCCGGTCGGAGATCGTGTCGCCGGTCTCGGCCCGGCTGAGCTTGGCGACGGCGACCAGGTCCCCCGCAACCCCTTTGTCGGTGACCCGCAGCGTCGCGCCGAGCGGTGAGGACAGCGTGCTCGTGCGCTCGTCCTCGTCGTGGTCGGCGTGGCCGGCCTGGTTCTCCCGGAACGCCGAGGAGTGTCCCGACACGTGCACGGCGGTGTCGGGGCGCAGCGTGCCGGAGAACACGCGGACCAGGGAGACCCGTCCGACGTAGGAGTCGCTGGTGGTCTTGACCACCTCGGCGAGCAGCGGGCCGGACGGGTCGCAGCGCAGACCCCTGACCTGCGCGCCGGCGGTCGTGAACACCGCAGGCATGGAGTGCACCTCCGGGGGAGGGAAGCCCTGGGCGATCACCTCGTCGAGCGCGGCGAGCCCGACGCCGGTGGTGGCCGACACCGGGACGACCGGGTGGAAGCCGGCCCGGGCCACCGCCGTCTCGAGGTCGTCGACCAGCGTGTCGAAGCCGATCTCCTCCCCGCTCAGGTAGCGCTCCATGAGGCTCTCGTCCTCGGACTCCTCGATGATCGCCTCGATCAGCGCCGCCCGGCGCTCATCGACCTCGGAGCGCTCGACCCCGCTGAGCTCGCGGGCCGAGTGGCGCGACAGCAGCCCGACCAGCGACGAACCACCGTCCAGGGGGAGGTACAGCGGCAGCACCGACTCCCCGAACGCTGACCTGATCGCCGCCAACGCGCCGGGGAAGTCGGCCCGCGGATGGTCCAGCTTGGTCATGACCACTGCACGGGGCATGCCGACGGCCTCGCACTCGGCCCACAATCCACGGGTCGCGGCTTCCAAGGCCTCTGCCGCGGAGACCACGAACAGGGCACACTCCGCCGCGCGCAGCCCGGCCCGCAGCTCCCCGACGTAATCGGCGTACCCGGGGGTGTCGAGCAGGTTGACCTTCACCCCGTCCACGACGTACGACGCCAGGGACAGTCCGACTGAACGCTGTTGACGGTGCTCGGCGGCGTCCCAGTCGCTGACCGTGGTCCCCGCCTCGACCGAGCCCGGGCGGTTGATCACCCCGTGGGCCAGCAGCAGATGCTCGACGAGCGTCGTCTTGCCACCGCCGGACGGCCCGACCAGTGCCACGTTGCGAATCGCGTCGGAGGACTGTGGAGCGGGCACGGCGCCGTCAGTGCCTGCCCGCCTCGACGACATGTCAGGAACCCAACACCCGGTGTGACCCGGGGCACAAGACCCCCGGCGATAGCATCGCCCGGCAGGAACGGCGCACCGGCGCCGCACCGATGACGACCGTGCAGGAGCCGCGCCACCGATGATGCACCGCTTCCGTCAGTTCTGGACGAACCTGCTCGCACCCGTCGCCGAGCTGCTCCTGCGCCTGGGGGTCACCCCGGACGCCGTGACGTTGGTCGGCACGCTCGGGGTCAGCGCCGGGGCCCTGGTGTTCTTCCCGCAGGGCGAGCTGTGGATCGGCGTCCTGGTCATCACGGCGTTCGCCTTTTCCGACCTGATCGACGGGTACATGGCACGCTCGTCTGGCAACTCCTCGCGGTGGGGTGCGTTCCTGGACTCGACGTTGGACCGGATCGGGGACGCTGCCATCTTCGGTGGCCTCGTTCTCTACTTCGCCATCCGCGACGACATGCTGATGGCGTGCGTGGCGCTCTACTGCCTGGTGATGGGTTCGGTGACCTCCTACGCCCGGGCCCGCGCCGAGAGCCTCGGCATGCGGGCCGAGGTCGGCATCGCCGCACGCGCCGACCGGCTGGTTGCCGTCCTGGTGCTCACCTTTTTCAGCGACGTGCTCGGCCTGCCGATCCTGCTCGACGTCGTGCTCTGGGCGCTGGCGGCGGCGAGCACCGTGACCGTGGTGCAGCGGATGGCCGTCGTGCGTCGGCAGGCCATGGCGGATCCAGCGCTGTGAACGTGAGCGACCGGCTGCTCGCCCAGAGCTACCGCGCCGGGTGGTGGGCAGCGCGGACCGCACCGGAGCGAATCGTCACCCCGACCCTGCGCGTCGTCGCCGACCGGCTCTGGGCACGCCGCGGCGGTGGTGTCACGAGCCTGGAGGCCAACCTCGCACGGGCCGTGCCACAGGCCGACCCGGCAGAGCTGCGTGAGCTCTCGCACCGTGCCATGCGGTCCTACCTGCGTTACTGGGGCGAGCTGGTGCGGCTACCCTCCTGGTCCGCAGCCGATGTCCGTTCGCGCGTCGTCACCCACGACGAGCACCGGTTGCGGGACCCGCTGGCCGCAGGTCGAGGTGTCGTGGCTGCGCTGCCGCACATGGGGAACTGGGACCTCGCGGGAGCCTGGGCGTGCGCCGAGGGGATGCCGCTGACCACGGTCGCCGAACGGCTGCGGCCGGAGAGCCTGTACGACGACTTCCTGCGCTACCGCCAGAGCCTCGGCATGACAGTGCTCCCGCTCAGCGGCGGCCCGCCGACAATGCCGATCCTCCAAGACCTGTTGGAGGCGGGGGGCTTCGTGTGCCTGCTGGCCGACCGGGACCTGTCGCGGCACGGGGTCACGGTGCGCCTGCTCGGGCAGGAGGCGCGGCTGCCCGTCGGACCCGCGCTGTTGGCCCGGCGCACCGGTGCCGTGCTGCTGCCGGCGAGCACCACCTACGACGGCTGCACCATGCACCTGCGCTTCCACCAGCCGGTCGACGTCCTCGCCGGCGACGACGGGGTGCTGCGAGCCACCGCCGAACTCGCCTCGGTCTTCAGCTCCGCGATCGCCCGGGACCCCGCCGACTGGCACATGCTGCAGCGGGTGTTCGTCGACGACCTGGCGCCACCGACGGCTACCACGGCCGGATGAGGATCGGTCTGGTCTGCCCGTACTCCCTGGACGTCGCCGGCGGGGTCCAGAACCACGTACGTGACCTGGCCGAGACCCTGGTAGCCGCCGGTCATGGCGTGTCCGTCCTGGCGCCGGTGTCCGAGGGCGACGACGTCGCCGAGCTCCCCCCGTACGTCGTGTCCGCCGGTCGGGCGGTGTCGGTGCCGTACAACGGGTCGGTGGCCCGCGTGGCGTTCGGTCCGGTGGCCGCGGCACGGACCCGTCGGTGGCTACGCGCCGGTGGCTTCGATGTCGTCCACGTGCACGAGCCGATGGCTCCCAGCGTGGCGCTGATCGCCCTCGCCGCGAGCAACGCACCAGTCGTAGCGACCTTCCACACCGCGACCGAGCGCTCGCGGGCGATGGCAGCGGCCGCCGGCATCCTGAGACCGGCGCTGGACAAGATCGTCGGGCGGATCGCGGTGTCCCAGCTCGCGCTGCAGACGGTCGTGCAGCATCTGGGAGGCAGTGCCGTCATCGTGCCCAACGGGCTCTTCGTCGAGCGGTTCGCCGCGCAGCGAGCCGCCCGGTTCGACGACGGTGGCACACCCACCATCGTCTTCCTCGGCAGGTTCGACGAGCCACGCAAAGGGCTGCCGGTGCTGCTCGCGGCGCTCGGAGGCGTCCTGGCCGAGTATCCCGGAGCCCGGCTGGTCGTCGCCGGCCAGGGTGACGTGGACGCCGCGGCCGGCCGGCTGAGCGGCCCGACCCGCGCGGCTGTCAGCTTCGTGGGGGCCCTCGACGACCACGCACGTGCCCGCTTGCTCGCCGACGCCGACGTGTTCGTCGCTCCCAACCTCGGCGGGGAGAGCTTCGGCATCGTCCTGATCGAGGCGATGGCAGCCGGCGCGCCGGTCGTGGCCAGCGACATACCCGCCTTCACTGCGGTCTGCGAGCACGGACGGCTCGCGGCGCAGTTCACCAACGGTGACGCCGACGACCTCACCCGAGCGGTCCTGGAGACGCTCGCGGACCCGGAGACGCCGGCCCGCGCCGACGCCGCAACCACGGCCGTGTGGCGCTACGACTGGTCGACGGTCACCCGTCAGGTCACAGCGGTGTACGACGCGGTGACGGCCGGCAGCGCCCTGGACTCGCTGCTCGCGGACGGACCTCGATGAACTGGCTCGCGGTCCTCCTGCTGGTCGTGCTGCTGCTCGGACTCGCCACGGTCGTGCTGTCCTGGACCGCGGGACGACACGACCGGCTACACATCCGACTGGCCACCGCGCGCGCGTCGCTGCACCTACAGCTCTCCGACCGCATCGCCGCCACCATGCGGGTGGCGAGCTCACCGGCACTGGATCCCGCCTCGGCACTGGTACTGCTCGCGGCTGCCGAGGAGGCGCGCTCCGGCAACGGGACAGCACGCCACGAGGAGGCGGAGTCGGCGCTGAGCCAGACCCTGCGGGCGGTGTTCGGTGACCTCGAGGAGGTACGACTGCTGTGTGTGGAGTCCGACGAGCCGGACCGGAGCGCGCTGCGCGACCTCGCCGGTACCTGCGAACGCGTACGGTTCGCTGCGCACTTCCACGACCAGCTGTGCACCCGTACCGTCGCGATGCGTCGCCGGCTGCTGGTGGCCCGGTTGCACCTTGCCGGGCACGCACCGTGGCCGATCCGCTTCGTCTTCGACGACGAACCGCCGCAAGGACTGCTCACCGTCGCCTCCCGGCCGCCGTCCGGCGCACCGGAGCCGTAGGATGGGGACACGTCCATCCGCCGCTACACCATGAGGTCTGTCGTGTCCCAGAGCGTGTCCCCCCACTTCGACGATTCGAGGGCTCCCGATTCCAGAGCTCCCGAGTCCGGTCCAGCGAGCCGTACCGGCACCGCCCGGGTCAAGCGTGGCATGGCCGAGATGCTCAAGGGCGGCGTCATCATGGACGTCGTCACCGCCGAGCAGGCCAAGATCGCCGAGGACGCCGGGGCGGTCGCCGTGATGGCGCTCGAACGCGTGCCGGCCGACATCCGCGCCGAGGGCGGCGTGTCACGAGCCAGCGACCCGGACATGATCGAGTCGATCATCGCGGCCGTGTCGATCCCGGTGATGGCCAAGGCACGCATCGGTCACTTCGTCGAGGCGCAGGTGCTGCAGGCGCTCGGCGTGGACTACGTCGACGAGTCGGAGGTCCTCACGCCCGCCGACTACGCCCACCACATCGACAAGTGGCAGTTCAGCGTGCCGTTCGTCTGCGGGGCCACCAATCTGGGCGAGGCGCTGCGCCGCCTCACCGAGGGCGCGGCGATGATCCGGTCCAAGGGCGAGGCCGGCACCGGCGACGTCTCCAACGCCACCATGCACATGCGCAGGATCGGCGGCGAGATCCGCCGGTTGAGCAGCATGTCCGAGGATGAGCTGTTCGTCGCCGCCAAGGAGCTGCAGGCCCCGTACGACCTGGTCCGTGAGGTGGCAGCCGCCGGAAAGCTTCCGGTGGTGCTGTTCACCGCCGGTGGGATCGCCACGCCGGCCGACGCCGCCATGATGATGCAGCTCGGCGCCGAGGGCGTCTTCGTGGGGTCCGGCATCTTCAAGTCGGGCAACCCCGAGCAGCGGGCTGCTGCCATCGTCCAGGCCACGACGTTCCACGACGATGCCGACGTCGTCGCCAAGGTGTCGCGTGGTCTCGGCGAGGCCATGATCGGTCTCAACGTCGAGGCGATCCCCGAGCCGCACCGCCTGGCCGTGCGCGGCTGGTGAGGCTTCGGCGTCCCGGCCGCGAGGTCGTCGACCCGGTCTCCCGACTGCAGGAGTACGCCCACGTCCAGGTCCGTGCCGGTGTCCTGACCGGCGCCGACCTGCTCGTCGAGCTGACCCGGGTGGCGTCCGAGGACGTCGGTGGCGAGGATCCGGCCGGCCTGGCCATGGACGCCGTTGCCCGGGCCCGGGCCCTCGCCCGAGAGGAACAGGGCGCCTGGCCGCCGATCACCGACCACGACCGGCTCGAGGCCGTGTTCGAGCGGCTGCGGGCCAGCGGGATCGCCGTGCTGCCCGCCGTCGACGACCACTGGCGTGCCGCACGTGAGCTGGAGCGCCGCGACGAGGCGGGGGAGAGCCTGCGCGGCATCGCGTGGTTCACGCTGGCCGACATCTGGCACGCCGTCGAGCACGGGATGCTCGAGGTCAACCTCTGGCACGGCGACTCCGCCAACGTGGCCCCCGGCGACCGGCTGCTGGAGGAGACGGTCGACGCCTTCGCGGCCGAGGGGCTCAGCGCGCACTTCGACGAGGGTCGCATCGAGGTCGGAGCCTCCTGGCAGCGACGGGTGGTCTAGGAGCATCGTCACCCTCCTCCCGCCGCAGTACCGGTTCCGTGCCCTGTGGACCGGCATCCTGTGTGCCGCGGGAGTGGGCGTCGCCCTGAGCAACGACCTGCCGAGCGCCGCGTCCGACATCCCGGTGGCCGTCGGCCTCGCCGGAATCACGTGCTGGAGCCTGTGGCCGGTCCGGCTGCCGACGGGAGCCCCATGACGCTGTTGCTCCTGACCGTGGCCGTCATCTGCCTGCGCCGCGCGCTGCTCTGGGGCGAGCGGGCCGACTACGTGATGCAGGTGCTCACCTGCGAGCCGGACCTGGTCGTCCAGATCCTGGTGGAGCGCCACCGCCATGTCCCCGGCCAGCCGGTCTTCCTGACCCTGCCGGACCGCAACGTCGTCGCAATCGAGGTGGTGCTCCGCGACGGGCGGTCGGTCGAGCTGACCGGCACGCCGTTCGAGAACCGCGACCTTCTCGTCCTGCTCACAGCTCGGTGCCCGGTCGCCACACTCGTCGACCGGCTCGGACCACAGTCCCGCACCGAGCCCACCTGACCAGCACCTACCCTTGTCTGACGTGACTCCAGTGACTATCGGCGTGCTCGCGCTGCAGGGCGATGTGCGTGAGCACCTCAGGATCCTCACCGCCTGCGGTGCATCGGCGCGTCCGGTACGCCGGACCTCCGAGCTCGATGGTCTGCAGGGCATCGTGCTGCCCGGCGGGGAGTCCACGACGATCGACAAGCTCTCGCGAGTCTTCCACCTGCGGGAACCACTGGTAGCCGCGCTGCGGGGCGGTCTGCCGGCGTACGGCTCGTGTGCCGGGATGATCCTGCTGGCCGACCGGGTGCTCGACGGGCTGCCCGACCAGCAGACCTTCGGCGGTCTCGACGTGACCGTCCGGCGCAACGCCTTCGGGCGCCAGGTCGACTCCTTCGAGGACGACGTACGACTCGAGGGGATCGACGGCGCAACGATGCACGCGGTGTTCATCCGGGCCCCCTGGGTCGAACAGGTCGGGCCCGACGTGCAGGTCCTCGGACGGGTGGAGCATGCCCGTGACCCCGCGGCCGCCGGTAGGATCATCGCCGTCCGACAAGGAGCGCTGCTGGCGACGTCGTTCCACCCCGAGATGTCCGACGACGCTCGAGTGCACCGATACTTCGTGTCGATGGTGAGGGAGACGGCATGAGCGGCCATTCCAAGTGGGCCACCACCAAGCACAAGAAGGCCGTGGTCGACGCGAAGCGCAGCAAGCTTTTTGCGAAGCTGATCAAGACGATCGAGGTCTCGGCCCGCACCGGCGGCGGCGACCCGGCCGGCAACCCGACGCTGTTCGACGCGATCCAGAAGGCGAAGCGGAGCTCGGTCCCCAACGACAACATCGCCCGAGCGGTCAAGCGTGGCTCCGGTGCCGAGGCGGGCGGCGCCGACTGGCAGACGATCATGTACGAGGGCTACGGCCCCGGTGGCGTGGCGTTCCTGGTCGAGTGCCTCACCGACAACCGCAACCGGGCGGCGATGGAGGTGCGCACCGCGTTCACCCGCAGCGGGGGAAGCCTCGCCGACCCGGGCAGCGTGGCGTACATGTTCCACCGCAAGGGCGTCGTCCTCGTCCCGCGCGATCAGGAGCAGGGCGAGGTCGACGAGGACGACGTGCTGCTCGCCGTGCTGGAGGCCGGTGCCGAGGAGGTCAACGACCTCGGGGAGTCCTACGAGGTGGTGTCGGAGTCCAATGACCTGCTCACCATCCGAAGCGCAGTGCAGGAGGCCGGCTGGGACTACGAGTCGGCCGAGTCGTCGTTCGTGCCGTCCGTGACGGTCGAGATCGACGCCGCCGTGGCCGGCACGGTGTTTCGGCTCATCGACGCGCTCGAGGACTCCGACGACGTGCAGAACGTCTTCTCCAACTTCGAGGTCTCCGATGAGGTCCTGGCCCAGGTCGGCTAAGGGCGGGCTTCCTCCGGCGCGTCACCGCCACCTCGTCGGCGCCCGCGGCTAGCGTGTCGAACACGTGTTCGCGCCGCCGTGCGGGCGAAAACCGACAGGAGAACTCATGCGAGTCCTCGGGGTCGACCCAGGGCTGACCCGGTGTGGTCTCGGTGTGGTCGACGGGTCGATCGGGCGCACTCTGAGCGCCGTCGCCGTCGACGTCATCCGTACGCCGGCCGACCTGCCCGCGGCGTTGCGACTGGTCCGCATCGAGGTGGTGCTGGAGGAGTGGATCCAGCGGTACACCCCGGATGCGGTCGCCGTCGAGCGGGTCTTCGCCCAGCACAACGTCCGCACCGTGATGGGTACCGCACAGGTCAGTGGGGTAGCGATGGTGGTCGCGGCGCGACGTGGCATCCCGGTGGCCCTGCACACACCGAGTGAAGTGAAGGCCGCCGTGACAGGTAGCGGGCGGGCGGACAAGATCCAGATCACCACGATGGTGACCCGGCTGCTGCGGCTGACGCAGCGCCCCACACCCGCCGATGCGGCCGATGCCCTCGCCCTGGCGATCTGCCACCTGTGGCGCGGACAGGCCGACCAGCGGCTCGCGGCTGCCGTCGCCGCCGCTCGTCCGCCGGCCGGTGCCCGTTGATCGCCTCCGTGCGGGGCACCGTGGCGGCGGTGAGCCTGCAGGCCGCAGTCGTCGAGGTGGGTGGCGTCGGGCTGCGCGTCCTCTGCACGCCGAGCACCCTTGCCGGGCTGCGGGTCGGGCAGCAGACCTCCTTGTCGACGGCCCTGGTGGTGCGCGAGGACTCCATGACGCTGTTCGCCTTCAGGGACGACGACGAGCGTGACATGTTCGAGCTGGTCCAGAGCGCGAGCGGAATCGGCCCGAAGGTGGCGCAGGCGATGCTCGCCGTGCACGGGCCTGACCAGTTGCGCCGCGCCATCGCCGGGGCCGACCTCAAGGCTTTGACACAGGTGCCGGGGATCGGGCAGAAGGGCGCCCAGCGCATCGTGCTGGAGCTCAAGGACCGGATCGGCGTCACCCGAGCAGGGGTCGCCAGCGGGCAAGCGACCGGCGCGTCGGCTGCGGCGTCGCACGTCGAGGAACTGGTCGAGGCACTCGTCGGCCTGGGCTGGTCGGCACGCGAGGCCGCGCGTGCCGTCGACTCGGTGACCGCCGACCATGACGCGTCACAACCACCGGACCTCGCCGCCCTGCTGAAGGCGGCCCTGCGGACCCTGTCGCGCGCATGAGCACCCCGGACCCGCTGGAACCCGAGTCCAGCCGCAACACCGCAGACCGCCCGCTCGTCGATCCCGAGAGCCTCCCCGACGAGCGAACCGCCGAGGCGGCTCTGCGCCCGCAGACACTGTCGGAGCTGATCGGGCAGGAACGCGTGCGCGAGCAGCTGGAGCTCGTCCTGCAGGCCGCCCGTCGTCGCGGGCGCGCCCCGGACCACGTGCTGCTGGCCGGACCACCCGGGCTCGGCAAGACGACGCTCGCCCTGATCATCGCCGCGGAGATGAATGCCCCGCTGCGCGTGACCAGCGGCCCGGCGCTCCAGCACGCCGGTGACCTGGCCGCGATCCTGTCCGGGATCGGCGAGGGCGAGGTGCTTTTCGTCGACGAGATCCACCGGATGTCGCGGCCCGCCGAGGAGCTCCTCTACATGGCGATGGAGGACTTTCGGGTCGACATCATCGTCGGCAAGGGCCCCGGCGCCACCGCCATCCCGCTGCAGATCCCACCATTCACACTGGCTGGTGCCACCACCCGGACGGGCCTGCTGCCCGGGCCGCTGCGGGACCGGTTCGGCTTCACCGCCCAGCTGGAGTTCTACGAGCCGGCCGAGCTGCGCCGCATAGTCGATCGATCCGCCGGGCTGCTCGGCGTCCGCATCGACGGCTCTGGCGCCGACGAGATCGCCACCCGGTCTCGGGGAACGCCGCGCATCGCCAACCGGCTGCTGCGTCGCGTACGTGACTTCGCCGAGGTCCGCGCCCACGGTGAGGTGACCCTCGAGGTGGCGCAGCAGGCGCTGGCACTGTACGAAGTGGATGCACTGGGGCTGGACCGGCTCGACCAGGCAGTGCTGCAGGCCCTGTGCTCGCGGTTTGCGGGCGGTCCGGTCGGCCTCGGCACTCTCGCCGTTGCCGTGGGCGAAGAGCGCGAGACGGTGGAGGAGGTGGCTGAGCCGTTCCTGGTCCGCCAGGGCTTCCTGATCCGTACGCCCCGTGGTCGGGTCGCGACCCCCCAGGCCTGGTCGCACGTCGGCCTCACCCCCGCGGCCCAGGCGGCCACGCTCCCGTGGGAGTGACCGGGCCGTCATGCCCGGGTCGTGAGGGCGCTGGCTACACTGCGCCCCGCGGCCCCGATCGTGACGCCGCGGCCGTGTCATCGAGTGCCTGGAGACCTGCGTGGAAGAGATCGCCCGCTTTCTGCCGCTGCTGCTGCTCGCACTGGTCTTCTACCTGTTGGTGCTGCGACCGGCTCGGGCACGTCGGCGTGCGGTGGCCGAGCTGCAGGCCGAGCTGGAGGTCGGTACTGCGGTGATGCTCAACAGCGGCGTCTATGGACAGGTGGTCAGCACCGGCGAGGAGTCGATCGGGCTGCGGGTGGCTCCCGATCTCGTCATCACCGTGCACCGCCACGCGGTCGGGCGCCTGCTCGACGACGAGACGGTGACCCGGCTGCGGGCCGAAGGCGCCACCAGCTGGGAACTGGGCTGATCGGGGCGCACCGGCCGAGGAGTCGACCATGACGGCACCACCCTCGTCGCTGGACACGCTGCTGGACACGCTGATCCGCGACGTCCCGGACTATCCGAAACCCGGAGTGGTGTTCAAGGACATCACCCCGCTGCTCGCCGACCACGCCGGCTTCACCACGGTGGTCAGCGCCATGGCAGCCGTCGCCGGTGACCTCGACGCCCCGGTGGACGCGGTGGTCGGCATCGAGGCCCGCGGGTTCATCCTGGCCGCACCGGTGGCACTGGCACTCGGGGTCGGTTTCGTGCCCGTCCGCAAGGCGGGCAAGCTGCCCGGACCGACCTACGAGGTGTCCTACTCGCTGGAGTACGGCGAGGCGACGCTGCAGGTACACCGCGACGCCCTCGTACCCGGTGACCGGGTGCTGATCGTCGACGACGTGCTGGCGACCGGTGGCACCGTAGCCGCCACCCGCGACCTGGTGGGCCGGTGCGGAGCCGAGGTTGCGGGGGTGGTGGTGCTGCTGGAGCTCGCGTTCCTGTCCGGCCGTGGCCCCCTGGGGGACCTCTTCCTCAGCGCCCTGCGCGTCGTAGACTGAACCGTTCGCGACCACAGGAGAGAGCCGGTTGATGCCTGACAGTGATCCGAACCTTCAGCGGCATCGTCGCGACAAGCACGGTGCGGAGTTCCTGGAGCGCCGTCACCCGGTCAGTCCCCATCTGCGCCTGGTCGCGCTGCTGCTCGTCCTGGGCCTGGTCGCCTCCTCCGGCTACGTCGTGTTCAGCATGCTGTTCGCCGGCTGAGAGGCACGGGCCGAGGAACGTGCGCCGTAGAATGGCCTGATGCCCGAGCGATGTCTGGAACTCCCGTGAGCGAGGAGCCGACCCGGCCTGCCGCACCGGCCGCCACGGCGTCGACGCCTGCCCGGGTACGCACGCGGCTGGCGCGGATCGGGCGTTCCACCACTACCACCAACCCGGTCCTGGACCCGTTGTTCAGCATCGTGCGCACCACCCACCCCAAGGCCGACCTCAGCATCATCGAGCGGGCGTACGCCGTGGCCGAGCGTTGTCACGCCGACCAGCGCCGCAGGAGCGGTGACGCCTACATCACCCACCCGCTCGCGGTGGCGACGATCCTCGCCGAGTTGGGCATGACGCCACCGACCCTGTGCGCCGCCCTGCTGCACGACACGGTCGAGGACACGTCGTACACGATGGCACAGCTGACCGGCGACTTCGGCGAAGAGGTCGGGGTGCTGGTGGACGGCGTCACCAAGCTGGACCGGGTCAAGTACGGCGACAACGCCCAGGCAGAGACGATCCGCAAGATGATCGTCGCGATGAGCAAGGACATCCGCGTTCTCGTCATCAAGCTCGCTGACCGGCTGCACAACATGCGCACGCTCCGCTATCTCAAGCAGGAGAAGCAGGAGCGGATCTCGCGCGAGACGCTGGAGATCTACGCACCCCTGGCTCACCGGCTGGGCATGAACACGATCAAGTGGGAGCTGGAGGACCTGTCCTTCGCGACCCTGCACCCCAAGGTCTACGACGAGATCGTGCGGCTGGTGGCCGAACGGGCACCCTCGCGTGAGGAGTTCCTGGACACCGTGGCGCGCACGGTGCAGAGCGACCTGGGCGCGGCCAAGATCAAGGCGACGGTGACCGGCCGGCCCAAGCACTACTACTCGATCTACCAGAAGATGATTGTGCGTGGCCGCGACTTCTCCGACATCTACGACCTGGTCGGCATCCGCATCCTGGTGGAGGACCTGCGCGAGTGCTACGGCGTCCTCGGCGTGCTGCACGCGCGGTGGAACCCGGTGCCGGGCCGGTTCAAGGATTACGTCGCGATGCCCAAGTTCAACATGTACCAGTCGCTGCACACCACGGTGATCGGGCCGCAGGGCAAACCGGTCGAGCTGCAGATCCGGACGTACTCGATGCACCGCAGGGCGGAGTACGGCGTCGCTGCGCACTGGAAGTACAAGGAGGACGCCAGCGGCAAGGCGGCGACCGGTGATGACGCATCGGTCGGCGACTCCGAGATGGCGTGGTTGCGCCAGCTGATCGACTGGCAGCAGGAGACCTCCGATCCCGGTGACTTCCTGGACTCGTTGCGCTTCGACCTCAACAGCGCCGAGGTGTACGTCTTCACCCCCGCCGGCGACGTGATCGGGCTGCCAGTGCGCTCCACGCCGGTGGACTTCGCGTACGCGATCCACACCGAGGTCGGGCACCGCTGCATCGGCGGCCGGGTCAACGGCCGGCTGGTGCCACTGGAGTCGACGCTGGACAACGGTGACGTCGTCGAGGTGTTCACGTCCAAGTCACCGGGTGCAGGGCCGAGCCGGGACTGGCTCGCTTTCGTCGCCAGTCCGCGAGCACGTACCAAGATCCGGCAGTGGTTCACCAAGGAGCGCCGCGAGGAGGCGATCGAGCGGGGCAAGGACGCCATCGCACGGCTCATGCGCAAGGAGGGCCTGCCGCTGCAGCGGCTGCTGACCCACGACTCCCTGCAGGCAATCGCGAAGGAGTTGCACCACCCGGACGTGTCGTCGCTGTACGCCGCCGTCGGTGAGGGCAACATCGGTGCCCAGAACGTCGTACGGCACGTGTTGGACCTGCACGGCGGTGACGAGGGCACCGCCGAGGACCTCGCGGAGGCGGTGGTGCTGCCCACCCGGGCAGACCGTGGTCGACGGGTCCGCGGCGGTGACGCCGGCGTCATCGTGCCCGGCACGAGCGACCTGCTGGTCAAGCTGGCCCGCTGCTGCACTCCGGTGCCCGGCGACGAGATCATCGGCTTCGTCACCCGCGGTTCCGGGGTGTCGGTGCACCGGGCGGACTGCACGAACGTCAGCAGCCTCGAGCAGCAGCGCGAGCGGATGGTCGCGGTGGAGTGGGCCCCGACCGCGCAGAGCATCTTCCTGGTGGCCATCCAGGTCGAGGCCCTCGATCGAGCTCGGCTGCTGTCCGACATCACCCGGGTGCTGTCGGACCACCACGTCAACATCTTGTCGGCCACCATGTCGACCGGCCGGGACCGTGTCGCCAAGAACAAGTTCACCTTCGAGATGGGTGACCCCAAGCACCTCGGGCACGTGCTCAAGGCGGTGCGTTCGGTCGACGGTGTCTTCGACGTCTACCGCGTCACCCAGTAACGCCCATCCGCGAGTTTGCTCCCGCCGGTCCGTGACTTCGGACCTGCTCACCACAGCCGTGGGCCGGGCTCGATCCCGAGGTACGCGCCCACCTCGCGCTCAAAGGCGTTGTCCTTGCCGAACAGGTCGTGGCCCGTCGTGACCACCAGCCGCCACCCCAGTACCTCGGTGAGGCACCAGCGCCTTCTCTCATCGCGTGTCTTGTCGTCCGGGTGGCTGTGGAACTCCACGCCGTCGTGCTCGCAGATCACCCGCTGGGCAACGTACGCGTGATCCACCCTGCCCACCGTCCGCCCGGTCCGATCGAGCACGACGTACTGCGGCTCCGGGCGCCCCAGACCGCCGTCGACCAGACGGAGCCGCTGGACCGACTCACCTGCCGACTCCGACCTCGGTTCGACGAGGAGGACGAGCTCACGGGCCTGGACGATGCCGGGGTACCCGCGGAGTCTGGCGAGGTACGCCTCGATATCTGCGGGCGTAGTGAGACCGGCATGGGTGAGTCCATCGGCAGCAGCCAGCGCCCACGGGCGACGCAGCCGGCGAAGGAGGTCGCTCGCCGTCCTGGTGGGCGTGGTGACCGGGAGGCCGTCCATCACGAGGACGTCCTCCGGCCTCAAGTAGCCCTCCACGAACCGGACACCTCTGCGTACCGAACGCGTCGAGCCGTGCGGCACCATCCAGTCCGGCGTGAGGTCGAAGCGGGCCGACGGCGCGAACGTGTCGACGCCCATCACCCACGCTGCGGAGCAGCCCATCAGCACCCCGTCCGGTGGCCTGATGAGCTTCGCTGCTGCCGTACGGACGGATCTGCTGTCCGGGACGGCCGCGTCGACGTAGACGCCGCGCAGGACGCGACGGTACGCGCCGGCGCGACGTCGCCGTGCGAACGCCGGTGGGTCGAGTCCGAGCTCTGCGAGCCGGTCGAGGCG
>Ga0136624_1000350_pt1 | contig 17273 bp, 13 predicted proteins | sample AntDrymUQ4692206_2_FD_104802 | JGI IMG/M metagenome (GOLD analysis project Ga0136624, IMG submission 104802) | Polar desert sand microbial communities from Dry Valleys, Antarctica - metaG UQ469 (22.06) | ecosystem: Environmental > Terrestrial > Soil > Desert | place: Antarctica: Dry Valley... | reverse complement strand
TCGAGCGCGCCCGCCGCTATGACCCGGCGATCGCGGCGATGGCCCGCATCGCCGCGGCACCAGAGCGGTGCAGCATCACCGATCTCAGCCGCAGCGTCGGGCTCTCGCGCCGCCGGCTGGAAGAGACCTTCCGAGTGGCGGTCGGCCTGACACCCAAGCGCTTTCAACGACTGTGGCGCTTCCGTCGTGCGCTCGAGCGAATCGACCACCGCCACGGTCTTGGGTGGGCCGCGTTCGCGCTCGAGCGCGGCTACTACGACCAGGCGCACTTCAACAACGAGTTCCGTCACCACACCGGTCTCGCGCCCGAGGACTACCTCGCGGCTCGAACCCCGGCGCTGAACCACGTGCGCATCGACATCGCGCCCTGAACACGGAGCAAGGAGAGCACCATGGCGATCAAGCGCATCCATCCCTACGTCCAGACCGATGACCTCGACGCCTCCCGAAGCTTCTACACGGAGATCTTCGGGTTGCAGGTCGCGATGGAGACTCCCGTGCTCGGCCTCCAGGCCCCGGACCTTCCATCCGCGCAGGTCATCGTCTGCCCGCGCGGCTTCGAGACCCCGCAGCCCGACTTCGGGATCGACGTCGGCGACCCCGAAGCCGTCGACCACGCGCACGCCCGCGTCCACGACCGGGGCTTGCGCATCGTCTACCCCCTCACCACCGAACCGTGGGGCGTCCGGCGGTTCTTCGTCGAAGACCCCAACGGCCGCATCATCAACGTCCTCGCGCACCTCCCCAACACCACCTGAACGACATCCGCGTCACGGCATACCAGGCGACCTGCGAGGAGTCGATCGCCCGCCCTGTCGCTTGGCGCTGCGACGACCAAGCTCACCATCGCGGATCGCCACATCGAATTCAGCGTCCCGGTCAGGAGATCGGCTTGTGCGAACGGCTCTGTGCGATCTTCTCGGCCGACTTGACTGCGAGCAGGGAGTTCAGGAGCGGTCGTCAGTGACCCAAGGCGTGATCGTCTCCCCGCTGACCCTCCAGACGCCGCCGTGGTTGCGCAGCCTGAGCTCGTAGAGGCTCGAGGGGTCCTCTGCTCGCATCCTGCGGCGGAGGAGGACCACCGCGTGATCTTCGTGCTCCTCGACGTGAAGGAACTCGGCCTCCGTCAGCAGCGGATCGGCGCCTTCCTCGGCCCAGCTGCGAAACATCGCGATCGTCTCGGCGCGTCCAGCGCGGCGGACACTCCCATCGGGCTCGACGAAGAGCAAGCACTGGTCCTCGTCGTAGATTCGCTCCATCGTGTCGACGTCGTAGACGCTGCCGCGCGCGACCAGCTGCTCGGCGACCCCGAGTGGGCTCTGCTGCCATGTCTCGCTCATGAGCTGCACTCTCGCACGCCTATCGGCTTGCGGCACGCCGCTGCGCAACTCCGATGAGTTCCGTGCGCGGCGCGACTTTGGAGCGCGACCGATGACAACGGTCGTTGCCCGTGGTCTCATGGGGTGACCCGAAAGGAAAGGAGCATCGCCATGACGGCTGATGAACCGCTGGTGACCGGTGTCGACTTTGTCCCCGTCCCGACGGACGACTTCGACGCGAGCTTCCGCTTCTACAGCGAGGTGCTCGGGCTGCCGTGCATCCATCGCTACGGGCAGATGCCCGGCGCCGAGTTCCAGGCCGGGAACCTTACGCTCGCGCTCATGCAGAACGACGCGTTCGGCGAGGCGTTCTCGCCGAACAGCATGCCGATCGCGCTGCAGGTCGCCGATGTCGCGGTCGCTAAGGCGCGGCTGGAGGCGGCGGGCGTCGAGTTCAAGACCGAGATGTTCGACTCGGGTGTCTGCCACCAGGCGATCTTCGTTGACCCGGCCGGCAATCCGCTTGACCTGCACCACCGCTATGCGCCGCCCAAGCCCGGCGGCGATCAGAGCGCGAGCCGATGAACGCCGCGCTGGAGGATCGCCTTGCGGGACCCGGGCGCCGCTGCGCGTCCGGCGTCCGGTGTCCACCACTCGTGGTCGACGGAGGCGACCGCCGAAGCTGCCATCGTCGAAGGGGTGAGCTCCGCCCAGCCGCCCTCGCCGCCGAACAGCATCCGACAGCCCTCCGAGCGCCTGGCGCTCGTCCGCTGGGTGCGGGACATGCCCGAGCTGCAGGAGCCCGACTGGCTCGAGTGGAAGCGCGGCTACGACCTCACGCGCAACCCGGGTCGCGCCACCACCGCCAAGCACCTCATAGGCTTCGCCAACCGCGATCCCGACGCCGCGGGGCGGCACCTCGTCGGCCTCGGGTGCCTTCTGCTCGGTGTCGAGCCAGGCAACTGCCCTGCAGTGACTGAGCACGACTCCGCCGACCTCGAGACCTGGCTCCGTCCGTTTTTGGGCGAGAAGGTCGTCTTCGACATCCACTACGTCTCGCTCGACGGGTCCCGGGTCCTGCTGCTCGCGGTCGAGCCGCCGCGCTTCGGCGACGAGATCCACTGCCTGCGCAAGGGCTCGGAGGACACCGACACGGCCAAGACGATGCGTGAGGGCAGCATCTTTGTCCGCCGGGTCGGCAAGACCGAGCCCGCGAACGCCGCGGATGTCGACCGCCTCACCGAGAGAGCCCGCAAGGTTGGCGTGGGTCTCGCCCTCGACGTGGACGTCGTCGGGCCCGTCGAGACGCTCGATCCCTACCTGCTGCGGGATGAATTCCGCGACCAGCAGATCGACAGATATCGCCGGCGGCTGATCGACAGCCTGCCGGAGCCGGCGGGATCGCTGATCTCAGTCAGACCCATTCTGGTCGGAGAGAACCGCACCGAGGAGGAGTTCGTCGCCCAGATCGACCGCTTCGTGGCAGACGCGAGAGAGCGCTGGGAAGCGTTCGTCGCGATCAAGGAGCTCGAGCACAGGCCGGCCCTCCTGGAGCTCGAGCTGCTCAACGGGACCGACGACAACTTCGAGGACGTCGTGCTCGAGGTCATCCTGCCGCTGCCCCGGACACGCGTGCACCTGAGCGCCTCCGAGGCCGAGGAGACGCTGCGCCCGCCCGAGGTGCCGCCGGAGTGGGGCCGCGGGACTATCGCCTCGATCCCGGTGGTGCGCGCGGCCGAGAGGACGTCGCTCGCCGCCGAGCTCGTCGCCCGGGGCGAGGCCGAGACGTTAGTTCGCTTCCGGCCCTTGCGCGCGCGTCCGCACACGCGCCACACGCTGCCCGAGGTCATGCTCGTTCTGGCGCCCGAGATGGCGGATCACAAGATCGCGGCCGCTTGGCGGGCCACCTCCTCGAGCACCCGCGGGCAGACGCAGGGCATGGTCGAGATCGAGATCGTCCTCGGCGAGGCCGCCTCACGCCTGGAGGACGATCAGGCCGCATAACGCGAGCCGGACCGGCCACCTTCGCCCGGCAATCGCGAGATGACACCCGGGTCGACTGAGGCGATCCTCGCCCGGGACGCCTCACATGCGCGAGCCGCACGAGGCGGTAACCCTCGTGATCCCGTGCTGCGGGCGCCCGAGTCGCGCTCCTGCTTGGACTCGAAAGGAGGCGCGCGAGGTCGGCGGTCCCAACCAGGCTCGCGTCTTCGTCCTGAATGGGCGCGGATCGACGCGAGCTTCGAGGCGCTCGCTCCTCGCACGCAAAGGAACCGCCCGACCGGTCCCCACCCGCACAGCCAGCGAAGATCAGAACTGGTTACGCCAAGTTCTGAGCTACGCTGTGTGTGATAAGGTGTCGGTCATGCCAGCTACAGAACCCGCCCCGACCGCCACTGAGACGATCGGTCGCTTTCCCCATCTCCTCGCTCACGTCGGCGCCCAGCTCCCTGGCCTCGCCGTCGGTGAGAACACCTTCGAGCAGATCCGCGAGCGCTACGCACAGACGATGACGGCGCTCGCCACCAGGGGCCTGGCGCGAGTGACGGCTCCCCGGGCTGGTGTTGGTGCTGCCCACCGCTATTGGACCTCGGTCCGCGACGTGATCAAGGAGCTGCAGACCCTGGGCTGGATCGAGGCGGGCATTCCGGGCCCGTCGGTGAAGAGCGCGGTCGACTCTCACCGCCACCGCCGCTATCCGCTCACGCGGGAGGGACTGCGGGTCGCTGCGGTCGCCACCGATCGGAGAGCTCTCGCCGACGAACTCACGACCGCGGCCCTGGCGGCCCACCCCTACCTGCGTGGCCTCCTTGTCGCTCTCGATGACGGACCACTGTTTTGCCCGGAGGTGCCGCAGAAGGACGTCGGCGAGGCTTACGGGACTGCCTACTGGGCCGAGTACGCGATCAACTTGCTGGAACGTTCCGATCCTCTGATCGTCGGCGACCTCAAGACGCTCGAGAGTCACCTGAAGGTGGCGCTCCGTCGTCGCTTCGGCAGTCGACGCGACCAAGGCCTCGAGATCACAAGCAAGGAGCTGACCGAGGCCACCAACGATGCCCTGGCCGATTTTGCCCTCAGTGCCCGAGGCCTGCGCTTCGGGGCGACCACCCTAGACGCGTTGAAGAGCTGGGGGATGGAGCTGCGCCTGCTCGACCAGAGCCGCTACGTCCCCGGCCATGGAGGCGGCAACTTGGTCTGGCTCTGCTGCGATCTCAAATCCGGTGAGGACGGCCTGCGGGCCCGCCGGCGGACCTTTAACTCGCACGGCGAGCCGGTAGCGAGAGCCATGATCAACTACTACTTCCACCTTCGCGCCTGGCGGCGAGCCAATGGCTCCGAGGGTGAGCCAGGGCCAGGCCGCAAGAGCGGGCGCCGCGATTACCAACCGATCCATGTCGTCCGTGCCGCCGCTGCGTTCGAGACCGGGACGGCCCGCGAGGTCGGAGACCGGGCGCTCGAAGCGCTCGCCGCCGGCAAGCTCAACCAGGGCGTCCGGGTGCGCCTGCTGGCACCGCGCTTCGAGTTGCCGCCGACGTCGGAGCCGATGTACTCGCGCGGGGGAACGCGGGCCCTGACTTTGACCATGACTCGAGCCGAAGACCGTGAGGCCGGCGGCGTCGACAAGAACAACGACCTGAAGGAGACCCTATGAGCACCATTTCCGCCCGGCGGCCCCACCGGCAGACGGCCTTCCACCTGAAGCACAACCCGTTCCCGACCGAGGCGATCGGCAAGGATGACGATCCCTACTCGGACGACGCGTTCGCTGACGAGATCGAGCAGATCGTCGATCGCGTGATTGCCGGCGGTTTGACGTCGCGGCGTCAGCTCTCGTTCGTCTACAGCCACAACCAGCTTGGCGGCGAGGACACCGGCTTCGGCAAGACCGTGACGATGCTGAAGATGCGGACGGCGATCAACGAGGATCTCGGCAAGTCAATCCTCGAAACCCTTGTCGACGAGGACGAGATCGTCCCCATCGGCGCCGCGTATGCATCGTTTAACACCCACCAGCGCACCGGGTACTACCCGGTCCTGGCCGATGCGGTCAAGGACGCCGCGACGGCCGGGGAGAAGCCGCTGCTGACGCACGTCCACGAGCGGATTGTCGCCAAGCACGCCGCTTCAGCGGAGGAGATCCGGACGGTGATCAGCGCCAGCCAGGTCGAGCTCGGGGTGTCGCTGCGGCCGGCGACGGTTGCCGCCTTTTGCGAGGACGGAGCTGCTGGCGTGGCCGCCGACATCACCCACACCTCGCCGGCGACGATGCTGCGCTCGGGCAACCAGTGGCTGCAGTTCCTGCTCGTGGCCATGCACGCGGCCGAGATCCCGCGCCTGTTCCTGTTTATCGACCAGCTCGAGGACCTGGCGATGAACAAGTCGCAGACCCGGGCCCGGCGCTACCGCGAGATCGGACGGATCCGCGATCTGCTCGAGGACGAGCCCAGTCGTTCGATGCTTCACACCACGTTCACCATGCACGACACCGCCGCGGCCGAGCTCGAGGAGTTCTGGGTCCCGCAGCGGCTGCCCTCGTACCAGCTCCAGCGGGCGAACATGGGCCAGATCGTCCTCTTCGAGGGTTTGCGCGACGACCACGCCGTCGCCGAAGTGCTGGCCGCCTGGATGACTCCGGAGCGGACCAACGGGTTCACCGGTGACGACCACCACCCACTCGAGATGTCGGCGGTCAGGGCGCTGCGCGAGCGCTCCGAGGGCCGCGTTGGCCAGCTTCTCGTCGACGCGGCCAAAGTTCTCGACGCGGCCGAGAACGACAAGGTGCCGACGATCGACGGCGACTACGTGCGCGACCTCTTCGAGGACGGCGGCACGTCGGCCGGCGAGGCTGACGGCGAGTCGGTGCTAGTCCCAGAGGCCGACGACGACCTGCTGGCCTAGATGAAGACCCTGGCGAAGATCTGCCTGGACGCGACGCTGCTGGCCCAGCGGGCCGAGGGTGAGCCGCTGCCGGACGGTTACGCTTTTCAGCGGGCGATCGCCCAGTTGCTACGCATGCCCGGCATGCGCTGCGTCCAGGCGGCGGGGTTGACCAGGCTCTGGGGGTTCGAGTCGGCCTCGGGTGCGCCCCACGAGCTCGATGCCGCGGCCAAGATAACCTCGGAGGCCTACGTGATCGAGGCCAAGGCCGGCGGCTCTGTCTCCAAGGCCGACCTGGCCGTCTTCGAACTGAAGCTGACCGACTTCTACTTCGGTCGCTGGCGCGAGCTGACCAAGCAGCGCTGGCATCCGATCCTGATCTGTGCCGCGCCGCCCGGCGACTCCCTGCGGCGCCTGGCGGCCCACCGTGGCGTTGTACTCTGTGATCCCGAGCGGCTCGCTCTGCCGGTCCTGTATCACCATGCCACGCACCCGACGTCGACTGGCGCGCTTCCCGATCAGCTCGTTTCGGAGCTGAAGCGCCTTGTGCCGCGGGCGCTGGAAACCCTTCAGGATCGCTATCGCGGGGATCTGCGCGAGGGCGCCCTGCGTCTTCGCCCCAATCCCTACACCGCCGACGAGCTCGAGGATCTGCTGTTCATCCAGGACGAGCTCACCGACGAGGTCTTGGCCCGTTACGACCGTCTCGCCCCTGGACATCTGGAGCGTCGCGGCGCTGAGTTGGCCCGTGCCCTGGTCCGGGCTCGCCGCGCCGCCTGAAGGGTAACCTCGCGACTCCTTACGAATCCAAGCGGGCGCGCGGAGCGACGTCGGCCGCAGGACCGTCTCGGGGGGTTCGGGCACGCTCGGCTGCCGGGCTTGACTAGTCCCGTAGGGGGATCGGCTTACGGGGAAGCGACTGACGCGTTGGGAGGATCGCCCAGTGCTCCAAGCACGCGAAAGCGGCAGTGTGAAGGGGAAGATGGAGCGGTAGAGGTAGGAGCGGCCTCAGGGTCCGCGGGGCACGGCGGTGTCGGAGTCGAGGGCCTCGCTGAACTCGCCCCCACGAGGGAGGCGAGGGCCGGCATCGGTAACGGGGATCAGCGTTCCGTCCCCGTAGCCTCGATGAACTCGCCCCCACGAGGGAGGCGAGGGCGGACTGGCCGCGCCTGGCCTCGAGCCGGGTGACGCCTCGATGAACTCGCCCCCACGAGGGAGGCGAGGGCCTGAACACGACGACGCCCGAGACGACGGACGGCATGCCTCGATGAACTCGCCCCCACGAGGGAGGCGAGGGGTCGCGTGGCGCGGTGAGGACGACCGCCTGCACTAGCCTCGATGAACTCGCCCCCACGAGGGAGGCGAGGGTCGCGGACGGCGCAGCCGTAGCCGCGGGATCCGATGCCTCGATGAACTCGCCCCCACGAGGGAGGCGAGGGGCTCGCGCGGAGCAGGTGCGGCAGGAGGTAGATGTTGCCTCGATGAACTCGCCCCCACGAGGGAGGCGAGGGCACGCGTCGGCCACGGCGTCACGATCGTCTCGGGGCCTCGATGAACTCGCCCCCACGAGGGAGGCGAGGGCTCTATGACCTGCCGCACCTCACGGTTGGCGTCGTCGCCTCGATGAACTCGCCCCCACGAGGGAGGCGAGGGCGCGCCACAAGATCGGGCCGCGCTGGATCAAGCTGCCTCGATGAACTCGCCCCCACGAGGGAGGCGAGGGGATAGCGCTCTGGTTCACGCCGCCCACGCCGCGCATGCCTCGATGAACTCGCCCCCACGAGGGAGGCGAGGGAGCGCCACGTCGGTCCAGGAGTGACTCAGCGCGTGGCCTCGATGAACTCGCCCCCACGAGGGAGGCGAGGGCGTTCGACTCCGAGGAGTAGCGCGGGCTGACGACGCCTCGATGAACTCGCCCCCACGAGGGAGGCGAGGGATGGCGCTGATGACGGGCGCCGGCATCGGCGTCTGGCCTCGATGAACTCGCCCCCACGAGGGAGGCGAGGGCAGGCGGCCGTTACCTCGATGCGGTGGGAACACACGTGCCTCGATGAACTCGCCCCCACGAGGGAGGCGAGGGGTACGACTGGGCCGGCCACCAGAGCAACGGACACATGCCTCGATGAACTCGCCCCCACGAGGGAGGCGAGGGGCCTTCTCCTCCAAGTGGTCCTGGGCGACGGCGTTGCGGCCTCGATGAACTCGCCCCCACGAGGGAGGCGAGGGCAGTCACGCATCGCCGCGCGAACGGCGGGCCGCCAGCCTCGATGAACTCGCCCCCACGAGGGAGGCGAGGGTTGAAGGAGGCGACGCGCGCGGACCGCTCAAGCAGGCCTCGATGAACTCGCCCCCACGAGGGAGGCGAGGGCCACGCGTATCGACGCCCGCCGCATCCTCGCGTTGCCTCGATGAACTCGCCCCCACGAGGGAGGCGAGGGTCCGACTCACTAATAGTCACCGCATGCAGGGAAAACCTGACGCTTTGCGCAGGGTGCTGGGAACACGCTTATTCGGTTATCAAGGTCCGGGACGGCAGCGCAGGATTATCGCTGCTCTGCGGCACTTTACGGGCGAACACGCCAGACGGCGGTCGCCCGGCTCACCGTAGCCTGCGCAGACGTCACGCGATGAGGAACGGCTCATCGCCGCTGAGCCTGGCCTGTCGGCCGATGAAGGTCGTCGCGCGGCGGGCGCGCTGATCACGATCACCAAGGTCGCAGAACAGCACCCTGTCGGCGTCAGGATCAATGAGCACGAGCAGCACCTGCCTGAGCCGCACGAACTCGGCGGGCCGTCCGTCCACGAGGAAAACGCTGTACTGGACTCGCTCACCGTGCCGCTGCAACTCGACGGCGACGCGATCACGCCGCTGATCCTCTGCAATGTCGTAGGCCACGAGCAGTCGGCGGATCGCCACGCTCATCGAAGGGCGATCGCCCGATAGGCGGGCAGTTCGCCGAGGACCACGGCGAGGATCATTCGGGCTTGAACCTCCATAGCGCGGCGCCAAGTCACCCGGTATCCGAACACCGGATGGTTGAACTCGGAAGTCACACGTCGTTCGTACGCGGCGATCATGCTCTTTCGGCCGCGCTGGCTCAAGCGCACGGCATCGGGGTCGCGACGAAAGTCGCTCTGCTTCAGTTCACCGTTGTTGATCGCCCACACCACGGCCGCGTCGGCGAGGGGTGCCCGAAACTCCTCCATCAGATCGAGCGCCAACGCCGGCTTGTTGCGTCCGGCGGAGTGCAGCACTCCGCCCGCCGGATCGAGACCACATGCGACGACGCTACGCAAAACATCGGCGAGCAGCAGACCGTAGGCGACGTTGAGCGCTGCATTCACCGGATCTTTCGCCGGCCTGCCGCTCCGGCTGTCAAACGTTGCCCAAGCAGGACGAAACGCCTCCGACAGCGCCGCGAAGTAGATCTTGGCCGCCTGACCCTCCGCGCCGAAGAGCGCCACAGGCGACTCCGCGAGCGCCGCCTGGGACGCGAGCTGACGGAGTTCGTCGCGCGCCGGATGGCCGTGGCGACGGAGCATCAGCACCTGGTTTCTGATCTTCGCTTCGATCATCGAGCGGGCGACTGCGAGCCGCGAGCCGTCGTCGAACCGGTGCTGAAGGGAGCGCGCACCGAGGTTGGGTGCCCTCGCCGAGTTCGCCCATCCGACGACCCGACCGGACCAAGCGCACCAAACGATCGGATATCCGCGCTCCAGGGTTTCGCGAAGCAGCGCCGCTGACACGTCGGCATTGCCGTGGACGACGAGCCCGGACGTCTGCTCGAGCGGGACCACCACCGGCTCTTCGTCGCGGACGGAGATCTTGATCTGTCCACGGCTGAGACTTGCCCTGCTGCCCGGAGTCGCCAGGTGCAGGACTCGTCCGGTCGGATCGGCGATGCCAATACGACGTGCTGGTGAACGCTGTCGATGCTCGTCCGGCAGACACACGGCGACGTGACTGCAGCGCCGACATCGCGCGTCATCTTCCAACGGGGCCGGCGGGGCAGAACCGTCGACGACGACACGCGTCGAACGGGCGTGCTGCTCTGCGACTGCTATCAGCTCGTCATTCAGCGGGACCTCGACGCGCCGACGCGTGGTGCTGAACCATATGGCCGCACCGGTCACTTCGTGGCCTTGGTCGCGAAGGCACGACGCCTGAAGCGCGAGCTGGATCTGCTGCGGAAACGTCACCTCGGAGCTACGGCGGACCGGGGCCGCCTTGTGCTCGACGACCGTGAGACCGCCGTCCTCTGCGGTTTCGACGGTGTCGCAGCGTCCAACGAGGCCGAGACGCGCTGATTGCAACTCGAAGGCCCGGCGTCGGACGGGTCGGGACGTCGAGACTTCGTCAACCGCCGCGGGGTCGGCGACTCCCTGGGCGACCTGCGCCGTGTCGGTCTCCTCTCCGTGGATCTCGAGCCATGCACGACGCGGGCAGAACGCGTGGTGGGCGACCAGGCCGATCCGCAGCGACTCGGGCTCCGTCACAGATCCACCCTCCTTCCCCGCGCGAACGAGAAGGCGACGCTGGATTTGGCCGAGCCGTCGACCTGGGCGAAGACGACGATCTCCCTGACGCCGACCGCGCGAAGGCGTGCGGCGGTGCGTTCGCCGGAAGCCTCTCGCCAGTCCGCCAACGCGGCGAGGCCGAGCACTGCGCGCAGCCGAGCTACCGAAACGGGCGTCGTAAACACCGGCAGCGTGACGCCGCGTGTCGAGCCGTCACGCCAGGTGGCAGGCGTCCGCGCGGGCGCGTTCGCCTGCAATCCGACTGGGACGAGCGCCAGGCCCAGCGCCGCAAGCCACTGGTGCGCGAGATCGACCATCGTTCCTGGCGGACTCCATCCCGTCTTGTCCGCGTCAACGCCCGGACTGACGCCAGAGCGCCAGCTACGCGCGAGCTCGTCGTCCTCTACCTTGTCCAGTCCGGCCCGTGCCTTGCGCAGCACGCCTCTGACGAAGTCCGAAGTATGGTTGCCGAGGACACCGTCGAGACGGCTCGCTCCACGATGTGGTTTGGCTCCGCCATGCTGCCACGTCGCCGGAACGCCCACCCCCGCAAGCAAGCCCGCCGCCGTTCGGGACTGTGCGAGATCAGCCTGCATGCGAAGCCGCTCACGAGCCGGTTGCGCGGCTGCCGCCAACTCGGCGTTCGTGGCGCGAGCCCACATCACCGCCCGGCGTTCGTTGACGGTTCGCACTGGCTTGACGTCAGCCTCGACAACGTCCTCGAGCTCATCGGCGGAGGCGCGAACGAGCCTGACGACATTCTCGATCGCTGCGTCGGCCATGAGCTGCGGCGGGAAGTCCGCCGCGTCCGCGTCGTGGCCAACCCAAACGTCGACGCCGGCGTCGTTGAGAACGAAGGCCAAGCCGTAGGCGGCGAGATGGGACACGAGCAGCGTCCCGGGCAGTGGCATGCGCAGGATCTCCATTAGTGGCCTTCCCGCGAAACCTGCATGTCCGCACAGCGCAGCAGCGCCTCGAGATAGGCCAACCGATGCACCCCGAGGATGCGCTCCGTACGAGAGCGGTCGATCTCGTAGCGTCCATGGGCGCCAAAGAGCCGCTCGACCTGAGCGGCGACCGACTCGGGGCAAGCACCCCAGCTTTCGAGCAGCGCTCCGGCATCGCGGTCGAACATCGCTCGGCCCACTCCGTGATGTCCGGCCACGAGCGTCACGACGAGTGGATCCCCGTCGGCCGTCGCCGCGGCGTAGGCTGCGCTCAGCTGCTCGTGGCGCCACCCGTCACCGCGATCGGGCCGATGCCCCGGCAGTGGTTTGGCCAGCACCAGGTCCGACTCCCCCATTCGCGCCTGAAAGCGCGGGTGGCGCTTTCCCTCGTCGTGATGGCGGGCCGCGAGCGCGAGCTGCTCGCTCTCCGCGCCGAGCCCAACCGGGCGCAGCGCCTCCAGCATCATCCGCATACGGCACTCGACGAGCTCCTGATGCGCATCGACCGTCACCGGCTCGTCCGAGGATGCGAGCGGTGCTTGGGGAGCGCGGCGGCGAGTCTCACGAACAACGAGTAGCCCTTCGGGTTCCGGCCCGCCACACCACACTACCTCGAGGTCCGTCAGTCGGCGATGGCGTCGCACGACGCGAGCCGCCTCCGCGGCGCCAGCCGCGGCGAGGACCTCGGCCACGGCGTTGCGCGCTACACGCCCGCTGAAGTCGCGGTCGGCCGCGCCAGCCGTCTCGACGTCCTCGACGGGCAAGGCAACGACGCGATCGACCGGCGCGCCGGGCGACACCTCCTCGAGCACCTCCTCGAATCCCTCCGCCCGGCCCTTGACGTCGCCGAGGCCCACGACGCCGTTCGTGCAGATAGCGGTGCCGCTGGCCACGACGAGCGTGTCTCCGGGCAGCAGATCATCCGCCGAGCGAAACAGCTCGGCGGATAGCTGCCCGTCGATCATGCGGACGATCCACGGCTTCACGTCGTGCGTGAGCGCCGCTTGGACAACCTGATCGAGCGCCTTGCCGAAGCGCATCGTTGCGATCTCGTGAGCTCTGGGCGGACAGGCGACGAGCGCCGCCTCGACAACCTCGGGTGCGTAGTCGAGACGGCGTCGCGCCACGATGCCGACCTCGGCGACCACGTCGGATGGGTCCTCGAGATACAGCTCGACGTCGGGGTCGGCTGCCAGCGCACTCGAGGACATAGCGAGCGTCTCGAGATCGATGGCCCCCAGCCTTGGCAGAAGCGGGCGATCCGGCTCGGGGAGTGTCGACGCGGCCACCGCGCTCGGCGAGATCTCGTCACCGAGGTCCCTCAGCCACCGCGCTGCGGCGACCATCTCGGCGCCTTCGTACGGTGCGAACATCGTCCCGAGGGCAACCGGGTCCGCGTCAGCGAGGTCCGCGGGAGCGACAACTGAGAACGCGGCGTCATCGAGCCCCCCCGAACGGTTGAGGCGCCCGGCCCGCTGGGCCAGCGTGGAGGCCGGGGCGAGCGTGGTCACCATCGCTGGGAGGTCTAGGTCGACGCCGACCTCGAGCGACTGGGTGGAGACCAGGAAGTCAACCCCAACGTTGCCCGACGGACCGAGGAGACCGGGACGGCGCTCGCGCAGGCGCTGAACGTCGGCCAGCCGCAGTCGTCCGCAGACCAGCTCGACGTCCGCTCCGTGGGCGTTAGAGAGCGAGGCCGCCACCTGAAGAGCCGTCGGCACGTTGTTGACGAAGACGCCGACGGTACCTCGACCCTTGAGTTGCCGGGCGCGGTCGACGATCGCCTCGGGCACGTCCGCGGGCCAGTTCGCCACCTCGATGAGATCGACGGTCTTCGAAGCGTCGACGCGGCGTCGCAGCCCGCGGTCGAGGAGGTCGTCATCGGAAAGTCCAAGGGCGCGGCCGGAGGCCGCGCGCGTCGCGCTCATGGCAACGACCTGGAGGCCCATGGCCTCGGGCGTGCGCTCGGCGACGTTGCGGCCCGTCTCGACGAGCCGTTCGTGAAGATGCGCCTCGTCGATGACCACCACGACATCCTGCCCGAGGAGGCCCGCCTCGAGATTACGAGACCTTCGCGAGGCGCCGAAGCCGCGTAGGAGCAATCTCGATCCCCACATCAGGGGCGTAGAGCACAGCACCTGGCAGGCCGCCGGCTCCAAGCGCCAGCCATCCTCGAGCAGCGCCCCACCGCGCAGGCGCCAGACGGGTAGCGGTTCGGCGGTGATCTCCGACGTGCACAGGCAGGCCAGCGCGCGCGCGGCATCGGCGGCGGGGGAGGCGGAGCCGGAATCCCGCGCAATCCGCAGCTCCTGCGAGAGCCGCTGCGCCCGCTCGAACTGGTCATCGACCAGCACCCGCCTCGGCGCGACCATCACGAGCCGCCGCGGAATGCGGTGAGACAGACGCCCAGCGGCGTCTTCTGCCACAAGGAACACGTGCGCGTCGATCACCGAAGACCTGCCCGAGCCCGTCGGCGCGACGATGTCCGGCCACCTCCCAGTGTCCGCGACCTTCTCGACCAAGTCGCACTGCCACGGGTACGGGGCAGCCCCGCCGTTCACCTCGCCGAAGAACTCGCGGAAGCGCCCGACGAGCGTCATGGCCTCGCCAGCTCGTCCGGCACGAGCAGGCCGCCGCCGAGGTGCCGGGCGCGACCGAGGGCAAGAAAGCCGCCCGGGAGAGGCGCAAGCTCACCCAGGTCCACCCGAGCGTCCACGGCTACGAGCAGCTCCCCGTCGGGCACGCGATGCGCATACCGCGACGCGGACCCCGCAACGCGCGAGCACGACGTGCGCACGCCGCGACGACGCAGCTCAGCGACCAACCCACGACGGAACTCCCAGCCCGAGCCCCATTCGAACCCGTCGCTTTCGACGATCGCGCGCAGCGCGTAGCCGATCGAGCACAGCACTGCATCGTCGAGCGACCACGCGCCGCGTCGCGGAGCGCCAGCGTTGTCGAGTACGAGCGGCACGGTGGTTTGCATGACGCGCTCGTCCGTCGACCAGAACGGCAGCGCAGAGCCGAGGGTGGGAGCTCCCAAACGAACGTCGCCCCTGCCGACGCGGACCCGCAGTCCTGAACCGAGTGCCTCGAGCAGCGTGGCTCGATCGGCCTCGGCGACGTCACCGGGCAAGGCGACGATCAGCTCCGCACCCGAGCGGTCGGAGCCCGGAAGGAGATGAAGCGCCAGATGGCCCGGCCCGCGCAACGGGCCGGCTCCGTCCCGGCCGGTCACGAACGCCGGCACGTCGCTGCCGATCGCTCGCACGATGCTGCGGTGCGCGGCAGTGGCGAAGGCCACCCGACGTTCCTCGCGCAGGACCCAGCGCGGCACGCGGCCCTCGAGGGGAACCCACCAGGCTTCGCCGTACGGCCACGCTCCGCCTGCACCGGCACTGACGAACCGTTGGAGCTCCGTCGCAGCGTCTCCCGCGGTCGGCGGACTCACGTCGTGGGCCTGACTTCCGCCGCTGCCAGCGCCGTGTCGGCCCGTGCTGAGTGCTTCGGCGTGCGCCGTCTCGAGCGCGCGCAACCGACCGGGCCGGGGGATGCGGAGCACCCGGCCTGGGCCACGACCGGTCGCCGGAATCTGAAACTGCTGGTCGTCGGAGTCGACGACCCCGGTGCGCACACCGACGACGGCGAGGCTGTCGGCCGTCCCGACGTGCGTGATCTCTCGGCTTAAGGAGTCCAGTTCGCTGAGAAGGTCAGCGGGTGGCATCGGCCATGCGTAGCTCACCGCACCGCTGAGCGCGGTGAACGCCTCGAACGGAGTGTCGTTGAGATAAGGCGTCGGAGCGGCACGCAGGCGATAGCGGCGCGCGGAGCGCGTGATCGGGCGGGTGTGTGGCACGCTGATGGCGATCGGTGAGTGGTCCTCGAGCCAGTTCGTCGCTCTACGCTCCGCCTCACCGGCGATGAGCGCCCGTTCCTGCCTGGTGGCGGCCGGGCCACCCGCAGCCGCAGCGACGAACGCCGCGTGCAGCCGTGCCGGGGACGGGATCTCTTCGGCGACGCCGAGGTCGCTGCCGCTGTAGCCACCTCGCGGGAAGGTGACGTCGATGAGGAGAGCCTCGTTAGCGGTCACGGCGCGTCACCGTCCGCTTCGGCGTCCTCGGCGCCTCGGTTGAGGGCGGGATCGCCCGTGAGAGTCTGCACCTGCCCTGTCCAGCGCAGCCGGTCGGGAAGGCGCTCGATCGCCTGCTCCAAGAACGTCGAGCAGGCATCGATCGACAGGTCGAGCTCGACCTCGTCCCCGTCGAGCAAGGTGCGGGATTCCGGTGAGCCGACGTCGCAATACGCCCGCAACTCCGGGTCGGCGTCGGCGTACGCTGCCGCGAGGAGCAGGACACCGAGTAGCGTGGCGCGTGCCGCCGCGTCATCGTCGGCAGTGCCGCCGAAGCGCAGCCTTCGGAGGCCGGCGAGAGAGAAGGTTCGCGCGCGCTGTACCTCGGGTACAGCAACCCCGAACGGCGCCTCGGTGCCTGGCGGAACCCCTCCCAAGTTCAGCGTGGACGCCGAGATCAGCGCATCCTTCTTCTTGCGGACCCTCTCCAGCTCGCCCTCGAGCTTCTTGACGAGGTTGGGGGAGAGTACGTCACGCTGCCGGTCCAGCAGCGCCTCGAACTCGTCTGGCGTGATCAGGAAGTCCTGTCCCAGCGGGTCGAGTCGCGCGCCTGAACGCCGCGAGAGGCGGTCATCCCGATCGGCGACCACCCCGAACAACTCGGAGACGAAGAGGCCCCGCAGGCGGAGCTGGCCAGACTTGCGACTGGAGTCCCATCCCCCGAACGCCAGGGTGGCGGGCGAGACGGTGAAAACCGGGGACAAGTCCGCGTGGGTCGCGTCGCGCAAAGCCTGGTACCACGGCGCCTTCACGACGGGGCTGTTGTTCTGAAGCGCGAAGCGGACGTGAGCGTCGAAGGCGCGGTGAGGAAGCTGGAGATCGGTCAAAGGTTCGCGGCCGTCGTAGCCAACCTCGATGACCGGGACCAACGTGGCGGCACCGCCTTCGCGGCGCGCCGTGAGGAAGCCCTCTTCGGCGCGATTGGATTGCGACTGCTTGGAGTCGATGAGAGTGGTGCGCCGGAACTCTCCGTTGGTATAGCGCGTCTCGAAGACGAACTCTGATCCGGACCGTCCCGCGTATCGCGCGGGCGCGACGATCGCGCCCTCGGGGACCGCGTACACGCCAGGATGATTGAGGGTGGCGGCGCCTCCGCGGCGTAAATGATCGTGCAACTGCTTCAGGTCCATCCTGGGCTCCAATCGCTTGATTCGGACCACGCTATCCGCGCCTCGAAGCGGTGGTCGCCGAGAGCTGACCACATCTGACAAAGTGCTTCGGCGGCGAACGTATAAACAAGGCGTGCTTCATCTGAGCCGGGCCACGTTCGGGACCTGGACAATGCTCGGCGCTGCGATGGCGGGCAGTGCGCGACGCCTGCTCTCGGGTGGGAAAGGCGACTCCGGACGACACAGATGCGCGCAATCTTCTGCCGTCTTCGGGGCCGAGACGACAACGGCCGCGTGGGAACGAGTCCCGTCCACCTACCTTGTCTGCGCCGAGGACCGCAGCACCGATCCTGACCTTCAGCGCGCCCAC
>Ga0136624_1000349_pt1 | contig 17283 bp, 16 predicted proteins | sample AntDrymUQ4692206_2_FD_104802 | JGI IMG/M metagenome (GOLD analysis project Ga0136624, IMG submission 104802) | Polar desert sand microbial communities from Dry Valleys, Antarctica - metaG UQ469 (22.06) | ecosystem: Environmental > Terrestrial > Soil > Desert | place: Antarctica: Dry Valley... | reverse complement strand
GCCGCGCGCAACGGCGAACTCAGCGGCCAGTCGATTGCCCGACCCGGCCAGGACGCGCGCGTTCCAGCCCTCGACGTAGTCGACCAGCGGCAGCAGCTCGTTCAGGGCATCCTCCGCGTTGCGCCGCCCGCCACTGACGCGAAACCGGTCGAACGGGTGGGGCAGACCAACGAGACCGCCCTGCTCGCGGATGGCAGCGGCCGTTTCCAGCGGTGACAGGCCCATCGGGATGGAGCGCTCCAGGTACAGCCCGATCATGTCGCCGCCCGTGGTCCGCACCTCCTCACCGACGATGACCGTCAGCTCGACGGGCGCCGCCTCACGCGCTCGAAGAGCTCCGTCGATTCGCTCGTGATCGGTGATGGCGATGTGGGTCAGGCCCCTCGCCGCCGCCGCCGCGACCACCGACGCCGGCCGACTCAACGAGTCGAACGACGCCGAAGTGTGGCAATGCAGGTCGGCGAACGAGCGGACCGTGCCTGTCGGCATCCGGCCTCAGATCCGCTGCACGAGTGACTTCTTGAAGAAGTCGAAGTGCTCGAGCGCGAGGCCCGTGCCCAGCGCGACGCAGTTGAGCGGGTTCTCGGCCACGTGACAGGGCACGCCGGTAACCTGCGTCAGCAGCTTGTCGATGTTGCGCAGGAGCGATCCACCGCCGGACATGACCATGCCCTTGTCGATGATGTCGCTGGACAGCTCCGGCGGCGTCTCCTCGAGCACGCCACGAACGGCGCTGACGATCTGCTGCAGCGGCGCCTCCAGCGCCTCCATGACCTCCGAGCTGGTGAGTGGAATCGTCCGCGGCAGGCCGGCGATGAGGTCGCGGCCGCGAACCTCCATGTGCAGCTCGCGGTCCAGCGGCAGGGCGGTTCCGATCTGGATCTTCACTTCCTCGGCGGTCCGCTCGCCGACCATCAGGTTGTACTTCTTGCGGATGTAGTTGGAAATCGCCTCATCGAAGCGGTTGCCGCCCACCCGCACCGAACGGGCAATGACGATCCCGCCGAGGGCGATGACCGCGATCTCGCTGGTTCCGCCACCGATGTCGATGATCAGGTTGCCCGAAGGGCTGCTGATCGGCACGTTGGCGCCGATGGCGGCGGCCAGCGGCTCCTCGATGAGGTACGCCTCGCGAGCACCGGCCTTGAGGGCGGCGTCGCGCACGGCCCGTTTCTCGACACTCGTGACGCCTGAAGGGACGCTGATCATGACGTCGGGCTTGGTGAACGAGCGACCGGCCTTCCTGATGAAGTAGCGCAGCATCGCCTCGGTGATCACGTAGTCGGCAATGACACCGTCCTTCATCGGCCGTATGGCCTGGATGTTGCCCGGCGTCCGCCCGATCATGTCGCGCGCCTCGTCACCGACGGCGACGATGTGGTTGTCGTCGCTGACGGCGACGACACTTGGTTCCTGGATCACGACGCCCTTGCCCTTGACGTAGACGAGGATGTTGGCCGTCCCGAGGTCGATGCCGATCTTCATCGGGTGGCCGTACCCAGCCCCTCCGAGATGTGTTCGATCTGGGCGCCCAGATCGAGGAACTTGCGCTCGATGTCCTCGTAGCCGCGCCGGACGTGATGGGCGCCGTGGATGACGCTCTCTCCCTCCGCCACGAGCGCGCCCAGGATGAGCGACGCGCCGGCACGAAGGTCACCCATCTCCACCTCGGCGCCGCGCAAGTGCGAGGGACCGGTGATGGCAGCACAGTGCTCGTCCACCATCTCCACCTCCGCCCCCAGCTTGCGCAGCTCGCCCAGCCACTCGAGCCGGTCCTCGAAGATCGTCTCGTGAACGGCGCTCGTGCCTGTTGCCTGGGTGAGCAGGACGGCCGTCGGCGGCTGGAGGTCCGTGGCCAGCCCGGGGTAAGGCGCCGTGACCACGTCGTGGGCGCGGAGCTGGGCGGCGCCCGGCGCGGTACCGCGTACTTCGATGGTGTCGCGGCCGCAGGCCACTGCCACGCCGACCTCGGCCACGACGTCAAGGAACGAGCCCAGGAAGTCGCACGGCGCCGCCTCGATGGTCACGTCGCCACCGGTGATGGCGCCGGCCACTACGAACGTGCCGGCCTCGATGCGGTCGGAGATGACATCGTGCTCCGCACCGTGAAGCCGGCCGCGGCCCTCGACCTCGATGACGTCGGGCGAGGTCCGGGCCACCTGGGCGCCCATCTTCTGGAGCATCGCGATCAGGTCGTCCACCTCCGGCTCGCGCGCCGCCGGCCGGATGATGGTGTGGCCCTCGGCGAGCACGGCGGCAAGCACTGCGTTTTCCGTTCCCATCACCGTCACGGTCGGGAATGCGAGCTCCGTTCCGCGCAGCCGGCCTTCCGATCGGGCGAAGTAGTACCCGTTGCGATATTCGATGTTGGCGCCCATGGCGCGCATCGCGTCCACGTGCAGGTTGACCGGCCGGCGCCCGATGCGGTCGCCACCGGGATTGCTGATGATCACCCGCCCGAAACGGGTCAGCAACGGGCCGAGCAGGATGAAGCTGGCGCGCATCTTGGCTGCCGCTTCGAGCGGCACGAAGAGCCACTCGACGTTGGCCGCCGTGACCTCGTACGTGTTGGGCGCCGGATGTGCCACCTCGGCGCCCAAATCGCGCAGCACCTCCGCCATCGCCCGCACGTCCTCGATCTCCGGCACGTTGGTCAAGCGGCACGGCTCGCTGGTCAGCGTCGCCGCCGCCAGCATCTTCAGGGCCGCGTTCTTGCTGCCGCTGATGCGCACCCGCCCACGCAGCGGCCGTCCGCCGGTGACCCTGAACGCCTGCCGCTCTACTGGCTCCTCCTGGTACTCCCAGTGGAACCGCCTGTCTCCTGCCAAGCCGGCCTACCTGCCGCGCGAGCGCGGACCCTCCCGGTGCCGTCGCTCGGCCACGCGGATCTGAATCAGTGCCCGCTGCAGCGAGGCCCGGGCGCGGGCAAGGTCAGCCGGCTCCTCGAAGCCCTCGGCCAGTGCCCGTTCTGCTTCACGTCGTGCCTCCTCGGCCTTCTCGACGTCGATCTCGGCGGCCATGTCGGCCGTCTCGGCCATGACCACCACCTTGTCCGGGCGCACCTGCAGGAAGCCACCGGCGATGGCGAAGAACTCCTCCTCGCCGCCGCGGCGGATGCGCAGCTCGCCCAGGCCCAGCGTCGTCAGCAACGGCGCGTGGTGCGGCAGGACGCCGAGCTCGCCTTCGACGCCGGGGCAGACGACCGAGTCGACCTCCTCCGAGTAGGCCAGGCGCTCGGGCGTGACTATCTCCAGCAGCAGCGTCACGCCGTGGGCTCCTGGTCGGAGTCGGCCGCCGTGTCTGAGTCGGACACCGAGACGGAATCGGGCGGCTCCGCGTCCGCCCTGGGCACCTCATCGAGCTCGGGCTGCGTAGCCGACCCGGGCGCGGCGTCTGACGCGGCCTCCCTGGCAGGCTCGCCGGCACCCCCATTGCTGGGCTTCTTGCCGTTATCGCCGCCAGTGCCCTCCAGCCGGCGCGCGTTCTCGCGCACGTCGTCGAGCGTGCCGGCCAGGAAGAACGCCTGCTCAGGCAGCTCGTCGGCCTTGCCCTCGAGGATCTCCTTGAAGGAGGTGACGGTGTCCTTGATGGGCACGTAGCGACCCTCGCGGCCGGTGAAGACGGCCGCCACGAACATCGGCTGGCTCATGAAGCGCTGCAGCCGGCGGGCGCGCGCGACGGTCACCTTCTGCTCCTCGGACAGCTCGTCAACGCCGAGGATGGCGATGATGTCCTGCAGGTCGCGGTAGGCCTGCAGGACGCGCTGCACCTCGCGCGCGACGTCGTAATGCTCCTGCCCGACGATGTTCGGGTCGAGCACGCGAGACGTGGACGTCAGCGGGTCGACCGCCGGGTAGATGCCCAGCTCGGTCAGGTAGCGCTCGAGGCGGATCGACGAGTCGAGGTGGGCGAACGTCGTGGCCGGCGCCGGGTCGGTGTAGTCGTCGGCCGGGACATAGATCGCCTGCAACGACGTGATCGAGCCCGTCTTGGTGGACGTGATCCGTTCCTGCAGTCCGGCCATCTCGGTCGCCAGGTTGGGCTGGTAGCCCACCGCCGACGGCATCCGGCCAAGCAGCGCCGATACCTCCGACCCGGCCTGTGTGAAGCGGAAGATGTTGTCGATGAAGAGCAGCACGTCGCGGCCTTCATCGCGGAAGAACTCGGCCATGGTCAATCCGGTCAGGCCGACGCGCAGGCGGGCGCCGGGCGGCTCGTTCATCTGGCCGAAGACCATGACCGTCTTGTCGATGACTCCCGACTCGGTCATCTCGTGCAGCAGGTCGTTGCCTTCGCGGGAGCGCTCGCCCACGCCGGCGAAGACCGAGTAGCCGCCGTGCTCCTCGGCGACGTTGCGGATCAGTTCCTGGATGATGACCGTCTTGCCCGTGCCGGCACCGCCGAACACGCCGACCTTGCCACCCTTGGCGAAGGGCGCCACGAGGTCGATCACCTTCATGCCAGTCTCGAATACTTCGGTCGCAGTCGTCTGCTCCTCGAAGGTCGGCGCCGAGCGGTGAATGGGGTGGTGCTGCTCCGCCGTCACCTCGCCCTTGCCATCGATCGGCCGGCCGAGCACGTCGAACACGCGCCCGAGTGTCGGCAGCCCGACGGGTACGGTGATCGGCGCGCCGGTGTCGATGGCCTCGGTTCCGCGGGCCAGGCCGTCGGTGGTGGTCATGGCCACGGCGCGGACCCAGTTGTTGCCGAGGTGCTGCTGCACCTCGCAGACCAGCGAATCGCCCTCGCGCTGGATCTCGACGGCGTTGAAGATGGCGGGCAGGGCGCCGGCCGGGAACTCCAGGTCGACGACCGGACCGGTGATGGCGATGACGCGGCCGGTTGCGCCGGTGGCGGTGCCGCTGGTATTGGTGCTTGTAGGCGGGGCGACGGCCATGGTGGGGTGGTTCCTCCTCTCGCGACTACGACGTCTGCGCGCCGGTCGCGATCTCGATCATCTCGCGGGTGATGTTGGCCTGGCGGACCTTGTTGTAGGTGAGCGTCAGGTCCTCGATCAGGTCCTGCGCATTCTCGGATGCATTTTTCATCGCCACCATCCGCGCCGACTGCTCGCTGGCGGCGAGCTCGAGCACGGCCTGAAAGACGCGCGTGGCCACGTAGCGCGGAAGGAGCTGCCGCAGCACTGCCTCGGCGTTGGGCTCGAATATGAACTGGCCGCCGGGGATCCCGGTGACGGCGGTGTCGGACGGTTCCACCGGCAGCAGCCGGTCGACGATGGGCCGCTGAGTGAGCGTCGAGATGAAGCGCGGATAGATGAGGTCGATGGTCGAGTACGTGCCGGCCAGGTAATCGTCGGTCAGCAGGCGCGCCAGCGGCACCACGCCGGCGAAGTTGGGCCGGTCGCCAAAGCCCTCGAAACTGGCCGCGATCGGTACCCGCGCGCGGCGCATGGCGCCCTGACCCTTGCGCCCGACAGTCACCACCTGCAGGTCGCCCTCGGCCTCGGTGATCTGCTGCGCGGCGAAGCGAATGGTGTTGGTGTTGAGCGAGCCGGCCAGGCCGCGATCGGTCGTCAGCAGCACCACGGCCCGCGTCCCGCCCTCGCGCTTGGCCAGCAATGGGTGCTCCTCTTCGCCCAGCACCGCCGCCAGGTCGGCCAGCACCTCGTCGATCTTGTCGGCGTAGGGTCGTGACTGGAGCGTGGAGTCCTGGGCGCGCTTCAGCTTGGAGGCGGCCACGAACTGCATGGCGCGGGTGATCTGCTTGATGTTGCGCACCGAACCGATGCGCCGCCGGATCTCGCGCTGGCTGGGCACTGGCTAACCGCTGAACGTCTGCTTGAAGGCTTCAGCGGCCTCGCGCAGCCCAGCGACGACCTCATCGGTCAGACCCTTGTCCTCGCCCAGCGTCGTCATCAGATCGCTGCGCTCGGTGTCGAGATGGCGGTAGAACTGTTGCTCGAAGTCGCGGATGCGGGCCGTCGGCACGTCATCCAGGTAGCCGTTCGTGACCACCCACAGGATGGCCACCTGCTTTTCCACCGAGAGCGGCTCGTACTGCGGCTGCTTGAGCACTTCCGACGTCTTCTCGCCGCGCGTCAGCTGGTCGCGCGTGGCCTTGTCGAGGTCCGACGCGAACTGGGCGAATGCGGCCAGCTCGCGGTACTGCGCCAGGTCCAGCTTGAGCGGTCCGGCGACCTTCTTCATGGCCTTGGTCTGTGCCGCCGAGCCCACGCGCGACACCGAGATGCCGACGTTGAGGGCCGGCCGCTGGCCGGCGTTGAAGAGGTCCGATTCGAGGTAGATCTGGCCATCGGTGATGGAGATGACGTTGGTCGGGATGTATGCCGAGACGTCGTTGGCCTGGGTCTCGATGACCGGCAGGGCCGTCAGCGAGCCGCCACCGTTGTCCTCGTTCAGCCGGGCTGCCCGCTCGAGCAATCGGCTGTGGAGGTAGAAGACGTCGCCCGGGTATGCCTCGCGACCGGGCGGCCGTCGAAGCAACAGCGACATCTCGCGGTAGGCCCAGGCGTGCTTGGTCAGGTCATCGTAGACGCACATCGCATCCTTCACGAGCTCACCGCCCAGCTGGACGCCGTTCTCCATGATCTCCTCGCCCATCGCTGCGGCCGAGTAGGGCGCGAGGTACTGGACCGGCGCCGGATCGTCGGCACCCGCGACGACGACGATGGTGTGCTCCATCGCGCCGTACTGCTCCAGCACGGCAACCGTCTTGGCCACGGTCGACAGCTTCTGGCCGATGGCCACGTAGATGCAGACCAGGCCCTTGCCCTTCTGGTTGATGATCGCGTCGATGGCCACCGCCGTCTTGCCCGTCTGACGGTCACCGATGATCAGCTCGCGCTGGCCGCGGCCGATCGGGATCAGCGCATCGATGGCCTTGATGCCGGTCTGGACCGGTGTGTCGACCGGCTTGCGCGCGATGACGCCGGGGGCGATACGCTCCACGGGCCGGGTGGCGGAAGCGGTGATCGGGCCGCGATCGTCGAGCGGCCGCCCGAGCGGGTCGACGACGCGGCCGATGAGCTCCACGCCGACGGGCACCTCGACCACGCGGCCCGTCGTCTTTACGGTGTCGCCTTCCTTGATCTGCTTGTAGTCGCCGAGGATCACGGCGCCGACCGTGTCCTCCTCCAGGTTGAGCGCCATGCCCATGACGCCGCCCGGGAACTCGAGCAGCTCCGAGGCGAGCGCACCCGCCAGCCCGTACACCTGGGCGATCCCGTCGCCCACCTCCACGACGGTGCCGACCGACCGCGATTCGACGCCGGCGTCGAACTGCTCGATGGCAGACTTGATGATGGTCGTGATCTCGTCGGACCGGATGGCCATTTGCTGTCTCCTGTTCAGGCGCCGGCGGCGAGCCGGTCGCGCAGCCGCTCCAGGCGGCCGCGGACACTGCCGTCGATGAGTCTGTCGCCGAGGCGCACCTGCACGCCACCCAATAGCGATGGATCGATTGTCAGGAAGAGTTCCACGCGGCCGCCGGCAAGCTCCTCCAGCCGCCGGCGAAGGGCATCAACGTCCTGCTCCAACAGCGGCGTCGCCGTCACTGCCGTCGCTTCCGTGATGCCAGCGCGGCGGTTGTACAGGCGCCGGAACTCCGACGCCAGCCGAGGCAGCGTATCGAGCCGCCCACGGCGCAGGACGAGCTGCAGCAGATTGCCGACCTTGGGCAGCGCAGCCGGGCCGAGCGCCGACAGCAGGGCCTGCTTTCGCTCCTCGAACGGCACCGCCGGATCCTGTAGCCGCCGGATGGTCACCGGATCCTCGACCGCCGCGGCCGCCTGCTGGAGCTGTTGAAGCCACTCTTCAACCTGGCCGTCGGTCTGGGCAATCTCGAAGGCGGCCTCGGCGTACCGTCGCGAGCCACTGCGGCTGGCGGCCATCAGTTTCGTCCCTCGCGCCGCGCACCGCCGTCGGTCGTCATCTCCGCCAGGAACTCCTCGACCAGTCGCCGCTCGCGATCCTGATTCATCGTCTCGCCGACCACTCGGCCGGCGGCCAGGAGGGCAAGGTCGGCGACCTCGCTGCGCACCTCGGACAGTGCCCGCTCCTTTTCGGCGTTGATGTCGGCCGCTGCCTGATCACGCAGCCGCTCGATCTCGGCGCGCGTGGCAATCACTTCGCGCTCCCGGATCTCGTCCGACACGCGCTGCGCGCGCGTCAGCACCTCGTTCGCTTCCTCACGCGCGGCGGCAAGAGTGGCCAGCCGCTCGCCGGCCGCCTGCTCACGCTCCACGCGCGCCGCGTCGGCGTCGCGCAGTCCCTCCTCGATCCGGGATCGCCGCTCTTCGAGCACGCTGCCGATGCGCTTGAAGGCGGTCAGCCACAGGATGACAAGGAACAACAGGAATGTCGCCGCCTGGACGACGATCCAGAAGAGGTTGATCTGGAAGCCTGCTGCCTCTTCGCCCGCGGCCACAGCAAAGACCGGCCCGAGGCTGTCAGCTGGCGACCCGATCAGGGCCAGCACGTCCACGATGCGTCTGTCCTACCCGCGGCGGATTACTGCCCGCCGAGGAAGATTGCCAGGATGCCGACGACGACGGCGAGCACCCCGAGTCCCTCCGCGAAGGCGGCGCCGATGATGAATGTGGCGCGGATCTGCGGCGCGGCGTCCGGGTTGCGGCCGATGGCGCTGGTGGCCATGCCGGTCAGGATGCCGATGCCGAGCCCGGGGCCGATCACGCCGAGAGCCGCGAGGCCTGCTCCGAGGTTTTCCATGTGCTGCTGTTCCTCCTGTGATCCCCTGGCCGGGCCGGGGGACTTGCTTGGGCCGATGTAGCCGAGACTAGGCGGTGGCCGGCCGGGCCTGGATGTCCGGCGCGATATTCCCCTCCGGCAGGGACGGGTGCGCCTCCTCGTGCTCCTCGTGATGCGCCTCGATGGCGGTCAACGTGAACATGAGGGCCAGGACCGAGAAGATGAGTGCCTGCATGAAGTTCAGCAGAACCTCCAGGCCGAACATCGCCACCGGAATGATGAAGATGGTAAGCGCGCTGATCACGCCGAGTGCAATCTCGCCGGCGTAGATGTTGCCGAAGAGTCGCATCGACAGCGTGACCGGCTTGACGAACTCGAGCAGAAACTCCAGCACGCCCACGAACAGGCCGATGATGCCTGCGCCGATACCTTCCTTGAAGCCACGCAGGCTGAAGAATTTGCCGAAGTATCCGCGGAAGCCGAGATGCCGCACACCCTCGATGTGGAACATCGAGAAGGCCACGATGGCCAACCCGATGGTCACGTTCACGTCGCTCGTCGGCGCGCGAAGCTGCAGCGTGCGACCTACGAACGGCAGCAGGCCGCTCCAGTTGCCGAGCAGGATGAACAGGAAGAACGTAACGAAGATGGGCACGTACCGGCGTGCGCCGGGCCCGCCGAGTGACGTGGCGAAGTTGGCCAGCCCCTCGTAGACGTACTCCAGCGCGTTCTGGCGCCGGCCGGGCACGACCGATACGCCGCGCGACAGCCAGAAGGCCAGAACGATGATCACCAGCATCACCAGCCAGCCGGTGAACAACGAGCTGGAGATGGTGACGTCGAAGGTGAGCAGGTCGGTCGAGGGCGGCGTCTCCGGCGTGGGGTCGTACGCAATGTGCGGCGCCGGCAGCTCGAAGTTGGCCAGGATGGCGCTCTCGGGGAACTGGAAGTCCTGGCCCGGGCGGGGATCGAAGGGCGGCACGATGAACAGCGCCGCGATCTGCATGCCGACGATCGCCACGACGGCCAGCACCAGCCAGCGGCGGGTGTTGGACCGCGGGCCCAAGACTACGGCCGAGGAAGCATCGACGACGTCGCTGCCGACCTCGGGCCCGAGTGCCTCGTTCATCCGCTTCTCGGGTGGCGACTTTGCTGTCACTGTCTCCCCGTGGGGCGCGACCAGTCGGCGTCGCGCGTGTCTATCTTGTGGACCATCTCTACTCGAACCGGGCTAGGAACCGGGTGATCAGCCGATGCACCGCGAGGCCGCCTGCCCCGAAGCCGAGGAGCAATCCCACCACTACGAAGATGGGCAGCGTTCCCAACTGACGATCCACCCAGACGCCGATACCGACCCCGATGAGGGTCGTCACCAGCAGGGTGATGGCGATCTCGGAGAAGAGGGCAAGATATGCGCCCGCCCGCCCGAAGTCATTCACCGGCCAACTGACAACGCGCCGGGAGTATAGCAGCAGTCATCGGCCCTCCCCTTCGCCGGCGGCTGCTTCACCGCCCGTCATGTGGCTGCCCGCATCACGCAGGTCGGCGATCAGTTCCGGCTCGGCATCCTCAGGGTAGCTGCGCCGGTCGAGCGCTTCCCGTGCGCGGCGGGTGACCGCGTACAACACCACGCCGCTGAGGATGACGATGATCAGGAACGCCGAGATCTGACCCCTGCCCGAGAGCACCAGGCTCATGATCGCCAGGACCGAGCACAGGCCGTAGATCAGCAGCACGGCGCCGCGATGGCTCAGTCCGAGGTCGAGCAGGCGATGGTGAAAGTGTCCGCGGTCGGCGTCGAACGGTGAGCGACGCGAGGCAACCCGCCGAATGATGATCCAGAAGGTGTCGATGATCGGCACGCCGAGCACCAGCAGTGCCACCGCCACCTTGGCCGTTCCGAGCACCGACAGCACGGCCAGCGCGTAGCCGACGGTGAACACGCCGGCCGTTCCGATGAAGATCCGCGCCGGGTGAAAGTTGTAGGGCAGGAAGCCGAGCAGCGAGCCGGCCAGCAGGGCACACATGACCGCGACGGCGGGCTGGACCGGCTGCACCAGCAGCGAAATGACGCCCAGCGTCGTGACCGCTATCAGTGCCACGCCGCTGAGCAGTCCGTCCAGGCCATCGACGAAGTTGAGGCTGTTGATCATGCCCACGATCCACAGCGTCGTGACGGCCATGGCAACCGGGCCGTCGAAGCGTATTGCGAAGCCGCCGAGAGGGTTGACCATGTTGTCGATGGACACTCCGGCCACCACTGCCAGGGCGGCCAGTGTCAGCTGGCCCAGCAGTTGCCAGCGTGCGCGCAACTGGTAGCGGTCGTCGAGGTAGCCCAGGGCCGCACCGACGGCCACGCCCGCGAACAGCGCCCACACCTCCGCCTGCGGCAGCGCGCGCAGCCCACGCACGAGGTCGAAGGCGGCACTGGCGCCGACGATCACCAAGCCCACGCTCAGGAACGCGCCTGCTACGGCCAGGCCGCCGGTGCGGGGAATGGGCCGCGCGTGGATGCGCCGCTCGTCGTCCGGCTCATCGATGGCGCCGATCCGATCGGCGAATCGGATCGCCAGCGGGGTCAGAAGAAAACTGACGACTGCCGTCGCAACCAGCGCGAGCAGGACGATCGGCAGCGCCTGCGCGGCCGCTGCGCTCACGTCTCGGGCAGGCCCGGAACGGGGAAGCGGACGCAGATCTCGCGCACCTGTTCGGCCAGCGGCCGCAGGGCGTGCTGGTCGTCGCGCTTCTCGATGGCGCTGACAATCAACTCACCCACAGCCCACATCTCGGCCGCGCCGAAGCCGCGGGTGGTGGTGGCCGGTGTGCCGACCCTGATGCCGGAGGCGATGTTGGGCGGGTTGGCGTCGAACGGGATGGCGTTCTTGTTGACCGTGATGCCGATGTCATCGAGGATCTTCTCGGCCTCGCGGCCGGTGACGCCGAGCGGCGTCACGTCGACCAGCAGCAGGTGATTGTCGGTTCCACCCGAGACCACGCGCGCGCCCCTGGCGGCGAGCGTCTCGGCCAGTATTCGCGCGTTCTGAATGGTCTGCGTCATGTCCCGCCGGAACTCTTCACCGGCGGCCAGCAACAGCGCCACCGCCTTGGCGGCGATGACGTGCATCAGCGGTCCACCCTGCAGGCCCGGGAAGACGGCCTTGTCGACCTGCTTGGCCAAGTCGGCTTTGCAGAAAACCATGCCGCCGCGGGGGCCGCGGAGCGTCTTGTGGGTGGTCGTCGTCACCAGGTCGGCGTGCGGGAACGGGCTGGGGTGCAGGCCGGCTGCGACCAGTCCGGCGATGTGGGCCATGTCAACCAGCAGCAGCGCGTCGACCGAACGGGCGATCTCGGCCATTCGCTCGAAGTCGATGATCCGCGGGTACGCGCTGGCGCCGGCCACGATCATCTTCGGCCGCACCTCGTGCGCCTGCGCCGCCAGCGCCTCGTAGTCGATGCGCCCGTCCTCCTGGCGCACGCCATAGGCATGGACGTCGAACCACTTGCCGCTGAAGTTGACCGGCGAGCCGTGCGTCAGGTGGCCGCCGTGGGCCAGGTTCATACCCAGGATGCGGTCGCCCAGCTCAAGCGTCGCGATGTAGGCGGCCATGTTGGCCTGGGCCCCCGAGTGGGGCTGGACGTTGACGTGCTCGGCCCCCGGAAAGAGCGCCAGTGCGCGGCTCTGTGCCAGGCGTTCGGCTTCGTCCACGAACTCGCAGCCGCCGTAATAACGCTTGCCGGGCAGGCCCTCGGCGTACTTGTTGGTGAGCCACGAGCCCTGCGCCTCGAGGACGGCCGAAAAGGCATAGTTCTCGCTCGCTATCAACTCGATGTTCCAGCGCTGTCGTTCGCGCTCACCGAGCATCTGGGCCCATAGCTCGGGATCCACCTCGGCCAGCGGCAGAAAGGCAGATTGGGACGCGATGGACACGGTCATGGAAGGCTCCACGGCAGGATCTGGCTCAGCGGCTCAAGTTTACCGCGCACAGACCCTCGCTCAGCCGGCGGCGGCCAGGATGTCGGCCCGCGACAGTGCCCCCTCGCGCAGGATCACCGGCTCGCTCCCCTGCCCGTCGAAAGCGACTACCGTCGACGGCATGCCGCCGCGCACCGGACCGTCGTCCAGCATCAGCTCGAACTCCGAGCCCATGCTCGCCAGAGCCTGCTGCGCGGTAGTCGCGTCGGGCCGCCCCGAAACATTGGCTGAGCTGGCGGCGATCGGGCCCAGGATGCGGCACAGGCCGCGCGGCACTTCGTGATCGGGCAGGCGCAGTCCGACGGTGCCCCGGCCACCGCTGAGCAGCTCGGGCAGCGTGACTCCGGGCCGGAACTGCAGCACCAGTGTCAGCGGTCCCGGCCAGTAGCGAGCTGCGAGGCGCTCGGCCTGCTCCGGGACTGCGGCGTAGAGGTGCATCTGGTCAACGGAGTCGATGAGCAGCTGGATGCCCTTGTCGATAGACCTGCGCTTGGCCGCCACCAGTCGCTCCAGCGGCGCCGGTTGAGGCAGCACGGCCAGCCCGTAGACCGTGTCTGTGGGTATGGCGACGATGCCGCCGTTACGAAGGATCTCCGCCGCGCGATTGATCGCGTCGGGTGCGCCGGACTGGATGACCTTCGCCCGCGTCACGGCCGTTGAATGCTGCGCCATGTGCCTGCGGCATGCATCGCAGCCAGCTTCGCCACAACATCGCGCAACCACCACTCGGGCATCTTGCGATAGAGCCGACGAAGGACGAAGTCGGCCTGCTCGACTGGATCACTGATCCCCGCCGCGTCGGCCTGCTGCCATACGATCCGCAACCCGAGTGGCCGCTTCTCGGCCCGCCCCTTCGCCTGAGCGACCTTGACCGAGATTGGCCGAGTCTTCACGGGCGGGTCTCGTCGGCGAATGCGTCGGCGAGATGGTCATCAAGGCGCTCGCTGACCTCAGTATGAGTGGCCAATTGGCCGACATACTCGACCTCGATACCCAATTGGTCATACGTTCGCTTGGCGCGCGCGTCGAGCGTCACGAGCACGCGCCCAAACTCGCGCGCCGTGACGGCGATAAGCGCGTCGTACGCAGCGCCACCGACAATCTCGAGCCTCGCCAACTCTGAGAGAAACGACGGAAATCGATCCGGTGCGAGAGCCAACATGTTCGCTTCGAAGTTCTGCCGTAGGAACGCCTCCACGACGGCCGGCGCGGCTCGGTGTGGCGCCGGCAGCCTGGTCAGGACCGAATAGGTCTCGAGCGCGGCTTGAACAGGCAAACCCGGTTGGCGGTCAAGCACGGCCAGAGCCGGCGCGTGAGACTCATGCCAGGACGCAAACGCAGCAACGACCACGCTTGTGTCCAGGCAATCACCGGCGAGTTTGCTCAAGCGTGGTCCTCACGGTCGCGGCGGTCAACTTCGGCACGTCCTCTGCGACCGCGACGACGTGCCGCCCTCGCCGCTCGAGTCTCATTGACGTGGGCACGGCCTCGATCTCGAGCCGTCCATCGCGGGCGGTTACCTCAACGGTCTGGCCTCCGGTGAGCCCGACGGCGTGTCGAAGGGCCTTCGGGACTACGATTCGTCCGGCCTGATCGATGGTAGTTCGCATGGCAAAACATTACCATGATCAGTCACGGCCGGTCAGGCTCCTCCACGCCGCCCCGTGGGCCGTCCGATCTCGACCACGCGCGGCCGACCCGACAGGTCGGCATGGATGAGCGCGAGCCAGCCGGGGAGCAGATGGGCGGCCAGGCCGAGTACCGCGTCGGCCTGGTCGGACCCGATTTCCAGCAGTGCCGCACCCGGCTCATCGAGCACGGATCCAAGCTCGCCGATCAGCTCGCGCAGAATCTCGAGGCCGTCGGCTCCCCCGTCGAGGGCGACCACGGGCTCGAAGCTGGCCGCGATCGGCAGTTCGGGCACGACGGCGGACGGTACGTAGGGCAGGTTGGCCACGACGACGTCGACCGCGTCGGGCCGGCCCGGCCAGTCGAACAGGTCCGCCGGCGCGAATTCGATGACGTCGGCCACGCCGTGACCGACCGAGTTCTCGGTCGCCAGGGCAAGCGCATCGGCCGATACGTCGGTGGCAACGAAGCGCGCCTCTTGGCCGTACCCGCGGCGCCGGGCCAGCACGGCTAGCGCAACGGCGATCGCACCGCTGCCGGTGCCCACGTCCCACACCACCAGCGGCGGCGCACCGGCCGGCCGAGGCGCACCAGAGAGCACGCGACTCAGGCGCGCCAGGCCGAGGTCGACCAGCAGCTCCGTCTCCGGCCGTGGGATGAGCGCCCGGTCGTCGACCATGAACGCCAGGCCGTAGAACTCCTTCGTGCCGCGTATGTAGGCGACCGGCTCACCGGCGGCGCGACGGATGACTGCCGCCTCGAAGGCCGCCTGCTGGGCCGGCCCGACCTGCGCCTCGGGATAGGCCAGCACCGAGGCGCGTTCCACGTGCAAGGCGTGGCCAAGAAGCAGCTCGGCGTCCAGCAGCGCCGTCTCCGAGCCGCTCTGTCTGAGGCGCGCCGCGGCCTCGCGTACCACCTCGCCGACGGTGGCGATCACCGGCCTACAGGCGAACGATGATGTCGAGGTCGCCCGTCCGATGGCGAATGTGAACGGGCACTGAGCCGTCACGCGCCGCGAAGGACAGGTCGACCGTGGCATCGCCCACGCGCAGGTTGTCGATGTGCAGCTCGGGCAGCCACTCGGGCAGCGATGGCGCCACGAACTCCAGCCGATGGGCGCCGGCATCGGGACGCATGCCGAGCGATGCGCTGAGCATCTGGAAGAGCGAACCGGCGGCCCAGGCCTGGGGCGAGCAGGCGACTGGGTACGGCACGGGCAGTGGCGACGAGGAACGATCGAAACCACAGAAGAGCTCCGGCAGCCGCGCGTTTCGAAAGTGACTCGTCGCGTCGAGCATCACGCCGGTCACCTGGCGCGCCTCGTCCGATAGCCCGTAGCGGGCGAAGCCCGCGGCGCAGATGGCATTGTCATGCGGCCAGATGGTGCCCACGTGGTAACCGACCGGGTTGTAGCCGACAGTCGAGCTGGCCAGTGTCCGAATGCCCCAGCCGCTCCACATGTCCGGCCCGGTCAGCACGCGGGCCACGCTCGCCGCCCGACTCGGCGAAGCGATGCCGCACCACAGCGCATGGCCGGCGTTGGACGAGATTCCGTCCACCTGGCGCTTATGTCGGTCGAGGGCCAGGGCATAGGTGCCTGCCTCCTCCATCCAGTACGCCTCTTCGAAGCGCTGCTGCAGTTCGCTCGCGCGGGACTCCTCGCGTGACGCGAGGTCATCCTCGCCGCGGAGCCGACAGAGCCGCGCCAGCCCCAGGCGGGCAGCGTAGACATACGCCTGCACCTCGACCAGCGCGATCGGCGGCTCGCCCAGGCGGCCGTCCTGGTGGCGCATCGAATCGCCGGAGTCCTTCCAGCCCTGGTTCAGCAGGCCGTTCGGCGATTGCCGCATGTACTCCACGAAACCGTCGCCGTCAGGGTCGCCGAACTCGTCGATCCAACGCAGTGCGGCGAGAGCATTGGGCCACAGGCGGTCGACCAGCTCGTCGTCGCCGGTCCAGCGGTGATACTCGTTGAGGAGCATCAGCCACAGTGGCGTCGCGTCGACGCTGCCGTAGTAGGGCGAATGCGGAATCTCCCCCGACCTCGCCAGCTCACCGGTGCGCAGTTCGTGCAGGATCTTGCCGGGCTGTGCATCCCGCAAGTCGTCGGTCTCCTGCGCCTGCAGGCGCGCCAGAACCTCCAGCGTCTCCTGCGCAACTCGTGGCCGGACCGCCAGCAGCTGTAGGGCGGTGATCAGCGAGTCGCGCCCGAACAGGCACGAAAACCATGGGACACCGGCGGCGACGTAGCGCTCGCCGTCGCCGGGACCACTGTTGATCAGCAGCCGGAGGTCGTCAACGGCACGGCTGAGAGCGCGGCGCGCGAACAGGTGCGGCGTGGAGATCGTTGACGATGACTGCCGCCAGGCGCGGTGCATGGCTTCAACCTGTGCCAGATCGAGCGGCGGCGGGTCGGGCGCCGCACGGCGCCGTGGCCGGGAGCGGCCCGCGACCACTTCGCTCCAGACCCGCACTTCCAGCGTCTGCTTGCCCCCCGGCGCCAGTTGCCACTCCCTGACCAGCAGCACCGGCCCATGGTCGGGCAACTTCGCCAGCTCCGCCGTGCCGCCGCCGCGCACGCTGAGCTCGCCGGTTGGGTGGACGTGCGCCTCCGGCCGAAGCGGTGCCATCGGGGGCGACAGAAGCACGTGCGTCCGTCGAGTGGAGCCGTCACGACCCAGGTACGAGAGCTCGACATGGCCGCCATCGCCCTCGTTGGGCAATCGCTCACCGGGCATGTGACGCTCGAAGCCGCGCACCTCGAAGATGTCGGCAAAGTCGGCGTCGAAGGCGAGGGTCAGCGTCGCCCGTTCGGTGCGCGTGGTGAAGTTGTCGACGTGGACCCGCTCCACGAAGCCGCCGGCGATGAAGCGGTCCCGAACGATGCCCAGCTGATGCCGCCGCAGGACCTTCTCGCTCTCGTCACCATCGCGATCGGGGAGCATGTCCGGGTTGGTCAGTTGCAGCGTGCTGTGATAGGCGGCGGCGCTACCG
>Ga0136624_1000348_pt1 | contig 17324 bp, 14 predicted proteins | sample AntDrymUQ4692206_2_FD_104802 | JGI IMG/M metagenome (GOLD analysis project Ga0136624, IMG submission 104802) | Polar desert sand microbial communities from Dry Valleys, Antarctica - metaG UQ469 (22.06) | ecosystem: Environmental > Terrestrial > Soil > Desert | place: Antarctica: Dry Valley... | reverse complement strand
GCGGCTCCCACAGCAGCGTCCCCTGCTCCATCGCCGGCGATCCTATCCGGAGCCGCGAGAATCGGCGGACTCCGGGTAAGGCGCGAGCATGGGTGAGAACAAGCCGTGATCCCGCACTCGGGCGAGGAGCCGCGCTCGGAAGCGCTCGAGCACCTGATGGAGCACCTGATCATGCGCAAGCAGAACCAGGTCGACTGGCTGCGCCGCGCGCGCCGCGCTTCCCAGCGCTAGGCGGGCGAAATCGCGTTGCGCTTCTGCGGCATCGCGCGGTGGCGCCCGGCGTAGCGGGCGAAACGGCGCACGAGCTCCTCCCGCAGGTCCTCCGGCTGCACCACCGCGTCGATCACGAGCTCGGAGGCCAGGTGCAGCAGGTCGACGCCTTCGGCGTACTCGGACATCAGCTCGGTCCGCCGGGCGGCGCGCTCGTCCTCGTCCTCGATCGCCGCGAGCTGGTTGTAGAAGACCGCGTTGACCGCCGCGCTCGGCCCCATGACCGCGATCTTGGCGCTCGGCAGGGCAATGCAGGCGTCGGGCTCGAAGGCCGGGCCGGCCATCGCGTAAAGCCCCGCCCCGTAGGCCTTGCGGACGACGACGGAGAGCTTCGGGACCGTCGCCTCCGATACGGCGGAGATCATCTTCGCGCCGTGGCGGATGATGCCCTGGCGCTCCACCGCGGTGCCGATCATGAAGCCGGGCACGTCGGCCAGGAACAGCAGCGGGATGCCGAACGCGTTGCACGTCCTGATGAAGCGGGCGGCCTTGTCGGCGGAATCGACGAACAGCACGCCGCCCTTGAACTTCGGCTGGTTGGCGACGATCCCGACCACCCGGCCGTCGAGCCGCGCGTACCCGACGATCAGCTCCTTGGCCCAGCGCTTGTGGAGCTCCAGGAACGAGCCGCCGTCCACGAGCGCGTCGAGCAGCTCGCGCATGTCCCAGGGCTTGTTCTCGTCGGCGGGAATCAGCTCGCGGATCGGCTTGGCCGCTGCCGTCGGGGGGGCCGGCGCCGTGGGTGGTGGCGCCTCTTCCCAGTGCGAGGGGAAGTACGCGAGGTAGCGCTTGGCGAGCTCGATCCCCTCCGCGTCGGTCTTGACCAGGAAGTGGCCGCAGCCCGAGACGCCGGTGTGCATCCTGGCCCCGCCCATCTCCTCCAGCGAGACCTGCTCGCCGATCACCATCTCGGCCATGCGTGGGGAGCCGAGGTACATCGATGCGTTGCCGTCGCGCATGATCACGACGTCGCAGAAGGCGGGGATGTAGGCGCCGCCGGCGGCGCTCGGGCCGAACAGCACACAGACCTGCGGGACGCTGCCCGACAGCTTGACCTCGTTGAAGAATATGCGCCCGGCGTGGCGCCGGCCCGGAAACATCTGAACCTGCTCGGTGATGCGCGCACCGGCCGAGTCGACGAGGTAGACCATCGGCACACGGTGCGCCAGCGCGGTCTCCTGGATGCGCAGGATCTTCTCGACGGTCTTAGGCCCCCAGGAGCCCGCCTTGACGGTGGGATCGTTCGCCATCAGCGCGACGGTGCGGCCACCGATCGTTCCCATGCCGGTGACGACGCCGTCGGCGCCCAGGCCCTCCGCGTCCCAGTTCGCGAGCAGCGCGTCCTCGCACAACGACCCGGCGTCGAGGAGTCGCGCGACCCGTTCGCGCACCGGGAGCTTGCCCTGCTCCTCGGACTTGCGGTGATGGCGCTCCGGCCCGCCCGCATAGGCCCGGGTGAACGCCTGCTCGGCGTCGCTCATCCGTGGAACCTAGTGGTTCACTCCCGCTTCAGGTCTGCGCCGGCTCCTTGAGCTCGATCACGCCGTCGCGCACGCGGACCTGCCAGGCCGGCTGGGGGTAGGCAGACGGGCCGCGCTCGACCCCGCCATCGGAGAGGCGGAAGATGGAGCCGTGCCAGGGGCACGTGACGCAGCCGTCGGCCAGCTCGCCCTCGTCCAGCGGGCCGCCGCGGTGCGCGCAGCGGTTGGAGATCGCGTGGACGGCGCCGCCGTGGCGCGCGACGAGCACGCCGACGCCTCCGACCTCGGCGTAGCGCGACTCGCCCTCGGGCAGGTCGAGCTCGCGCAGCACTGCCGTCCAGCTCTCTGGCGGCTCCTCGAAGGCCGTCTGATCGACCCCGATGCCCCGGGCGTAGGACAGGTGGCCGCCGAGCCAGCCGCTGCCTCCGAGCACGCCGGCGCCGGCGAGGGCGAGCAGCTTGCCTGCGCCGCGGGCGCCCGACTTCCGGGCCGCCAGCGACGCGCCGAACAGCGCGGTGGCGCCGACGTTGGCGGCCGCATGGACGAGGCCGACGCGGCGCACGTGGGCGTCGCCCACCTCCGAATCGGCCCACTCCGTCATGCCCGTCGCCGCTGTTGGCACGGTGAAGGCGATGCCGAGCGCGATCAGGCGGTCGGCCGCATGCTTGCTGCCGTCGCCCCCGAGCCAGTCGAGCAGCACCGCGCTCGTGTACGTGCCGATCGGCAGGTCGGTCAGGAGCGGATGCAGCGCGTGCCCCAGCCAGGCGCCGCTCAGCGCGTCCTTGAGCGGGCCCGCGGGAACCGCGTCGCGCACCGACTTGCCGACCGTCTCGGCCGGCTGATCGAGCTGCTCGAGGGCGGCGAGGCGGTCGACGGCAGCTTGGGCGGGGGAGTTGAGGGTCGTGGTCATGACGGCCCAATACCCTTCGACGGCCATGAGCGACCTCATCCTGTCAGAAGATCACGGCGCGATCCGCCACGTCGTCCTCAATCGGCACGCGCGCGTCACGCGAGCCGGAGCTCACCGGCCGCTGATTCAGCCGGCTGGTTCGACACCGTCCCAGTCGACCGGGCCGGCCGTGAGCAGGTGCGAGCCGAGCGGGCGGCCGAGCACCGCCTGCGCGGCACGTGCCGCCTCCAGCAGCGCCGCGAGGTCGATCCCGGTGTCCGCACCCATCTCGTGCAGCATCGAGACCACGTCCTCGGTCGCCACGTTGCCCGTGGCGCCCGCGGGCACCGGGCAACCGCCCAGCTCGCCGAAGCTCGACTCGAACGAGCGCACGCCCGCCTCGTAGGCCGCGTAGACGTTGGCCAATCCCTGACCGCGCGTGTTGTGGAAGTGGGCGGTCAGCTCGACGTCCTCGCCGAGCTCCTCCCGCGCGGCCGGGAAGTAGGAACGCACCTGCGTGGGATTCGCCATGCCCGTGGTGTCGCCGAAGCCGATCTCCTCCGCTCCCGCGTCGATCAGCCGCCGCGCGATGGCCAGGACGCGCGCGGGCGGGACGTGGCCCTCGTACGGGCAGCCGAACGCGACGGAGATCACGCCCTCGCAGCGCAGCCGCTCGGCGCGCGCCCGCGCCAGCACCCGCTCCAAGCCGGTCAGCGACTCCTCGATCGAGCGGTTGACGTTCGAGCGGTTGTGCGTCTCGGACGCCGACAGGAAGACGTTGACCTCGTGGAAGCGCTCACGCTGGGCGAGCGCGTGCTCGAGCCCGCGCTCGTTGGGAATCAGGACGGAGAGCGAGACGCCCGCGGGCGGGTCGATCGCGCCGAGCACCTCGCGGGCGTCGGCCAGTTGCGGGATCACGTCGGCGCGGACGAAGCTCGTGACCTCCAGCCGGCGCAGCCCGGTGCGGGCCAGGCGGTCGATCAGGCGAACCTTGTCGGCGGTCGCGATCACCTCTGACTCGTTCTGGAAGCCGTCGCGCGGCCCCACCTCGCGGATGCGCACACCGGCGTATGCCATGCCCGGCAATCTAATGCCCGCGCGGTAGGGTCGACAGCGATGCCAGCGGCGATCGCCAGCCGGATCGCAGGGCCGGCGTGAGCGGCCCGGTCGTCGTGCTGGCCGGCGGCACCGGCGGAGCGAAGCTGGCCCGCGGGATGCTCGACGTGGCCGGCGACGAACTGGTCGTGATCGCCAACACCGGCGACGACACCGAAGCCCACGGCGGTCACGTCTCGCCCGATCCGGACCTGATCACCTTCTGGCTGGCCGACCGGATCGACGCTCGCGGCTGGGGCTTGCGTGACGACACGTTCACGGTCATGGACGCGCTCACCGCACTGGGCGAGGACGTGTGGTTCAGGCTGGGCGACCAGGATCTCGCGGTCTGCCTGGCCCGAGCGCGGCGGCTCGCCGGCGGCGCCACCCTCACACAGGCGACGGACGACCTGCGCCGGACCTTCGACGTGCGGGCCGTCGTGCTGCCCATGAGCGACGAGCCGGTGCGAACCTGGGTGCGCGCCCGCGGTGCCTGGAACGACTTTCAGGCGTTCATGATCCGCGAGCAGGGAATGGGACCGGTGGAGGACGTCGCCTTCCGCGGCGTGGAGGCCGCCGAACCGACGGCGGAGGTGCTGCGAGCGCTCCGGGACGCGCGCGTTGTGATCGTCGGTCCGTCCAACCCGGTGATCTCGATCGGTCCGATCCTCGCGGTGCCGGGGATGCGCGACGCGCTCAGCGCCTGCCGCCGGCCCGTGGTGGCCGTCTCGCCGCTCGTCGGCGGAGAGGTGCTCAAGGGCCCGACTGACGTGTTCATGGCCTGGGCGGGCCATCCGCTGACGAGCGACGGGATCGCCGCGTTCTACGACGGCCTCCTCGACGGGCTCGTGGCCGACGAGCGCACGGACGACCTGCCGACGCTGCAGACCGACGTCGCGATGCCCGACGCCGCCGGCCGCCGGCGCGTCGCCCAGGAGGCGCTGGACTTCGCGCTGGCGCTGGCGCCTTGAAAGGCGGCGCGCTCCAGATAGCCTCTCACGGGAATGCGCACGGCTGCCGTCCTGCCCGTCAAGTCCTTCGGCCGGGCCAAGCAACGCCTCGACGCCGCCGTCGAGCAGCCTGCCCGGATCGAGCTCGCGGCGGCCATGGTGGGCGACGTGCTCGCGGCGCTGCGCGACGTGCCGAGCCTCGACCACATCGTCGTCGTCACCGCCGAGCCGCGTGCCGCACGCGCCGCTCGGGAGGCGGGCGCGCGCGTGGTGGCCGACCCGGTCGAGGCCGGCCAGTCCGACGCCGCCGGCCGGGGCGTGCGCGCGGCGGTGGCGCTCGGCGCCGAGCGGGTGCTGCTCGTGCCCGGTGACTGCCCGGCGCTGGACGCGCGCGAGGTCGGCCGCCTGCTGGGTGCGTTTCCCGACGCCGGCGTCGTGATCGTGCCCGACCGGCACGGGTCGGGCACCAACGCGCTGCTCCTGACCCCGCCCCGCGTCATTGCGCCGTCGTTCGGCCCCGGCTCGTTCGCACGCCACGCGGCGCGCGGGACGGCGGCCGGCGCCGGCGTGCGAGTGGCGCACGCGGCGTCGCTCGAGCTGGACGTCGACACCCCCGGCGACCTCGCGGCCCTGCGCGACGCACTCGCGGCGCTATCCGACGCCGCGCCGCGCACCCGTGCGCTGCTCGAACGCCTGGCGCCGTCGGCCGCCGTCGTGTGACGCTCGTCACCGCCGAGCCGCTGCCGGGGATACCGGAGATCCGCCCCGGCGACGATCTCGCGGCGCTCCTCGCCGAAGCCGCGGCGCGGCTCCCCGACCGCGGCCTGCGGGGCTCGGACGTACTGGTGATCGCCCACAAGGCCGTGGCCAAGGCCGAGGGGCGGCTGGTACGGCTCGCCGACGTCACGCCCGGGGCGCGCGCGCAGGCGCTCGCCGCGGAGCACGGCAAGGACCCGCGGCTCGTCGAGCTGATCCTCGCGGAGAGTGCAGAGTTGCTCCGCGCCGACGCCGGCCGGCTGATCAGCCGGACGCGGCACGGCTTCGTGTGCGCCAACGCGGGGGTCGACCAGTCCAACGCGGGCGGGGCGGCACAGGCGGTGCTCCTGCCGCTCGATCCCGACGCCTCCGCTCGCGCCCTGCGTGCGCGCCTTCGCTGTGCCGTGATCCTGAGCGACTCGTTCGGCCGTGCCTGGCGGATAGGGCAGGCCGAAGTGGCCATCGGCTGCGCGGGACTGATGCCGGTCGAGGACTGGCGCGGGCGCCCCGACGGCGACGGGCGGCTCCTACGCGCCACCCAGATCGCGGTGGCCGACGAGGCCGCCGCGGTCGCCGACCTTGCCCGCGGCAAGGACACGGGGCAGCCGGCCGTCCGCCTGCGCGGGCTCGAGCGTCACGTGCTGGCCGGCGACGGCCCCGGCGCCGCCGCCCTCCTGAGAGCACCCGAGCACGACCTCTTCGCCTGAGCGAACCTCTCCGCCGGCTGACGGCTACGCGAGCTCGCGCTCGAAGACCGTCTCCAGGGAGAAGCCCTCGTTCTCCTCGGGCGCGGTCTTCTGGAGCCACAGGCGGGCGCGCCGGCCGTGGAGCTCCAGGAAGCAGACCTGGTTGTCGAAGAACGGCTCGTCGTGCGTGAAGCGCCAGCGCACCGGAGGGTCGCCCACCCTGGCGGCGCGGGCCAGCAGCTTTCCCACCAGGGTTCCGCCGCGATTGCACGCGAAGCGGATCATGCGGCGCTCGTGGTCGTCGAGCGGGTTGCGGAAGGGCGAGCAGGTCGCCTGGTAGACGGCAGACCGCATTCCCGTGCCGCGCGGAAAGCCGACCTCGGCCAGGTAGGCATGGTGCACATCGCCCGAGAGGGCGACCACGGAGGCCGGTGGAGCTCCCTTGCTCCCAGTGCCGACATCGCGGACCAGCTGCATGATCCGGTCCAGCGAGGAGCCGAACGCGGCCCAGTGCTCGAGGTCCAGGGTCTGGCGCACACGCTCTCCCACCCGGCTCGCCGGCTTGCCCCACACGCCGTTGCAGACCGCCTCGTTCCAGGATTCCAGGTAGTGCAGCCCCGGTGCCAGCAGGAAGGGCAGCGAGGTGCCGATCAGCACGTGGTCGAAGTCGCCGGCGGCGTGCTCCTCGAGCCACTCCCACTCCCGCGGGTCGAGCATCGAGCGCTCCTCCGGCGGATCGAGCACCCGCCCGGCGCGCGAGTCGATCATCAGCAGCCGCGTGCGGCCGAAGTCGCGGCAGAAGCTCCAGCGGGTTCCCGACGTCCCCCGGTCGGCCCGGAAGGCGAACTCGCGCAGGATCGGCCCGCCGTCCTCGGCCGCACGCAACCGCGCATAGAGGTCGTCGTCCGCGAGATGGCTCGGCGAGAGGTTGCCCATGTGCTGGTAGAGCCAGTACGTCGCGAAGCCGCCGACGATGCGGTCGTCCCACCAGCCGGTCGCGCGGATGGCTTCGACCCAGGTCTTGGAGGTGTTCCAGTCGTCGTGGACGTCGTGGTCGTCGAACACCATCGCCGACGGCACGGTCGACAGCAGCCAGCGGATGTGCGGCTCGGACCACGCCTCGTGGTAGAGCCGGGTGTACTCCTCGAAGTTCGCCACGGTCTCTCCGGGCGGCACGTCGACGTCGCGGGTCGCGCGGATGTAGTCGCCCACCGCGGGCGAGACCTCGTCGGCGTAGATCTGGTCGCCGAGCAGCACGAGCGCGTGCGGCCAGCGCGCCGAATCCTCCCTGCGCATGTGATCGGCGAGCACGCGCAAGGCGTCCACCTCGCGCCCCTCCGGATGCTCGTCCTTGCTGAGCGAATAGGGCGGGGAGTGCGGCGCGCACACGCGGCAGGAGCCCCAGGCGATCCGGAAGGGAGTGTCGGCGCCGGACGTGCGGATCACGCTGGGCGGATACGGTGAGTCCGGCTCCGGCCAGACGCGCTCGCCGTCGAGGCGCACCTCGTACGGCGTCGTGGAGGCCGGGGCGAGGCCGGTGCAGTGCACCAGCGCGAAGTGGTGGCCCTCGACGCAGAACGTGCGCTCGCGGCAGCCGAGCACCTCCACCTCGCACGGGCCGTCGGTCTCGACCCAGACGGTCGCCTCCGCGTCGCCCGCGTAGCGCAGGAGCGGTCCGAGGATCAGCCGCGTCATCAGCCGGCCAGCGCGCGCACGGCGCGGACGGCGAGCATCAGCGCGGGCAGGTCGCCCGTGCCCTCGACCGTGAGCGAAGCGGTCACGGCGGTGAGCCGCCGGCTCAGCGCGGTGCGGGACTCGAGGTAGGCCTCGACGGCCGCGGCGGCGTCCTGGCCGGTGTCCGCCTCCTTCAGCGCGCACCGAGCGAGCTCGGCCAGGGCGTCGAGGCAGTCCTCCCGTATTGCTTGCACCGCCCAGCGCTGAGTGCGGGTCGGCTGCGGCAGCTCGTCGAGCGCCCCCAGCAGCCAGACGATCTCCAGCCGTGACGCGAGCGCATGGAACGTGCGCGTGACCTCCTCCACCGCACGCCCCGTGTGCTCGGCGACGGCGATGATGTCGGGCGCCGTCATCAGCTCGGGAATGAGCGCATGCCCCCAGGCGACGCCGTCCGGGACGCCGTGCTCGACCAGCTTGTCAACGATCTCCCGCCGGGACTCGCGCCACTCGTCGGCGCCGATGTCCGGGAGAACCGCGACGAGCCGCGCGAACGGCGCCGCGGCCGACTCGATCTGGTCATCCAGCGAGCCGTCGCCGCCGTGGGCGAGATACCAGCGGGTGGCCGCCTCGACCAGGCGGTCGACGCCCAGCATCAGGTCGTTGACCACGGCGCGATCCGTGCCGCGTGGCAGGCACTCGATGGCGTCCCAGCGCGCGCGTGCGCCGGTGACCTCGTGGGCGATGCGGTAGGCGCGCACGACATCGGCCGGGGCGGCGCCGCGCTCGGCGGCGAGCTGCGAGACGAAGGTAGGGCCGAGCGAGTTGACGACGAGGTTCGCGTTGACCGTCGCGATCAGCTCACGCCGCAGCGGGTGCTCGGCCAGCAGGTGCCCGAAGCGCTCGACGACCCGGTCGGGGAAGTACTCGCGCAGGTCGCGCTCGAGCCACGGGTTCTCGCAGAAGTCCGAGGTGAGCAGGCTCAGTCTTAGCGCCCGCTTGGCGTAGGCCAGCAAGAGGGCCAGCTCGGGTCGCTCCAGGCCGCGGCCGGCACGCCGGCGCTCGGCGACCTCCTCGGTTCCCGGCAGTCCTTCGGCGTCGCGGTCGAGCAGGCCGCTGGACTCCAGCGAGGCCATCAGGTCCTCGTAGGCGTACATCCGCCCCTTGGAGACCACGATCTCTTCCGAAAGGATCTGCGCCTGCAGGAAGGAGTCGTAGAGCACGTGCTCCACGACATCGTCGGTGACGTCGCGCAGCAGGGTGTCGCGTGCCGCACGGTCGACCTCGCCGCGCCGCTCGGCCAACCCGAGCAGGATCTTGAGGTTGACCTCGTGGTCGGAGCAGTCGACCCCGCCCGAGTTGTCGATGAAGTCCGCGTTGATCAACCCGCCCTCGCGGGCGTACTCCACCCGCGCACGACGCGTCAGGCCGAGGTTGCCGCCCTCTCCCACCACGCGGCAGCGCAGGTCCCGGGCATCGACGCGGATGGCGTCGGACGCACGGTCCAGCGCGTCGGCGTCGGACTCCGACGAGGCCTTGACCACGCTGCCGATGCCGCCGTTCCACAGCAGGTCGACGGGCGCGCGGAGGATCGCGCGGATCAGGTCGGCGGGCGCCATCCGCTCGGCTTGGACGTCCAACGCCGTGCGGACCTGCGGTGAGAGGGGAATCGACTTCGCCGTGCGCGGCCACACCCCGCCGCCCTCGGAGATGCCGGCCCGGTCGTAGTCGTCCCACGACGAGCCGGGCACTGCGAACAGCCGCTTGCGCTCGGCGAAGCCCGTGTCGGGGTCGGGCTCGGGGTCCAGGAACACGTGCCGATGGTCGTAGGCGCCCACGAGGCGGATGCGGTCCGAAAGCAGCATCCCGTTGCCGAACACGTCGCCCGACATGTCGCCGATGCCGACGACGGTGAACGGGTCCGCGGCGACGTCGACGCCCAACTCGGAGAAGTGGCGCTTGACGGACTCCCACGCGCCGCGCGCGGTGATGCCGAGCGCCTTGTGGTCATAGCCCGACGAGCCGCCGGAGGCGAACGCGTCGCCGAGCCAGAAGCCGCGCTCCTCGCTGACGCGGTTGGCGGTGTCCGAGAACGTCGCCGTGCCCTTGTCGGCGGCGACCACGAGATAGGCGTCGTCCTCGTCGAGCACGCGCACGCGCTCGGGGTGCGCGATTTCGCCCCCCACGAGGTTGTCGGTCACCTCGAGCAGCCCGGTGACGTAGCGCACGTACTGGCGCGCCACCTCGGCCTTGAGCTCGCCCGGGTCGGCCGGCGGCGCCTTGAGGTAGAAGCCGCCCTTGGCGCCGGCGGGGACGATGACCGCGTTCTTGGTCATCTGCGCGCGCATCAGGCCGTAGACCTCGGTGCGGTAGTCCATGCGGTCCGACCAGCGGATCCCCCCGCGCGCCACCTTGCCGCTGCGCAGGTGGATCCCCTCCATCGCCGGCGAGTAGACGTAGATCTCGAAGACGGGAGCGGGCCGCGGGATGGCCGGCACGTCGGCGGACCGCAGCTTGAAGGCGGTCACGTCCCGGTCCGGCTTGAACGCGTTGGTCCGCAGCGTGGCATCGACGAGGCCGAGCTGGTTGCGCAGGATGCGGTCGTGGTCTAGCGAGACGACCGCGTCGAGGTCCGCCCGGATCTCCTCGTGCAGGGCGGCCTCCGCGGCCTCGTCGCGCGGGCGGGCGGGGTCGAAGCGCAGCTCGAAGTACCGCACGAGCTTCGCCGTCAGCTCCGGGTTGGCCGCGAGCACGTCGTTCTGGTAGCCCTGCGTGAAGCGGGAGCCGATGCGCTGGCGGTACATGCGGTAAGCACGCAGCACGTTGACCTGGCGCCAGTCCAGCCCGGCGACGAGCACGAGCCGGTTGAGCGTGTCCGACTCGGCGTGGCCGCGGCGCACCGCCGCGATGCACTCCGCCACCCGCTCGCCGACGTCGGCCAGGTCGAGCGGACGGTCGCCCGGGCCCAGCACGCCGAAGTCCTGGACCCAGGTGTCCCCGTCGCCGCCCAGCAGGCGCGTCGGAACCTCCTCGACGACGCGCAGCCCGAGGTCCTCGAGCGTCGGCATCGCCTCGCCCAGCTCCACCTTCCCGCCCGTCTTGTACAGCGCGACGCGCGTGCGGGCGACGAGAGCGGCGGGCGGGGACTGGTTCTGCAGGCCGACCACGAACGGCTCTCCCTCGCGCTCGAGCCGGTCGAAGCACTCGACGTCGCCGACCGCGAGCGACGGCTCGACCGAGGCGCGGTAGTACTCGGGAAAGCGCGGGCCCCAATGGGCGGCGAGCTCGCGTCCCCTCGTAGGCCCGAAGCGGTCGACCAGGCGCTCGCGCAGCGCGTCGTCCCAGGTGCGGGTGAGCGAGACCAGCTCCTGCTCGAGCTCGCGGAGCGACACGTCCGGCACACCCTCGGGGACGTGCACGGTCGCGTGCACGCGGACCCGCTCCCCCTCGGCCAGCACCGTCTGGGTGTCCACGGCGCCGGTGCCGAAGCGCTCGCGCAGCAACGCGGCGAACGCCTCCAGCAGGTCCGGGTCGTAGCGCGCGGCGGGCAAGGCGGCGATCAGCGAGGCCGAGCGCCCGTCGGAGGCGACGCGGCCGAGCAGCCGCACGCGATCGCCTTCCAGGGCGAGCAGCGCCACGACGGCGCGGCGCAGGTCATCGGTGCGCGCGGAGAACAACTCGTCCTTGGGAAACGAGTCGAACAGCGAGACCGCCGCTTTGTAGTCGTGCGAGCCTTCGATCAGGTCCTCGTGGCGCAGGATCTGGCGCAGCTTGCGGTGCAGCAGCGGCGTCTGGGAAGCCGGCTGGGCGTAGGCCTTGGTCGTGAACAAGCCGAGCATGCGCGCCTCGCCGGAGATGTGCCCGTCGGCGGAGACCTTGCGCACGCCGACGTAGTCCATCCGCGCCCGGCGATGGACGGTCGAGAGCCGGTTCGTCTTGGAGACGATCAGCAGGTCTCCCTCGAGCGCGCGCTCGCGCACGTCGTCGGGCAGCGCGGCGATCGACTGCGGACGGGCGTAGCGGGATGACGCCTCGTCGGCCAGGATGCCGAGGCCCGAGCCCGCCAGCACGCCGATCGTCTCCTCGGTGATCCGATACTCGCGGTAGCCGAGGAAGATGAAGTGGCCCGCGAGCAGCCACTCCAGGAACGCGGCGGTCTCGTCGACCTCGTCGTCCGGATAGCGCACGGCGCCCGCGCCGGCGAGCTGCACCATGCGACGGCCCCGGTCGGCCATCGCCGGGAAGTCCTGCACGGCCCGCCGGACGTCGCCGAGCACGGAGCGCATCGCGGCGGCCAGCGCCTCGAGCTGGTTCCCTTCCAGCCGTTGCTCGAGGTCGAAGTGCATGACCGACTCGCGTGTGCTGGCCTCGCGCGGATGCAGCACGGCGGCGATGCGGCCCTCGTCGTCGCGCTCGAGTCCCACGATCGGGTGCAGCACGCGCTGGATGACCATGCCCTCGGCGAGCAGCGCCTCCCGTACCGAGTCGACCAGGAACGGGAGGTCCTCCGTGCTGGTCTCCAGCACCGAGCCGGCGCGCTCGTAGCCATGCGCCTCGCGCGTCGGGTTGAAGGCGCGCACCAGGATCGGACGGTCGCCGCGGCCCGCGGCGAAGTCGAAGACGCCGGTGACCTCGCCGAACATCTCCTCGACCGTCGCGTGCTCGGCCGCGTCGGCCGACAGGCGACGCAGATACGCCGCGGCGAACTCGCGCAGCGCGGGGGCGTCCCGCGGCCGGCGCGCGGCGATCAGCTCCATCAGCCCCTCGCGCACGGGCGCGATCGCGTGCTCCCTTGTCTCGGTCGAGATTCCCACCCAGGTGATCATGCCACGGTAGGGTCGGGGGGTGACCACGGTGGCGGTCCTGGGGGGCGGGGTCGGCGGGCTGAGCGCGGCGCACGAGCTGGCCGAGCGCGGGTTCGAGGTGACGGTGTACGAGGCGCGGGGCGAGTTCGGCGGCAAGGCGCGCTCGATGCCCGTGCCCGGCTCCGGCCTCGGCGGGCGCGCGGACCTGCCCGCCGAGCACGGCTTCCGCTTCTTTCCCGGGTTCTACCGCCACCTGCCGGACACGATGGCTCGCATCCCGCACGACGGTCGCAGCGCCGCCGACCACCTCGTGCCCGCCACGCGGATCCTTCTGGCCCAGGCGGGCGGGCGCGACGAGCTGGTCGCCGCCGCCCGCGCGCCCGCCTCGCTCGACGACCTGGCCGTCATCGTCCGGTTCGCGTGGGAGTTCGGCACGGCGGTGGGCATCCAGCCGCAGGAGCTGGCGCTGTTCGTCGAGCGCCTGCTGACGCTGCTGACCTCGTGCGAGGAGCGCCGGCTCAAGCAGTGGGAGCTCGCCAACTGGTGGGACTATGTCGGCGCGAGCCGCCGGACTCCGGCGTTCCAGAAGTTCCTCGCCGACGGCCTCACGCGCACGCTGGTGGCGGCGCGGGCGCGCGAGATCTCGGCCCGCACCGGCGGGCTCGTGCTCTGCCAGCTCCTGCTGGACCTGACGCGCGCCGGCGGGCGCGCCGACCAGGTGCTCGACGCGCCGACCAGCGAGGCGTGGATCGACCCGTGGCTGATCCATCTGCGTGGCCGCGGGGTCACGCTGCGCGGCGGCTGCGAGGTGGCCGGGATCGAGTGCGACGGGCAGCGGATCCGTCGTGTGACGGTGCAGACCGCCGCCGGAGTGGAGCCGGTGCACGCCGACTTCTACGTCGCGGCGCTGCCGGTCGAGCGGCTGGTGCTGCTGCTCTCACCCACGCTGCGAGCCGCCGAGCCGCGCCTCTCCGCGCTGCCGCGCCTGGTGGTGCGCTGGATGAACGGCGTCATGTTCTACCTCGACCGCGACGTGGCCCTGCAGCACGGGCACGCGATCTTCATCGACTCCGAGTGGGCGCTGACCGCGATCTCCCAGGCCCAGTTCTGGCCCGACATCGACCTCGAGCAGCGCGGGAACGGGCGGGTCGAGGGGATCCTCTCGGTCGACGTCTCGGAGTGGGAGCGGCCCGGCCGGCGCACCGGCAAGGTGGCGATGGCCTGCACGCCGGAGGAGATCCGGGCCGAGGTGTGGGGCCAATTGACCGATCACATCGACGACGGCTCGCTGCGGGAGGCCAACGTCGTGACTTGGTTCCTCGACCCGGCGATCCAGTTCCCGAACCCCACCGCGGCCACCAACCTCGAGCCCTTGCTGATCAACACGGCGGGCTCGTGGCCCGACCGGCCGGACGCGGTCACCCGGATCCCCAATCTGCTCCTCGCCGCCGACTTCGTTCGCACGCACACCGACCTCGCGACGATGGAGGGCGCCAACGAGGCCGCCCGCCGAGCGGTCAACGGGATCCTCGACGCGACGGGCTCGCGCGCCCCGCGCTGCAAGCTCTGGGAGCTGCGCGAGCCGCCCCTGCTGGCGCCGTTCCGGGCGCTGGACCGCGTGCGCTGGAAGCTCGGCCGGCGGCCGGCCAAGGCGCCCGTGCGCGTTTCCGCACGCGGTGAGCTCGAGCCGACCGGACCGGTGGCGCGCGCGCTGCTCGCGGTGGCGCGGCGCGTGACGTAGGCGGCGGAATGCTGGGCAGCTGGGACTCGACCGCGTTCCGTGCGCTCTCGAGCGTGGTGCTCGCGATCGCCGCCGAGCGCGAGGTGGAGCCGGTGCTCGGCGCGATGCTCGAGTCGCCCGAGCCCTACCGCACGTCCGACATCCATCGCACGAGCGCTTTCGCGGCTGGTGGCCCTCCGCACACCCGGACATGCGCTCCTTCCTCGGCGTCCCCATCCTCGCCCGGGGCGGGATCCTCGGCGCGCTCTACCTCACCGGCAAGGAGAGCGCCGAGACGTTCTCGAACGAGGACGAGCGCCTGATCGTGCTGCTCGCCGCCCATGCCGCGATCGCAATCGAGAACGCCCGGCTGCACGAGCGCAGCCGCGAGCTGAGCATCGTCGAGGAGCGCAACCGGCTCGCGCGCGAGCTGCACGACTCGGTCACGCAGCACCTGTTCGGCGTCGTGCTCGCGGCGGAGTCGGCGGACGAGCTGCTCACCCGCGGCGACGGGGACCGTGCCGCGACCGAGCAGCTCGCGCGCGTGCAGGCCCTCGCCCGCGCCGCGATGGACGAGCTGCGGGCGGTCGTGTTCGAGCTGCGGCCGGCGTCGCTGGAGCACGAGGGGCTCGGACAGCGCTGCGCAAGCACGTCGACGTGCTGCGGCGGGTGACCGGGCAGGCGATCGAGTTGCGCGTCGGCGCCCCACCGCCGCTGGGCGCCCCCGCCGCCGGCCAGGTGTTCCGGATCGCGCAGGAGGCGCTGCAGAACGCGCTGCGCCACGCGGGCGCGGAGCGGATCGAGGTCCGCTTGGAGGACGGCGGCGGGCGGCTCGTGCTCAGCGTGGCCGACGACGGCGCCGGCTTCGACGTCGGGGCAGCCGGCGTGCGCGGGCGGCGGCTGGGCCTGAACTCCATGCAGGAGCGCGCGACCGAGCTGGGCGGGCAGCTCGTGATCGAGTCGCGCCGAACCGAGGGCACGACGGTGCGCCTGGAGGTCCGCGCGTGATCCGCGTGCTGATCGCGGACGACCACGCCGTCGTGCGGCAGGGCTTGCGGACCTACCTGGAGCTGCAACCAGACATCGCCGTCGTGGCCGTAGGCGGCCGACGGCGAGGCGGTGGTCCGGGAGGCGGCGCGCCTGGGCCCGGACATCGTCCTACTCGACCTCGCGATGCCGAGACTCGACGGCGTGGCGGCGCTGGGACGGCTGCGCGAGCGTGCGCCCGGCGCGCGCGTCATCGTGCTCACGAGCTTCGGGGAAGACGAGCGGCTGTTCGCCGCGCTGCGCGCCGGTGCGGCCGGCTTCCTGCTCAAGGACACCGAGCCCGCCGATCTGGTCCGCGCGATCCGCACGGCGCAGGACGGCCAGTCGCCTCTGTCTCCGGCGGTGGCCACACGCGTGGTGGACGAGCTCCCCCATGGCGCGCGAGTGCGGGCGAGCGACCTGCTCACGCCGCGTGAGCTCGAGGTCCTGCGGCTGATCGCACGCGGACGGTCGAACAAGCGGATCGCCATGGAGCTCGGAGTGGCGGAGAAGACGGTCAAGACGCACGTGGGGCATGTGCTGGCCAAGCTGGGGTTGGACGATCGGACGCAGGCGGCGTTGTATGCGGTGCGCGAGGGGTTGGTGGAGGGTTCAGGTCAACGGCCGCGTTGAGGGAGCGGGTTCGAGGTCGGAAAGGACTCGATTACGACTTCGCGTCGGTAGGCGACGCCAACTCGTAATCGACACCCCACACGCATCGAACCCATCCCCTCGATGCGGCCGTTGACGTTGACGTGGACCCACGCAAGGTCCTAGGTCCAATTCCCGATGGGAAGCGGGCGCGCGGCGACCTACCAGGCAGCATCGACCTGCTCGTCAACAACGCCTCGATCCTCGGCCCCTCTCCCCAGCCCCAGCTGTCCGGCTACCCCCTCGACGAGCTCGAGCACGTCTTCCGCGCGAACGCCTTCGCTCCCCTGGCGCTCGCGCAGGCGGCGCTGTCGCAGCTCGCCGAGGGGGCGCGGATCGTGAACGTGACGTCGGACGCCGCCGTCGAGCCGTACCCGGGCTGGGGCGGCTACGGGTCCTCCAAGGCCGCGCTGGAGCAGATCACCGCCGTGCTCGCGGCGGAGCACCCGGCGCTGCGGATCTACGCGGTCGATCCGGGCGACATGAACACGCAGATGCAGCAGCAGGCGTTTCCGGGCGAGGACATCTCCGACCGCCCGGATCCCGTCGGGAGCGTGCCCGGCCTGCTCGCACTGATCGAGGGCGACCTGCCCAGTGGACGCTACGCCGCCCGCTCGCTCGCGGAAACGCCCGCGTGAACAGCGCGCTCGCCTTTACGTTGCCGCCCGCGCTCGAAGCGGCCGAGCCGCCCGAGGCGAGCGGCCGCGCGCGCGACGCGGTGCGGCTGATGGTCGCGCGCGACCGCGCGCCGCTCGCGCACGCCCGGTTTCGTCATCTCGCCGACCACCTGCGACGGGGTGACCTCCTCGTCGTCAACGAGTCGGCGACGCTGCCCGCCGCGCTGACGGCGACCCGCGCCGACGGCACCACGCTGGAGCTGCACCTCTCGACCCCGGACCCGTCCACCGGCGACGACGGGCGCTGGATCGTCGAGCTGCGCCGGAACGGCGAGCGCTTCCGCGGCGCACGCTGCGGCGAGCGGCTCGCCCTGCCGAGCGGCGGCGTGGCCGTGCTGGTCGCCCCGTATCTCTCCGCGAGCCGGCTGTGGATCACGGCGCTGGCGCTGCCGGTGCCGCTGCTCGCGTTCCTCGCGGCACACGGGCGGCCCGTCCGCTACACCCACCAGCCGCATCCGCGCCCGCTCGCCGACCACCAGACCATCCTCGCGCGCGTGCCCGGCAGCGCGGAGATGCCGAGCGCCGGCCGGCCGTTCACCGCGCCGGTGCTCGCGAGCCTCGCCGCGCGCGACGTCGGGATCGCCCCGCTCGTGCTCCACACCGGCGTCAGCTCGCAGGAACGCGGCGAGCGGCCCTACCCCGAGCGC
>Ga0136624_1000347_pt1 | contig 17371 bp, 15 predicted proteins | sample AntDrymUQ4692206_2_FD_104802 | JGI IMG/M metagenome (GOLD analysis project Ga0136624, IMG submission 104802) | Polar desert sand microbial communities from Dry Valleys, Antarctica - metaG UQ469 (22.06) | ecosystem: Environmental > Terrestrial > Soil > Desert | place: Antarctica: Dry Valley... | reverse complement strand
TCGGCCGGCACCTCGAGCGGCGTGGACCGGCGTCGGCGACCCTCCTCCGACACGACCACCGCGACAGCCAGCACGGTGACGGCCCCGCCGAGCACGGTCACCGCCTCGACCGCCTCACCCGCAATGACGGCGCCGAGCAGGACGGCGACCACCGGGTTCACGTAGGCGTAGGTGGAGACCTGCGACACCGGCGCGACACCGAGCAGCCAGCTGTAGGCCGTGAAGGCCACCAGCGAGCCGAAGACCACGAGGTACGCCAGAGCCAGCACCGAGGTCCCGCTGACCTCGGCGGGCGTCGGGGACTCGCCCCTCAGCAGCCCGGCCGCAGCGAGTGAGACGCTGCCGCCGAGCATCTGGACGACGGTGGTGAGCAACGGATCGGTCGGCAGCTCCAGGCGGGTCGCGGCGTAGGAGCCGATCGACCACAGGACTCCCGCGCCGACGACCAGCACCGCGGGCAGCAGGGGCACCCCTTGCGGCCGGGCGCCCGGCAGCAGCAGCAGGGCGACGCCAGCGAAGCCGATCGCGACCCCGAGCAGGGTGCGACCGGCGGGGCGGTCACCGCCGGCGGCCCGCAGCAGCACCACCCACAGCGGCACCGCCGCGATGAGCAGTGCCGCGAGCCCGGAGGGCAGCTCGCGCTGCTCGGCGATGGTGACGAGGCCGTTGCCCCCGAGCAGCAGCAGGACACCGACCGCCGCAGCTCCGAGCAGCTGACGACGCGTGGCTCGAAAGCTGCTGCCGCCACGGCGCACGGCGAGATAGGCGGCCAGCAGCGCGCCTGCGACCGCGAAGCGCAGGCTCGCCGACAGCAACGGCGGCAGGGTCTTCACGACGTAGCTGATCGCCAGGTAGGTCGAGCCCCAGAAGACGTAGACCAGGCCGAGGGCAGTCCACACCTTCCATACCGGGGGCGCCACCGGATCAGGCCGCGGACAGCGCGGCGAGAGCCACCCCGACCAGCACCCGCACCGCGACGGCGAGCGCCGACTCGTCGACGTCGAAGGCGCCTTGGTGCAGGTCGTGCGAGTGCTGCTGCCCGAGCGGTCGCACGCCGAGCCGCGCCATGGCCCCGGGGACCCGGTCGAGGTACCACGCGAAGTCCTCGCCGCCGAGCGACTGCAGCGTCGGCACGGCGGCACCCGGTCCGAGCGCCATCCGTACGGCCGCGGTCAGCAGCGCGTTGGCCGGGCCGTCATTGACGACCGGCGGGACCCCGCGCGTGTAGTGAACCTGGGCCTCGGCACCGTAGGGCGCGACCAGCTCGCCGACGAGGCGCTCGACCAGCTCCGGGGCCCGCCCCCAGGCGTCCTTGTCGAGCACGCGCAAGGTGCCCTTCAGGGTTCCCGAGCGGGGGATGGCGTTGCCGGCGACGCCCGCCGCCACGTGGCCCCACACCAGGCAGAGTCCGGCGCGGGGGTCGACCAGCCGGGACAGCGCCTGCGGCAGGCCGGTCGCGACACTCGCCAGCACGTGCACCAGGTCGACGGTGTTCTGCGGCCGTGAGGTGTGCCCCCCCGGACCTGTGAGCACGATCTGCAGCGCGTCCGAAGCGGCGGTGATGGCGCCTGCCTTGAGCCCCACCAGACCGACGTCCAGCGCCGGGTCGCAGTGCAGCGCGAAGGCGCTGCCCACCCCTTCGAGCCAGTCATCCGCGAGAACGACGAGCGCGCCGCCGGGCATCAGCTCCTCGGCCGGCTGGAACACCAGGCGGACGGTCCCCTCGAAACCGCCCTGTGCCAGGGCCAACCCGGCACCGAGCACCGCGGCCGTGTGCACGTCATGACCACAGGCATGGCAACTGCCCGGCACCGTCGACCGGTAGGGCACTGCCTTCTCGTCGTCGAGCGGCAGGGCGTCGATGTCGGCGCGCAGCATCACGATCGGCCCGTCGCCGGACCCGACGTCGCAGACCAGACCGGTGCCGGTGCTCAGCACCTTCGGCGACAGACCGGCGGCGGTCAGCCGTTCGACCAGCAGGGCGGTGGTCCGGTGCTCCTCGTGGCCGAGCTCGGGGTGGGCGTGCAGGTCCCGGCGCACGGTGACGAGGTCGGCGCCGTGCTCGGCCAGCCAGGCGTCGGCGAGCGGGCTGCTCGGCGGGCGAGCGGTCATGCCGACGCCCCGGCCACACCCTGGTCGCCCACTACCGATGTGGTCGGACGTACCGGCAGGTAGATCGGACTGCCGGCTTCGAACTCCGCGAGCAAGCTGTCCACGACGGCGCTCAGGTCCCCGCCGCTCGCGGCGGCGACGGCGCGCTGGCGCTGGTAGGAGGCGCCGCCGTCGAGCACCCGGTCGACCATCGCCAGCTCCTCGACGCAGCCGAGCCGCTCGGCGGCCGGCCGCATGTCCTGGGCGAGCTCCCGCAGGGCCGCGCGCACCGGCCGTACGCCGTCCTCACCCACGATGATGTCGGCATCCAGGCCGTAGCGCGCCGCCCGCCACTTGTTCTCTTGCAGCACCCAGCGCTTCGGGACCGGCAGGGTGTAGCCCTTGTCGATCTCGCGGTCGAAGGTGTCCACCAGGCACTGCGAGAGCGCGGCGACCATGCCGACCTCGGCGATCGTGGGCAGACCGTCGGCGATCCGCAGCTCCACCGTGCCGTAGGTCGGGTGCGGCCGGATGTCCCACCAGACCTCCTTGATGGACTCGATCGTGCCGGTACGGATGAGCGTGGCCATGTAGCCCTCGAACTCCGCCCAGTCGGTCAGCTGCTGGGGCAGGCCGGCGGTGGGGAGCCCCTCGAAGATCTTCGACCGCGCCGACGCGAGGCCGGTGTCACCGCCCTTCCAATACGGCGAGGAGGCCGTCAGTGCGAGGAAGTGCGGGATGTAGGCCGACAGCGCGTTGACCATCGCCATCGCCTTGTCAGGCGAGCGGACCCCGACGTGCACGTGGACACCGAAGATCTGCAGCCGGCGCGCGAGCCACTGCATGTCCTCGATGAGCTTGGCGTAGCGCGGGTTGACGCTGATCTGCTGCGTCTGCCACTGGGTCACCGGGTGTGTCCCCGCGCACATCAGGCCGAGGCCACGGGCAGTCGCGAACGGCTGGACGAGGGCGATCGTGGCGGCCAGGTCGGCCGTCGCCTCCCGCACCGTGGAGCACACCCCGGTGATCACCTCGACCGTGGACTGCAGCAACTCGTGCTTGGCGGTGGCGTGCTCGGCGTCCGGGCTCAGCTCGTGCAGGATCTCGGCGGCGCCACTGGTGAGCTGGCGGGTGTCCCGGTCGACCAGTTGGAGCTCCCACTCGATCCCGAGGCTCGAGCTCGGCGAGGAGTGGAACGGGATCTGCACGCGCACTCCTGGTCGGGTCGGCGCTCCGACCCTACCCACGCCCCGTACCGCTCATGATCCACGGAGACTTTCAGGTGGATTGTGGCTGGCGATGCACGTCAAACTCTCCGTGGATCACCGGGGGCAGGGGGGTGCCCGGTGGTGGGAGGGGGCCGGTGCCGGGTGGTGGGAGGGGGCCGGTGCCCGGGGGGGGGAGGGGCTAGAAGAACTCCTGCGGGGTGTAGCGGCCCCAGACCTCGCGCAGCGCGCCACACACCTCCCCGACGGTGGCCAGCTCGGCAAGCGCCGCGCGCATCGGGTAGAGTAGGTTGTCGGTGCCGGCCGCTGCGGCTTTCAGCTCGCCCAGTGCCTTGTCCACCGCCGGCTGGTCGCGGCGGTCGCGCAGCACCCTCAGCCGCTCGCGCTGGTCGGCCTCGATCGAGGGGTCGACGCGCAGCGGCTCGTAGCGCTCCTCGCTCTCGCTGCGGTAGCGGTTCAGCCCGACGACCACGCGCTCCCCGGAGTCGATGCCGAGCGCGACGGTGTAGGCGGCCTGCTCGATCTCGCTCTTCTGGAAGCCCTTCTCGATGGCTGCGACGGCGCCGCCCAGCTGCTCGACCCGCTCCATCAGCGCCAGCGCCCCGGCCTCGACCTCGTCGGTCATCGCCTCCATGACGTACGAGCCGGCGAACGGGTCGACCGTCGCCGTCACATCGGTCTCGTACGCAAGGACCTGCTGGGTGCGCAGCGCCAGCGTCGCGGCCTTCACGGTCGGCAGCGCGATCGCCTCGTCGTAGGAGTTGGTGTGCAACGACTGGGTGCCGCCGAGGACGGCGGCGAGCCCCTGCACCGCGACCCGCACGAGGTTGACCTCCGGCTGCTGCGCGGTCAGCTGGACGCCGGCGGTCTGGGTGTGGAAGCGCAGCATCATCGACTTCGGGTCCTTTGCCCCGAACTCGTCCCGCATCACGCGGGCCCAGATCCGCCGGGCTGCACGGAACTTTGCGACCTCCTCGAGGATCGTCGTGCGGGAGACGAAGAAGAAGGCAAGCCGCGGCGCGAAGTCGTCGACGTCCTGGCCGCTCGCGACGGCGGCTCGGACGTACTCGATACCGTCGGCCAGGGTGAAGGCGATCTCCTGCACGGGTGTCGCCCCGGCCTCGGCCATGTGGTAGCCCGAGATCGAGATGGTGTTCCAGCGCGGGATCTCCCGGCGGCAGTAGCCGAACAGGTCGGTGACCAGCCGGAGCGACTGCTGTGGCGGGTAGATGTAGGTGCCGCGCGCGATGTACTCCTTGAGCACGTCGTTCTGGATAGTGCCGGTGAGCAGCTCGCCCGAGATGCCCTGCTCCTCGGCGACCAGCGCGTAGAGCAGCAGCAGCACTGCGGCGGGTGCGTTGATCGTCATCGAGGTCGACACGGTGTCGAGCGGGATCGCGTCGAACAGGATCCGCATGTCCTCGAGCGAGTCGATGGCCACCCCGACCTTTCCGACCTCGCCGGAGGCCATCGGATCGTCGGAGTCGTAGCCCATCTGGGTCGGCAGGTCGAAGGCGACCGACAGTCCACCGGTGCCCTGGGCGACCAGGTGGCGGTAGCGCTCGTTGCTCTCCCTCGCCGTGCCGAAGCCGGCGTACTGCCGCATGGTCCAGGGTCGCCCGGTGTACATCGAGGCGTAGACGCCGCGGGTGTAGGGGAAGGCGCCCGGCTCCCCGAGCCGCTCCTCGAGGCCGGCAGAAAGGTCACCCGGGCCGTACACGGGTTCGATCGGGAACCCGGACTCCGACCGACGCGGCATGGCTTCCAGACTAGGCCGTACGCCAGGCCCGATCCGCCAGGCACCCGGCATGGGGTAGGCATACCTCACGACCAGGAAGGGGTAAGGCACTGTCGTGGAGCACCCTGCCGACCCTGTGCAGACGCGGCTGGTGGCCGGTCGCTACCGCCTGCTCTCCCCGCTCGGCGCGGGCGGCATGGGTACGGTCTGGCGGGCCGAGGACGTGGTGCTCGGCCGCGAGGTGGCCGTCAAGGAGGTCACCTTCCCGCACGGGCTGTCCGATGAGGAGCGCGAGGTCCTGCGCGAGCGCACCCGCCGGGAGGCCCGCGCCGCCGCGCGGCTGGACCATCCGAGCGCCGTGACCGTCTTCGACGTGGTGGAGGAGGGCGACGCGCCCTACCTCGTGATGGAGCTGGTCGAGGCGCGGACCCTGTCTCAGGTGGTCCGCTCCGACGGTCCGCTCTCGCCGCAACGCACCGCGCAGGTCGGACTGGCACTGCTCGGCGCGCTCGAGACCGCGCACGCTCAAGGGATCGTGCACCGCGACGTCAAGCCCGGCAATGTCCTTCTCTGCCACGACGAGGGGGCAACCCCCGGCCGGGTCGTCCTGACCGACTTCGGCATCGCCTCGTCCCCGGGCGATCCGAGCATCACCAGCACCGGCCTGCTGCTGGGCTCGCCCTCCTACATCGCGCCGGAGCGGGCGAAAGGGCTTCCGCCCGGACCGGAGTCGGATCTGTGGTCGCTCGGTGCGACGCTGTTCACCGCAGTCGAAGGACGACCGCCGTACGACGCTGGCGAGCCGCTGCTCACGGTCACCGCCGTCATCACCGGCGAGCATGCGCCCTACGTCGCAGCCGGACCGCTCGCCGCCGTGCTGGAGGGCCTGCTCGCCCGCGAGCCCGAGGCCCGGCTCGACGTCGCCACCGCCCGTGCGGCGCTCCAGCCGCTGGCCGAGAGCGCTCCGGCCACGACGGCGCAGGCCGCAGCGGCGCCGATGCCCGAGCCGGCTGCCGCGCCCAGCAGCGACCGCACCATAGCCCTGCCGATGCGCGAGGTGCGCGAGGCTGCGGCGGCGGCCCCTGAGGCACCGCCCGAGCCGGTGTCGGCGGCCCTCCCGCCGCGCCCGGCCGCTCGGCCCCGACCGCCGCTGGTCCTGCGCCCGGCACCGCCCGAGCCGGCCCGCCCCAACAATGGCGGCCCGGCCGGCCGGAAGAACCGTGCCCCGGTGCTTGCGCTTGCTGCGGTCCTGCTGGTCGGCGCGGCAGCCGTGCTCGGCTTCGCTCTTGCTGGCGACCCCGACGGCGCTCCCGCTGTTTCCCCGGCGGCGGCACCCAGTGCGACGCCTGCCGCGCCCAGCGCCACTCCGTCGGAGCCGCCGTCGCCGTCACCCAGTCCGACACCGGCGATCGCCGTGCCGGCGGGCTGGACGAGCTACACCGACGAGCGCGGCTGGAGCATCGGGGTGCCGCCCGGCTTCGCGCCGGGCACCCGCAACGACCTGGTCCAGTTCCGCAACGACGACACCCGGCGCACGCTGCGGGTCGACTACTCCGACGAGCCGAAACAGAGCGCACTCGCGGCGTGGCAGGCCGCCTCACCACAGTTCGCCGGCGCGCTGACCGACTATCAGCAGCTTCGGTTGGAGAACGTCGACTTCAAGGGGCTGGACGCGGCGGACCTGGAGTTCACCTACTTCGACCAGACCACGCTGCGCGTGCTGGACCGCACGTTCATCACCGCCTCCGGGGAGGAGGCGTTCGCGCTCTACTGGCAGGTGCGGGCCGAGGACTTCGACGCCGCGCTGCCACTGTTCGAACAGATCGCGGCCACGTTTGAACCAGGAGCCTGACCCGGGATGTGAAGGGGCTCACGGGCTTCCAGAGGGCCGTGCGCGGCTCCCGCCGATAGCATCTGTGGCAGGCGACACCAAGGCGAAGGAGCGACATGCAGGCACCCGCCGGCACGCTCTACCGGGGTCGTGAGGGCATGTGGAGCTGGGTCGCGCATCGCGTCACCGGCGTGCTGATCTTCTTCTTCCTGTTCGCGCACGTGCTCGACACCGCGCTGGTACGCGTCTCCCCGGACTCCTACAACCGGATCATGGACACCTACAAGACCCCACTGGTCAACCTCATGGAGGTCGGCCTCGTCGGTGCGGTGCTGTTCCACGCGCTCAACGGCCTGCGCGTCATGGCCATCGACTTCTGGGAGAAGGGCACCCGATACCAGAAGCAGATGACCTGGGCGGTGCTGACCGTGTTCGTCGCGGTGATGGTGCCGGCGACCTACCGGATGGTGGCGCACACCTTCGCCGAGCTGTTCGGCAGCACCACGTGACGGCGGTCGTCACCGGGGACCTGCCGGTCATCGAGGCGCCACGCTCGCGACGCAGCGGGGGCGGCAACGGCACGAACTTCGAGATGTACGCCTGGATCTTCATGCGGATGTCCGGCCTGCTGCTGGTCTTCCTCGTGCTCGGGCACCTGTTCATCATGCTGCTGCTCGACGGCGGCGTGCAGCGCATCAACTTCGGCTTCGTGGCCGGGCGCTGGGCGTCGCCGTTCTGGCGCACCTGGGACCTCGCCCAGCTGTGGCTCGCCCAGCTGCACGGCACCAATGGCCTGCGGGTCATCATCAACGACTACGCCGAGCGGGACGGCACCCGCTTCTGGCTCAAGATGCTGCTCTACACCGCCTCGTTCCTGGTCCTGCTGCTCGGCACACTCGTGATCTTCACCTTCGACCCCGACCTCACCGGCTGATGGCCGCCACCGTGCAGTACCACCGCTACGACACGATCATCGTCGGGGCCGGTGGCGCCGGCATGCGCGCGGCGCTCGAGGCCGGCCAGCGCTCGCGTACGGCCGTGCTCACCAAGCTCTACCCGACCCGGTCGCACACCGGTGCGGCGCAGGGCGGCATGTGCGCGGCGCTGGCCAACGTCGAGGACGACAACTGGGAGTGGCACACCTTCGACACCGTGAAGGGCGGCGACTACCTCGTCGACCAGGACGCCGCCGAGGTGATGTGCAAGGAGGCCATCGACGCGGTCCTCGATCTCGAGAAGATGGGCCTGCCGTTCAACCGCACCCCCGAGGGTCGCATCGATCAGCGCCGCTTCGGCGGACACACCCGCAACCACGGCGAGGCCGCCGTACGCCGTTCCTGCTTCGCCGCGGACCGCACCGGCCACATGATCCTGCAGACGCTCTACCAGCAGTGCGTCAAGCACGAGATCGACTTCTTCAACGAGTTCTACGTGCTGGACCTGGTGCTCAGTGAGGTGCGCAGGGAGGGTGGCGGGACCGAGCAGGTCACGAGCGGGGTCGTGGCGTACGAACTGGCGACCGGCCAGCCGCACGTCTTCCACGCCAAGGCCGTCCTGTTCGCGACCGGCGGGTTCGGCAAGGTGTTCAAGGTCACCTCGAACGCCCACACGCTGACCGGCGACGGGATGGGCATTGTCTACCGCAAGGGCCTGCCGCTCGAGGACATGGAGTTCTACCAGTTCCACCCCACCGGGATCTGGAAGATGGGGATCCTGCTTACCGAGGGGGCGCGCGGCGAGGGCGGGATCCTGCGCAACTCCGACGGCGAGCGCTTCATGGAGCGCTACGCGCCGACCATCAAGGACCTCGCGCCCCGCGACATGGTCGCCCGCGCGATCTACACCGAGATCCGGCAGGGCCGTGGGTGCGGGCCGGCCGGCGACCACGTACTGCTGGACCTGACCCACCTGCCGCCGGAGCAGCTGGACGCCAAGCTGCCGGACATCACCGAGTTCGCGCGCACCTATCTCGGGATCGAGCCCTACACGGACCCGATCCCGATCCAGCCCACGGCCCACTACGCGATGGGTGGGGTGCCGACCGACATCGACGGTCAGGTGCTGCGTACCGGTGGTGAAATCGTCCCCGGCCTGTTCGCCGCCGGTGAGGTGGCCTGCGTCTCGGTGCACGGTGCGAACCGGCTCGGCACCAACTCGCTGCTCGACATCAACGTCTTCGGCCGGCGCGGCGGGCTGGCGGCGGCGGCCTACGCCGGGTCGGTGGATTTCGCGCTGCTGCCGGAGGCGCCGGAGCGCGACACCCTCGCGCTGCTGCAGCGGCTGCGCGACGGTGGCGGCACCGAGCTGGTGGCCGCGCTCCGTACCGCCCTGCAGGAGACGATGGATGCGAACGCCTCGGTCTACCGGACCGAGGCGACGCTGAAGCAGGCCGAGATCGACATCGCCGCCCTCAAGGAGCGCTACCTGCGGGTCGGTGTCGCCGACCGCGGCCTGCGCTTCAACACCGAGCTGCTGGAGGCGGTCGAGCTCGGCTTCCTGCTCGACCTCGCCGAGTGCCTCGTCGTGTCGGCCAAGGCCCGCAACGAGTCCCGCGGCGGGCACTTCCGCGAGGACTACCCGACCCGGGACGACGTCCACTTCCTGCGGCACACCCTGGCGTACAAGGTCCCGGACGCCACCGGCCGGCCGGGCTGGCAGTCCGAGGTGCACCTGTTCTACGAGCCGGTCGTGCAGACCCGCTACCAGCCGATGGAGCGCAAGTACTGATGACCGTCACCGAGGCTTCGCCGGCGGTCCAGGAGTCTGCTGTCGCGGGCCACCTGCGCACCGTCACCGTCAAGGTTCGCCGCTACGACCCCGAGGTCGACCCGGAGGCCAACTGGCAGAGCTTCGAGGTGCCGGTCGAGAAGGGGGACCGGCTGCTCGACGCGCTGCACCAGATCAAGTGGTACCAGGACGGCTCGCTGACCTTCCGGCGGTCCTGCGCGCACGGCGTCTGCGGCTCCGACGCGATGCGCATCAACGGCGTGAACCGGCTGGCGTGCAAGGTGCTCGTCAAGGACCTCGGCGACGAGATCCTCGTCGAGCCGATCAAGGGCCTGACCGTGCTCAAGGACCTGGTCGTCGACATGGAGCCGTTCTTCGAGGCGTTCCGGGCCGTCAAGCCGTTCCTCATCACCTCCGGTCGCGAGCCGACCCGGGAGCGGCTGCAGAGCGCCAAGGAACGCGCCCGCTTCGACGACACGACCAAGTGCATCATGTGTGCGGCCTGCACTACCGCGTGCCCGGTCTTCTGGAACGACGACGCCTACTTCGGGCCGCAGGCCATCGTGGCCGCCCACCGCTTCATCTTCGACAGCCGCGACGACGGCGCGCGGGAGCGGCTCGAGATCCTCAACGACAAGGAGGGCGTCTGGCGCTGCCGCACGACCTTCAACTGCACGGACGCCTGCCCGCGTGGCATCGAGGTCACCAAGGCGATCCAGGAGGTCAAGCGCGCGTTGATCTTCCGCCGGCGCTAGCCGGCGGTCAGCCGCCGGAGCGTCGCCAGGCGCGCACGCCCAGCACGACGAGGGCCAGCCCGAGCGACATGGACACCGCCGCCAAGGTGACATGCACGACGAGGTAGGCCGTCGGGCCGTCGTCGTCGAAGGCGCGCTCGTCGGTGGCGACGACCCGCACGAAGTTGGGCCACACGAGCAGGGGCCACAGGCCGGCGAGGACCACGAACGCGGCGGCGCGGCGGGTGAACATCATCACGCAAGTGTCGTTGACCGATCGAGGGCCGGCCTGCCGGTACGGTCCGAGCCACCATGCCTCTGCCCTCCTTGCTTGCCGCGACGCTGGTCACCGCGGCGCTCGTCCTGACCGGCAGCGCAGCCGCGCCGCCCGCAGACGCCGAGGGGCCGATCGGAGGGGACCGGCTCGGCGAGGCCGGCCTCGTCGTCGCCGACTCAGCCGTGCTGCCAGAGATTGCCGCCGCGAGCTGGGTGGTTGCCGACCTCGACACCGGCGAGGTGCTCGCGGCGAAGGACCCGCACGGCCGCTACGCGCCGGCCAGCACCCTGAAGATCCTGACTGCGGTGACGTTACTGCCCTTGGTCGACCGCGACCGGATGGTCACCCCGACGTTCGAGGACATCGACGTCGAGGGCAGCAAGGTGGGCCTGGTCGAGCAGGTGAGCTATCCCGCCGAGGAGCTGTTCTCCGCGCTGCTCATGGTGTCGGGCAACGACGCGGCCAACGCCCTCGCCACGGCCGCCGGCGGCCAGCAGGTGGCAGCCGCGGCGATGAACGACAAGGCGCGTGAGCTCGGCGCGCTCGACACCCGGGCGGTGAACCCGCACGGGCTCGATGCCGAGGGACAGCTCAGCTCGGCGTACGACCTTGCCGTTCTCGGCCGCGCGGGCCTCGCCGACGCCGACTTCGCGCGCTACGTGAGAACGCGCAGCAGCAGTGTGAGCGCACCGCCGGACAAGGCCCGGATCGAGATCGTGAACAAGAACACGCTGCTGCGCGACTACGCGGGAGCGCTCGGGGTCAAGAACGGCTACACGACGCGAGCCCGGGCGAGCTTTGTGGGCGCGGCCGAGCGCGACGGCCGACGCCTGATCGTGACCATGATGCAGTCGGACCCGAAGATCTTCGACGAGGCGGTCAAGCTGCTCGACTGGGGGTTCGCCAACGCTCGCGTGGATGCGGTCGGCAGCCTGAACGCAACCCCGACCGGGGCTGGGGCTGGGGCTGGCGCTGTCACGGAACTGGTCGAGGGACTCCGCCTGGCCGGGCTGTCAGACCGGACCAGCCCCGCCCAACCGGGCGGCCTGCCCGTCACCCTGGCCGGCATCGGGCTCGCCGCCGCCGCGGTGTTCGTGGTCCGGCACCGCCCCGCCCCGCCCCCGCGGCGTCGCGAAATCAGCGGCGCACCAGGCCGCGCAGGGTCCGCAACACGTGGATCACGACGGCCATCACGACCATCCCCAGCGCGCCAGCGGTGAACTGCGCGGCCGAACGGACGACGACCTGCGTCCTGTCGGCGGAGGGGGCCGCCGGTGAGCTCAGCCCGACCGGTGCAGGCGAGATTGCGGCGTACGACGACGTCGTACCGGCGGACGCTCCCGCCCGGGCCGGGGCGTCGGAAGGATCGTCCCGCTGCGGCGGCGCGCCCTGCACCGCCGCGGCCAGCGGGCTGGGCGCGCCGTCCTGCTGGATCGCCGGCGGGTCGTCCGGGTCGTTTTCGGCGAACTCCGTCGGGATGTCCGCCTTCCGGGCGGCCTCCACGCTGGCCGTTCCGGACGGCTCGATGTCGGAGTCGTAGGGCTGGGTGACCGTCCAGGCCGCGCAGAACAGCAGCATCCGGGACACGATGTTGATCCAGACGAGCAGGCCGACGATGACGGCGAACATGCCGTACACCGGGTTCTCGGTGGTCCGCTCGATGTAGACGGCGCCGACCCGCTTGAGCACCTCGAAGAGCAACCCGGCGAGCAGCGCGCCCTTGACCACCCGGCGCAACGGCGACCGCACCTTCGGCAGCCGCCAGAACAGGTAGAGGAACAGCCCGGTGCTGGTGGCGAGCCCGAGCGTCACCCCGACGACTTTCGCGACGACGATGGCGGCGAAGGTCCTTTCGAGGCCGACGACATCGAGCGCGAAGCCGGTGAAGGCGCCCGTCGCCGCCGAGATGCCGACCGACAGGACCACCGCCACGCCGAGGCCAGCCAGGACGACGACGTCCTTGACCTTCTTGACGACGAGGTTGCCCTCCTTGACGTTGTGGTGCCACACGGTGCGGATCGCCTCGCGTAGCGCATCCACCCAACCGAGCCCGGCGTAGAGCAGGCCGGCGAGGCCGAGCAGCCCGGTCGCCCCCGCCTTGCGGTTGTCGGCGAGGGTCTCCCGCAGCTTCAGCTGGTCGGCGAGGCCCGGCGCGTAGGAGTTGACCTCGCGTACGACGGTGCCGATCGCCTCGTCGCCGAGGACGTAGGACAGCAGGGACGTCGCGAGGGCGATCAGCGGGAAGAAGGACAGGAAGCCGAAGAAGGTCACCGCCGCCGCCTGCCGGTCGCCGGCATCGGCCTGGTAGCGGCCGAAGGCGCGGATCAGGTGGTCGAGGAAGGGCCGCTTGTTCCGTACGGAGGTGAGGACCGCGCCGGGGGAAACCATGACGCGCCTCTACCCGGGTTGCTCCCGCGCACGCGCCCTAGATCATTCCGGGCGCCTCGGCCGGCCCTGGCAGCCCGCCACGGCCGAAGGGGAAGTCACGCTGCGGCCGCCAGATGCCGTGCGGGTCCTGCTCGAACAGCGTGAAGCCCCAGACGGTGAAGCGGGCCTCGTAGTCCGACAGCGCAACGAAGGCGTCGTCGAGCGTTGGCTCAGGCAGGTCGTGGGCCACGGTGACGTGCGGATGGTAGGGAAAGCTCAGCTCGCCGGCCAGCGGTCCGGTGTGCACCTTGGTCTGCACCCGCGCGCAGTCGGTGGTGCCCTGCGCGAGCGGCACGAAGACAACCGGGGAGACCGGCCGGAACGTCCCCGATCCCTGCAGGTGCAGCTCGAACGGCCGCTCTCCCGCCGCCACCACCCGCAGGTGCTCCTCGACGTCGTGCAGGGTGTCCGCGGGCAGCGAGGTCGGCGGCAACAGCGTGATGTGCGGGGGGATGCCGGCGGCGTTCGGGTCACCCAGGCGCTCGCGCCAGCCCTGCAGCTCGCTGGTCCAGGGCTCCGGGATCCCGAACGCCACACCGAAGTCGCGTCGCGCCATCAGTTCGCCGGTCGCGCCGGGGGCAGCAGACCGACCCGGTCGCGGACCTCGTTCATCGTACGGTCGGCGACCTCGCGAGCGGCGGCGGCGCCCTGCGCGAGGACCGCGTCGAGGTGGCCGGGGTCGGCCATCAGCGCGGCGTACCGCTCGCGCACCGGCGTGAACAGCTCCACCACGGCGGCCGCCACGTCGGCCTTGAAGTCGCCGTAACCCCGCCCGTTGTAGCGCGCCTCGAGCTCGGGGACATCGGCACCGGTCACCACCGACAGGATCGTCAACAGGTTGGCGATACCGGGCTTGTCCTCGGCGGCGCGTACCTCCCGGCCGGTGTCGGTGACGGCGCTCCTGATCTTCTTGGAAACCACTGCCGGCTCGTCGAGCACCCATACCGTGCCGCTGCCGCCGATACTCTTGCTCATCTTGCGGGCGGGGTCCTGAAGGTCTTTGATCCGCGCTCCTGCACGAGCGGCGTACGGGGCCGGAAGCACGAAGGTGTCGCCGTAGCGGTGGTTGAAGCGCTGCGCGAGGTCCCGGGTGAGCTCGAGGTGCTGGCGCTGGTCCTCGCCGATCGGGACGGCGTCGGCCTGGTACATCAGAATGTCGGCGGCCTGCAGGACCGGGTAGGTGAACAGGCCCACGCTGCCCTCGCCCTTGTCCTTGTGCTGGGACTCCTTGAACTGGGTCATCCGGCTGGCCTCGCCGAAGCCGGTGAGGCAGGACAGGATCCAGCCGAGCTCCGCGTGCTGCGGCAGGTGGCTCTGTACGAAGACCGTGCTCCGGGAGGGGTCGACGCCCATCGCCAGCAGCTCGGCAACCGACTCCCGGGTGCGCGCGCGCAGCTGCTCCGGCTGGGGGTTCGCGGTCATCGCATGCAGGTCGGCGAGGAAGAAGAAGCACTCGTTGTCGTCCTGCATGGCCGCCCAGTGCTGAACCGCGCCGAGGTAGTTGCCGAGCTGGAAGCCCTGCCCGGTGGGACGGATGCCGCTCAGGACCCGGGGACGGCGCATGACGACCATCCTGTCACCGGAGCAGACGTCTCGGCACGCGGGAGGCTGTGCACTCGACCAGGCAGAATTTCTACCGAAGGGAAGCGCCTGCGTGTGGGATGTGGTGGTCGTCGGGGCCGGTCCGGCCGGTTCCGCAGCGGCCCTGTCGGCGCTGCAGCAGTGCCCGAACGCCCGCGTCCTGCTGCTGGACCGGCACAACTTCCCGCGGGACAAGTCGTGCGGCGACGGCATCGCGCCGCACGCCGTCGACGAGCTGGTCCGGCTCCGCGTCGAGGCCGTCCTGGCCGATCGGGTGCCCATCTGGCGGCTCACCCTGTACTCGCCCGCCGGGATCCGCGTCTCGCGTCTGATGCGGCGGCCGGGCCACGTCGTGCCGCGGGAGGTCTTCGACGCCCGGTTGGTGGACGAGGCCGTACGCCGTGGCGCCGTGTTCGCCCGTCACAGCGTCCGGCGGCTGAGCGTGCACGCGGATCACGTCGTTCTGGACGGCGAGATCGCCGGCCGCGTCGTGATCGGCGCCGACGGGGCGAACGGCGTGACCCGCCGGCTGAGCGGCCTGTCGAGGCAGCCGGCCGTCTGCACCGCGGTCGCGGTGCGCGGCTATGCGGTGGCGCCGCCCGGTGAGCCGGAGCAGCTCATCGTGCTTGCGGGCGAAGACTGGCCGGCCTACGCCTGGTCGTTCGCCGACGGACTCGGCGGGGCCAACGTCGGCTTCGGCATGCTCCTGCCTTCGCTGCGCGCGCAGGAGGCCGGTGGACGGGCGGTGCTGCACGGACGGCTGGCCGCCCTGCTGCCCGGTGTGACCGCCGAGCGCCTGGTGAGCCACCACCTGCCCCTGTCGACGTCCCGGCCCCGGCAGCCGAACGGCCGGGTCCTGATCGCCGGCGACGCGATGTCGCTGATCAACCCGCTGACCGGGGAGGGCATCTACTACGCGCTGGCGTCGGGGCGGCTGGCCGGTCGGGCCGCGGTCGGTGGCCTCGGGGACCCGGGAGCGGCCTACCGGACCGCTCTACGACGCGAGCTGGGCCGCCACCTGCGGCACACCACCGCCCTGGCCCGGGTCACCAGCCGGCCGGGCGTCGTCGACGCGGGGGTGGCGGCAGCCCTCCGGTCTCGGCCCGTCTTCGATGCCCTCGTCGAGGTGGGCCTCGGGCGCGGACTGGTTACGCGCCCGCTGGCCGTCGCGATGGTGCGGGAGCTCGTGCGGCGTTCGGTGACACTCAGGCGGTGACACTCAGGCGGTGACACTCACGCCATGGCCTTCTCGAGGTTCGCCCGAATCGAGGTGAGGAACTCCTGCGTACTCTGGTAGGTCTGGTCGCCGCCGACGAGCAGCGCCAGGTCCTTGGTCATCGCGCCGCCCTCGACCGTCTCGATGCAGACCCGTTGCAGCGTCTCGGCGAACGCCGTCACCTCGGGCGTGCCGTCCAGTTTGCCCCGGTAGGACAGCCCTTGCGTCCAGGCGAAGATCGACGCGATCGGGTTGGTGGAGGTCGGATTGCCCTTCTGGTGCTCCCGGAAGTGGCGGGTGACCGTGCCGTGCGCGGCCTCGGCCTCCACCGTCTTGCCGTCCGGCGTCATCAGCACCGAGGTCATCAGCCCGAGTGAGCCGAAGCCCTGCGCGACCGTGTCGGACTGCACGTCGCCGTCGTAGTTCTTGCAGGCCCACACGTAGCCGCCCTCCCACTTCATCGCGGCCGCCACCATGTCGTCGATGAGCCGGTGCTCGTAGGTCAGCCCGGCCGACTCGAACTCGGCGGCGAACTCGGCGGCGTAGACCTCGGCGAACAGGTCCTTGAAGCGCCCGTCGTACGCCTTCATGATCGTGTTCTTGGTCGACAGGTAGACCGGCAGGCCCCGGTCGAGGCCGTAGCGCAGGCTGGCCCGCGCGAAGTCGCGGATCGAGGCGTCGAGGTTGTACATCGCCATCGCGATGCCCCCGCCCGGAAAGTCGAAGACGTGGAGATCGGTCGGCTCGCTGCCGTCCTTCGGCTGGAAGCTCAGCGTCAGGGTGCCCTCGCCCGGGATGACCAGGTCGGTCGCGCGGTACTGGTCGCCGAAGGCGTGCCGGCCGATGATGATCGGCTTGGTCCAGCCAGGCACGAGACGCGGGACGTTCGAGATGAGAATCGGCTCGCGGAAGATCACGCCGCCGAGCACGTTGCGGATGGTGCCGTTCGGTGACTTCCACATCTTCTTCAGGCCGAACTCCTCGACCCGGGCCTCGTCCGGCGTGATGGTCGCGCACTTGACGGCGACGCCGTACTTCTTGGTGGCCTCGGCGGAGTCGAGCGTCACCTGGTCGTCTGTCGCGTCCCGGTTCTCGATGGACAGGTCGTAGTACTTCAGGTCGACATTAAGGTAGGGCAGGATCAGCTGCTCCTTGATGAACGCCCAGATGATGCGCGTCATCTCGTCGCCGTCCATCTCGACAATGGGGTTCGAGACCGAAATCTTCGACATGTGCTTGCTCCCTCGGTCGCAGACGTCAGATCAGGCCGAGCGCACGCACGGCGTCGCGCTCCTCGACGAGCTCGGCCACGGAGGCGTCGATGCGCTCCCGGGAGAACGGGCTGACCTCGAGGCCCTGGACGACCTCCCACCGCCCGTTCCGGGAGGTGACCGGGAAGGACGAGACCAGACCCTCCGGAACGCCGTACGAGCCGTCCGACACGATCCCGGCCGAGACCCAGTCGCCCTCCCGGGTCCCGCTGATCCAGTCGTGCACGTGGTCGATCGCCGCGTTGGCAGCCG
>Ga0136624_1000346_pt1 | contig 17382 bp, 17 predicted proteins | sample AntDrymUQ4692206_2_FD_104802 | JGI IMG/M metagenome (GOLD analysis project Ga0136624, IMG submission 104802) | Polar desert sand microbial communities from Dry Valleys, Antarctica - metaG UQ469 (22.06) | ecosystem: Environmental > Terrestrial > Soil > Desert | place: Antarctica: Dry Valley... | reverse complement strand
CGGCGTGGTCGACGACGTCGACGGGGCGGCCGGGCGCAGCACCGGGTCTTCATCCGCCCCACCGCAACCGGCGACGGCGACGGCGACCAACAAGGCGGCACAGAGGGCGGCTCGCGGCGAACGCTTCATCGTCATGATGATCCTCATCGACGGGTGCCCCGTCACGCTTGACAGGCCGTCAGCCACCGGCCAACAACAGGACACCGACAAGGGCGAGCACCACCCCCACGAGCTGCACACCCCCCAGCAGTTCGGCCTGGAAGCGCCGGGCCAGCAGCACCGTCGCGACGGGGTAGAGCGAGGCCAGCACGGCCGAGACGCTGACGAGGTCGGACTGGGAGGCGAGGGCGTACGCACCGTTCGCGCCCACGTCGAAGACCCCGATCGCTACCAGCACCGGCAGGTCACCGCGCCGCACCCCGATCTCCACGCCCCGGGTCGGCGCGAAGGCCACAAGCAGCACCGTCAGCACACAGACACTGGCCAACCGCATCGTGAGCAGGGTCATCACGATGGCACCCAGGCTGCCGCCCTCCCCTCCGCTTGCGTCGGCGACCAGCACGAGGACGGCGCCGAACCCGAGCGCCGCCAGACCGGCGAGCAGCAGCGGCATCGCCCCTCCGCGTCCCCGGCCGGACAGCTCCGGCCCGCTCGCGAGGACCACCCCGACCACCGCGACGGCCATGCCGACGAGCTGCGCCGGTCCGGGACGCTCGCCGTCGAGCAGGGAGAGCGCGATCGGCACGACGACGCCGAGCGCCGCAATCGGCGCCACCACGCCCATCGTCCCGGTAGCGAGCGCACGGTAGAACGCGCCCAGCGCGACCATGCCGGCCAGGCCGGCGAAGATTCCAGGCAGGACGTACGCCCGCGGCTCGTCGAAGGCGCCGATCACCGCTGCGAGGGGGACGAGGCCGAACAGGGCGATCAGCTGCTGGACGCCGAGGACGCTGGCGACCGGCAGCCGGCGGGCGGCGGTGCCGCCCAGGTAGTCAGCCGTCCCCCAGAGCAGAGCCGCGAGCAGCGCGGACAGGGCAGCCACCCGGTCACGCTATGTGCGTCGCCTCGAGGGTCCGGCGCGTCACGGTGCCGGCTGACCGAGAATGCGACCACGGCGACGTACGTTTCGACCGTGACCGTGTCGCTGGAGCCACCGGGGGTGCCGGAACCGTTTCGCGCCGCCCTCGTCGGGCTGCGTGGCGCGATCGCGCGTCCCGACCGGCCGGGCCTGGATCTGCAGGAGGTCCCGGCCCCCAAGCGCCTCGCACCGCACGCCTTTGCGGTCAGCGCAGAGATCTCCCGCGACGACGAGCCGGTCGCCAGCGGCCGGTTCGTCGTCCTGCACGACCCGGCCGGCCAGGACGGCTGGCGCGGCGACACCAGAGTCGTCGCCTTCGTCTCGGCCGACGTGGAGGCCGAGATGGCCGCCGACCCGGCGCTGGTCCGGGTGGGCTGGAGCTGGTTGACCGAGTCGCTGCAGGGCCGGGGCGCCGGCCACACCGCCGCCGGGGGCACCGTCACCCGCACCGTCTCCTGCCGCTTCGGCCAGCTCGAGGACGCCGATGAGGCCAGCGAGGTGGAGGTGCGCGCGTCCTGGACACCCCTGCCGGACGCCGACGGTGGGCTCGACCTTCGGGTGCACCTGCTGGCATGGACCGATCTGCTGTGTGCGACGGCCGGGCTGCCGCCGCCGGGCGTGCTCGCGCTGCGCAGTCGCTAGGGCAGACCGCTCAGGACAGCTGCGTCCGGGCGCGCTGCTCCGGTACGCCGGGAGCGGGCACGCCCGGGGACAGCGGCAGCCGCAGCCGCAGCACCGCCCCCGCCCCGGGCCGGCTCTGCACCTCGAGGGCGCCGCCGGCCAGTCGAGCCCGTTCGCGCAGCAGACCGAGGCCGACGTGCCGCCCGCGGTCCGGGCAGACGACGGAGGGGTCGAAGCCCGGTCCCTCGTCCCGCACGCTCGCCAGCACGGCGTCCCCGGTGATCTCGAGGCAGACGGTGGCGTCGTCCACCTCGGCGTGCTTGACGACGTTCAGCAGCGCCTCCTGGAAGAAGCGGTAGAGCGTGACCGCGGCGGCCAGCGGCAGTGGATGCGCCGACTCGGGCCACTGCAGGTGCACCTGCAGGCCGTAGCGCGCCTGCAGGTCGAGGCGCAGCCCGACGACCGCCGCGGCCAGGTCGCCCTCCTGCAGGGCCGGTGGCCGGGTGCGGGCCATCACCGCGCGCACCTGCTCCTCGGCGTCCTCGACGTAGTCGCTCAGCGTCGCGAGGTCCGCCGGGCTGGTCGGCTGAGCATGCAGCAGCCCACGAGCGATCATGAGCGACTGGGCGACCGTGTCGTGCAGATCGGCGGCCAGCTGGCCGCGGGCGCCCTCCTCGGCCGCCACGAGGCCGGACAGCAGCTCGACGACGCCGGCGCCCGCGGTCTGCGCCGTGACCCGATGCCGTTCGCCAAGATCGTCGGCTAGGCGTACCCGCAGGTGCAGCGCCGACAGGATCCGGGCCAGCTCTACCAGCTCGCTCGTCGCCCGCACGGTCGCCTGCCGGTTGCCGGGTCGGCCGACAGGCGCGGACGGCTCGCGCAAGCGCAGCTCGGCGTCGGCGTGCAAGCTGCGCAGAGCCGCGGCGAGCCGGGCGGCGCCGGTCACTGCGCCCAGACACAGCAGCAGCCCGACCACCGCACCGGCCGCCAGTGCCTCCAACGCTGTCCCGTCCATCCTCCCGAGCGCCTGCAGCACCGCGGCCGAGACCCCTACGGTCGTGAGCACGCTGCCGGCGCACCACAGGCCAGCCCACACGGCGAGCGGCAACGAGGCCCGCCGGCGGCCCACGGCGGGCAGCGCCGTCACGACAGCACGCCCGTGCTCGTCCAGTCCGCCCGCGGCCTCGGCGGCACTGCTCGCGAGGCGGCCGGGGGCGGCCCGGTTCCGGACCAGGCCGTCGCGCCGAGCAGGCAGGCGACGGCCTGCTCCACCAGATGCAGCTCGTCGACGATGTCGTCCACGGCGCCGGTGGACTCGGCGAGGTGCGCCAGCCGCCGCGCGGACTCGCTCAGCAGCATCAGCGCCGGCGCCGCTTCCTGCGACCGGTCCGCCGGCTCCGCGACCGACAGCCAGGACTCGGCCTGTGCGATCAGCACCTCGGTGAGGCGCAGCTCGTTGCGGTCGAAGGCGGTCGCGCCGGCGGTACGCCGGGCTCGCAGCACCGCACGCGGGCTGTCGGACCGGCCCAGGACCGCACTGACGTACGGCCGGTTCGACTCACGTCCGACGCTCGGGCCCCGCTCGCCGAGTGCCTTCATCACCCACGGCTCGTCGAAGATCGCCGAGCCCACCCGCCGTCGTTCGAGCACACCGGTCTCGTCACCGGCGTAGCAGACCGGACCGTCGGCGGCGAGCAGCACCAGCTCCACGTCGGCGCCACCGAGCAGCCGGGCGGCTGCCGTGACGACGACCTGCGCGGAGGAGTCGAAGGAGCGTTCGCCCTCGCGTTCCTGGCCGCGGGCCAGCTCGGCGAACAGCCGGACCTCGGCGCTGCGGGAGCTCTGCTGGCCGTAGGACGACCAGAGCAGGGCAAGCGGCACGAGCAGGCCGAGCAGTCCCACCGGAGCCTCGAGAACCAGATATCCGGCCAGCAGGCCGATCGAGCAGCTGCCCGCCGTACGCAGCGCCGACCGCGGTGCGCCCGAGACGACGAGCGAGTGGAACGGCCGCGAGGAGGTGAGCGACACGGCGAGGGCCACCAGCACGTCGTTGACCAACCAGAAGACCGCCATGCCGGCGCCGGCCGCGAGCAATCCGCCGTCGAGGGATCCGGCGAGCGCCTGGGCGAGTGCGGTCGCGACGACCAGCTGCGCCACGTCGTACTCCCGCTTGTGTCGCGGCTGGTGCCGGACGGTCTGGGCGAGGGCGACGCCGGCGCCGACGGCCAGCACCGTCCAGGCGCCGGGGCCCAGCACCAGGGCGGCGGCAAGGGCGCTCTCGGTCAGCGAGAAGGTCCAACGATGGCCGCCGCGCTGGAGGTGGACAGCGGCCAGCTGCGAGCCGGCGACCGCGAGCGCCAGCAGCGGGACGTACCAGAACGGCAGGGACCCCCAGCCGGTCGCCAGGGACACCGCCAAGGCGAACAGCAGACCGAGACCGGCGAGCAGGCGGACGGCCTGCGCGGCTCTCGGCACGGTGGACTCCTTGCACGACGGGGCTGCTGTCCCCATCGGCAGCCGACTGACCCAGGTGGAGCCTTCCCGGCTGGTCCTTTCGGCCCAGTGACACCGAGCGGGGCTACAGAACCCGACGGCTCCGGCCGAAGCAGCACGAGAACGGCGGCTTCTTCCTGGTTGCTGCCGCACGAACCCCAGCACAGACAAGCGGAGGCAACGGTGACAGCCGGTCTTGGCAGCGCCATGCAGAGCATCCCGGTGCAGGGCGGCAGCCCGCCGTCACGCGCATTCACCGCGATGGTCGTCGACGACCACCCGGTGATCCGCGAGTCGATGGTGGCGCGGCTCCGGCTGCTCGGTGCCACCGAGGTGGTCGAGGCGGCAACGCTCGGCGAAGCCCGGGCGCGCGCCCGGCAGTCCGGTCCGCGCGAGCTGTGCCTGCTCGACCTGGGCCTGCCGGACGGCAGCGGCCTGGACCTGCTCGCCGACCTGCGTTCCGCCGGCTGGCAACACCTGGTGGTCCTGTCGGCCGCCGACGACCCCTACTCCGTGCGCGCCGCCTTCGTCGCCGGAGCCCAGGGCTACCTGCTGAAGTCCGCCTCACCGCTGGTCCTCGCAGACGGGGTGCGCCGGGTGCTCGACGGTGCGGTCTACGCCGACCCGTCGGTCGCGTCCCTGCTGGCCGCGGGGCTTCGCGGCGGGCCGCAGGACGGCGGGGTCAGCGAGTTGTCCGGTCGTGAGGTAGAGGTGCTGCGGCTGGTCGCGGACGGCCAGTCCAACAAGCAGATCGGGGGACTGCTGGGCTTGTCGGCACTGACCGTCAAGAGCCACCTGGCCCGGATCGCCCGCAAGCTCGGCACGGGGGACCGCGCCGAGATGGTCGCCATGACGATGCGCGCGGGGGCTATCCGCTGACGACCCGGCAGCCCGACGTGCGCATTTGCGCCGCTTGGGTGGGGTTCGCGCGTAATCTCCGACGTGTGATATCGATTCGGCCGGGTCACGGGGAGGCCGTGGCCGGCCAGGCTGCTACCCCGGACTCGACCGCGGACCCCGATGTCGAACTGCTGCTCACCCCGCGCGGCGGGGTTCCCCCGGTCACCGAGACAGCCGCGGCGCTCGCCAAGCTCGTCGCCCGATTCGCCGCCGGGACCGGTCCGATCGCCGTCGACGCGGAGCGGGCCTCGGGTTACCGCTACTCCCAGCGGGCCTACCTCGTGCAGCTGCGCCGGGCGGGTGCGGGGTCGGCTTTGATCGACCCGATCGGCTGCCCCGACCTGTCGCAGCTGTCGGCTGTCCTGCAGGACGATGAGTGGGTGCTGCACGCCGCCAGCCAGGACCTGGCCTGTCTCATCGAGGTGGGACTGGCGCCTGCCCGGATCTTCGACACCGAGCTCGCCGGCCGGCTGGCGGGTTTCGAGCGGGTCGGCCTCGGGGCCATGGTCGAGAACGTCCTCGGCCTGCGGCTCGAGAAGGGGCACTCCGCCGCCGACTGGTCGACCCGACCGCTGCCCGGCACCTGGCTGGTCTACGCCGCACTCGACGTCGAGGTGCTGCTGGAGCTGCGTGACGCCCTGGAGGACGAGCTGCGCACTCAGGGCAAGCTGGAGCTGGCCCACGAGGAGTTCGAAGCCGTACGCGTCGCGCCCGCGGCGAGGCCGCGCACCGACCCGTGGCGTCGCACGTCCGGGATCCACCGGCTGCGCTCGCGCCGCCAGCTGGCAGCGGTGCGGTCGATGTGGGAGGCGCGCGATGCCATGGCCCGCCGCCGCGACATCGCTCCCGGGCGCATCCTGCCCGACGCCGCCATCATCGCGGCGGTCACCGCAGCGCCGGCCAGCGCCGCTGACCTGCTGGAGCTGCCAGTCTTTCGCGGCCGCTCCACCCGGCGACACGTCGACACCTGGTTTCGCGCACTGCATGTGGCTGACGCCCTGACCGACGACCAGCTGCCCCTCCCGATGTCGAACGGGGACGGGCCACCGGCGGCGAACCGCTGGGCCGAGCGCGACCCCCTTGCCGCCAAGCGCCTTGCGCGGGTCCGGACGGTGGTGAACGACCTCGCCGCGCAACTGCGCCTGCCACCGGAGAACCTCGTCCAACCCGAGGCGGTGAGGCGACTGGCGTGGACGCCCCCGGCCGCCCCGACCGAGCAGTCGGTGGCGGCCAGGCTGCGCGCGAGCGGGGCCCGGCCCTGGCAGGTGCGCACCGTCGCGGCGCGCCTCGCCGAGGTGCTGCCGGACCCGGACCCGGACCCGGACCCGGACCCGGTGGCGGTGGACGCCGGCGCGGCCAACACACCTTGCGGGGATGAGGGTGCCTGACACTGTCCTCTACACCGAGCGGCTGGTGCTGCGGCCCCTGACGCCGGCGCTCGCCCGCGGCCTGCTCGCTGCACCGTCCGGCCGGGGCTTTCCGGGCCCGGACGACCTCGACCTGCTTGCCCGGACCGCCGCCACCGAGGACGCCGACGCCCGCCACACCTATCTGCTGGAGCAGGACGGCCGGCCGATCGGCACGCTCGGCGTCGCCGGGGCCCTCAGTCCCGACGGCGATCAGGAGCTGGGCTACCGGCTCGTCACCCCGGCCCGCGGACAGGGTTACGGGACCGAGGCGGTCGGCGCGCTCTGCGCAGTGCTGGAGCGGGAACCCGGTGTACGCCGGCTCACCGCCGAGGTCCGGCCCGGCAACGAGGAGTCGCGCCGGCTGCTCTATCGGCTGGGCTTCCTCGAGGTCGACGGCGGCTCGACGGGTCACCTGCTGTTCGCCCGCGCCGCGCCCGGCTCGGCCCCCGCGTTCCGCCGGATCGCCGGCAGGCACGTCTGCTGAGCCGTAGGCTGGACCGTCGCCCGAGCAAGGAGTTCCGCTGCCCGCCGGCGATAGATGATCAGGGAGGCGGGCCCTGGCATGGCAGTGGGTGACTGTGCTCCCCCTCGGAGCACAGCCACCCACTGGACTGTCATCGTGCGTCCGGCGCCGCGCCGGCGAAGCCCTTTCCGGGGCGAAGGGTCAGAACGGACTACACCGAGGTGGCCTGTTCAGGGGCTGCGAGGCAGGTCCACCGTCACGGTGAGTCCACCGTCTGGATGATGAGCGGCGGCTGTCGCGGTCCCGCCGTGGACCTGCGCGACGGCGCGTACGATGGACAGGCCGAGGCCGGCGCCGCGGCGGGCGGTACGCGCCGTGCCGTGCCGGCGGAACGGCTCGAACAGCCCGGCGACCTCCTCCGGCGGCACGACGGCGCCGGAGCTCGACACCGCCAGCCGGGCCCGACCCGCCACGGTGCCGGTGTCCACCCGCACCCAACCGCCGACGACGTTGTGGCGGACGGCGTTCTCGACCAGGTTGCCCGCGAGCCGCTCGAGCAGGCCGCGATCGCCCAGCACGCCGGCCGGGCCGTAGGACGTCTCGACCCGCAGCTCCCGCTCGCGGACCTCGCCGGCGACCGCCGCGAGCGAGGACTCGGCGACGGCGGGCAGCTCGACCCGTTCGCGCAGCGGCAGGCCGTCGACCTGCAGCCGGTCGCTGCGGGCCAGCAGCAGCAGGCTGTCGACCAGCCGGTCGGCTCTGATGCTCGCGTCGCGCACGACCACGGCGGCGGCGCGCAGCTCCTCGACGCCCGCATCGGGGTCGGCGAGCGCCACGTCGACCTCGGTACGCATCACGGCGAGCGGGGTGCGCAGCTCGTGGCTGGCGTCGGCGACGAACCGGCGTTGGGCCTCGAAGGCCGCCTGCAACCGGGCGAGCATGGCGTCGAAGGTGTCGGCCAGCTGCTTGAGCTCATCCTGCGGTCCGGGCAGCGCGATCCGGGCGTCGAGCCGCTCGGCCGACAGCCGCTGTGCGGCGGCGGTGATGTCCTGCAGCGGGCGCAGCACCCGACCGGCGAGGAAGTACGACAGCCCGACGCCGAGCGCGCCCAGCACCGCAAGGGCCAGCAACCCCTGGCGCAGGACGCGACGGAGAGCCTCCTGGCGCAGCGAGTCCTGGAACGCCCCGAAGGTCAGCATCTCGCCGCTGGGCAGGCGCACGCCGATGCCGCGGATGTCGAGGAAGCTGGCCGAGAGGGCGCGGTCGACCAGCACGAGGGACAGCACCAGCAACAGCAGACCGACGGTCACGGCGACCGCGCCGTAGACGAGCGTCAGTCGCCAGCGAAGGGTCGTACGGGACGGAGCCCGCTGCTCGGCGTTCAGCATCCCGGTCAGTCCTCGGCCAGGCGATAGCCCGCACCGACCACGGTATGGACGACCCGGGGCTCACCCAGCTTCTTGCGCAGCGTCATCACGGTCACCCGCACCGTCGTCGTGAACGGGTCGGCGAACTCGTCCCAGACCCGTTCGAGCAGCTCCTCGCCGGAGACGACGGCGCCCTCGGCCGCGAGCAGCACCTCGAGCACCCCCAGCTCCTTGCGGGTCAGGCCCAGGTCCTGACCGTGCCGCGTCGCGGTGCGCCGGGCCGGGTCGACCACCACACCGCCCGGCCCGTGCAGCACGGGTGGGGCGGCGGGCGTGGCCCGCCGTCCCAGCGCCCGCACCCGCGCCACGAGTTCGGAGAAGGCGAATGGCTTACCGAGGTAGTCGTCGGCGCCGAGCTCGAGCCCTGCGACGCGGTCCTCGAGCGTGCCGGCTGCGGTCAGCATGAGCACCCGCGTCAGCGAGCCTTCCCGGGCCAGCCGCCGGCAGATGTCGTCGCCGGAGCGGCCGGGCAGGTCGCGATCCAGCACCAGGACGTCGTAGCGGGTGACCATCGCCTTCTCGAGGCCGGACTCCCCGTCGTAGGCCGTGTCGACCGCCATGCCTTCGCGCCGCAACCCGCGGGCGACAGCGTCGGCGAGCGACACCTCGTCCTCGACCACCAGAACCCGCACGAGCGGCACGCTAGACGAGAGCATGTGTGGTGGACGTTGGCCGGGACGCGGCGCGGGGGCCGGGAGGTCACCCGTTCGGCCCCGCCTGCGCAGCGCCCCGCGTGGGTATCGTCCGAGATGTGCGCGCGCCCAACCTTCCCGAGCTGCGACGAGGCGTGTTGGCGGTGTGCGTCCTGTCCGACCTCGACCTCGAGCCGGCAGCGGACGGCGTGCTGCTGACGGGTGTTCCGCCCGTCACCGTCTCGTGGACGCAGCTGCGCCGAGCCCTCGCCGGTCACGACCCGGAGCAGGCCGTCGGCCGTGCCCGGCTCACCGATTGGCTGCTCGCCCGCCGCTGGTGCGCTGACGCCGGCCGCGAGGCCGTGGAGCTGGCGCTACGCCCCGTCGGCCTGCCGGTCGATCACGTCACCCACCCGGGCCTGGACTGGGTCCAGGAGCGGGTGATGGGCGACGCCCTCGACCTGGGCCTCGGAGCGGTCGGTCTCGACCCGGCCGACCCGGATCGGGTCGTGCTGCTGCCCGCCAGCGTGGCGGACGCGGTCGGCATCGACCACGACGTCGTGTGGCAGCGGGTCCGCGCCGACCTGGAGCGACTCGGCGGCCTTGCCGTTGAGCGTGCACGTCAGGACCCGAAGGGCGTGCTGCGGCCCTTCGGCGACTGCGACGCCGTGACCCTGCTCGGTGCCCGCAGCCTGCGAACGGCCCTGGCCCAGCAGGACGACGGGCTCGGCGCCGCCGTCGTCCCGATGCTGCGGCGTGGCTGGACCCGGCTCGCGCAGATCGACCCGGCGTTCGGCCCGGCGGCGGCGGCGGCCACCCCGGCCGAGCAGCGGGGGTTCGCCCGGCCGCTGCTGCTGACCGCCGACGAGCTGACCCTGGTGCCCGAAGGCGGCCGGCCCGAGCGGATCGTTCTGCGCGACCGGGCGGTCGACGCGCCGTGGGATCGGGACGTGCTCTACCGCTGAGCCTAGCGCTGCGCCTGCGGGCCGTCCTGGCGGTCCGCGTCGACCTTGGCCGCGAGCTCACCGCCCTGTCGCGCGACGGTCTCGACGAGCCGGCGCGCCACCTCCTGGGCGGTCAGGCCGACGTCGGCGAGGGTCTGCGCGCGGCTGGCGTGATCGAGGAATCGCTGCGGGATGCCGATGTCGCGCGCGGGCACGTCGATGTCGGCGTCGCGCAGCGCCTGGCTGAGCAGCGCGCCGACGCCGCCGACCCGCCCGTTGTCCTCCACGGTGAACACCAGCCGGTAGTCGCGGGCCAGCTCGATCAGCTCGGGCGGCACCGGGGTGACCCAGCGCGGGTCGACGAGGGTGACCCCGATGCCCTGGTCGGCGGCACGCTCGGCCACCTCGAGCCCCAGCGCCGCGAAGGCACCGACCGCGACGAGCAGGACGTCGTCACCGGGCGAACGGCGCAGCACATCGACGACGCCCAGTCGTTCAAGGGCCGGGATGTCCTGCCCCACAGCGCCTCTCGGAAAGCGCACGGCCGTCGGCCCGTCCGCCACCGCGAGCGCCTCGCGGAGCTCCTCGCGCAGCGTCGCGGCGTCGCGGGGAGCGGCCAGCCGGATGCCGGGGACGAGCTGGAGCAGCGACAGGTCCCACATGCCGTTGTGGCTGGCGCCGTCCTCGCCGGTCACCCCGGCCCGGTCGAGCACGAACGTCACCGGCAGCCGGTGCAGCGCGACATCCATCAGGGTCTGGTCGAAGGCCCGGTTGAGGAACGTCGCGTAGAGGCAGACGACGGGGTGCAGGCCGCCCATCGCGAGACCGGCAGCGCTCGTCACGGCGTGCTGCTCGGCGATCCCGACATCGAAGGTGCGGTCGGGGTAGGCCTCGGAGAACGCCCGCAGCCCGACCGGCTGGAGCATCGCCGCGGTGATGGCAACGACGTCCGGGCGCTCCGCCCCGATCGCCAGCATCTCCTCCCCCAGCACGCCGGTCCACCCGCGGGCGCTCACGTTGATCGGCTTGCCGGTGAGCGGGTCGGTGACCGGTGCGACGCTGTGCAGGCAGTCGGCCTCGTCGTCCACGGCCGGCTGGTAACCGAAGCCCTTGACGGTAACGGCGTGCACGATGACCGGCCCGCCGAAGGCCTTGGCCCGCCGCAGGGCGGCCTCCATGGCGCCGATGTCGTGGCCGTTGATCGGGCCGACGTACTTCAGGCCCAGGTCCTCGAACAGCACCTGCGGCTGCAGCAGGTCCTTGATCCCGCGCTTGAGGCCGTGCAGCGCCGTGTAGACCGGCGTCCCGACGACCGGCGTGCGGGCCAGCGTCGTCTTGATGGTGTCGAGCGCCCGCTCGTAGCCCTGCGTCATCCGCAGCGTCGCGAGGTGGTCGGCGAGCCCGCCGATGGTCGGGGAGTAGGACCGGCCGTTGTCGTTGACGACGATGACGATCGGGTTGGGCGTGGACGCGATGTTGTTCAGCGCCTCCCAGCACATGCCGCCGGTGAGCGCGCCGTCACCTACGACCGCGACGACGTGCCGGCGCTCACCCCGCAGCCGGTAGGCCTTCGCGAGCCCGTCGGCGTAGGACAGCGCGGTCGAGGCGTGGCTGTTCTCGACCAGGTCGTGCTCGGACTCGGCCCGGCTCGGATAGCCAGACAGCCCGCCCTGCTTGCGCAGCGTCTCGAAGGCGGCCCGCCGGCCGGTGAGGAGCTTGTGGACGTACGCCTGGTGGCCGGTGTCCCACAGCACCTTGTCGCGCGGCGAGTCGAAGACCCGGTGCAGGGCCAAGGTCAGCTCAACGACGCCGAGGCTCGGCCCCAGGTGCCCACCGGTGCGGGACACCGTGTCGACCATGACGTCGCGCAGCTCTGCCGCGAGCAGCGGCAGCTGCGCGGGGGTGAGCCGCTGAAGGTCGGCGGGACCGTGCACGTCGTCGAGCAGGCTCACGCGTCCTCCGCTTCCTCTCGGCCGGATCTGACTGCCCGAGTCTAGATGCGGCGGCCACAGTGCCAACGGATCACAGGCGTGGTACGTGCCGCTCGCCCCGCAGTGCCGCGTCGACGAGGGCGATCTCCCGGCCGATCATGACCAGCCGCCGACCCTCGCGGTCGTACGCCGCGAGTGCGGCCTCCACCGCCTCCACCGGCACGAGCCCCGAGAGCTCCGCCCGGGCGGTGCGGATGCCCTGCCGGGCGGCCTCGACCGCGCTCTCGACGTGGCCGGCGGCGAAGCGGGCCAACACGACCGGATGGCGGCGCAGCACCTCGTGGGCCCGGTAGTCCGCCGGGCACAGGTCGAACAGCCAGCCGACCGCGCTGCGCTCCCAGTCGGGGGCCTGCGGCGGCAGCACCGGCGCCGGCCAGCCGGGCGGAACGAGGTCGCGTCGGGGATCACGCACGGGTGAAACGCTAGTCCCGGGTGGGGACGGGAGCGGGTTGTGATGGTCAGACCGAGACCCCCGCCATGGCCGCCGCAGCCGCTGGCCGGGACGCGTCGTGCCAGGCGTCGACCAGCGACAGCCGGGTGCGCCGCTCGAGCAGGTCCGCTGCGGTGAGCGCGCCCTCCGCGCACACCCCCCAGACCAGCTCGACGCCCAGCACCGGCACCCCCGGTGCGACCGGCTCGAGCAGGCGCGGGTCGCGCTCGGCGAGCGCCGCCACGTCGGCAGCCTCCGCGCCGTACCGTCGGGAAAGCCGCGCCGGAGCCGGGCGGGCCGGACCGACGGTCCCGACGAGCGGCAGCCGGGTCGTCCAGCACGGCCGGTCGGTGAGGTGGTCGACGGCGTCCTGCGCCATCCGCCGGTAGGTCGTCAGCTTGCCGCCGAGCACCGTCCACATCCCGTCGTCGCCCCGCACGACAGCGTGCCGACGGGACAGGTCGGCCGTGCGGCCCTGCACGCCGGCCAGCAGGGGCCGGACCCCGGCGAACGAGCCCACCACGTCGGCCCGGTCGAGCGGCACCTCGAGCCCACGCGACAACGTGTCGAGCAGGAAGCCGATCTCGTGCTCGTGCACCCGCGGCACATCCGGCAGCGGGCCGTCAAGCGGGTCGTCGGTGAGCCCGACGTGCACGATGCCGTCCCCGTGCGGCAGGGCGAAGACGTAGCGGTTGGACTGCCCGGGCACCGGCACGGTCAGCGCGGCAGCCGGGTGTCCGAGCCGTACGGCGGGAAGCACGATGTGCACGCCCTTGCTGGGGCGCAGCCGGGTCTGCGGCGCGAGCTGGTCGGCCCACGCGCCGGTCGCGTTGACAACCGCGCGCGCGGACACCCGCAGCGTCGCTCCCGTGCGCTCGTCGCGCACCAGCGCCCCGGCGCCGTCGGCACTCAGGACGCCGGCGCAAGTGACGATCCGCGCGCCGTAGGAAGCGGCCGTACGCGCGATCGCGACGACCAGCCGAGCGTCGTCCTCGAGCTGGCCGTCCCAGTTGAGCAGCCCACCCCGAAGGCCGTCCCGGCGCACGGCCGGAAGCAGCCGGATGGTCTCCGGCGCGCCGAGCCGGCGTGGCGCAGGAAGGGTCGCCCGGGATGTGTGCGCGACGCGGCGCAGCCCGCCGGCGACCCGCTGCCCGGCGTCGACCAGCACCGCCTCGCGGCGCCCGATGTCCCGACCCAGCGGCATCACCATCGGCAGCGGCCGGACCAGGTGGGGCGCGGTCGTGGTCATCAGCACACCCCGCTCGCGCGCGCTGTCCAGCGCCAGCCCGACATCGCCGGTGGCGAGGTAGCGCATCCCGCCGTGCACCAGCTTGCTCGACCAGCGGCTCGTGCCGTGCGCGAGGTCCGCCCGCTCGACGAGCGCGACCGACAGGCCGCGTGAGGCTGCGTCGAGGGCCACCCCGCAGCCCGTGACGCCGCCGCCGATCACGAGCACGTCGACGGTTTCGCCGGCCAGCCGGTCGAGGTCGCGGGCGCGGCGCTCGGCGGTCAGCTGTGGTCCGGTCATGGCCGCAGGTATCCCTCGAGCAGCCGGCGCAGCTCCGGGCCGGTCTGCTCGCTCTTGTGCTCGGCGGCGATGACCCGTGCGGAGAAGACGAAGGATTGCGCGGTGAGCAGCAGGCAGGTGGCCAGCAACTGTGGGTCGCCTTCGCGGATCGAGCCGTCCCGCTGGCCGAGCTCGACCTGATCAGCCACCTGGTCCACCGCGGCGCGCTGGGAGGAGCCGAAGCGGTCGACCACGAGCGGCAGCAACAACTCGGGATCGAGGTCGAGGACCTTGCACCACAGCGGGTGCACGGCCAGCTGCTCGACGACGCGCACGCCAGCGCTGACCAGTCGCTCGCGGGCCGTGGGCAGCGCCGACACCTGCTCGCGCGCCTCGTCGAGCAGGCCGAGCAGCTCCGCGGTGAGCAGCTCGGCGACGATGGCCGACAGGTCGCCGTACTGCCGGTAGACCGTCATCCGGCTCACCCCCGCGCGGCGGGCGACGTCGGCGAGAGTCGTCCGGCGCAGGCCGACCTCGAGGATGCAGGCCCGGGCCGCCGTCAGCAGTGGATCTGCCATGTGACGTTGTGACGACATGTGTCACACTGTACGCCAGGTCCCGGCCCTGAGGGGGAGCGTTTGCGCAGGCTTCAGCTCGTCGTCAACCCCTCTGCCGGCGGGGGCCGGGCCGGCGCCCGGCTGCCGGCCACCGAGGCCGCGCTGCGCTCGGCCGGGCACGACTTGGTGGTCACACCGACCCGCTCGCTGGAGCACGCCGACGAGCTGGCCAGTGCCGCCGTCGCTGACGACCGGATCGTCGTCGCCATGGGCGGCGACGGCATCGTCGGCCGCATCGCCGGGATCGTCGCGGCCACCGGCGGGGTCATGGCCGCCCTGCCCGGCGGCCGGGGCAACGACTTCTGTCGCGCCGCGGGCATCCCGGCGGACCTGTCCTCGGCCTGCGCCCTGCTGTCCGGCGGGCAGGTCCGGGCGCTCGACCTCGGGATCGTGTCGAGTGACACCGGTGAGGCGCCCTTCCTCGGCATCGCCTCGATCGGCTTCGACAGCGAGGTGCAGGAGCGGGTCCTTCAGAGCCGGCTGCCGCTGGGCCAGCTGGTCTACCTGGTCAGTTCTTTCGCCGCCATCGCCGGCTGGCGGCCCGCGCAGTTCTCCTGCACCGTCGACGGTGCGCCGCTCGAGGTGCGCGGCTGGGCGGTCGCGGTGGCCAACTCCGGGGTCTACGGCAGCGGCATGCGGCTCGCGCCCGACGCCAGCATGGAGGACGGCTCGCTCGACGTGGTCAGCACCGCAGCGACCGGCCGGCTGCGCTTCGCGAGGTCGCTGCCGAAGGTGTTCCGCGGCACCCATGTGGAGGACCCTTCGGTGACCGTGCAGCGCGGGCGGGTCGTCGAGCTGGCCGCCGACCGGCCCTTCCGCGTCTTCGCCGACGGCGACCCGGTCGGAACGCTGCCCTGCACGGTCACGGTGCGACCGGGCGCGGTCCGCGTCGTTCTACCGGACGCCACCACCCCACCCCCACCTCGCTGATAGATCAGGTCGTCCAGCACGAGGCAGCTGGTCCGCAGGTCGGGGTAGGGCAGGAAGGTCTGCACCTACGGATCGGCCCGCTCCGGATTGCTCAGGCCGAGGCTCTTGGCGGTCTGCCCGAGCGCGCCGGCGATGTCGGTCGGGACGAACCACACCTTGTTGGCGTCACCCTCGGCGATCCGCGGGAGCAGCTGCTGGCGCTGGTAGGCCAGGACCGTGTCGTCGATGCCGGCCTTCTTGATCGCTTCGACCACCATGGCAATCGCCTGTGACTCACCCTGCGCGCGCAGCAGCATCGCCTCGCGTTCTGCCTGCGCCCGCAGGATCGTTCCCTGCCGGTCGGCTTCGGCGTTGAGGACCACCGACTGCTTCGAGCCCTCCGCGTTGAGGACGACCGACTGCTGCTGCCCCTCGGCGGTGAGGATCGCGGCCCGCTTGCCCCGATCGGCGCGCATCGCCTGCTCCATCGCGTCGCGGATCGTCGGCGGCGGCTCGATGCCGCGGATCTCGACCCGGTTGACCTTCACGCCCCACTTGCCGGTTGCCTCATCGAGCACGGTGGCGAGCCGCTCGTTGATGTGGTCACGGCCGGTCAGTGCCTCCTCGAGCGCCATGCCGCCGACGACGTTGCGCAGGGTCGTGACGACGAGCTGCTCGATTGCCTGCACGACATTCTCGATCTTGTACTGCGCGGCTGCCGGGTCGGTGATCGAGTAGTAGATGACCGAGTCGATGCCGACCACCAGGTTGTCCCTCGTGATGACGGCCTGCGGCGGGAAGCCGACGACCTGCTCGCGGATGTCGGTGCGCACGCGCACCCGGTCCAGCGCCGGCACGAGCAGGTGAATGCCGGGCTCGAGGGTACGGCTGTACTTACCGAGCCGCTCGATGACGAAGACCGATGCCTGCGGCACGATGCGGACCGTCTTGAACAAGATGAGGGCGACGATCCCGGCCAACAAAAAAACGACAACGGCTGCTGCATCCATGGAATTCAGCTCTCGGAGAGGGATTAGGACAGGTCGGACGAGTAAACCAACAAGGTCGCACCTTCTACCGCGGCGATGCTCACCGGCGAACCGGACTCGATCGGGGCGTTGCCGGCATAGGGCCGGGCCCGCCACAGCTCGCCGTTGATCCGCACCCGGCCGCTGTCCTCGCTCACCCGCTCGACCACCAACGCGCTGGCGCCGGTGAGGACCCGCGCGTCGGTGCGCTCGGTCGTCCCGCCGCGGTCGAGCGCCTTTTTGACAGGCGGGCGGACGAAGACCAGCAGGGCCGTACTGGTGGTCGCGAAGGCGATCAGCTGCGCGGCGGCACCGAGCCCGGCGAAAGCGACGGCGGCAGCGGCAAGCGCGCCGACGCCCACCATGCCGAGCACCAGCGTCAGCGTGAAGATCTCGACGAGGACGAGGACGACCCCGGCGATGAACCAGAGCAGGTCGGCGTCCACACCTTGAACCCTAGTCCGGGGACCCTAGTCTGGCGCAGGTGCTGCGCGACGAGCCCATCCGGAGCTTCAAGGCTCGCCGCAGGGTGACGGCCGGGCAGGCCGTCGCGCTCGAGCGCCTGCTACCGGAGTACGGCATCGACCTGACGGTGCCCTTCGACCCGGTAGCGGTCTACGGCCGCAAGGCGCCGCTCGTGCTCGAGATCGGCTCGGGCATGGGTGAGGCGACAGCGACGATGGCTGCCGCCGACCCCGCACGCGACTTGCTGGCGGTCGAGGTGCACACGCCGGGTGTCGGCAGCCTGCTGCGCCGGATCGAGGCGGGCGGGCTGACCAACGTGCGCGTGGCCGAGGCCGACGGCGTCGAGGTGCTGCGCACGTTCCTGCCATCCGGTGGTCTGGACGAGGTACGGGTGTTCTTCCCCGACCCGTGGCCGAAGTCCCGGCACAGCAAGCGTCGGCTGCTCACCGCGTCGTTCGCCGAGCTGGT
>Ga0136624_1000344_pt1 | contig 17413 bp, 16 predicted proteins | sample AntDrymUQ4692206_2_FD_104802 | JGI IMG/M metagenome (GOLD analysis project Ga0136624, IMG submission 104802) | Polar desert sand microbial communities from Dry Valleys, Antarctica - metaG UQ469 (22.06) | ecosystem: Environmental > Terrestrial > Soil > Desert | place: Antarctica: Dry Valley... | reverse complement strand
TGACTAGCTACTTGCCCCGGATAATCGGCGGCGTTCGCCGGCGGTGATGGGTCTGGAGAGTCGAACGGCCGCGCGGGTGGGCGCGGCCGTTCGGTGGTGGTGGTGATGGCGGCCCGGGTGGTGGCCGCCGCCTATGTGGATGCTGTCAGCGGTCGCGGACGGCGAGGGTGTCGAGGTCGTAGGCGACCACGGCCCAGGCGGTCCAGGTCTGCTGGCCGCTGTGGCCCTTGAGGCGGCTGCGGTCCAGTCCGTAGCGGCGCTTGAGGTGGCTGATGCGGCCCTCGGCACCGACGCGGAACTTCGCCAGCCGCCGGTTGGTGCGCTTGGAGCCGGCGGACTGGCGGCCGGCGATGAACACGCGATCGGGGCCGGGCAGGTGCTCATCGACGGGGCCGGGTGCGAAGCCGCCGTCGAGCGCCAGGTCGCGCGGCCTGAGGTTGAGCGCGTCGATCTGGCGGGCGGTCTGAGGGAGCAGGTCGGCCTCGTTCGGGGAGCCGATCTGGGACGGGGCGGGCAGGATCAGGCCGCGGGCGCCGCGGCGGGTGTTCTCGCACAGCTCAGCGATCTGCACGACGTAGCCGAACTCGGTCGGGTTGCCCAGCTTGCCCTTGCGGATCGGGCGCGCGTCCGGGTCGGCGAACGAAACGAGCCGGTCGCCGATCTTCCCCCCGGCGATCCGCTGGCGGATCTGCCGGCAGACCTTCGCGGCCCGTCCGGCGAGCTCGTCGAGGCGCCTGGCGGCGGCGAGCTTGGCCTGCGCGCCGCGGCCACGGGCGCGCTCACGCAGCCGCCCGGCAAGGCGACGGGTCTCGCGGATCGTCCGCTCGACCCGCTCGCCCGCCTCTGCGGTCAGCTTCAGCGCGCTCGTCTTACCCTTGCCGGTGCGGGCCGCCAGCGTCCGGTTGAGCTTGCGCACCCGCGCCCGGATCCCGCGCGATCGGTTGCGGACCCTCGGCGCCTTCGGGCCGGCCAGCGGCGCTGCCTTCTTCGCCTCGCGCGCGAGGGCGCCGGCGGCATCGTCAGCCAAGCCGATGTCGGTCGGGTAGCGCACATCGGCCTCCACGACGGTCGAGTCGATCCGCACCGCCCGCACCGTGAAGCGCTGCTCACGCGGCCCGCCCGTCGCGACGCCGATGAGGTGGCGACAGATCTCCTCCACCACATCAGGACCAAGCCGGCGCGCGAGCTTGCGGATCGTCGACTCGTCCGGCACCCGCTCCGACAGCGCGAGCAGGCAGAAGCGGCGCAGGTGCAACGAGTCCGAGACCTCGCGGACCAACGTCTCATAGCCCCAGCCGCAGCGGTGCTTGACGACCATCAACCGCACGAACCGATCGATCGGCACCGACGGGCGCCCGAACCGCCGCGCTCCCTCCGCCCAAGCCGACTCGACCGGCGCCAGCAACCCCGGATCGGCCAGCAGCCGATCCAGCGCCTCCAAGTCCGCCGGCAGCTCCCGAACCCCCACTGGCAGCACCTCGTCGAACAACGACTCCACCTGACCACCCGACAAACGCAACATCACAGCCTCCATGATCCACCCGATTTGCAGGCAAATCATCCCCGACCAGGCAGACAGAACCAGCCCTACCGACCCGACTTTGTCCGGGGCAAGTAGCTAGGCCGCAGCGCCGGCCTTCTCCTGCGTCGAGTCCGACTGCTCGGCGGGCGTTGGAGCGCTCTCGCCGGTGGCGACGCCCGGCGCGCCCGGCATCGACTCGGGCCAGATCGGATCGCGGGCCTCGGCCTGCTTGAGCATCTGGCGCGCGATCACGAGCCGCTGGATCTCGTTCGCGCCCTCGTAGATCTGCAGCACCTTGGCGTCGCGCATCATCCGCTCGGCGGGGAACTCGAGCAGGTAGCCGTTGCCGCCGAGCACCTGCACGGCCTCGGTCGTCACCCGCATCGCGGCGTCCGAGGCCGCGAGCTTCGCCATCGCCGCGAGCTTCGTGAGCTCGCGATCGTCGTGGTCGATCGCGGCGGCCGACTGGTAGGTCAGCGCGCGCGCAGCGGCTACCTCGGTCTCCATCTCGGCGAGCTTGAACTGCATCCCCTCGTGCCCGATCAGCGGCTTGCCGAACGTCTGGCGGCGCAGGGCGTAGTCGAGCGCGAGGTCGATCGCCCCCTGACCGACGCCGATCGCCTGCGCGGCCACCCCCGGGCGCGAGCGGTCGAACGTGCGCATCGCCAGGTAGAAGCCGCCTCCTTCCTCGCCGAGCAGGTTCTCGTGCGGCACCTCGACGTCCTCGAAGCGCGGCGCCCCGAGGGGCCAGCCGGGCGTCCCCATCGTCGGAAGCGGCTCGGCGGAGATCCCGGCGGCGTCCCCGGGCACCAGAAACGCGCTGATTCCCCTGGCGCCGGGGTCGCCGGTGCGGGCGAACACTACGTACAGGTCGGCCATCCCCGCGTAGCCGATGAACCGCTTCAGCCCGTTCAGCACCCAGGTGTCGCCGTGACGCTCGGCGACCGTCTCGAGCGCGGCCGGGTCGGAGCCGACACCGGGCTCCGTGAGCGCGTAGGAGGCCCGGATCTCGCCGGCCGCGAGCGGCGGCAGCCAGCGCCGGCGCTGCTCCTCGGTGCCGACCAGCAGCAGCGGCACGTTTACCAGCTTCACATAGCACGAGATCAGCGCGACAGAGCTCGAGATCTTGGCGAGCTCCTCGACGGCGACGCAGGAGGCGACCTCGTCGAGGCCGCGCCCGCCGTACTCGCGCGGCACGGCGACGTCGAGCAGGGCGGCACGGCCGAGCAGGTCGTGCAGGTCGGCGGGGTACTCACCGCTCTGGTCGACCTCGAGCACGCGCGGGCGGATCGGGCCGAGCGCGAGCGCCCTGACCTCGTCGCGCAGATCGCGCTGCACGTCGCCCAGTCGCCACATGGTCCATGAGGTTATTGCCCGGCCTCGCCTGGCGCCACAATGGGGCGATGGCGATAAGGCAGACGCAGGCCTCGCCCGCCGACGCAGAGCTGCCGCGGCGCGAGTCACACAACCCGGCGACGGGTGAGCTGCTGGGGTCGGTGCCGACCGTGGCCCTTGGGGACGTTCGGGCCGTCGTCGACGCCGTGGCGGCGGTGCAGCGCGCATGGGCGGCGGTGCCGCTGGCCGGGCGGGCCGCCGTGCTGAGGCGCGCCGCGGTGGTCCTGCTCGGCGAGCTCGACGAGCTGGCTGCGCTACTGACCCGGGAGCAGGGCAAGCCACTCGCGGAGGCCTACACGATGGAGCTGCTGCCGACGATCGACGCCCTGCACTGGATCGCCGACCACGGACCGGCGATCCTCGGCGACGAGCGGATCCCCTACACGCAGCCGTTCCTGTGGACCAAGTCCTCGTTCTTCGCCTACGAGCCGCTCGGCGTGGTGGCCGTGATCTCGCCGTGGAACTACCCGTGGTCGATCCCCTTCGGCGAGGTGGCGATCGCTCTGATGTGCGGCAACGGCGTGATCGTCAAGCCCGCGCCGCTGACGCCGCTGATCGCCGAGCGGATCCCCGCGATCTTCGAGCGCGCCGGGTTGCCCGCGGGGCTCGTGCGGGTCGTGCAGGGAGCGGGGGACGTGGGCGGCGCGCTGATCGAGCACGAGCGCGTGGCGAAGGTGTTCTTCACGGGCTCGGTGGAGGTCGGCCGCCGCGTCGGAGTGGCCTGCGCCGAGCGCATCAAGGGCTCGGTGCTCGAGCTCGGCGGCAAGGATCCGATGCTCGTGCTGGACGACGCCCCGCTCGAGCACGCCGTCTCGGGCGCGCTCTGGGGCGGCTTCGCGAACGCCGGGCAGACGTGCTCCGGGATCGAGCGCGTGTATGTGGCACGCGAGCTCAGCGAGCGCTTCGTCGCGGGCGTCGTCGCCGGCGCGAGGGCGTTGCGCGTCGGCGACCCGCTCGACCCGCGCACGGAGGTCGGTCCGATGATCTCGCATGACCAGGCAGCTCACGTGCGCGAGCTGGTCGACGACGCCGTCGCAGCCGGCGCCGCGCTCCGCTGCGGCGGTCCGGTCGATCCGCCTATCGGGCTCTCGGGCGCGTGGTACGCACCGGCGGTGCTGACGGGCGTCCGGCCCGAGATGCGGGTCATGCGCGAGGAGGTGTTCGGGCCGGTGCTGCCGATCGTCGCGGTCTCCTCCGAGGACGAGGCGATCGCGGCCGCCAACGACTCCGAGTTCGGCCTCGGCGCATCGGTCTGGACGCGCGACCGAGCGCGCGGGGAGCGGATCGCCCGCAGGCTCGAGGCGGGCTCGGTGTGGATCAACGACCACTCCTACTCCCACGGCGCGTGCCAGTGCTCGTGGGGCGGGACGAAGTCGTCGGGGCTCGGTCGCACGCACTCGCGCTTCGGCTTCTACGAGTGCGTCGAGATCAAGCACATCGCCTGGGACGCGTCGCGGACGAAGGACTTCTGGTGGCACCCCTACGACGAGTCGCTGCCGCGCGCGGTGAGCGCCGCGGCGCGGATCCTCTACGGGCGCGGGGCCGAGCGCCGGCGCGCGCTGCGGCGAGGTGCGCGGCCGCTGGGGCGGCTGGCGCGCAAGGCGCTGGGGCTCTAGCCTCGGCTCTAGGCGGGAACGGCGGCGCGCGCCTGGGGCACCAGCCGCAGCCGTGCGGGCACGAACGGCAGCACCGCGCGCTTGACGTACTCCGCGCCGCCGCCGACGAGCAGCTTCCTGACCGGCGTCGGCACCGCCGGACTGAAGCCGTACTGCGCCCGGATCGGCTCTGGCAGGAGGGCGACCGTGATGAAGTTGATCGTCTCGACGAGCGGTCGGGCGGCGAGCGGCACGGGCGGCTCGAGCACGATCTTGCGCGCGCGCGTGCGCGCCCAGTCGGTGACGACGAGCCGGCCCGAGGCGAGCATCTCGCGGCGATACTCGATCAGGTCGTCGAGCGTGTCCGGCATCTGGCGGCGTTCGAGGCCGAACAGCTCGCCCACCACCTTGTGGTCCTCCCAGTAGGCCGCACGCTCCGAGCGCTCGAGGCTGCGCACGTAGAGCTGGTACACGACGAGCCCCGAGTCGACCAGCGTGAACAGCACCCACATCAGCAGCTCGGGGTCGTCGGCGGCGTAGGGCGTGCCGGCCGGGAAGGGGCCGACCGCCTCCTTGATCGTCCCGCGTACGCGGGCGTGCATGGCACGCACCGTGGCCGTGACGCGGTCGGCGTCCGCGCGTGAGCCGAAGCCGATCGTGCTCATCACCTCGGCGGTGCGGGCGAGGCGCTCGTAGGGCTCGTCGAGGTTGGTGGAATGGGCGAGCAGGCCCGTGACGGCCAGCGGATGCGCCGCCTGCATCAGCAGCGCGCGCGGCCCGGCGAGCGCGAGCGCACGCTCGCCGTTGAGGCGCCGGATCATCGAATGGTCGCCGAAGTAACCGTCCATGCCACCTCTTATACGCCCCGTACACTGCTTCAGACCATGCCCGCGCAGGCCTACACCGGCAAGGAATGCGTCTGCCAGTTTCGCAGGGGAACCTGCGACCAGACGTGCGTCCAGGGCATGCTCGACACGCCGTTCTATATCGCCTGCCTGAGGCTGACCGCGCGCCGCTGCGTGGTCGTCGGCGGTGGCGACATCGGGCTCGAGAAGGTCGAGGGCCTGCTCGCCTGCGACGGCGACGTCACGCTTGTGGCGCCCGAGGCGGTGCCGGCGCTCGAGGCGCTCGCGGCCGAGGGCTCGATCGCCTGGGAACGACGCGAGTACGAGTCCTCGGACCTCGACCGCACCTTCATCGCGATCGCCGCGACGAGCGACACCGACGTGAACATCCGCGTCTACGAGGAGGCCGAGGAGCGGGCGATGCTCGTCAACATCGTCGACGTGCCGCCACTGTGCAACTTCATCCTGCCGGCGATCGTGCGCACCGGACCGCTCGCGATCGCGATCTCGACGGCGGGAGCGAGCCCGGCGCTCGCCAAGCGCATCAAGCGCCAGGTCGCCGACGAGTACGGCGAGCCCTACGCGCGCCTCGCCGAGCTCCTCAACGACGCCCGCGGGTGGGCCAAGGGCACGCTTCCGACCTACCAGGACCGCAAGCTGTTCTTCGAGTCGATCGTCAACGGCGAGCCCGATCCGGTCGAGCTGCTGCGCCGCGGCGACGAGCCCGCGGTCGTCGACCTGATCGAGGGCGCGAAGCAGCGCACCGCGGTCGTGGCATAGCGGAGCTCTCGCACCTCGACGACGCCGGGCGCGCCCGCATGGTCGACGTCGGCGACAAGCTCGCCACGCTGCGCCGGGCGTCCGCACGGGCCCTCGTGCGCATGGCACCCGACACCGCCGCCCGCGTGGTCGCGGGCGATGCGCCGAAGGGCGACGTCATCTCGACCGCGCGGATCGCCGGCATCCAGGCCGCCAAGCGCACCGCCGAGCTGATCCCGCTCTGCCACCCGCTGCCGCTGTCGTTCGTCGACGTGTCGATAGCGATCGACACCGGCGACGGCGTCGTGACGATCGAGGCGGAGACGCGCACGACGGCCCAGACGGGTGTCGAGATGGAGGCCATGACTGCCTGCGCGGTCGCCGCCCTGACCGTCTACGACATGGTCAAGGGCATCGAGCGGGGCGTCGAGATCGCCGAGGTAGCCCTGCTCGAGAAGACGGGCGGCAAGCGGGACTGGCGACGGCCGTAACGCTGATGCGCGCCGCGGTGCTCACGATCTCGACCACACGCGCGCGCGGCAAGGGCGAGGACGTCTCCGGGCCGGCGCTGGTCGAGCTGTGCGTGGCCGCCGGGCTCGAGACCACTCACGAGACCGTGTCCGACGACCGTGCCGCCATCACCCATGCCCTGATCCGCCTCGCCGACGAGGCCGGCATGCGCTTCGTCTTCACGACGGGTGGGACCGGTATGACCCGCGACGACGTCACGCCCGAGGCCACCCTCGACGCGATCGACCGCGAGGCGCCGGGCTTCGCGGAGTCGATCCGCCAGGAGTCGCGCCGCCACCTCGCGCTCGGGATCCTGCAGCGAGGGGTGTCGGGCCTGCGCGGGCGCACGTTGATCATCAACTTCCCCGGCTCGCCGAAGGCGATCGCCGAGTCGTGGCCCGTGGTCGAGCCGACGCTGCGCCACGCGGCGGAGACGCTCGAGCGTGAGTGACCGCTCCGCGCTCACGGTCGAGGCGCCGGGCGCGGGCGGCGTGGGCGCCTCGGAGCCCGCGATCGCGATCGAGGCACTCGAGCGCCGCTACGGGGAGCGCCTCGCGCTCTCGGACGTCTCGCTGACGCTCGAGCGCGGCCTCACGCTCGGCGTGCTCGGCTCGAACGGCGCCGGCAAGAGCACGCTGCTGAGGGTGCTCGCGACGCTGCTGCGACCCCACGCGGGCTCGGTGCGAGTGCTCGGCGCGGCGCTTCCCGCCGAGGCCGACTCGGTGCGCGCGCGGGTCGGCTTCCTCGGGCACGAGCCGCTCCTCTACCGCGAGCTCTCGGCGCGCGAGAACCTCCGCTTCCAGGCGCGCCTGCACGGCGTTGCGGCGGCCCGGGTCGGCGAGCTGCTCGCGGCCATCGGCCTCGAGCGCCGCGCCTCAGACCCCGTGCGCGAGCTCTCGCGCGGGATGGCGCAGCGCATCGGGGCTGCGCGCGCCGTTCTGCACGACCCCGAGCTGCTGCTGCTCGACGAGCCGCGCTCGGGGCTCGATCCGGCGGCCTGGGAGCGGCTCGAGCCGTTGATCGGGCGCTCCTCGGGACGCACGCGCGTGCTCGTGACCCATGACGTGGAGGCGGCGCTCGCCGAGTGCGACGCCGTGCTCGGGCTGCGCGCCGGCAGGGTCGAGTACCTCGGCCCGCCCGACGGCGAGCGGCTGCGCGCCCTCTTTCGCGCGTGACCCGCGCCGCGCTCGCGATCCTCGGCAAGGACCTGCGGATCGAGCTGCGCACGCGCGAGTCGGTGCCCGCGATGGCGCTCTTCTCGGTCACCGTTTTCGTGCTCTTTCACTACGGGCTCGACCGCGACTCGCTCGACGGGGCGATCGCCGCGGGCGTCTTGTGGGTGACGCTGCTGCTCGCCACGGTGCTCGGCGTCTCACGGCTGTTCGTGACCGAGCGCGAGCAGGGGGGCCTCGACGGCCTGCTGCTCGCGCCGATCGACCGCACAGCGGTGTGGGTGGCGAAGGCCGCGGCGCTGCTGCTCTACCTGCTGCTGCTCGAGGTCGTGGCTGTGCCGGCGTTCGCCGTCCTGCTGCTCGGCACCGACCTGCTGGCGGTGCTGCCAGAGCTCGTGGCGGTGCTGGTGGCCGCCGACGTCGGGCTCGCAGCGGTGGGCGCCCTGGTCGCGGCACTCGCCGTCGAGACACGCGCGCGCGACCTGATCGTCCCGCTCCTGCTGCTGCCGCTGGTGGTGCCCGTGATCATCGCGGCGGCCGCGGCAACCGAGCCGCTGCTCGCTCCCGCGCAACGGCCCGACGAGCTCGGCCGGTGGCTGTTGTTCCTGGGCCTTTACGATGTGGTGTTCATACTCGTGTCGGTGGCCGTGTTCGACTTCCTGCTGGAGGACTAGGCATGTTTGGCAAGGGCTTCGCGCCTCTCTCGATCCTGACGGCGGTGGCCGTCGCCGCAGCGGCGGCGATGGTCTTCTTCTACGCGCCGCTCGACGCCGACCAGGGCTTCATCCAGAAGATCTTCTACGTGCACGTGCCGATGGCGATCGTCGGGCTGCTCGGCTTCGTGGCAGGCGGCATCTTCGGCTTCCAGCACCTGCGCTCGGGCGACCGCGCGCACGACCTGCGCTCCTACGTGGCGATCCACCTGTCGATCGTCTTGGCGGTCGGCGTGCTCGCAACCGGGGCGATCTGGGCCAAGGCCTCGTGGGGCCACTGGTGGGTGTGGAGCGAGCCGATGCTCACCTCCTACCTGATCATCTTCCTCCTCTACTGCTGCTACCAGCCGCTGCGCTTCTCGATCGAGGACCCCGACCGCCAGGCGCGCGCGGCGTCGGTGTTCGCTGTCACCGCCGGCGTCTTCGTGCCGGTCAACTTCATGGCCGTGCGGGCAGTCGAGTCGGTGACCCACCCGCGCGTGCTCTCGACCGCGGGCAGCGGCATGCCGGCCGAGATGGCCGTCACGTTCCTCGTCTCGCTGGTGGCCATGGCGTTGCTGTTCGCGACCCTGTGGAAGCTCGAGCTGAGCGGCAAGCAGGCCGCTATCGAGCTGCGGCGGCTGCGCGCCCGGCTCGAGCTCGACGCCGAGCGCAGCGAGCCGCTCGCCGATGCGCGCCCCGCGCCGGGAGCGGCCGCCGTGCCCGCCGGGCAGTAGATGCCCGCGCTGCCACTCGACGCGGCCGGCGTGTTCGTGGCCGCCGCCTACGGCGTCTTCCTCGCGCTCGTGGTGCTCTACGTTGGGATCATCGGCTCCAAGATCACCCGCATCGAGCGCGAGCTGCGATCGCTCAACGAGCTCGTGCGAAGGAGCGACCGGTGAGTGAGCTGCTGACCCTCGGGGTCTCCCACAAGACCGCCCCCGTGGCGCTGCGCGAGCGTCTCGCGCTGCCCGAGGGACGCGCCGCGCGGATGCTGGCCGAGCTCGTCGCCCACGACGAGGTGCACGAGGCCGTCGCGATATCGACCTGCAACCGGACCGAGCTCTACCTCGTCGCGCGCGACCCGGTCGAGGCCGAAGCGCTGGCGCTCGGCGCGCTCTCCCGTCAGGCGGAGATCCGGCCCACCGAGCTGATCGGGCGGATCTACTCGGAGCGCGGCCCGGCCACCGTCTCGCACCTCTTCTCGGTGGCAGCCGGGCTCGACTCGATGATCCTCGGCGAGAACGAGATCCAGGGGCAGGTGAAGCGCGCCTACGAGCTTGCCCTCAACGAAGGGCTCACGGGCCCGCTGTCGAACCAGCTCTTCCGCGACGCGCTCGCCGCCGGCAAGCGCGTGCGATCGGAGACGCGCTTCGGGCGATCGCTGTCGCTCTCAGGCGTAGCTGTCGGGCTCGCCCGGGACGTGCTCGGTCGGCTCGACACCAGGCGTGTCCTGGTCGTCGGCGCGGGCGAGAACGGCGAGTTGACCGCGCGCGCACTCGCCCGGCGCGGCGTGCAGTCGGTGATCGTCACCAACCGCCGCTACGAGCGTGCCGTCGTCCTGGCCGAGCGCTTCGGCGGCACCGCGATCGGCTTCGACGAGCTCGCGGACGAGCTCGCACGATCGGACATCGTCGTCACGTCGACATCGTCCCCGCACCAGATCATCGGCCACGAGAACCTGTCCCGCGCGATGGAGGCGCGCGCCGGCCGGCCGCTGCTGCTGATCGACATCGCGGTGCCGCGCGACATCGACCCCCAGGTGCGCGACCTGCCGGGCGTGTCGCTTTACGACATGGACGACCTCGAGCGCGAGATCGTGCGCGACCAGAGCGGCCACCAGGCCGAGATCTCGCGCGCGCGGTCGATCGTGCGCGAGGAGGTCGAGCGGTTCGAGTCGTGGCTGCAGGGCCTCGATGTAGTCCCGACGATCACCGCGCTGCGCGAGCGGGGCGAGGCGATCGTGGCGCAGCTGCTGCGCGAGAACGAGGGCCGCTGGGAGTCCCTCTCCGAGGACGACCGTGAGCGCGTGGCGCTGCTCGCCCGCTCGGTCGCGAGCCGGCTGCTGCACGAGCCGACGCTTGCGATCAAGCGCCCCGCCCGCGACGGCGATCCTCACCAGCTGACGCAGGCGGTGCGTGACCTGTTCGGGCTCGACACCGCGGCCCACGACGACGGCCACGTCGCGGAGGTCGCCTCGCTCGAGGCGCGGCGGAGCTCCCGCGGCGCCTGAGCGACCCCCGATGCGGCGGGCACGACTCGCCACGCGCGGCAGCGCCCTGGCGATCGCCCAGGCGCGGCTCGTGGCGCGCCTGCTCGAGCAGGCGGAGCCGGGGCTCGACGTAGAGCTCAGGGTCGTCCGCACGTCGGGCGACGAGCGCCCCGCCGCGCCGGGGACGGCCGACGACAAGTCGCGCTGGGTGCGGGAGATCGAGGATGCGCTCCTGGCCGGGGATGCGGATCTCGCCGTGCACTCGGCCAAGGACGTCCCCGGCGAGCTGCCCGACGGGCTTGCGATCGTGGGCGTGCCGGCGCGGGCCGACGCTCGCGACGCACTCTGCGGCGCCCGCTCGGTCGAGCAGCTGCCGAGCGGCGCGCTCGTGGGTACGAGCAGCCTGCGCCGCCGCGCCCAGCTCCTGGCCGCGCGACCGGACCTCCGCGTCGGGGATCTGCGCGGCAACGTCGACACGCGCCTGCGCCGCCTCGACGAGGGGCGCTTCGCCGCGATCGTGCTGGCGAAGGCCGGGCTCGCGCGGCTCGGGCGGACGGAGGGTGCGCCGCTCGACCCCGAGTGGATGACGCCCGCCCCGGGCCAAGGCTGCCTGGCACTCGAGGCGCGCTCCGACAACCACGCGGCCGTGGAGCTCGCGGAGCGGGTGCAGGACCCGACCGCGGCCCTCTGCCTAGCGGCAGAGCGCTCGCTCGTGACCGCGATCGGAGCGAGCTGTCGCACGCCCCTCGGCGCCTACGCCGAGCGCGTCGACGGGCGCCTGCGACTGTCCGCGTTCGTCGGCCATCCCGACGGATCGGAGTGGATCCGCGACGCGCTCGACGGCAACCCGGCGGCGCCGGGCGCGCTCGGGCTCCAGGTCGCCGAGCGCCTGCGTCTGGCCGGAGCCGGCGCGCTGCTTTCCTCCGCCGAGGCCGAGGCCGCGGCCGCGGCCGAGGCGTCGGGCGCCGCGTGAGCGCCCCCAGCGACGGCGGGGGCATCGCCTACCTCGTCGGGGCCGGCCCGGGCGACCCCGGCCTGCTGACCGCGCGCGCGCTCGAGCTGATCGCAAGCGCCGACGCGATCCTCTACGACCGCCTGATCCCCGCGGGCGCGCTCGACGGCGCCCGCCCGGACGCCGACCTGCGCTACGTCGGCAAGCGTCCAGGTGCAAAGTCGATGCCCCAGGAAGAGATCAACGCGCTGCTTGTGGAGCTGACCAGCGGCGGCGGCTCGGTGGTCAGGCTCAAGGGGGGCGACCCGTTCGTCTTCGGCCGCGGCGGCGAGGAGGCCGCGGCGCTGCTCGAGCGCGGCCTGCCGTTCGAGGTCGTGCCGGGCGTCACGTCGGGCGTGGCTGCCCCGGCCTACGCGGGCATCCCGGTGACCCACCGCGAGCACGCCTCGGGCGTCGCGCTCGTGACCGCGCTCGAGGACCCGGCAAAGCCTGAGTCCACGCTCGACTGGCCCGCGCTCGCCGCCTTTCCCGGCACGCTCGTGCTCTACATGGGAGTCGGCGGCCTGGCTCGAATCGCCGCGCGGCTCGTGGCGGGTGGGCGAGCGCCGTCGGAGCCCGTGGCCGTGATCGAGCGTGCCACGCTGCCGACGCAGCGGACCGTGACGGGCACGCTCGCGGACATCGCCGAGCGCGCCAGGGACGCCGGCGTGCGGGCGCCGGCGGTGACCGTGGTCGGACCGGTCGTGTCGCTGCACGAGCAACTGTCGTGGGCCGAGCGCCGGCCCCTGCACGGCCGTCGCGTCGTCGTCACGCGCGCACGCACGCAGGCGAGCGGGCTCGCGGCGCGCCTGGCGGCGCTCGGCGCCGAGGTGGTCGAGGCGCCTGCGATTCGCGTCGAGGCACGCGCGAGCGACGGGCCCGAGATCGCCGCGGCGCTCGACGCGATCGAGTCCTACGCGCTCGTGTGTGTGACGAGCGCCAACGGCGCCGCGCTCCTTATGGACACGCTGTCGGCGCGCGGCGGCGACGCCCGCGCGCTCGCCGGCGCGACCGTGGCCGCCGTCGGGCCCGCGACGGTGGCCGAGCTCCGAGCACGCGGCATCCGAGCCGACGTCGTGCCCGTGCGCTCGATCGCGGACGCGCTCGCGGTCGCGCTCGACGCGGTCCCCGTCGCCGGCCTGCGAGCGCTCGTGGTGCGCCCCGGCGAGGCACGCGACACGCTTCCGCAGGCGCTCGCCGAGCGCGGGGCGAGCGTCGACGCGGTCGCGCTCTACGACACCGTCCCAGAGGCGCTCGGCCCCGCCCTGCTCGAGCGGGTCAGCTCCGCGGACTACGCGACCTTCACCTCGAGCTCGACGGTCCGCTACCTGCTCGACGCGCTCGAGGCGGACGGCGCCCGCTCGCTGGCGGGCACCCGGATCGCGTCGATCGGCCCCGCCACGAGCGCGACCGCGCGCGAGCTTGGGCTCGAGGTCCACGTCGAGGCGGCGCGCCACGACGTCGACGGGCTGGTGGAGGCGCTGGTGACGGACGCCTCGGCGTGATCGTCACGCTGCTCACCGACTTCGGGCGCGGCGACGACTTCGCGGGCGTCTGCCATGGGGTGATCCTCGGCATCTGCCCGTCGGCGCAGGTGATCGACCTGACGCACGGGATCCCCCGCCACGATGTCCGCCGCGGCGCCCTGTCGCTGCGAAACGCGCTCCCCTTCGTCCCGGTCGGGGTGCACTTGGCCGTGGTCGACCCGGGCGTCGGCACCGCTCGTCGCGGCGTCGCGCTTCGCTGCGGCGACGGGCGGCTGCTCGTAGGTCCTGACAACGGCCTGCTGTCGCTCGCCTGGGAGCGCCTCGGGGGAGTCGCGCAGGCGGTCGACCTGGCGCGCTCCTCGGTGCGCCTCGAACCCGTCTCACCCACCTTCCACGGTCGCGACGTGTTCGCGCCCGTAGCCGCCCACCTCGCCGCGGGCGCGGCGCTCGAGCAGTTGGGTGAGCACGTCGATCCCGCGGAGCTCGCGCGCATGGAGCTGCCGAGCGCGCGCTCGGAGGGCGGCGTGCTGGTGGCGCACGTGCTGACGATCGACTCGTTCGGCAACGTCGAGCTGGACGCGAGCCGCGACGAGCTGCCGCCGGGCCGCCGCGTCGAGCTCGAGACGCCCGCCGGTCGCTTCGAGCTGGCCCGCGCCGAGACCTTCGCCGAGGTCGAGCCCGGCGGAGCGCTGCTCTTCGAGGACTCCTACGGGGCAGTCGCCGTGGCCGTCAACCAGGGGCATGCCGGCTCGCTGATGGGCCTCGCGCCCGACGCCGAGGTACGCATCTCGCCACGGACACCCGGGTGATCGGGAGCCCGCGCCTGCACCTGCGCCGGCTCGACTCGACCAATCGCCGAGCTCGCGAGCTGGCCGAGGCCGGCGCGCCGCACGGCACGCTCGTGACGACGACTGAGCAGACCGCGGGGCGCGGGCGCCAGGGCCGCACCTGGCTCGCGCCGGCGGGCACCGCCGTGCTGATGTCGCTCGTGGTGCGCGGCCACGCCGGGGCGCCGGCGCCGCTGACGGCGGCCGTCGCCGTCTGCGAGGCGTGCGAGGCGACGACGGCGGCGCGCTGCACGATCAAGTGGCCGAACGACGTCTGGATCGAGGGCCGCAAGGTGGCGGGGATCCTGGTAGAGGCGCGACCGGACGCGGGTTGGGCGGTCATCGGGATCGGCGTCAACGTGTCGAGCACGAGCGCGCAACTGCCTCCCGAGCTGCGCGGCTCGGCGACCTCGCTCGAGCAGGCCTCGCCGCCGGCACCGGGCGTCGAGGCGGTCCTCGCCGCCGTGCTCGCCGCGCTCGCCCGCCGGCTCTCGGACCCGCGCGAGTGGGTGCTCGAGGCGTGGCGCAGCCGCGACGTGCTGCGCGGTGAGCAGGTGCGCTGGGCGCACGGCGAAGGGCGGGCGGGCGGTATCGACGACGCCGGGCGGCTGTTGGTCGAGCGGCCGGCGGGGATCGCCGCGCTCGACGCCGGCGAGGTGCACCTGGTGGCTGAGAACCGGCTCTAAGCGGCGGCGGTCTCGTCGGCGTCCGGCTCGCGCTCGGGCACCGCGGCAGGTTGCGCGTCGGTCTCCGTGGGCTTCGGCTCGTCGCCTGACCGCTCGGACCTGCCGCGCCTCCCGCGCGAGCGGCGCCGGCGTGGTCGACCGTCGGTCGAGGCGTCCTCGGCCGTGGCGCCTTCGCCCGCGCCCGCCTCTGCCGCCTCTTGCGTGCCCTCTTCGAGCTCGCTCGCCTCGGCTCCGTTGCGCGACTCACCCGCGGCCTCGACGTTCGCAACCGCGACCTGCCCCTCGCGCGGGCGCCGGCGCCGGGCGCCGCCTCCGGCGCGGCGCTTGCGGCCGGCCTTGGGAAAGTTGCGCAGCAGCTCGCGAGCGAGCGCGGAGGGCTTGCGCGCCATCCGCGTGCGGGCGCCGTTCAGCACCTCGGCCGCCTCGGGCGTGTGAGCCAGGGCGGCTGCGAGCAGCGCTGCCGCGAGGCGCCGGTCCTGTGTGCGGGATGCCTGCACGAGCCGGCGTGCGTTGCGCCCGTGGGCGCCGCCCGAGGAGTTCACGAGCAGCCCGAGCAGGCGCTTGGTCTCGGGCCAGCGCTGCGCCGCGTACTCCTCGTGCACGTCGCGGGTGTACTCGGCAAGGCGCCAGAGCCAGTTCGTCGCCTGGTCGCGCCGTCCGATCGAGCGCTCGGCGAGTGCCTCGAGCAGGAGCTTGACGGCGTCGCGCCGCTCGTCCCGCGGCCAGCCGCCCACCAGCTCGACGGCCTCGTCGAACGCCTCGGCGTCGCGCCCGTCCGCCACCTCGCTGAGCGCGCGCATCCGCAGCTGGGCGTTGCGGTTGCGCTGCAGGCACGTGAGCAGGAAGCTCCGGCGCAGCTCACCGGTCTGGTCGAACTGGAGCATCGCCTTCGCCCGCCGCCAGTTGCTCGCCGCCACGCGCGCTCCGGCGAGCTGCGCCCACACGTGCTGCTCGCCCCAGAGCAGGTTCTCGACAGCGATCCGCCACAGCTCGCGCTCGAACACCGCTGCCCGGCGCTCGGGATCGGCGGAGACCGGCAGCACCCGGCGCTCGACGCGCACGCGCCGGCCGCGGCCACGCCGGACGGGGCCGACGACGATCGCCCCACCGCGGTAGACGTCGCGGTCGAGCAGCGAGTGCAGCGTGACCACGGGGTCGTCGTTCGTGGTCGACGGGTGCACGAAGTCGATCACGAGCCCCGACTCCTTGCCGGGGTGGCGGCGCGTGACGCGGCCCACGCGCTGCTGATAGATGCGCTTTGAGGCGGTCGGCGCGAGGTGCATGCAGACGGTCGCGCGCGGGGAGTTCCACCCTTCCGCGAGCAGCTGCGCGTTGACCAGCACGTCGATCTCGCCGCGCTCGTAGGCGGCGAGGATGCGCGTCAGCTCGCGCTTCGGCGTCTCCCCGGAGACTCCCTTCGCCTTGAGCCCTGCCTCCTTAAAGGCGCGCGCGACGTTGTAGGCGTGCTGCACGCCGGCCGCGTAGACGACGCCCGGCACGTCCTTGAAGCGCACGCGGTAGAGGTCGGCGACGGCGGCGTTGAAGGGGCCCTGGTCGAGCAGCGCCGCGAGCTCCTCCTGGTCGAAGTCCTGATCCACCTCGCCCTTGCGGAGCGGGACGTTCGCGATCGTGCGTACGCCGACGCCGGGCGGGATGCGAATGCAGCGCAGCGGCGATATCACGCCCCGGCGCGCTGCCTGGGCGAGGTCGAAGCGCGACGTCTGGGTCGGGAAGAGGTCGGTGACGTGGCGGGCGATCAGCGCCCCGGTCGCCGTCATGCCGATGAAGACCGGGCCGAGCCAGGCTCGGATGGCGGCGCTCGTCTTCTCGCCGAGCGCCGTGTGCGCCTCGTCGCAGATCACGATCGTGTAGGCGTCGGAGATCTTGCCGGCGTTGCGCACGAACCACTGGTACGTCTCGACCGTCACCGGCCCATACGTGGTCGGCTCGGGATCGCCCGCGAGCAGGGCGCCCGTGACTCGCTTGCGATAGCCGCGGTCGGCGAGCTCGCCGTTGAACTGATCGACGAGGTTGCGGCGGTGGGTCAGGATCAGCACGCCGCCCGAGCGCGACGCCTCCACGAACCCGACCGCGGCGACGGTCTTGCCCGCGCCGGTCGCGTGCTCGAACCAGAAGCGCCGCCCCGCGCCGGGATCCTCGGGAGCCTCAGCGAGGGAGTCGTCGCCCGAATCCGCATCGCTGCCCGGCTCCTCCCAGTCGAGCGGCTCGTCCTCCTCCTCCGGGGAGAGCTCGTCGTCGTCATCCTCGAGCTCTTGCTCGCCCGCCGGCAGCTGGGGCGCCGGCGCGGGCGGCGTGGCGTTTCGCGTCGGGACCTCGAGCTCCGCGAGCAGTGCGATCAGCGTGCCCGACAGGGCGTCGATCTGGTGGGCGGAGAGCAGCGTCCCGTCGACCAGTCGTGGCTCGTCCTCGGACAGCATGCGCTCGAGGCCGAGCATCAGCGAGAACTCCTGCCGCCACTCGATCGACGGCCGCGCTCGACCGGCGTCGATCTCGGTCAGGGCGGCGTCGAGCGCCCGGCGCCGGGGCCTGCCTTCGGCCAGCACCGACGCGGGATCCTCGCCCTCGTGCAGGAGCGGCTCACGCGCGAACGCCTCGGCGCGTGCGAGATCGTCGCCGGAAACCGGCGCTCGGTCGATCACGGAAGTGCTGTCAGCCATGTCGGCTTGCTTTGAGCAGAGTGGACGGGCTCTCGCGGTCCT
>Ga0136624_1000343_pt1 | contig 17457 bp, 18 predicted proteins | sample AntDrymUQ4692206_2_FD_104802 | JGI IMG/M metagenome (GOLD analysis project Ga0136624, IMG submission 104802) | Polar desert sand microbial communities from Dry Valleys, Antarctica - metaG UQ469 (22.06) | ecosystem: Environmental > Terrestrial > Soil > Desert | place: Antarctica: Dry Valley... | reverse complement strand
GGTGTCGAAGAACACCGCCCGGTTGAGCCCGAACAGCTCCTCGTGCAGAGCGCGGCCGTCTGCGAACCCGCCGCCGGCCACGGCGTCGTAGAGCTCGACCACCTTGGCCGGTACCACGTTGCCGACGGCGTTCACCAGACCGGACGCGCCGAGCGCGAGCATCGGGTAGCTCAGCTCCTCCAAGCCGACCAGCACCCTGAACTCCGGCCCGAACGTCATCAGCGCCTCTGTGACCAACGACAGCTCGGCGACGGCGTGTTTCATGCCGACGAACGTCGGCGCCTGCTCGGCGATCTCCGACAGCACGCCGATGTCCACACCGACAGCGGCGCGTCCTGGGATGTGATACACGAGCAGCGGCAGATCGCTGCGGGACGCGAGATCGACGAAATACGCCACCAGTCCACGTTTCGGCGGACGGATGTAGTACGGCGTGACCACGAGCAGCGCGTCGGCGCCGGCTGCAGCGGCGTGCTCGGTCAGCTCCACCGTCTCGGCGTGGGACTGACTGCCCGTCGCCACGACGACTGAGATCCGACCGGCGGCGGCCTCGATGGCCACCTCTGCGAGCTGACGGCGTTCGACCGTGGTGAGCACGCTCGGCTCACCACTCGTTCCGCACACCACGACGCCGTGGCTGCCTTCATGCACCTGCCAGTTGACGAGCGCGGCGTACGTGTCGAGATCGACGGCGCCGTCCCGAAACGGCGTGACCAGAGGAGGGAGCGAGCCGCGGAGGGCAGCCGGGTCGAGCTCGATCACGCCGAGGATCCGATTGGCGTCCTGTTGGTGGCGAAGCCGCCCTCGGCGCCGAGCACCCGAGCAGGCTGCTTGAGGTCTTCCTGCCACAGCAGCGACTCCATGGCGATGTTCAACGGCTGATCCTGAACGGTCACCTCGTACACGCGGTCGCCCTCATCGGAGGCGTGGTGATGGATCATCCAGCCCGGGGCGGTGAACATCAGGTCACCGGCGCCCCACTCGTACTTGCGACCGCCGACCCGGCTCCAACCGCTCCCCCGAAAGAAGTAGTTGATCGCCGCCGACACGTGCCGATGCGGACGGTCGACGATGCTCGGCGGGCGGATGGTGATGGTGGCGAAGAACGACGGCGTGGTGCCGTTGGTGCGGCCCGTGAACGGGTTGTACAGCAGGTACAGACGGCGCCCGACGTAGGACTCGCCCAGTGCCTCGAGGCGGTCCAGGTGGTCCTTGACCTCGTCCCACGCCCAGACCAACGCCGGCGACGGGAGCGACGGCGGGTTCACCAGCGTCTCGTACGGCATCAGCATCGCCCCGTCGGCGAGCTCGAACGTGCCGTACGGGCTGGTGCGCCTGGCATCGGGCTCGTCCGGCATCGCTTTTTGCTGTGCCGACGGGACCGTGATGTCGGTGAGATCCTCGACCAGGTGAACGTTCATCCGCTCCAGCAATGGCGCGTTGGAATACGTCAGGCGCACGAACGGCTCGTCACCGGTGTTCGTGTACATGTAGGGGCGCCAGGACGGATGGTTCCAGCCGTCGTAGCGACCGACGTCGTGAACGGTGTCGCCGATGCTGACCCGGCCGGCGCCGGCGATGCCGAAGCCGAACTGCGTCGATGTGTGCCGGATGGGTGCCGTCGACTCGCCCGGCAGCAGCACATCGAGCGACACCCTGATGCCCGGTGCCAGCGACGGTGACCCGGCTGGTGCCCGAGGGTGGGTGAACACCGACGAGCGCCGCCCGTTGCCAGGTCGCTCCAGCGCGCACAGCCGGTCGATCTCGGCATCGATCTCGGAACGGCGAAAGATGACCGGTTCCCAGTAATCCGGCTCGCCGATGGCGGGACGGCCGGTGACGTCGGTGAAGTGGTGGTCGGTCATGGGCTTCCTCCCGTGATGGGGTTGAACAGACGCGGCGCGGCTCGGTGCGTCGCCGAGATCGGACGTCCGCCGCCGCGCGCTGGCGAGGAGTCGAGCACGGCGGCGCCGACGGCGATGTCGGCGAGGCCGAGTCCCATCGCCTTGAAGACGGTCGGCCCGGGGCCTGTGCGCGTCCAGCCGTCGGCCACCACCTGCGCCAGCGACACAGGCTCCTCCACGTCGGCGAGGTCGGCCGACAGGCTCTTCGCAATCGCCGGACTGTCGCTCACCAACGCGTGGGCGCCGGCGACGAGGGAGTCGCCGAGCTCGCGTCGATCGGGCGTGATGGCGCCGAGGGCGTTGACGTGCACGTCGTCGCCGATCATGTCGAGCTCGAGCAGCGCCTGGCGCGACCGCGTGGCGGTCGTGATGACATGGGCAGGGGCAACGGCGGAGGCGACATCGGGGCAGTCGACGACGTCGACGTCGCCGACGTGGTCGCGCAGACGGGCGCTGAACTCGGCGCGGTTGGACGCGGTCGGGCTGAAGACGCGCACTTCTCTGATGGGTCGTTGTGAGATCACTGCCGCCACCTGCGCGAGGGCCTGCTTGCCGGTGCCGACCATGGCGAACACGGCGGCGTCGGGCCGGGCGAGCACGTCGGTCGCCACAGCGCTGACCGACGCAGTGCGAAGCTGACCAAGGGCGAACGCCTCGACGATGGCCTGCAGGTCGCCGGTGGCCGCATCCCAGAGAACGAGCAGTGGCGTGGCGCCTCCACTGGTGTGCGTCCAAGTCTTCGTACCGACCAGGCCAAGACCCTCCGAGACACCACCAAGAGCGTGCAGCGTGTCGCCGTCTCCCCAACCAACCGCCGTCTTCGGGAGCGTGCGGGCGCATCCTTCGTGCTCGAGCTGCAGGACGGCGCGGACCGCAGCCACGGCAGCTGGCAGATCGACGGCAGTGACGACGTCGGCCTCCGTGAACCACGCAGCGTCAGCTCCCATCGAAACCGTCCTCGAAGATCGATGGCACCGCTGGCTGCAGCCGCAGCGCCCGGCTGATGAGGGCGTGGGCGACGAATCGTCCTGTCAACAATGCGACGGCGGCCGCCGTGGGCTCGTCGCTCACACGCACGACGTCGTCGAGTCGTGTCGCCGACGTGGTCGTCTGGACGTCGAGCGCCGACAGCGCGAAGCGCTGGACCGCTCGCTGGGTGTCGTCGAGGAGCGTGTCGGCAGCGTCGGGGTCAAGCCGCTCGACGTCGGCGACCCACTCGCGGCCGAGCCCGTAGCGAACAGCGAGGCGTTCATGTTGGTGACGTTCGTAGGCGTTGTCGAGCGCGCTGGCGACGGTGAGCGCGATGGTCTCGGCCAACGGCGGTCCAAGCGCTGCTTTGCACGCTTCGGTGAAGGTGTCGAAGGCGATGAGCGCATGCGGCTGGTGCGCCAGATGCCGGTAGAAATCGCCGAGGTAGCCGAGGCGCTCGTACCGAGCGCTGACCGCTGCGCGCAGTCCAGCATCGAGCTGATCGAAGTCGAGGGGTCGGATGGCGGTCATGTCACTCAAGGCACGCTCAAACGGGCACGATCAAAGGGGCACGATCATCGAGGTCGGAACCAGCGGCGCGTCATAGATCGCCAGCTTGGTAGCGAAGCGGGGCCCTTCGTCGGTGACGACCACCTGGTCGGCATAGGTCCCGGCCGAGTGCACACGGGTGGCCTCGTCGACCAATGTCTCGAACACCACGAAGTTGGCAGTGACGTCGACCGAGCCTGCGTCGACCCCCACGGGGCGGATCGCCGTGATCACGTGGCGAGCGATCCTGCGGGCGAAGAACTGGGTCGAGGTCAGCGCGTCGACGCGATCGGAGAGCATCGCCCGGCTGTCGCAACGGATCGTTGCCAATGGCAGCCCGCGTTCGATGTTCTCCCGTGCCGTCACGATGTAGGTGGCACCGGCGACGAAGAGGTCGAGCCAGGCCTCGTAGTGGCCGTCGTCGAGCAGCGCCGCGTAGTCGTCGTAGAGCTCCCGGACGCTGCCACCGTCGAGCGGCCCCCACGACGTCCGCGATCGAGCGGGTGCCGACTGAGTCACAACTCCATCACCGTGCGGTAGTGGTCATAGAAGGCGCGGATGGCCACCTCGGTCACCATGTGGTCGGTGTCGTCGAGGTCGGCACCACCCATCTCCAACAGCGCCTCGTGGTGCTGGCCGACGGCGGCGCCCTGCTGGGCAAGGCGCATCACCTCACTATCGTCGATCGACACGAGTCCTGCAGGACCCATCAGGTTCGCCTGGCGCAGGCGGCGCTGCGTCATCTCCTCATCGTCGCTCTCATAGCCGAAGTAGGTCCAGTGCAGTTCGAACTCGTCGACCGACCGGGTGACGAGCTGGCGCATGGCCAACGTGTTCGACTGCTGCTGCACGATCAGGTTGGGCCAGATGGTCTGCATCACGACCGTGGCGCTCCCAGGGAACTCGCGCACCGGGTCGAGCAGCGTCGGGTCGCGCAGCACGAGGTCGTGCCGGACCCGCTTGATGTCGTCGGTGCCGGTGACCTCACGCTGTTCGGAGCGCTGCGAGACGAGCACGGAATGCTGTCCCGTCGCATCCATCTGCGTCTTCGACGGGTTGTCGGCGCGAAACAGTCCGAACGTGACGAGGAAGACGTGCAACAGGCTTGCGTGGTACGGGTCCTTGATGTTCTCGAACATCAGCTTCCAGTTGGCCGGCACGGTCTGGCGCTGATAGCCGAGGACCCGCAGGGGTCGACCGTCGAAGACGCGGTCGAACCAGCCCAGGTTCGTCGGCCCGAGATACTCCTCCAGCGACGCCAGGCCGTGGTCGAACGAGGCGAAGACGACCCCGTTGCGCTCGATGACGCACAACTGCTGGAGGCCGTGCTCGGCGTTGTCGAAGTCGGCGGGCATGCCGCCGTGACCGCCGACGCCCTTCTTGAACGGCAAGCCGAGCAGCCGGCCGTCGGAGGCGTACTGCCACTGGTGATACGGACAGGTGAACGTGGTGGCGTTGCCGGATGCAGCGTTGCAGACGACGACACCCCGATGGGCGCAGCGATTGACGACCACGTGCACCGCGCCCTTGCGGTCGCGAGTGACGATCACGGGGACGTCGCCGACGCTGGTTCGCACGAAGTCGCCGGCCTCGGGGATCTCGGCGGCCAGTGCGACGTAGCTCCACGACGGCCCGCGGAAGATCCGCTCCTGCTCTCGTTCGTAGAGGGCGACGTCGGTGTACACCCAGAACGGCACCCGGGTGACGCCGGCATCGGGCCAGCGGCGGTCCGAGAGCGCGATCGGTCGTTCTGCTAAGGAGAACTCCACAGGAGCCAGACTAGTGGCTCTTGTCCACGGGCGTCTAGGTGAGGTGCTGGAGTGCTTCGCTCGTGTCTAGACTGGCCGACGATGTATTTTCTGCTCAGCAGAATTGATCACGTGCTGTGACCGCCGGGTCGCGCTTCCAGCGGCAGGTCGCCGTCGTCACGGGGGCCGGATCAGGCATCGGGCGTGCAACGGCCGCCGCGTTCGCAGCCGAGGGTGCATCGGTGGTCGTGGCCGATGTCGTCATCGAAGGCGCCGACGACACGGTGGGTGCGATCACCGCAGCGGGCGGCACGGCCGTGTCGTGCCTCACTGACGTCGCCGACGAGGAGGCGGTGAAGGTGATGTGCGAAAAGGCCGTCGAGCACTTCGGTCGGCTCGACGTGCTGCACAACAACGCCTATTGGGCGCCGTTGCACCGACCGCTGCTCGAGACGTCGACCGAGGAGTGGCAGCGAACGATCGATGTGACCCTGACGGGCGTCTTCTTCGGCTGCAAGTACGCCATCCCGATCATGATCGACGGCGGAGGGGGCGCCATCGTGAACACGGCATCGATCGCCGGGTTCCTGGATGCGACGCCGAACTTCGCCGCCTACATGGCGGCGAAAGGCGGCGTCGTCCAGCTGACACGCTCCGTGGCTGTCGACTACGGCTCGGCCGGGATCCGCTGCAACGCCGTGTGCCCCGGACTCATCCGCACCGCTGCGACAGCGCCGTTGCTGGCCGACGAGCAACGTTCCGAGCGGCTCCGTCGCCGGTTGCCGGCCGGTCGTTTCGGCGAACCCGACGACATCGCCAACGCAGTGCTCTACCTCGCAAGTGCCGAATCCTCGTACATGACGGGTCAGACCCTCGTCATTGACGGCGGGAAGACGATCACGTGATCGAGACGACTCTCACGGATCTGCCGCGTTACCCGCTCGCGTCGGTGGACCACGCCCTGCGGATCATCGAGCTGCTCCGCTTCGAACCGGCGATGCGCCTATCCGACGTGGCACGCGAGCTTGGTGTCGCCAACTCCACCGCTCATCGCCTCCTCGCCGCGCTGGCCCATCGCGGGTTCGTTCGCCAGCGGCCCGACAGCCGCCTTTACACCGCCGGTGACGCGCTGCTGGAGATCGGACGTACCGCCGTGCTGCATGGCGAGTTGCTCGTACGAGCGCGGCCCCTGCTGGAGAAGCTGGCGGCCGATCTCGGCGAGACGATCCACCTCGGGATCCGAGAAGGCACGCTGGTGCGTTATCTCGACGCGGTCGAGTCGACGCGGGCCGTTCGCGTCGCCGCCCGCACGGGGCGCTCGCTCGCAGCTCATTGGACCTCCACCGGCAAGATGCTGCTGGCCGGTGTGAGCAACGACATGGTCCGCCGGCTCTACGGCACCCAGCAGCTGCCGACCGGCACAGCGAGCTCCATCGATGACATCGACGATCTGCTCACCGTTCTCGACGAGTGCCGGCGAGTCGGCTTCGCGGTCAACAGCGGAGAGAGCGAGGTCGACGTCGTCTCGGTCGCCGTCGCGCTGCGCGGCCAGGACGGCACCCTCGTCGCCGCCGTGAGCTGCGCCGCGCCACAGCATCGTCTCGCCGTTGCCGACGCTGACGGAGTCGCCCGCCGAATGCAGGCGATCGTCGCTACGAACCAGATCTGATGACCAGCCGGGGTTTGGGTACCGCCACGGCGCGGCTCCTTGAGCGACGCACGGAGATGAGCTCAGGCCGCGATCAGTGCACTGCCGGTTCGAGTACGTCGTTGCGCTGGTTGCCTGCGAGTGCCTTGCCGGCGTTCGACCAACAGGCGAACTCGAGCAGGATCCCGTCGGGATCGAAGAAGTACATGCTGCGCATGAACACCCCTTCGTGCATGTCCGCACTGATCGTCCGGCGGCTGTCGTCGTGGTTGGCGATCTCGGTCACCTCGAGTCCCTTGTCGAGCAGGCGGCGGCGGTACTCGTCCATCTTGTCCTCCGGCACGTCGAAGGCGACGTGGTTCATCGACGCCACGCCGCTGGTCAGCATGCCCGTACCGGGCAAACCGCGCGGCGCCGCGAGACCAGGCGTCGCCGCCGGTGCATCGGGGAACCAGAAGAAGGCCAGCGAATCGCCGTTACCGAGTCCGAAGAAGAAGTGCTGGCCCATCCCTCCCGGAAGCTCGAGAGTCTTCACGAGCGGCATGCCGAGGACCTCCGTGTAGAAGTCGACGGTGCGTTGCATGTCGCTGCACACGAGGGCGAGGTGATTGATGCCGTTGAGCGCGAACTCCCGGTTGCGGATCGGCGATGTTGGGTCTGAACGGTCGTTCATGGGTGGTCCTTTCACAGAGATGGTTCCGGATGGTGACGTCGTTGAAGGATGGATGGCTCAGCCACGGCGGTTGTCGGTCCACGATGTGATGAGATCGGCGACCTCGGGGCGACCGGCGTCCTCGAAGTAGTGCTCGCCGGGAAGGAACTCGAGCGACTTGTCCTTCGATGCCAGCGCCTCGTGGAGGGCATGCGCATCCGACGGGTATACGCCGCGGTCCGCCATCGACTGGATCACGATCGAGGGAACCTCGATCCGACCGAGGTGGGGAGCCCCGACGCACTGAGATTCGCGCAGGCTCCACATCGACAACCACGAACGCAGCGTATTGGTACGTCCGATGCCGAGCGGGCCGTAGTTGGCCTTGCGAGGATCGCCGACGTAACAGCCTGCGAGACGGTCCGACGGATCGAGCGTCAGGTCCGTGAAACGCAAGTCGGCCCACACCCGGTGCACGTTGAAGAGCCGGTCCCACGCACCGTGTGATGCGAGCCGATCGAGCTCGTCGATCGTCCAGGTGGTGATGCGTTCGTTGCGGGCGATCTGGGCGGCGCGGTATCGCACGACGAACTCGGGCGCGTACGGGGGCCCGTGGCGTTCGTCGAACATGTCGAGCGCGGGATCGACCGACATCGGGTCGGCTTCGTCGGTGACGGACGGGTCGAGCCACGAGGTCAGCACGTCCGGGCGGCCTGGGTGGGCATTGAGCGACACGTAGAGATCGGCTGGCGACAGCGACAGCGCCGCATCGGGAAGCGACATGTCGCGCGCCGGGTGCAGGTTCGGTTCCGTCGCCTGGGACTGGTACGCACCCATCAGCGACCCGCCGCCGGAGTTGCCGATGATGACGATGGTGTCGACGCCGGCGACCTCGCGCAACCAACGGACGCCGACGCCGATGTCGACGACGGCATGCTCGAGCAGGAAGTACGCCTCGTTGCCCCTGTAGCGCGTGTTCCAACCGAGGAAACCGTGGCCCCGCTCGGCGAGCGGCTCGGCCAGGTAGTGCTCTGAGAAGTCGACGTTGTAGTGGCTGGCGATGAACGCCGTCTTCGGCGCCGCTCCGGCCGGGCGGTGGTAGACGCCCTGGCACGGTGCGCTGCCGTGGCCGGCACGGGCGAGCGTGGGCGATGGCAACGCCACCCACTCGCGTGCCGCAGCACTCATCGGGCGGTCCGCTCGGTCCTTGACATTTGTGAAGGTGATGTTATGTTCAGAAATGCGCCTGGTCAACGGGAGCCGTTCACAGCGCTCCGTCAGGACGTGTACGAAGAGGGGGAACCGTGCGAGCCAAACAACTGCTGTCAGCGCTTGGCGTCGTCAGTCTCACACTCGCCGCGTGCGGCGACGACGAGCCGGGCGCCGGCGACTCTGTCGCCTCCAGCGCCGATCCGACATCCGGCGACACCGCAGCTGAAGACACCGAGCCGGCCAGCACCGAGCCGGCCAGCACCGAACCGGGCAGCACCGACCCGGCCAGCACGGAGCCGACGACCGCCGGCAGCGAGGCACCGCCAACCACCGGGGCCGGCGAGCTCGGCGAGGTCACGACCGGTCCCGGCGTGACCGACTCCGAGATCCGGGTGGCCGTGCTCAACGACTTCTCAGGGCCCATCGCCTCGATCGGGACGCCGGCGGCGATTGGCAGCGAGATCTACTTCGAAGCCCTCAACGCCGAGGGTGGTATCTGCGGCCGTGACGTCACCGTCGTGCGGGCCGACACCAAGTACGACACGCAGATCGCCATCCAAGAGTACCGGGCGATCAAGGACGACACGGCGTTCGTCACGCAGCTGCTCGGCACCGCCACCGTCTTCGCGCTGGCCAACGACGTATCTCGCGACGGCATCGTGACGCTCGCCGGAACACTGTCGGCGTCGGTGATCCCGCTGGACCACATGTTCGTGTTCCAGACCCCGTTCCCGCTCGAAGCCATCAACGCCATGGCGTGGGTCTCCGACGAGATGGGAGGCGGCGAGAACGTCAAGGTCGGTGTCATCTATCAGGGCGACGCCTACGGCGAGGAGGGCCTTGCTGCCATCGAGTACGCCGCAGAGGCTCTCGGCAACATCGATGTCGTCGAGACGGCCACGTACTCCCCGACGGACGAGGACTTCACTGCTCAGGTCACCGCCATGCAGGACGCCGGCGCCGAGGTGGTCTGGCTGCACGACACACCGCGCCAGACCGGCGGCATCCTTGGGATTGCCGCCCAGCAGGGCTTCGACCCGCTGTTCATGAGCAACTCTGCCGGCTTCGCCAGCGCCCTGGTCGAACCACTCGGGCCGCTGCTGGAGAACTACCGGGTGGTCAACTCGAACGCCTCGTGGGGTGAGGAGGGCGAGGAGATGGATGCGATGCTGGCCGCCGTCGAGGAATACTCACCGGATCAGGCGCCCGACAACTGGCTCGTCACCGGATGGATCTCGGGCATGGTCACCAGGGCTGCGCTCGAACGGGCCTGCGAGATGGGTGACCTCAGCCGGGAAGGCATCACCGCTGCGATGGAAGGACTCGAGGTCGACCTCAACGGAATCGCCCCCGACATCTCCTTCGGCAGCACACCCGACGAGCGCATCCCCGGCCGGGCGGCACGGGTCAACGAGATCGACCTCGACAGCACGCTCCCGGTCCCGATCACCGACTACCTCGAGAGCGAACCCGCACTCGAATGGGCCCTCCCAGAGGGCTGACCCCGTCACAGCCGGGTTCTCGACGACGAGAGACGTCGAGGACCCGGCGACGGATGCGCTACACGTGTGTGATGTCGAAGACGGCGAAGGGTCGAGCCACCCGCCAATCGTTCCAGGACGCGGCGCGACGCGTGTTCGAGCGAGATGGGTACCTGAACGCCAGGCTCTCCGACATCGCCGAAGAGGCCGGCAAGTCGATGGCGTCGTTCTACAACTACTTCGACAGCAAAGAAGCGCTGCTCACCGACCTGGCCACCGACTTCGACACGGAGTTGCAGGCCAAGGTGGCAGAACCGTTCGAGCGGGGATTGGCACCGCACGATGCACTCCCAGAAGCCATCCGGGCCTTCTACCGCCACTACCGAACACGTCTGCCTGACGTCGTCGGCATCGTTCAGGCCTCGATGGTCGACCCCAAGTTCGCCGCCGACTGGCGCGAGATCCGCACCAACGGCGTGCGCACCATCTCCATCGGGATCCGGCGGGCGCAGCGCGACGGCTGGGCTCCTGGGCTCGACCCGATGCTCGCCGCTTCGGCACTGTCGTCGATGCTCGAGCACTTCTGCTGGGTGTGGCTCGCCCAGGGCGGCGACGCCATCGACGTCGAGCTCGAGGAGGATCACGCCGTCGACACCCTCTGGAAGCTGTGGTCCCACGCGATCTACTGGACGGAAGCCGAGTGATCACACTCACGCGGCGCACGCTGCCGCCCCTCGGCGCGACAACCGCCGCCACGTTGCCGGGCCTGCTGCTCACGCGAGCCACCACCCATCCCGACCGCGCCGCGTTCCGTCACAAGGACCTCGGCATCTGGCAGACGGTGACCTGGGCGCAGTACGTCGACGCCGTCCGGGCGGTTGCCTACGGGCTGCGCCAGCTCGGCATCGAACGGGGTGACCGGGTCGCCATCCACTCGGAGAACCGTCCGGAGTGGGTGTACGCCGACTTGGCGACGGAGGCGCTCGGCGGTGTCGTGGTGGGCGTCTATCCCACGAACCCATCCGCCGAGGTCCGTTACATGCTGCAGGACTCGGGAGCCACTGTGCTCGTCGCCGAGGATCAGGAACAGGTCGACAAGGTGCTGGCCGTCATCGACGAGTGCCCCGACCTCCGCCATGTCGTGGTGATCGATCCGAAGGGCCTTCGTCGATACGACCATCCAGCGTTGATCACGTTCGACGAGCTCGTCTCACGAGGTCGTACGGCCGCTGCCACGGAGCCCGGCTGGTTGGAGACCCGGGTCGCCGAGGTGTCACCCGACGACATCTCGTGCATTGTGTACACGTCCGGCACCACCGGACCACCAAAGGGCGCGATGCTCACCCATCGCAACTGCCTGGCAGGCGCTGAGGCGTTCGTCGGCGCGATGGGCATCGACTCCACGACCACGGCCGTGTCGTACCTGCCGCTCTGCCACATCGCCGAACGGATGTGGACGATCTTCATCTCCCTGCTCTCGGGCGTCACGATCAGCTTCGCCGAATCTGTCGACACCGTGCAGCAGAACATCCACGAGATCGCCCCAACGTTCTTCGGTGCCGTGCCCCGCATCGCCGAGAAGATGCAGGCGTCGGTCGAGATCAGGGTGCAGGACGCAGCCTGGATCAAGCGCAAGAACTACGCCATCTGGATGAGGATCGGGCGACGACTCGCCGGCGAGCGCATCGAAAACGGGGGAACCCTGGCGCTGCGTTCGCGACTGCTCTACCGGCTGGGCAACGTGATGCTGTACCGGGCGATGCGGGAACGGTTGGGTCTGCGCAATGTCACGCACTGCATCTTCGGCGCAGCTCCTCCTGCGCCGGAGTTGCTCGAGTACTTCCACGCCATCGGCATCCGTGTCGTCCAGGTGTACGGCCAGACCGAGTGCGGCGGCGGTTCCCACATGCACCACGGCTGGGACATCGCCTACGACACGGTCGGCACGGAGTTGCCTGGCTACGAGTGCGCCATCGAACCCGAGACGGGCGAGGTGCTGCTCAGCGGCAAGGGCGTCTTCGCCGGCTACTGGCGCAAACCAGAGGCGACCGCCTCGACGGTGCGCGACGAGTGGCTGCACACCGGCGATCAGGGGACGATCACCGACCGTGGTCACCTGAAGATCGTCGGTCGCCTGAAGGACATCATCATCACGTCCGGCGGCAAGAACGTGTCGCCCGACTACATCGAGAACGAGCTCAAGTTCTCGCCATACGTCCGCGAGGCCATCGTCATCGGCGACGGGCGCAAGTACCTGTCGGCGTTGATCGGCATCGAGTACGACACCGTCGGTCACTGGGCCGAGCAGCGCGGCATCCCGTACACGACGTACCGGGATCTGAGCGCCAGGCCCGAGATCCGCGAGCTCGTCGACGACTGGGTGCTCGAGGTCAACAAGAGCCTGTCGCAGGTCGAGCAGATCAAGCGGTTCACACTGCTGACCAAAGAGCTCGATCACGAGGACGCCGAGCTGACGGCCACCCAGAAGGTGCGCCGCAGCGCCATCGCCGACAAGTTCGGGGAGCTGATCGAGGAGCTGTACCGGTGATCAAGTTCCTGCAGCTGCTCTTCCAGGGCGTCAGCCTCGGCATGATCTACTCGCTGATCGCGCTCGGCTTCGTGATCGTGTTCAAGGGCACGGGGGTGTTCAACTTCGCCCACGGTGAGTTCGTGATGGCGGCGGCCTACATCGTCGTGGCCATCACAGCTACCCAGCCGTACGGTCTCGCCGTGCTCGGCGCGCTCGCCGTGCTCGTGGTGATCGCCATGGTCGTGGAGCGGTTCGTGCTCAGGAAGATGATCGGGGAGCCGCTGTTCGCCATCGTGATGGTGACGTTGGGGATCTCGATCATGGTCAGGGCGGTGGTCACCATGATCTGGGGCTACAGCGACAAGGGATTCGCCGATCCGATCGGTCCGGGAGTGTGGCAACCGCTCGACGGACTGGCGCTCGCCAAGACGGGCGTGTGGACCATCGGCGTCTCCGTGGCGCTGCTGGTAGCGCTGTGGTTCTTCTATCAGCGCACTCCGGCCGGACTGGCGCTACGTGCCACCGCAGCGCATCAGGAGGCGGCGATGGCGCAGGGCATCGACGTGCGACGAATGTTCGCCATGTCGTGGGCCATCGCCGGGCTGTTGGCCACGGCCGGCGGCATCTTCCTCGGCGCCTTCCCGAGGCAGGTCGGGCTGACGATGGGCTTCGTTGCCCTGAACGCCCTGCCGGCGATCATCATCGGCGGCTTCGACTCGCTGCAGGGTGCCGTCGCCGGCGGCGTCACCGTCGGTGTCATCCAGGTGATGTCATCGGGCTACCTGTCCGACTACGGCGGTGGACGCCTGCAGGACGTCATGCCGTACGTCGTAATGTTGCTGGTGTTGCTGGTGCGCCCCTATGGCATCTGGGGCAGCCGCGAGATCGAGCGGGTGTAGCCAGTGACCGCGACGGCGCCATCGGGCATCTTCTCGACGTCGTATCGTCACGAGCTGGCGCTGCGACGCGGGCGCTCGGCGCGCCTCGGTGCCGTGGCTGTGGCCGCCCTGCTGATCGTGTTCCCGTTCGTCGCAGGAGCGAACTGGCAGCCGATCGCCGTGTTCGCGCTGATCGCCGGCATCGGTGCCATCGGCCTGCAACTGCTTACCGGCCTTGCCGGTCAGGTCTCGCTCGGCCATGCCGCCTTCCTGGGCACCGGCGCCTACACCGCCAGTTGGCTCGGTGGCGACCAGGGTTTGCCCGTGTACATCTGGCTCCCCGCCGCAGGGCTGGTCGCTGCCGCGCTCGGCGGGCTCGTCGGGCCGGTCGCCACCCGGCTGCGAGGGCTGTACCTGGCGGTCGTCACGCTGGCGCTGTTGTTCATCATGAGCTACGTCTTCGAGCAGTGGACCTCGGTCACCGGTGGAAGCGTCGGGCGATCCACCATGGCGCTCACCGTGAACGGCACGGACCTGCTCGACGGCGTGACGCTGCCGGTCTTGGGCATCGAGCTGAACGGCAACCAGGCCTACTGGTTCTTCGTGCTCGCCGTGCTGGTCGGACTCGGCTACGCCGCCCGCAACATCCAACGCACGCGAATCGGGCGGGCGTTCCTCTCGGTGCGCGAGCGCGATCTCACCGCCAGTGTTGCCGGCGTGCCCGTGACCCGCATGAAGACGGCAGCGTTCGTGGTGTCGTCGTTCTACGCCGGCATCGCCGGCGCCCTGCTCGCCGCATACCAGTCCTACGTGCTGCCCACCCAGTGGGGTCTCATACTGTCGATCGAGTTCGTCGCCATGATCGTCATCGGCGGGCTTGGCACCGTGTTCGGGGCGGTCATCGGCGCTGCGTTCGTCCGTGCCATCCCAGAGCTCGTCCGCTCGCTGACCGGTGTGCTGCCGTTCATCGAGCAGGAGTCCGATCCGTCGGGCGGTGTCACAGTCGAGCTGGTCTCGCAGTTCCTCTACGGCGCCGCCATCGTCACTGTTCTCGTGTTCGAGCCGGCCGGCCTTTACGGCCTGTGGATCCGATTCCGCTCCTTTTGGAAGACGTGGCCGTGGAGCTACTAGACCACACCGCCCAGGACGTCGGGGCCGATCGCGCTGCCCACGCCGTGGAGGTGCGCAACCTCGAGGTCTTCTACCATCGGCTTTCCCAGGTGCTGCGAGGCGTCAGCCTCACGGTGCCGGCGGGTGGCATCGTGGCGCTGCTCGGCCCGAACGGCGCCGGCAAGACCACGACGCTGCGTGCTATCAGCGGGCTCCTCGATCTCCATGATGGCGAGCTGCGCAAGGGCAGGGTGTTCCTCAACGGTGCCGACGTCACCGATGCGCCGTCGGCCGTGATGGTGCGCAGTGGGCTGGCCCAGGTGCTCGAAGGCCGTCAGGTGTTCCCGAACCTCGATGTCGAGGAGAACCTTCGGACCGGCGCCTACACACGACGGGGAGGTGCGGCGATCAGTGAAGACTTGGAGCGCGTGTTCGAACGCTTCCCCTTGCTGGCGAAGCGAAGGAAGCAGGCCGCCGGCTACCTGTCGGGTGGTGAGCAGCAGATGCTCGCCATCGGGAGGGCGCTGATGGCGGCGCCTCGCGTCCTGTTGCTCGACGAGCCGAGTCTCGGTCTCGCTCCCAGGTTGGTGGAGGAGATCGGAGCCGTCATCAGCGCCATCAACGCCGACGGCACGGCGGTGTTGTTGGTGGAGCAGAACGCCACGATGGCCCTCGGCATCGCCCAGCACGGCTACGTGCTCGAGACCGGGCGCGTCGTCATGGACGCACCGGCCGAGAAGCTGCTGCGCGACGAGGACATCCGTGAGTTCTACCTCGGGGTCCACGGCAGTGCCCGCACCGACTATCGGGATGTCAAGCACTACCGACGCAAGAAGCGGTGGCTCTCGTGACAGTCGACCCGATCCTCGCCGTGAGCGGTCTGCGCCTGACGTTCAAGGGCGTCACGGCGATCGACGATGTCAGCTTCGCCGTGCAGCCGGGCGAGATGTTCGCCATCATCGGGCCGAACGGCGCCGGGAAGACGTCGGTGTTCAACTGCATCAGCGGCGTGTACCGACCCCACAGCGGTTCGATCCACTTCGACGGCGTGGACATCACGGGCATGAGGCCCAACAAGGTGGCATCGAAGGGAGTTGTGCGCACGTTCCAGAACGTGGAGGTGTTCCCCACCATGACGGTGGTCGATAACCTCCTGCTCGGTCGATACCATCACATGAGGACCGGGCTCGTCAGCGGAGCCATTTGGGCCGGACGCGCCGTGCGCGAGGAGGTCTCCAACCGGGTGAAGGTCGAGGAGATCATCGACTTCCTCGAGATCCAACCGATCCGCCACGCAGTGGTCGGCGCCCTTCCCCACGGGTTGCAGAAACGGGTGGAGCTGGGCAGGGCCCTCGCCATGGAGCCGCGCGTGTTGCTGCTCGACGAGCCGGTGGCCGGCATGAACCAGGAAGAGACCGAGGACACCGTGCGCTTCGTCCTCGACGTCAACGAGGAGCTCGGCGTCACGGTCGTGCTCGTCGAGCACGACATGGGAGTGGTCATGGACATCTCCGACCGGGTATGCGTGCTCGACTTCGGGCGCGTCATCGCCACCGGCGAACCCACAGCTGTGGCGACCGACCCGGCGGTCGTCGAGGCCTACCTCGGCGTCGCCAACTCGACGCCATGACATGTCGGCCCACCGCACCGGTGCTGAACCATCAACGAAGGAGATCCTGACAATGACCGTCACGAACCAGGCCGTGGGCCTGCACCACGTCGCCTACGCCTGCAAGGACGTCGAGGCTACGCACCACTTCTACGAGGATCTGATGGGCTTCGAGCTGGTCCACACCGAGATCGAGCAGTTCGACCGCGGCGGATATTTCCGACACATGTTCTACGACGTCGGCGACGGCACGTGCATCGCCTTCTTCGACCTTCACGGGGTCGGTGAGAAGACCGATTGGAACAGCGCCATCTCCAAGGGCAACGGGCTACCGGTGTGGGTGAACCACATCGCCTTCAAGGCCACCGAGGAACGCCAGGACGAGGTGAAACAACGGATGACCGCTGACGGCGTGGCTCCCCTGATGGAGGTGGACCACGGCTGGTGCCACTCGCTCTACTACGTCGATCCCAATGGGATCATGGTCGAGTTCTGCCGGGACACGCCCGGCTTCGTCGCCGACCCGACCGTCGCCCGTGAACTGCTCACCGCCCCCGAGCCGCGCGCCACGCCGGCGACTGCCACGGAATGACCGGCACGATCGCCACCGAGGTGGCCGACCGGCTCTTCGGGGCCATCGAGGCCGGCGACCTCGACGCCATCCGCGCCCTGTACTCACCCGACGTGGTGGTGTGGCACAACGTCGACCAGCAGGTGGAGGATCGCGACGCCAACCTGGCGACGCTCGGTTGGGTCATCCACAACTTGCCCGGATTTCGGTACACGGAGATCCGGCGGCAGGCTTCGGACACCGGGTTCGTGCAGCAGCACGTGGTGACGGCCACGAACCGGGCCGGGCGCAACGTTGCAGTCCCGGCATGCATCGTGGCGACCGTGCAAGACGGCCTGATCATTCGGATCGACGAGTACCTCGACTCTGTCGGCGTCGCCACACTGAGTGAACGAGGATCCACGAAGTCGTGACGGGATCGGACGGCAGCGGGGTACGTTGCAGTCATGGCGATGGGTGCCCCAGCGTTGGTGTCGGCGGCGATCGACCTCGCCGGCGCATTCGATCGCGGGGGGCGGTTGCTCGTCACAGGTGAGGGTCGGGCACTGGCCGATGCTCGTCATGTCGCCGTCGAGTTCCTCCACCCTGTGATCGTC
>Ga0136624_1000340_pt1 | contig 17483 bp, 14 predicted proteins | sample AntDrymUQ4692206_2_FD_104802 | JGI IMG/M metagenome (GOLD analysis project Ga0136624, IMG submission 104802) | Polar desert sand microbial communities from Dry Valleys, Antarctica - metaG UQ469 (22.06) | ecosystem: Environmental > Terrestrial > Soil > Desert | place: Antarctica: Dry Valley... | reverse complement strand
TCGGCGAAGCGCTCGGAGATCATCGGGCCGTAGAGCACGTCCCCGAACGGGTCGCCGATCGCGGCCTCCTCCACCGCGGCGGTGAAGCGCTGCATGAACACGTCGAAGATGGACTCGTGCACGATCGCGGTGCCCAACGAGGTGCAGCGCTGGCCTGCGGTGCCGAAGCCACTGAACAGCGCGCCCTCCACGGCCAGGTCGAGGTCGGCGTCCTCCATCACCACCAGCGGGTTCTTGCCGCCCAGCTCCAGACAGGGGTTCTGCAGATGGCGTCCGCACAGCTCACCGATTCGCGCGCCCACCTCCGAGGAGCCCGTGAACCCCACCTTGTCGAGCACTCCCTCGCCGAGGGCGCGATCGATGCCCTCGAAAGTGGCGGGACCGTCGGCCTGGACGAGGTTGAGCGCGCCGTCGGGCAGCCCCCCGTGCAGGAACAGCTGAGCCAGCGCCTCGCCGAGGGCCGGCGTGTAGTCGGCGGGCTTCCAGACCACGGCGTTGCCGCACAGCAGGGCCGGCACGAGATACCAGGCAGGTACGGCCACGGGAAAGTTGCCGGCGGTCACGATCGCGGCCACCCCCACCGGCTCGCGGAAGGTGAACAACTGCTTGTCGGGCATCTCGCTGGGCACGGTCTGCCCGTACAGGCGACGGCCCTCGGAGAGGAAGAAGTCGCAGGTGTCCACGATCTCCTGCACCTCTCCCAGCGCCTCGGGATAGGGCTTGCCGATCTCGCGCGTGACCAGTCGTGCCAGGGCCTCGGCGTTGTCCTCCACGAGGCGGCCGATGGCGGCGATCGCTCGCCCGCGCACGGGCGCGGGGGTGGCGGCCCACCCGGGCTGGGCGGCACGGGCGGCGCGGCAGGCGTCCACGAAGGTCGAGGCGTCGCCGAGCATCGCCTCCGCCACCACGTCATCTAGGCGAGCGGGGTTGAGCGAGCGCACTCGCTCGCCGCCCTCCACCACGCGACCGCCGACGATGGACGCGACGGTGGGCACGTCGGTGGCGATGGTGGGCTCCATGGCCCTCCAGGCTACTCGCGCCAGGAGATCGTCTAGCCCGCGGCCAGCGCCGCGATCCGCCAGCTTCCACCCTCGCGCACGAGCTGGATCGTGTCCTCGATCGCGCGCTGGCCGCGGGCGGTCGTGCGGACGCGAACGTCGGCGCGGTCCCCGCGAACGCGGATCGACAGCGGCGTGATCCGCGGCCGGCCCACGTCGCCGGCGGTCGACCGCACCAGCTCCGCGCAGTCCGTGCCGCCCGCGCGCTCCTTCGCGGCGCGTGAGAGCAGGTCGTCGCAGATCCGCTCGAAATCCCCTGCCTGGGTGGCTGTCTGGAGGGCCGCGACCGTCTCGGTCACCTCCTTGGGGGCCCCGGCCGCCGGCTTGGCTTCGTCATCCGAGCCGCTGTTGCAGCCCGCGAGGGCGGCCATGGCGAGCATAAGTGCGGTACCGCGCCTCACTCCTGCGAGGATAAGAGGGAATGGAGGGCTCCGCACGCGATTCCGTCGGCCAGCAGTCGAGTTGGCTGCGCTGTTACCGCTGCTGGTCGCAGAGCCTCGAGGTGCAGCTTCACTACGAGGGCATCCTCAAGGTCGATCCCGACAGCGGCGAGGCGGTGGAGCCGGTCGAAGAGGTGCAGGAGGCGGTCGTGCAGTGCATGGAGTGCATGCACGACCAACCCCACCTGAGCCTGTCCTTCTACGAGGAGGACGGCCGCCGCATCAGCCGGATCGAGGCTGTCGAGGACCGTTGGGAGCGGATGGTCACCGGCACGCCGTGGGTGGCCTCCTGCACCGTGAGCGTGGACGGCGACCAGGTCGAATCCTGCTCCGGTCCCGAGGCAGCCGACTCGCTGGCCTTCGCGGGGTTCGGCGATCACGGCACGCGTGAGTTCTTCACCCACGTGCGCTTCCACAAGCACGAGGACGAGGGCCAGATCGTGATCCACATGCTGGTCGAGCTCTACGCCCGCTCCGCCGAGGAGGCCAGCGAGGTCCTCCAGGGGGCGGCCCGCGGCTCGCTGGCGATCACCTCCCTCGCGGAAGAGTCGCGCCCGCCCGCCTCGAGCGGCGACGGCGCGCACTAAGTAGCGCTGCGGTGCTGCGCTCCTCGCTTGGCGCCCTCCTACACTGACCGCGAATGAGGGCCGTTCTACGCTTTTTGGCGTCGGTAATGATGGTCAGTGGCGTGCTGCTGATCGGCGACGCCGGAGCCACCCTGATGTGGCAGGAACCGCTTTCGTGGCTCCTGGCCGGCCACCAGCAGGGCGAGCTCGAGGACGCGCTGGCAAGCCCTCCGCGGCGGGTGATTCAGCGCAAACCGCTCGAGGGCGACGCGATCGGCAGGGTCACGATCCCCTCCGTGAACGTGTCGGAGTACGTGGTCGAGGGAACAGGCACCGGCGATCTGCGCAAGGGGCCTGGCCACTACCCCTCATCCCCGCTCCCCGGGGAGCGGGGCACCACCGCGATCGCCGGGCACCGCACCACCTACGGCGCCCCCTTCCGACGACTGGACAAGGTGCGCCGCGGGAACCCGATCACCGTCGACACGCCGTACGGGCGGTTTGTCTACGAGGTGGAGCGCACACGAATCGTGGATGACACCGACGTTTCGGTCCTGCGCCGCGTGGGCTATGACCGATTGGTGCTCACCGCCTGCCATCCGCTCTACAGCGCGGCGCAGCGGATCGTCGTTTTCGCGCGCCTCAGGCGCAGGGGGCCCGCGACCGTCAGGCCCGCAGGCTCGTGAGCGAGCCCGGCGGGGCTGACGAACCGTCCAAGGAGGACGCGTCACGGGACTCGAACCACAGGATCAGTCCCACCACCAGCGCCAGCGAGACCGCAACGACGGCGAGCCAATACACGGTGCGCCGAAGCATCGACGGAATCCTAGACGGCGCCCGTAGGTCTCCGGCGGTCCTCCCGGCCACGATCGGCATCGCCGGCCTGCTCGTCCTGGCCGCCTCTGACGCGGGGTATCCGCCCACGACGTGGTATGGCGCAACCCTGCTCGCGCTCGCCCTGCTTGCCGTGAGCCTTCTCACCCTCCAGGGGGCCGTACCGCCTCCGCGGTCGGTCATTGTCGGGATCGTGCTGATGGCGGGATATGCGCTCTGGAGCGCGGCCTCGGCGATCTGGGCCGAGCAGGCGTTCCTCGCATGGGAAGGCGCCGGACGCGCGGTGCTCTACGCCGCCATCTTCGCCCAGTTCTCCGCCTGGCCCCTGAGCGCCGGCGCAGGGCGACTGCTGATCGCCGCGCTGGGACTGGGCGTGGCGGCCATCGGAGCCGTCCAGCTGGTCGAGCTCGGCTCCACCAGCCAGGCGGAGACGCTGTTCATCGACGGTCGGCTGGTGGAGCCCGTGGGCTATGGCAACGCGAACGTGGCGCTCTGGTCGATGGGAATGCTGGCCTGTCTGTTCGCAGCGTCGGCGCGCGAGTCGGCGGTGGCGCTGCGGTCGCTGTCGCTGGCCGGCGCGGTACTGCTTGGAGGACTCGCGCTGATGGGCCAGAGCCGCGGTTGGGCGCTTGCCTTCCCGCTCGCCGCCCTGGTGTTCGTGCTGCTCGGCCCCGGACGGGTGCGCAGGCTGGCGGCCGTGGCGGCATCGGGGGTGGCCGTGTTGGCGATCAACGACCAGTTGCGGGCGGTGAGGGACGAATTCGAGCCGAACCGGCTCGCCGCCCTGATCGACGACGCGATCTCCCCATTGCTGGTGGCAACAGCGGTGGCTGCGCTCCTGGGGCTGGCGTGGGGGCTGCTGGACCGTCGCGTTGAGGTCGGCGAGCGGGCGTCGCGACGGATCTCGGCCGCGGTGGGCATCACGACCTCGGTGGTGGTGCTTGCGGCGGGCGTGGCGTTCGTGGCCACCCAGGGCAACCCCGTGAGCAAGGTCGACGAGAGATGGGAGGAGTTCAAGGACGGCAACGGCGACGGTAACCCGGCCGACGACTCGAAATCGCGCTTCGCGAGCGCGTCTGGCACCAACCGCTACGACTTCTGGTCGGTCGCGTGGGAGGGCTTTCGCGACCGCCCGCTGGTGGGCGCAGGCCAGGACAACTTCCAGCAGCTGTACCTGCGCAAGGGCACCAGCGGGGAAGAGCCCCGGTTCGCGCACTCCCTCCAACTGGGCGTGCTCTTGCAGACGGGCCTCGTGGGAGCGTTCCTTCTGGGCGGCGTGTTGGTCGCGGCGCTGGCCGCTTGCTTGGCCCTGCGACGCGCCGAACCACAGCGGCGAGCGGTGGCAGGGGGTGCTCTGGCCGTGTTCGCCTATTGGCTCCTCCACGGCTCGGTGGACTGGTTCTGGGAGTTCCCAGCGCTGGCCGGCGCGGCGTTCGCGATGCTGGGGCTGGCGTGCGCGGTGGTGCCCAGGCCGGACAGTCACGAGCGCCCGAAGCGAATGAGGTGGAGGGCGCTGGGGGCGGTCGGCCTAGCCGTGGCCGCCATTCCAATCGCCGCCTCCTGGCTGTCCACGCTCGAGGTCCGGCGGGTGGCCTCCACCTGGCAGGAACGGCCAGACGCGGTCGTGGAGCGGCTCAAGAGGGCCTCCGACCTCAATCCTCTCTCCCCCCGCCCGGCCCTGGCCGGTGGTGCGATCGCGCTGCGTCTGGAGCGCCCCGCCCTGGCGCGCGAGTACTTCGCGCACGCTCTGGAGCGGGATGCGGGCAACACCTTCGCCTTGCTGGACCTAGGCCTCCTCACCGCAGAACGAGGCGACCTGAATGGCGCCCGGCGGCTGCTGGAGCGAGCCTTGGCGCGAGCTCCGCGAGACCCCCTTCTGAAGGAGGCGCTACAGTCCGTACGGACGGGTAGGCCCTTGGCAGCCGCCGATGTCAACAGTAGAATTCTCGAAGCTGCCCGTAGTAGGGGATCGTCGGGCGGGACTCGCTGACCGACGACGATGTACAGATGGGGGTGGCGCCCCCGCAAAACCCGTGGTATAAAAATGGACGACGCGACCACCGGACAAGGTGACCGGGCGCGATCACTCCCGACAAATACAAGGAATGGTATGAGGGAATTTATTTCAGGAATCGCCGTACTGGCTCTGATGGGCGTTCTTGCCGTCCCCTCTATGGCACAGCCGCAGCCGGCGGAAGATGGCTACACCAAGGACGGTGGACAGACGCTTGGCCAGCTCGAGGACGAGGGCGGCAGCGGCGGCAACCCCGATGAGGGTGGCAACGCGGATGACGGTGGCAACGCCGACGATGGCGGGATTGCTCCCAACTCCGCCTCCGGCGGCAGCGACGATGTTCAGCCGGCGGCCACGGGTAGCAGCGGCACGGGAAGCCTGCCGTTCACCGGTCTCGACCTCGCCCTGCTCGCAGGCGCGGGCCTGCTTCTCGCAGGCGCCGGGCTTGGAATGCGCCGGCTCACGCGAGCGCCCGGAACCTCCTAGAGACAGCAGGCGGCGATGTGCGCCGCCGGGCAGAATGCCCGGCGGCGACATTCAAGCGGCGCCCGCCAGCGCCGACATGGATACGTGTGAAGAGCCTTGAGGACGGGCAGCGCAGCGCAGCACCACCATCCGACGAACGCGATGGGACCGTGCTGTCCGTGAACGGATCCACGCAGACCGAGCCCGCGCCCCGGACGCCTACTCGGCGGTCCGCGCCGAGCCGTCACAGCTTCTTCCAGGGCGCGCCGTGGACGTTCACCCGCGTGGCCATGGACTCGATGCTGCTCATCGTGGGGAGCGTGGCTGCCCTCGTGGGCATCCCGGAACGCTACTCCGGCGACGGCGAGCTCCTGGTCTGGGTCTTCCCGCCATTCGTGCTGGCACTCCTGGCTCTCTGGAAGCTCTACCGCCACCGCATCTACGAACGCCTGACTGACGGGCTCCCTCAGGTACTCGCAGCCACCTCACTCGCGGCGGTCAGCCTGATCGCCGCGGCCGCCCTGATTGAGCCAACCGCCGATCCCGCACCCCTGCTCGCGCGGGCCTGGCTGTTCGGCAGCCTCTACGTCATTGGCGGACGCCTGCTGCTCGGCTGGGCGCAGCGCCGTGCCCGCCGGACCCGCCTGGTGGCCAAGCCAACCCTGATCGTGGGGGCCGGCGAGATCGGGGCGCACGTGGAGCACCGGCTCAACGCCCACCCTGAGCTGGGCCTGTTGCCGATCGGCTACCTCGATGACGACCCTGCACCGGATGAGATGGTGCGCACCCGCAAGGCCCCCGTGCTCGGCGGGACCGACGCGCTGGGCGAAGTGGTGGAACTCACCGGCGCCCGGCATGTGGTTCTCGCATTCTCCTCGAGCCCCGACCGCCTCCTGCTGCCGTTCGTGCGCGAGTGCGAGGCGCGGCGCCTGGAGGTCTCACTGGTGCCCCGGCTGTTCGAGAGCGTGAACGTGCACCTCGCGCTCGAGCACCTCGGGGGGCTGCCGCTGCACGGCCTCCGCACCATCGACCCAAAGGGCTGGCGATTCGCGGTCAAGCATGTCCTGGACTGCGTGGCGTCGATCCTGCTGCTGGTGACCTTTAGCCCCGTGATGCTCGCCCTCGCCCTGGCAGTACGGCTGAGTTCCCCCGGTCCCGTCCTCTTCCACCAGCGGCGGATCGGCCGCGACGGGCGTGACTTCGAGATGCTCAAGTTCCGCTCCATGCGGGGCTCCACCGCCGACACCGACGTGGAGCTTGCCGCCACGCTCGGCCACGACCTTGCCCCGGGCGGCGTTGAGGGCGCGGACCGCCGGACCGCAGTCGGGCGCCTCATGCGCAGCACCTCTCTGGACGAGCTCCCCCAGCTCTTCAACGTGCTCCGGGGCGACATGAGCCTGGTGGGGCCACGCCCCGAGCGGCCCGAGTTCGCGGAGATCTTCGGGCAGCGCGTTCTCCGCTACAACGACCGTCAGCGCGTGAAGTCCGGCATCACGGGCTGGGCCCAGGTGCATGGCCTGCGCGGCCAGACCTCGCTCGCCGACCGCGTGGAGTGGGACAACTGGTACGTCCAGAACTGGTCCCTGCAGCTCGATCTCAGGATTGTCCTGATGACCCTGCGCGCGGCCTTTCACCGCGGCAGCTGACCTCCCGCGAGGGGACATAACCCTCGTCAGGCGCTTCGTGTACGCTGGCGCGCACAATCGGCCGAGTCTCCAGCGGAACCTTCCGCGGGAGAGCGGGGGACCCGAGTATCAGGGGCTAATCACCGGCGTTGAGCCGGCGACGCGCGAGCTTTCCGCGCGAGCCCGTCAGCTAACCCCGTAGGCCCGAGAAAGAGAGGTTTTCGGTGCCCTGTCCCATAGTCGCCGTCCTTTGCACCATGGCCGCCGGCCCGGGTGTCCAAGCCCTGCCCGCCGCGGCTCCGGCCCCCCCACCCGTGGTCCGGAAGATCAACAAGATGCGCCGCAGGAAAGGAGTTCCGCGGCTGCGGGTCTCGCGTGCCCTGAGCCGCACGTCCCGCCGCTTCGCTCACGATCTGATGGCCGCCGACCGGCTCGCCCACGCGCCGCGGATCAAGGCACCGCGCCGGTTCCGGCGGGTGGGCGAGGTACTGGCCATGCAACCCGGGTGGAGGCGCTCGCCAAGCACGGCCGCGCGAGCCTGGCTGAACTCGCCGGGCCACCGGCGGGTGATTCTCGCCAGGTCGTTCGACGTCATGGGCGTGGCCGCAGCACGCGGCCGCTTCGGCGGCAGGCGGGCCACCATCTGGGTGGCGCAGCTCGGTCGCCGCTAGTGCACGACCCGCCGCGGCCACAGCAGTCATGCTGGCCGCGGTGAGAACCCTGCTGATCAGCGGCGAGACGCCCACGTCGGCCGATTCGGGCTCGAGGCTACGGGTGCTGCACCTCGCCCGCGCACTTGCCGGGCACTTCGATGTCGAGCTCGCGGTGCTCGGGGAGCCCGGCGACGCCTCCGGCGAGCCCTTCGCGCTCACGGCAGCCGGGCACCAGCGCGCCCCGCTGAGCGGCCTCGCGACCGCGCTCTCGCGCCCGTACGAGGTGGCCAAGCACAGTTCCCGCGCGATGATGCGGCTGGCGGCCGGCGGCCACTGGGACGTGGTGCAGGCCAGCCAGCCGTGGATGCTGCCCGCGGCGGCGTGCACCGGACGACCCGTCGTGCTCGACGTCCACAACGTGGAGGCCGAAATCCTCCTCGACTTTGCCCGGCGCGAGCGCCGGCCGCTGCATCGCGCCCGCTGGCGCTGGGAGTCGCGCAAGATGGAGCGCTGGGAGCGCGACTCGGCCGGGCGGGTGCGCGCAGTGACCGCCACCAGCCAGGCAGATGCCGAGGCCTTCGAGCGCTACGGGGCACGCGAGGTCGTACTGGTGCCGAATGGCGTGGATGCCGCGGGCATCGAGTTCGACCCCCCCTCGCCGGGGGCCGACATCGTGTTCGTGGGCCACTACGGCTATCGGCCGAACGCCTATGCCGCCGCCGAACTGGCGGAGCAGATCCTGCCGCGGGTGCGCTCCTCCGTGCCCGCCGCCCGAGTCGTGCTCGTGGGCCGCGAGCAGGAGCGGCCACACATCAAGCCGTTGGGGGAGCTTCCCGGTGTGGAGCTGGCCGGCGGCGTGGCCGACGTGAAACCGTTCTTGCGGCGCAGCCGGGTGACCGTCATCCCCTTGCGCACCGGCAGCGGAACCCGGTTGAAGGTGCTCGAGGCCATGGCGGCCGGCGTGCCCGTGGTGTCCACTCCGCTGGGCGTGGCCGGCCTGGGCCTCACCGCCGGGCGTGAGGCGCTGCTGGGTGAGACGCCGGCCGAGCTGGCGGAGGCCGCCACGCGCGTGATCGTCGACGACACCTTGGCCGAGAGCCTGGCGCGCGCTGGACGTGATCTGGTGGAGCGGCGCTACGACTGGCCGATCGTGGCCGCTCCCCTCATCGAACTGCACCAGCGGGTCGCGGAGGGCCGGTGAGCGCGCTCGTCACGGTGGTGATTCCCGCCTACGGGTCGCCGGAGCCCCTTCGCCTACTGCTGGCGGCCCTGGACGCCCAGGCTGCGGTCACGGGTGAGCCCCTGCGGGTGATCGTCTCCGATGACGCCTCCCCCGAGCCGCTCGCGGGCCGGCTGGACCTCGATGGGCTGGGGGGCCTCGCGGCGCGTGTGGTGCGCAGCGAGTCCAACGGCGGGCCGGGAGCAGCGCGCAACCGGGCGCTGGAGGAGGTCCTGACGCCCTGGGTGGCGTTCATCGACGCGGACGAGCTTCCGGCCCCAGGCTGGCTGACCCGCCTCCAGGCGCTCATTTCCGCCCCGGACGCGGCCGACGTCCTGGTCGGCCGGGTGCAGATGCCGGCCAGTCCCGGCCCCTTCGAGCACGCCACCGAGGCCACGGGCGAGGAGGAGCAGTACGTGGCCGGCAACGTGGCGTTTCGCACCGATCTGCTCCGACAGGACGGCGGGTTCGACGAGCGTTTCTACGATCCCGCGCGCAAACTCCATTTCCGGGAGGACGCTGAGCTGCGCTTCCGGCTCGAGCGAGCCTCGCGAAGGGTGTCCTACGAACCTGAACTGGTGGTGGAGCATCCGCCGTTGCCGCGCTCCCTCTCCACTCCCCTCCGTCTCGCGCGGCGCTACTACTTCGACCCGCTGCTGGCACGCGAGCACCCTGAGCGATTTGGTGCTTTCGTGCGCAAGCGCCGCGTGGGTCCCTACCCGCTGCGCAAGGCCCGGCACGATTCGGCGCTGGTCTACGCGACCGGACTGCTACTGCTGGGGATCGGCCGGCTCCTGGGCTCTCGGCGCGTCATGTGGCTGGGTGCCTCGTCTCTGGGATCCGGGTGGCTGCTGAGCGTGCTTGCGCTCTCGTGGCGCCGCCGGGTCGCACCCGGCGAACTGCCCGCGCTAGCCGGTGTGGCCGCACTGGTGCCTCTGGTCTACCTGTACCACTACTACCGCGGAGTGATCGCTTTCAGGCACCGTCCGCGGCTGTGATGCCCGCCAGCGCGGACTGTCGCGCCGGCTGGCTCCGGGCCCGTTCCCGCGCGATCCTGCGCTTGCGCGCGATCATCCTGCGGTTCACGCAGCGCCGCACCCGCACGCGGACCGACCGCCTCACCGTGGCCGGGCGCACGCCGCGAGCGCGACTACGGCGGGCGATGCGCAGCGCGGCCCGGCTGCACGTTCGCCGTGCGCTGATCCGGGCCCTGCGGTAGCTGCTCGCGCTCCGAGCTCTGCTCGTCGGGGCCACCGGCCGGTTGATCGGCGACGCCTGGGCGCTGGATGCGGCAATCGCCGGTGGCCGATCGCCGGCGGTGGGCTGAATGACCGTCGGGAGCGGCGGCAGCCCGTTGTCCACGATGCTCGTGATTGCCCACCAGGCGGGCTTCATGCTGCCGTCGGCACGCTGAAGGCCGTAGTTCCCTTCGCGGTCGCCCGCGACACCCGACGAGCGGTCCCAGCCGAACACGAACATCCGCTCGACGCCCTGCTTGCCCAGCGCCGAGGTTGCTGCCAGGCGAAGGTAGTTGGCCTGGGTGTCCTCGGTCACTGCATCGCCCACAGCGGCGGCGGTGCTCCACCCGATCTCGGTGATCCAGATCGGCTTGTCGGCTTGGCGGGCCGCGGCGATGTCGTGCGTGAGCTGGGCGCGGTCGAAGCGGTAGGCCGGCCCGGAAGAGGTGTCCAGCGGCGAGCGGTCGCGCGGCGAGGGATAGGGATGAGTGCTGTAGGCATCGACGAGCCCCCTCAGCGAGGGCTCGGCATCGAGTACCGGGCCCAGCCACTCCGAGGCGGAGCCGTTCTGGCGCAGCATCAGGAGATCGCCGGAGATGAGGACCTTGGTCGACGGCGCCACCGCCTTCACAGCCTCTGCCCCCGCCTTGGCGAGGCGCGCGTACCGGGCCGGGTCGGGACCGGACTTCCAGAACCACCAGCCCCAGGGCTCGTTCCACATCTCTACCGCCGGCAGCGGCTTGGCGGGCAGGCCGGGGTGCTCGCGCCAGAAAGCGCCGTTCGCGCCATAGCGCGCGGCCACAGCGCCGGCGAAGCGGGCAAAGTCGGCTGGCTCGCGCGGTGGGTAGTGGATGTCGCCGCGGCCACTGGGGTCCGAGGACGCCCATCTGGCCGAGTAGTCGAGGATCGCCAGAACGTTGACGTCGTTGCGCGCCGCGGCGGACATGAGCCCGTCGGTGCGCCGCCAGTCGAAGTTACCCTGCGATGGCTCGATCAGATCCCAGCGAAAGTCCTCGCGGATCCAATCGACGCCGCCGGTGCGCATCCGTTTCAGCTCCTTGTCCACGTCTGCCTCGCCCAGCCAGAAGAGATGTGAGCTGAGCCCGATCCGGCCATCCGCCACGGACGCCATGGAACTCTGCGGGAAGGCCCACATCAGGCACGCGAAGAGCGAGCATAGAAGCAGGGAGGCACGCGCCCCCCGCAGGGCGTCCGACATCCAACTCCAATCGCGGTCTGGGATTTGTCCGGTGACCGCGACCCGATGCCTTCCGGCAGCCTGAGGGACTACCGAGTCCTGGCTGGCATCTCCCTGTGACTTGCGGAGAGCCCTCGGGGGCGGTGACTCACCCTCCGTGTCGGCCTCTTGGACCGCGGGTTGAACGACTTGCGCCCTAGGCTGGACGTTTGATCGAGATGAACGCCCCCGCCACCCTTCAGATCAGCCTGGCCCCCACGGACCTGCCTCACGCGCAGGTGCTACTTCCGCACCAGCTACGCGCCTGGTCTGGCCAGGTGGACGAGGTGGTGCTGTCCGTGGACGGGCACAAGGGCCCGGCCGGCGGGCGCTTCGCCGAGGGCTGGGAGGAGCGGCGGCCGGGCCTGGACGCCCTGCTGGCGGAATGCTGCCGCCGGTTTCCAGGTGCGCGCGTGGCTGAGGTGGACTACGGCGAGGAATGCCGGCGCGATGTGGCCGAGCGCTTCTTCGGCGGCGTTGCCCTCCCCGAGAAGGACTCCCGCGGCGGTCCCTTCTACTCCTATTTCCACGGGCTTCACGAGGCCGCCAACGACCTCGTCCTGCACATCGACTCCGACATGCTCTTCGGGGGCGGCTCCCAGCGCTGGATCGAGGAGGCCTCAGCCCTGATCGCCGAGCGCCAGGACGCCCTGGCCTGCAACCCGCTGGGCGGGCCCCCGACCGCCGACCGGAGCCGCTGGCGCGATCCCGTCGAGCCGCACACGTCGCTGGCCTTTCGCTGCTCGTCGATCAGCACGCGCCTGTTCTTCGTCGACCGCAGGCGCCTGGCCCCACTGCCCATCAGGCCACCGGCCAGAGCCCGTAGCCGCGCCAAGGCACGGCTACACGGCAATCCCCCCTTTGCACTGCCCGAGGAGCTGCTCACCTCGGTGATGCACGAGCGCGAAATGGTGCGCATCGACCTGCTGGGCGAGGACCCCGGCATGTGGTCCCTGCATCCGCCGTACCGGTCGGCGGCCTTCTACGAGGGGCTCGACGACCTGGTGCGGCGCGTGGAGACCGGCGACGTTCCCGACGAGCAGCGGGGCGACTTCGATGTGAACGACTCGCTCATCGACTGGTCCGACGCCAGGGCGGCATTCCGGCGCCGCCGCTGGATCTCCTAGCGGCCGCGCAGGCGCCAGCCGGCCCGGCGCGCGGGCGCGGGGGCCGGTCGGGGCGGGACGGCGCCGCTGATCAGGGCATGGGGCACGCGAGAGAGCAGGTAGCGCCGATCGGCAGGTCCGATCTCCAGCCGCCGGCCGGCCGCGGAGAGGCCTTCGTCCACGCCCGGCGGACGCCGCGTCGGATCATGTGTGTCCGAGGCCACGTTGTGCACGAGCCCGCGCTCGAGGAGCGTGAGCGCGAATTGGCGCACCGTGTCGCCGAAGCGACCGGAGAACGAGGAAGCGGTGACGGAGGTGAGCGCCCCCATCTCCACCAGCCGCACGAGCTGGGCCGGGTCCATCCGCAGGCCGGAACTGCGCTCGGGGTGAGCCAGCAGCACTCCGAAGCCGCGCTGCTGAAGGTCATTCACCGCCGCCTCCAGCCGCACCGGCGTCGTGAACGGGCACTCCAGCAGCAGCCACCCGCCCCCGCCCAGGGCGGCCGCGGCCAGGTCGGCGTCAGTGAGTTCGGGAAGCCGCTCGGTCGACACCTCGGCCCCCGGCAGCACGAGCAGCGCGATACCCGCTCGATCAAGCTCCTCTTGGATCGCGGCCACCGCCGACGCTATTGCGTCTGGTTGCACTCCGTGCAGGAGGTCCAGGTGCGGAGTGGCGACCATCGTGGCGGTGCCGGCCGCCACAGCCGCCCGCGCAATCTCGAGCGCCTGCTCGAGATCTCGTGCTCCATCATCCAGGCCCGGTAGAACGTGCGAGTGCAGATCGATCAAGTGGTCACCAAGGCTAGGGCGCACGCGGAGGACCGGCCGTGACGAGCGCCGATCCCGCAGCCGAGGCGAGAGATCGGTTCCGCCGCGTGGCGATCACCCACGAATGGCTCACGGTGCCAGGTGGCTCGGAGCTGGTCGTGCGCCACATCCTCGACCTGTTCCCCGAGGCAGAGATCTTCACCTCCGTCTACGACCGCGAGGCCATGCCCGAGTTCCGCGATCACGTGGTGCACACGTCGTTCCTGGATCGCGTCCCCGGCGCCACGCGTCACTACCCGCGGATGCTCCCCCTGATGGACAGGGCCTTCCGGTCCTTCGACCTGAACGCGTTCGACCTCGTGATCTCGAGCAACCACGCGTGCGCGAAGAACGTGACCACGCCCGAGAGCACCCGCCACGTCTGTTATTGCCACACGCCGATGCGCTACGCGTGGGACCCCTCGTTCATGAGCAGCGAGGAGGTTGGACCCCTCGCGCGGCTCGCGCTGCCCCCGATGCTGGCGCACCTGCGCCGGCGGGACCTGGCCGCGGCCGCTCTCCCCGATGCGTTCGTGGCCAACTCCACCGTGGTGCGGGATCGAATTCGCGACTTCTACGGCCGCGATTCCGTGGTGATCCACCCCCCCGTGGAGACCGAGCCGCTTCTGAAGCAGCCGCGCGCGCCAGGCGACTACTACCTCCATCTGGGACGCCTCGTCCCCTACAAGCGGGCCGACCTCACCGTGGCGGCCTGCGCACAGCTTGGCCGGCCGCTGAAAGTGGCCGGCGACGGGCGCGCGCTGGACTCCCTGCGCGCCTCCGCCCCGCCCAACGTCGAGTTTCTCGGCCGCGTCTCCGACGAGCAACTGCGAGAGCTGCTGGCGGGTGCCCTCGCCCTGGTGTTCCCCGGGGAAGAGGACTTCGGGATCGTGCCGGTGGAGGCACAGGCCGCGGGCGTCCCCGTGATCGCATACGGACGCGGCGGGGCCACCGACTCCGTGGTGGACGGCCAAACGGGTCTGCTGTTCTCGGAACAGACGCCCGAGGGGCTCGTCCAAGCGATCCTCGCGTTCGAGGACGCGACCTTCGACGAGGACGCCATCCGCGACAACGCACGTGGCTTTGCGCCCGGCCGCTTTCGCAGGGAGTTCGCCTCGTTCGTGGTACATGGTTCACAGAACGGCCACACGTGTCGATAACCTGAGTTCGCCCCCTAGGTACCTCCGGGAGACTTTGGACTCGAATCAACAGCTGCGCAGCCTTTGGGCCTCGCGATGGCTGCTGCTGGCGTTCGCCGCCGCAGCGGCCGTCGCGGCGTACCTCGTGAGCAACTCCTCCGAGAAGGTCTACCGAGCGGAGGCACTTGCCCAGATCGTGCCCCAGCAGCAGTCGTCCGGGCTGGCCCTGAGCAGCGATCAGCTGCTGCAGGTGACCAACTTCTACGCCGAGCTGGCCAAGACCCGCCCGGTGCTGGACTCCGCCCGGACCGAGGCCGCGATCGAAGGGGGTGTCGACGAAGTCGAGGTCCAGGCCGAGCCGGACCTGCTCGTGCTGTCGCTCGCGGCCTCGTCGAGCCGGCCCGACGAGGCCGCGGCCTACGCAAACGGCTACGCCCGCGCCTTCTCGGCCGAGGTGGACGAGTTGCAGGCCACCGAGCGCGAGCGCAGGCTCGCCGAGCCCCAGCGCCGCGCGGAGCAGATCCGCGTGGAGCTGCGCGCACTCCCCGCTGGGTCCAACGAAGCGCTCGCCCTCACGACCGAGCTCGAGTCGCTGCGCGACCGCCTGAACGAGGAGTCGCTGAGCTCAGCCGACAGGGTGCGGGTGATCCAGACCGCCGTGGCGCCATCCGAGGCCGTCTCCCCCAAACCGGTGCGCAACGCCATCCTCGCATTTCTGCTGGCGCTCGTTCTGGCCGTGGCGTTCCTGCTCGGCCGCCGCACGATCGTCGATCGTTATGCGTCGGTGGAGGAAGCCGCCCTGGACGTGCGCCTGCCCGCACTCGCCGAGTTGCCCCGCTCCCGCGCCGACCGCCCAGCGGCTATCGAGGCCGCACGCAAGCTTCGGGCTCAGGTGAAGTTCTCGCTCGAGAACGGCCGCGCCGACCCAGCCGCCAACGGAGTCGAGGCCGCCCGCCCGCGGCGCCTGCCGGCCAACGTGATCCTCGTCACCAGCCCCGAGAGCGGCGCCGGCAAGAGTTACGTGACGGCCGCCCTCGCACGGGCCCTCGCGGCCGATGGCCAGCACGTGGTGGCGGTCGATGCCGACCTCCGGCGTCCCACGTTGCACGAGGCCCTCGAGGTCCCGCGCGAGTCCGGGCTCGGCGAGGTGCTCCATCGCGGCGAGCCAGACCGGTGGGCCCTACACCTCAAGACCGCCACCCTGCCCACAACGGCCCGCCGCCGAGGGGGCGTGCTCAACGTGCTCACGGCCGGCCGTCCGGAGGGGGACACGGCGGAGGCGCTGTCGTCTGAGGACATGGGCCAGCTCGTGGAGGCGCTGCACGCCGACTACGAGTACGTGGTGATCGACAGCCCGCCGGTGCTCGCGATCGTGGACGCCGTGGTGCTGTCGCGCTACGTCGACGCCGTGCTGCTCACCGTGGACGCCTCACGCAGCAGGCGGCGCAACGTCCGCCGCGCAGTACAGACCCTCCGCGCGGTGGAGGCCCCGCTGCTGGGCATCGTCTTCAACCGCAGCAAGATCTCCCACTCCGAGTACGGCTACTACGGGCAGCAGGCGCCCCAGGGGCACGAGGCACCCCCGGAGAGGGCGGAGCACCCCGGGTGAGCGGCAGCGCTCTCGGCTTAGGCCGTAGAGCTTCGGCCACCGCCCGTCCCGCATTGGCCGCGATAGCCGGCGTCCTGGCGGCGCTTGTCCTGGGCGCCGTCGTAGCAGTGGGCCTCGAGCGGTACGGGGTCTTCGTGGTGGTGCTGCCCCTCGTGGCGCTCGGCATGGCGGCCCTCGCCCTCGTCCCGAAATTCACACTGTGGGCGCTGGCCGTGCTGAGCGTGGCCCTGGAAGACGATCCGGAAGCGTTCCTCAGCCAGCTTGACACGTTCTACGTGACTCTTCCCGGCGGCCTGCTCGAATCCTCGGACCTGCTCGTACTGGCGGTGGTGGCCGGGACTGCGCTGAAGGTCGCGCGGTCAGGGCGTCCGCCGGTGCTGCCCGGGCCGTTCACTCTTCCGCTCGCCCTGTTGACGGTGGCTATCGGCATCGGGCTGGTGATGGGCCTCACCTCGGGCGCGATGGACCCGGGCGCCGCCTTCGCCTCGACCCGCAAGCTGCTCTACCTGATCCTGCTGCCGATCCTTGCGGTAAACCTCCTCGACAGACGCCGCGACTTGGTAATCGGGATCGGCCTGCTGGTGGCAGTGGTGGTCTACAAGTCCTTCACCGGCGCGCTCGGCCTAATCCTCGGGATCGGGCGGGAAATCGACGGGTCGGTGCTCACCTACTACGCGCCCGCGGCCAACTTCGTGCTGCTCGTGTTCGTGATCGCGGTGCTGATCGCCGCCCTGATGCCCCTGCGGCTCCCGACGTGGGTCTGGGTCCTATGGCCTGTCGCCGCGGCCATCCTGATCCTCGCGCTTCGCCGCAACTTCTGGATCGCCCTCGTTGTGTGCGCGATCCTCGCGGTCCTCGTGCTCACGGGCCGCCACGGCCGCGGGCTGATAGTTCCCGCCACGGCCAGCCTGCTGGTGGCCTTCACGCTGGGCCTGGGAGCCGTAGGGGGCTCCCAGAACGACAGCCCGATCGTGGAGCGGGTTCAGTCCCTCTCGCCCGACCGGATCAACTCCGGCGCCTACGGCCGATACCGGCTCGACGAGCAGCGCAACGTACGGTCCGAGATCGCCCGCCAGCCGGTGGTGGGTCTTGGACTAGGGGTGCCGTGGCAGGTACGCCACCCGCTACCGGTCACCTTTCCCGAAGGTCAGCAGTACACGCATATCACGGCCCTCTGGTATTGGCTCAAGCTGGGCCTGATGGGGCTGCTGGCCTACATCGCCGTGGTAGTTGCGTCGTGCGTCGCGGGCGCGCGGCTGTGGCGCGGCTCGGCGCCGGCTCACGTGCGGCTGGCCGGCTTGGCGCTGTCGATCTCGTTCGTGGGTCTCGCCGTGGCCGAGACCACAGGATCGTTCCTGGGCGTAGAGAGCCGCACCACCACCGTTGCGGCGTTGATGTTCGGCTGGCTGGCGGCAGCGCTGCGGCTCTATCCACCGGCCTCATCCACACCCACACCAGCACCAGCACCAGCACC
>Ga0136624_1000339_pt1 | contig 17507 bp, 15 predicted proteins | sample AntDrymUQ4692206_2_FD_104802 | JGI IMG/M metagenome (GOLD analysis project Ga0136624, IMG submission 104802) | Polar desert sand microbial communities from Dry Valleys, Antarctica - metaG UQ469 (22.06) | ecosystem: Environmental > Terrestrial > Soil > Desert | place: Antarctica: Dry Valley... | reverse complement strand
GCGCCACCTGATCGCCGACCGCCACCTCGGTCACCCCATCGCCCAGCGCGTCCACCACGCCGGCAGCCTCGTGGCCCGGGATGACCGGCAGGGAGACGGCGTCGCCGAAGCCGCCCTTCTGGAGGAAGACGTCCGAGCCGCAAACCCCGCAGGCCTCGACCCGGACGCGGACCTCGCCAGTGCCCGGCTCGGGGATGGGTCGCCGCGTCAGGCGGAGCGGTGCGCCGATGGTCGGCAGCTCGACCGCCCGCATCGTCCCGTCCGTCATGGACGGTTCAATACATCAGGAAGCCGCCGGACACGTTGAGCGTGGCTCCGGTGATGTACCTGGCGTGATCGGAGGCCAGGAACACGACGGGACCAGCCAGCTCCTCGGGTTCGGCCACGTAGCCCAACGGCGTCTGCTTCTTCATCGATTCGTAGATCTCCGGCGCCAGGCCCGTCATGAGCATGGGCGTGTTGACCTGACCAGGCGAGACGCAATTGACGGTGATGCCGTGCGCTCCGAACGTCCGTGCCAAGCCGCGACACAGCGTGGTGACGCCGCCCTTGGATGAGGCGTAGGCGACCGAGCCACCGAAGCCGCCGGTCCACCAGCCCTGAGAGCTGAAGAGGATGATGCGTCCACCCCCGCCGGCCGCGATCATCGCGTTCCCGGCCGCCCGTGCCAGGAAGAAGGCCGACTTCACGTTGATGTCGTGCTGGAAGTCCCAGTCCTCCTCGGTGACCTCGTCCAGGGACCCTCGGCGGCGCAGGACGGCGGCCAGGTTTGCCAGCACGTAGACCTCGCCGAGTTCGGCCCTGGCCCGTGCCACGAGCGCATCATGCGAGGCCAGGTCACGCAGATCCACCACTGCCGCCACGTGGCCGCTGCCCTCAAGGCCGCCCACCAGATCGTCCAGCCGGGCCCGGTCCAGGTCCACGGCCATGACCTTGGCGCCGGCCGCCGCGAAGCCCCTGGCCACGGCCGCGCCGATGCCACCGGTCGCCCCGGTCAGGATCACGCCGCGGCCCTCGAGGCCGGCGCCAACGCTCCAGGTCATCTCGCTCCTCCCTGTGCCAGGACCTTCTCGCTGCGGTACCGGTCGACGACTTCCTGCTGGACCTCGATACCCAGCCCGGGCCTGGTGGGCGGGTAGAACCAGCCGTCCCGGTGCTCGATGGGATCGGGCACCAGGTCGTGCTGCATCGGGTTCCGCAGTGGCTTGACCTCGATGAGCTTGAAGGCTGGCGAGCTGAAGCTCATGGCCAGGCTGGCCGCCGTGACGATGGCTGACGACCAGCAATGGGCGTTGGCCTGGCGGCGCTGGGCTTCGATTCGCTCGACCGCCCGTTTGAAGCCGGTGATGCCCTCCGCGCGCCCGGGATCGATGCCCACCACGTCCACGGTGCCCGTGGCCAGCACCCGCTCGAAGCCGTCGACGTTCCACTCCTTCTCACCGTAGGCGATGAGACTGGTGGTCTTGGCGCGGAGGTTGGCGTAGCCCTCCGGATCCCAGGCGCCCAGCGGCTCCTCGATCCAGTGCAGGTCGTAGTCCTCGAAGGCCTGCACGCGACGGATGGCGGTCTTGACGTCCCACTTCACGTTCCAGCCGCAGTCGAGCATGATCAGCTTGCCGGGCAGCCCCTCGCGCATGCGCCGCATGTACTCCACGTCGCGGTCGTGCTCATAGCCCAGGCGCGCGTTGCCGCGCTTGCCCAGCCCGACCTTGAGGCCGTGCATCCCCGGCGCCACCCACTCCTGGGCCTCCTCGACCATACGGCCGATGTCCTCGTAGTGCGCGTGGCTGGAGGCGACCGCGGGCAGCTTCTCGTGGACGGCGCCGCCCAGCAGCTGTAGGACCGGCACGCCAAGGAGCTTGCCCTTGATGTCCCACAGCGCGATGTCGATGGCGGCCACGGCGTAACTGGCGATGCCGCCGTTGTAGCCGTACCACCACATCTGGTCTCGGAGGGAGTGCCAGATGGCGACGTTGTCCAGCGGGTCCTTGCCCACCACCCGCTCGGCCATGCCCTCGATGATGGCCTTGACCGCGAAGTTCGCTTCGGGGAACTGGGTGATCGATTCGCCCCAGCCCACGACGCCGTCGTCGGTGGTGATCTTGACCAGGCAGAGGTGCCGCAGGGCGTCGAAGTCGTTGGGCTCCGGGTAGCTGACCGGGATGGCTTCGACGGTCTGGACCTTGCTCACGGGGGCTGGCTCCTTTCGCCGGCGAGTCCGCGCCGATGGGCGGGTGATAACATTTCCAGACTCGTTTCCACCCGGGCGGCCATCCTAGTCGCCGCAGTTCCGCAACGTCAACGGACCGGGGCCGCCGAACCGCCCGCGAAAGGAGTCGCACCGCCATGGCCAAGCTTCGCTTGGGCGTCATCGGAGCTGGGTCGTGGACGGTCAGCTCGCACCTGCCGAATCTCGTCAAGCATCGTGACGACATCGAGTTCGCCATCGTCAACCGCCGCAACCCGGACCTGCTCGAGAAGATCCGGGACACCTTCGGCTTCGCCCGCGCGACCACCGATTGGCAGGACGTCATCGCGGAGGAGCTGGACATCGTGGTCGTCGGCAGCCCGCCCGGCCACCACTGGGAGCAGAGCAAGGCGGCCCTCGAGGCGGGCGCGCACGTGATGTGCGAGAAGCCTTTCACCATCGATCCGGCGCACGCCTGGGACCTTGACGAGACCGCGCGGCGGACGGGCCGGTCGCTCATCCTGGCCTACGGCTGGAACTACCGCCCGATGGTCATCCAGGCCCACCGGATGATGCACGAGGACGGCGGCGTGGGCGACATCGAGCACGTCGCGCTGCACATGGACTCTGTCACCCGCGAGCTGCTCTTGGAGACCGGCGCCTATCCCCAGGCCGCGCCCGAGTACATCCCCCAGCCCGACACGTGGTCCCGCCCCGAGACCTCGGGCGGCGGCTACGGCCAGGCACAGCTGACCCATCTCCTGGGCGTCTCGCTGTGGCTGACGGACCTGCGCGGCCAGGACGTGTTCGCGCTGATGTCCGCGCCGCTGGGTGCTCAGGTCGAGCTGCACGACGCCGCCGCGATCCGCTACACGAACGGCGCCATCGGCACGTTGTCGGGTGCCTCGAGCCACCTGGGCGGGGCAGGCAACAGGCACGCGGTGGAGGTCCGGGTGGTCGGCTCCAAGGGGATGTTCCACCTGGACCTGCGCGAGAACACCCTGTGGCGCTACCGTTCGCCGGAGGACGACGTGCGCGTGCCACTCGAAGCGGATGCCGGCCTCTACGACTGCAAGGGACCGATCGAGGCGCTCGTGGCAGCGGGCCTGGGCAGGCCCTTCGACAACAATTCCCCCGCCGAACTGGGCGCCCGCACGGTGGAGATCCTGGAGGCGGCCTACCGCAGCGCGGCCAGCGGCGCGCTGGAGCGGGTCAAAGGGCGCTAGGCGCTAGTTCGCCGGTGGTGGCGCGCATGAGGCGCGTGGCGTGAAGGTCGTGGGCAGCACCACCATCTCGGGCTCGGACGAGCCGGAGATGCGCTTGAGCAGCAGCTCCGCTGCGATGCGGCCGAGGGCCACGGTGTCGCGTCCCACCGAGGCGATGGGCGGCGAGTGCAGCTCCGAGAGGGCGATCTCATCGCAGGTCACCAGGGAGATGTCGTCGGGGATGCGCACGCCATGTCTTGCCAGGGCTCGCACGCACCCGGCCAGGACCTGGTTGCCGCCGGCGATCACTGCCGTCGGGCGGGGCGACATCCGGAGCAGCTCCTCGGTGGCCGCCTCCCCGTGCTCAGCGGAGAGCGAGCCCGTCAGCGTGGTCGTCTCATCCGGGATGCCGCGCCCGGCGACCGCGTCCTGCATGCCCGCGATGCGCTCGCGGACCGGCCACAGGTCGAGCGCGCCGGTGATCAGTGCGATGCGCCGGTGGCCCAGGTCGATGAGGTGCTCCACCGCCGCCTGGATGCCCGGCCGGTGGTCGTTGCGTACCGCGCTGGCACGCAGCTGAGCCGGCACCTCGCGGTCGACCACGACGATCGGCGCCTCGACCTGGGCCAGCACGTCCAGCGTCGTTTGCCGCCGCTCACTGGCCAGCGAGAGGATCATGCCGTCCACGCGGCGCGTCTGGAAGAACCGGATGTGGGCCGCGTCCAGGTCCGGGTCATTCTCGGAGTTCATCAGCAGCATCGAGTAGCCCGCGGCGCGCAGCACGGATTCCGCGCCTGAGGTGATGGCCGCCATGAGCGGGTTGGAGATGTCGCCGATGACCCAACCCACGGAGAGCGTCGCGCCACGTCGCAGGCTCTGGGCCAGGAAATCCGGTTCGTACTCGAGCTGGCGGACTGCCTCGAGCACTCGTTCGCGCATATCTGCGCTGACGTCCGGATGGCCCGAGAGGACCCGTGAGACCGAGGAGATGGCGACCTGTGCCAGGTCCGCCACCTCGCGCATGCTGGCGCGGCGCCGCCGCGCGTCCGACCATCCCTGATCGTCCTTCACGCCAGCCTCCGCAGCGGCCCGAGTGGGATGCCGCACCCTCGCGCCGGGCCTGCGCGTGGTGCGTTCCAGTAACGGTTGCAGCGGACGGTATCACAGGGCTCCCGCCGTTCAGTGGCGGCTTGACGAGGGCAACGTCAACAGGCACGATACGAAATCGAAACTGGAAACGTAACCGACGACATTTCGTGGCCATCACACCCCGACAGGAGGGCCAACGCATGACCGACCCGGTGCCCGAGACCGACCGTCGCCTCGACTGGTACCGGTCGATGCTCCGCATCCGACTCTTCGAGGAGAAGGTCCAGGAGCTCTTCATGGCCGGTCAGATCGAGGGCACCACGCACCTCTGCCAGGGTCAGGAGGCAGTCTCCGTGGGCGCCATCGCCGCCATGCGCCCGGGCGATGTCCAGACGAACACCTATCGCGGGCACGGTGAGGCGTTGGCACTGGGGATGGAGTCGGAGACGGCCTTCGCCGAGCTGATGGGCCGCCGCACCGGAGGGTCGGGCGGGGTCGGTGGGTCGATGCACCTGATCGACTTCAGCAAGGGCAACATCGGCGCCAACGCCATCGTCGGGGCCGGCTTGCCCATCGCGGTCGGCGCGGCGGTGGCCTTCCAGATGCAGCGCAAGCCGAACGTGGCGCTGTCGTTCTTCGGCGATGGCGCCACCAACATCGGCACGTTCCACGAGGCCCTCAACATGGCCGCCCTCTGGAAGTCGCCTGTCGTGTTCATCATCACCAACAACCTTTACGGCGAGTACAGCCCGCTGCGTGCCACCACGCCCTTGGACGATCTGGCCAGACGGGCCGATCCGTTCGGGATGCCCGGCATCATCGTGGACGGCCAGGACATAACTGCCGTACACAGCGCCACCAGTGAGGCGGTCGAGCGGGCGCGTCGCGGCGAAGGTCCCAGCCTGCTCGAGATGAAGACGTACCGCTACCGCGGCCACAGCCGCAGCGATCCAGCCAAGTACCGGCCTGAGGGTGAGCTGGAGCGCTGGAAGGCGCGCGATCCCATCGAGCTCCTGGGGAAAGACATCATCGCCGACGGACTCATCGGGCCCAACGACCCGGCGGAGATCCGCGGCGAGCTCCAAGCCGACATCGACGCCGCCGCTGAGCGCGCCGCGGCGGCCCCGTTCCCGACCCTCGAGGAGACTCGCCCATATGTCTACGCAGACTGAGACCGAGGCGACCGCGGAGGCCGCGGCAACGACTGAGCTGACCTACCGCGACGCCATCAACGTGGCCCTCGACGACGCCATGGCCGCAGATGACGCGGTCCTGCTCATGGGCGAGGACGTCACGTCCGACGGCGGGGTCTTCAAGACGAACACCGGCCTGGTCGAGAAGTACGGTACGGAGCGCGTCCGCAACACGCCCATCTGCGAGAACGGCTTCCTGGGCGTCGCGCTGGGCATGAGCCTGGTGGGTCTGCGACCGGTCGTCGAGTTCATGTTCGCTGACTTCCTGCCCAGCGCCGGCGACGTCATCGTCAACCAGCTGCCCAAGTACCGCTACATGTCGGGTGGCCAGACCGCCGTACCCGTGACCATCCGCTCGATCTGCGGCGCGACGGGCCGCTTCGGCACGCAGCACAGCGCCACTGGCGAGAGCTGGTTCATGCACCTTCCCGGCCTGCGCATCGTCACGGCCTCCTCTCCGGGCAGTGCCTACAGCCTGCTGCGCGCGGCCATCGACGACCCCAACCCGGTGCTCTTCTTCGAGCACAAGGGGCTCTACGCACGCAAGGGACCGGTCAGCCGTGGCGAGATCGCCGAACTCGGTCAAGCCGCTGTGATGCGGCCCGGCAGTGACGTGACCATCGTGGCCACGCTGCTCATGGTCGAGCGTTCCCTGGCCGCTGCGGAGCAGCTGGCCGGGGAGGGCATCGACGCGGAAGTGATCGACCTGCGCTGGCTCCGACCGCTCGACCTGCCGGCCGTGCGCAGCTCCGTGGACAAGACCGGCCGCCTGGTGGTCGTCGAGGAACAGGTCCACGCAGCCGGCTGGGGTGCCACCATCGTCAGCGAGCTGACCATCGGCGGAGTCCGCTGGGCAAGTGCGCCGAGGCGTCTGAGCCTGCCTGACGACCTGCCCATCCCGTACACGCCGACATTGGAGGATCAGGTACTGCCAGGAGTGGAGGGGATCGTGGCCACCGCTCGGGCGAGCCTCGGTCGATGACGGCCACAGCCGGACCGACTCCGGCGGTCCGCCCGGACCTGGGACGCGGTGCGCTGATCATCGAACGGATCGAGACCATCGCCCTCCGCGCACCGCTCGGCCGCCGGTTCTCAGGCAGCGCCTACAGCATGGACAAGCGCTGCACCATCGTCATCCGGCTGACGACGGCCGATGGCGTGACCTCCGAGGTCTACGCCGGCGACACGGACGCCGAGCAGGCGCTCATCGTGGGCATCATCCACGACGAGCTGGCGCCGCGACTCATCGGCCGCTCGGCGAGCGATCCCGAGGGCGCCTGGTCGGCCATGGAGCCCTCCACCAACGACATCCTGCGCGACCGCGGCCTGTCGCTGCAGGCCATCGCCTGCCTGGACACGGCGATCTGGGACGTCTTCGGCCGCGCCGTGGGATTGCCCCTCCACCGCCTGTGGGGCAGCGTCGCCGACGCCATCCCCATCAGCATCATCGGCGGGTACTACCACCTCTCCCTCGATGAAGTGCGCGTGCTGCTCGAGCGCTACGTCGAATTGGGCTTCGCCGGCATCAAGTTCAAGGTCGGCGGCAAGACCCCGGCCGAGGACGCCGCTCGCGTTCGCGCGGCGCGCGAGGCGGCCGGACCGGCCTTCGCCATCATGGTCGACGCGAATCAGGGCTACGACCGGGCCAGTGCGGTGGAGTTCGGGCGACTCGTGGGCGACCTGGATATCCGCTGGTTCGAGGAGCCCTGCCGCTGGACCAACGATCGGCGCTGGATGCGCGACGTGCGCTACCAGACGGGCATCCCGGTCTGTGCCGGGCAGAGCGAGACGACTTTGCGCGGCATCCGGGACCTCATCGTGGACGGCGCCATCGACGTCTCCAACTTCGATGCCTCGTGGGCCGGCGGCCCGACGATCTGGCGCAAGGCCGCCGGCCTGGCCGCCGCGTTCGGCGTCCAGTTGGGGCACCACGAGGAGCCACAGGTCGCCTCGCATCTGTTGGCGAGCGTGCCCGATCACACCTTTGTGGAGTGCTTCGACGAGGAGCGTGACCCGTTCTTCTGGCGCTTGTCCGACATGTCCGCGCGCGTGTCGCGTGGCGTCTACACGTTGCCTGAGCGGCCGGGCTTCGGCATCGAGCTGGATCTCGACTACGTGGCACGCCACACGGTCGACCAGCGAACGACCGACCGCCGCTCCCTGGGCTGAGCCACCGATGGCGTCGGTGACCGGCTTCTTCCACGGCGGGATCACCGTCTTCGATATGGATCGGGCACTGGTCTTCTATCGCGACGGCCTGGGCCTGGAGCAGGCCTTCGACCGGATCCTGGATGCGCCCTACCTGAAGGCCGTGCTGGGCCTCGACTTCGACCACATCCGGGCCGTCTACCTCCACATCCCGGGCGGCGGCTTCGTGGAGCTGCTGCAGTACGCCGGCATCGAGCGCCTTCCCGCGGCCTCGCGGCCGTGCGACCCCGGTGCCGGGCACCTGTGCCTGTATGTCGACGACGTTGACGCGTTGTATGGGCGCCTTGTGGGGCTCGGCTTCAGTGCCCGCTCGGAGGGCGTGGTCGATATCACGGCCGGGCCCAATCAGGGGGCACGCAGCTGCTACATGGCCGATGCAGACGGCTACGCCGTGGAGCTCTTCCAGAAGCCTTCGTAAAGGAGGGACTCGATGCGCCGACCGATCGACACGCTGGCCTCGGGACTGGGTCATCCCGAGGGCCCCGACATCCTGCCCGACGGCCGGGTCGTCATGGTCGAGACGTACACCAGCAAGCTCATCGCCTGGTCGGTGGCGCGCGGCATCCACGACTACGCGGACTGCGGGGGAGGACCCAACGCCTGCATGCTGGGTAGCGACGGTGCGGTCTACATCACCCAGAACGGTGGCACGGTGGGTGCCTGGAAGGCCGAGGTGATGGGCCGGCCGTCCATCCAGAAAGCCTGGCCCGATGGGCGGGTAGAGGAGGTGGCCGCGGAGGTCGACGGCATCAAGCTCCAAGCACCCAACGACCTCACCTTCGGGCCTGACGGGAGGCTCTACTTCACCGACCCGGCCGATTACCTGCCCCACGATCGCAAGCCGGGCCGCGTCTTCGTGCTGGAGCCGGACGGCACGGGCGAGCTGCTGGAGGAGCTGCCACGAGCCTATCCCAACGGCATCGTGGCCGAACCGGACGGCTCCATCGTGTGGGTCGAATCCTATGAGCGCGGCGTCTACCGTCGCCGGTCGGGTGGCCGCTCGGAGCAGATCGCGCAGCTGCCCGAGGGCCACATCCCGGACGGCCTCAAGGTCGCCGCCAACGGCGACCTGTGGGTCACGGCCTTCATGGCTGGCGGCGTCGACATCCTGGCACCCGACGGCACGGCGAGGGACTTCCTGGAGACCGGCGGCGTGCCCCTCAACTGCGTCTTCCACGAGGGCGCGCTGCTCATCACGGACTTCGGAGACATCACGGAGATCACCAGCGACGCGCCGATGGACGGCCGCCTCTGGCGGGTCGACGTGGGCGTCGAGGGGATGCCCCTGTTCCGCGGCGCCATCGCCGCGCGCTCCTAGCCTCAGCTCGAGGTCAACCAGTCCGGCCGGTCGTGGATGCCCAGGATGGACCATCCACCGTCGACCACGATGGTCTGGCCGGTGATGTAGGCCGCGTCCGGCGAAGCCAGGAAGAGCACCGTGCCCGCGATCTCGTCCGGCGTCGCCAGGCGACCCAGGGGGATCTCGGACAGGATGGATCCGAGCCGGATGGAGCCGTCGCGCAGGCCCTGTTCCACGAGCGCGGTACGGGTCGAGCCGGGAGCCACCGCGTTGACCCGGATACCGAGCGCGGCGACCTCCACGGCCAGCACTCTTGTCAGGCTCATCATCGCCGCCTTGGCTGCCGAATAGGGACCGCGCCCAGGCAGCGCGATGAGTCCCGCCACCGAGGCGATCTGGACGATGGATCCGCCGCCACGCTGGCGCATCGACCCGATGGCCAACGCGCTGCAGTGGAAGGTGCCCATCAGGTGGGTCTGGATGACCTGCTCCCATACGAGGGGGTCGAAGGTCTCGGTCAGGCCCACGCGCTGGATGCCGGCGTTGTTGACTAGGATGTCCAACCCGCCCTCGTCGTCGGCGATGGAGGCGAAGAACGCCTCGACGGAAGCCCGGTCAGAGACGTCGCAATGCACGTACCGCGTGCGCTCCACGGGCGACTCCGGGTCGCCCGGATCGGCCACCACGGCTCTGGCCCCATCAGCCACCGCGCGTCTCACGATGGCCTCGCCGATGCCACGGGCGCCGCCAGTCACGACGATGACCTTTTCCTCTAGCCATCCGCCCATGTCGCCCTCCTGGAGCGCCTTCGCGCCGCTGCGTCACGTATCATTGCAACCGTTTCCCGTGAGGATACCGAGGTGAGGCAGCATGGGCGCGTCGGGAAGACGAGCGGTCGTCACCGGAGCAGCGAGCGGCATCGGTCAGGCGGTCGCGCGGCGGCTGATGGACGAAGGCGCAACGGTCATCGCGGCCGACCTCAACGGGGCCGGCCTTGCGCCGCTGCTCGAAGCGGGCGCCACCCCGTTCGTGGGCGATCTGGCCAGCGATCCGGACCGCGATCGACTGGTGGCCCTTGGCGGGGGAGTGGACTTCCTGGTCAACGCCGCGGGCATCATCCGGCTCAAGCCGATCCTGGAGTTCACCGTCCAGGACCTGCGCGACATCTATGCCGTCAACGTGGAGGCCACCTGGGACCTAGTCTCGCGCATCGGTCGGACGATGCCATCGGGCGGTGCCATCGTCAACCTCTCGTCATCGTCGGCCAAGCTGGCCACGACCACAGAGGCGGCCGTCTACGCTTCATCCAAGACCGCCGTGCTTTCCATCACGCGTTCGTTCGCTTACGCCTTCGCCTCGAACGGGGTACGCGTCAACGCCATCTGTCCGGGCATCATCGACACGCCGATGCAGGACCGGGTGCTGGCCGAGGTGGCCGCCAAGCGCGGCATGACGGTCGAGGAGCTCTCCGAGGCACGCAACAGGACCGTGCCGCTGGGCCGCGCGGCCTCCGCCGATGAGTGCGCGGGGGCCATCTGGTTCCTGCTCTCGGACGAGGCGGGCTACATGACCGGTCAGGCCATCAACTACACCGGCGGCCTGGTGATGTGGTGAGGAACGAGCCGATGATCGACGCTGAACCGTCGCGCCGTCTCACCGGCCGCCCCCGACCGCATCCCGAACCGCTCCGCCTCCGGGCCGGGCCGGTGACGGCGCTCTTGGACGGTGCCGACCTGCGCCACGTGCGCATCGGTGGCGTGGAGCTCGTGCAGCGTGTCTACGTGGCGGTTCGCGACGCGCCGTGGAACACCATCCCGGCGCTCATCGAGGACTGGCAGCACGAGATCGGCGACGATCGCTTCCGGGTCAGCTTCCGGGCGCGGCATCGCCACGAGGCTATCCGTTTCGACTGGCAGGGGCTCATCGAGGGCACGCCCGACGGACTCCTTCACTACACCATGGACGGCGTCTGCCAGGGCGTCTTTCAGTACTCCAAGATCGGCTTCAACGTCCATCACGCGCTCGAGGGTGCCGTCGGGCGCCCCTACGTCGCGATGACCGAGGACGGGCCGCTGCACGGGGTCCTGCCGCAGGCCATCGACCCGCAGCGCATCGTGGACGGAGCGCTCTCGGGGATGTTCGCGCCGTACCGTGAGATCGCCCTTGAGGTCACGGATGGTCTTGAGGCTGTGGTGGCCCTGGAGGGCGACCTGCTCGAACTGCAGGATCACCGCAACTGGACGGACGCCAACTTCAAGTCCTACGGGACGCCGCTGGCCCTGGGCTTCCCCTTCGACTCCGTGGACGGCCAGCTCATCCGCCAGGTGCTGACCATCAGCCACCGCGGCGCGGTGCCGGCTGACAAGCCACCGCGCGATCCGATCATCAGTGTCGTGGCGGCGGCCGGCGGGCCGTTGCCGGCCCTTGGGCTGGGGATGCCCGGTCATGGATGGCCGCTGTCCGAGCGAGAGGCGGCGCTGCTACGGGAGGCGCATCCGGCGCATCTGCGCGTGGACCTGGCCCTGGGCGACGACGCGTGGCGGGCGGCTCTTGAGCGGGCGGTCGCTGACGCGGTCATGCTGGGGACGGGGTTGGAACTCGCCCTCTCGGTGAACGAGTCGCAGGCCGACGCGCTGGCGGACCTGGCTGGCCGCCTCGGCGGACTCGGCGTGCCGGTGATGCGCGTGCTCATCTACCTCGCCGCGGAGGGTTTCAGCGCGATGCTGGGCCTGACACCCGCGTCCCTCCTCCGGCTGGTCCGTCAGCACCTGGAGCCGGTCACGGGGCCGGTCGTCTTCGCTGGCGGCACCAACCAGAACTTCAGCGACATCAATCGTGATCGTCCCAGCGACCCGGCGCTCACGGGCGTGTGCTTCTCCATCAGTCCCACAGTTCACGCCGCGGACGACGCCTCGCTCATGGAGAACATGGCCGGCGGCGGTGAGGTAGTCCGGATGGCACGCTCGTTCTCCGGCGACCGAGCCATCTGCGTCAGCCCGCTGACGCTAGCCACTCGGTTCGGCCCCTACCCGGACGGACCGGCCTCTCCCGGTGACCTGCCGGCCGCGGTCGATGTGCGGCAGCCCTCGCTGCTCGGTGCCTGTTGGACGGTAGGGGCGCTCAAGGCGCTCTCCGAGGCGGGTGCTGCCAGCGTGACCCTGTACGAGACCACCGGCTGGCGCGGCATCGTCGAGGCGGACGCCGGCAACGCGATGCCCGCACGGTTCCCCTCCCAGCCAGGCGACGCCTTTCCCATCTACCACGTCCTGGCCGACGTAGGGGAGTGGAGCGAGGGCGGGCGCATCGTCCCGGCGGGCAGCGACGATCCCCTGCGCGTCGTGGCACTGGTCGTGGAGACGGCCGACGACGCTCGCCATGCCCTCATCGCCAATGTCTCACCGTCGCCGCTGCGCGTCATCGTCGAGGGCCTGCCGGACGGGCCGGCCCGCCTCCGTGAGCTGGACTCCTCGTCGGCCGAGTCGGCGGCCACCGACCCCGTTGCCTTCCGCTCGACATCCTCGCCCGTGGCCATCAGCGGCGGTCGACTGACGCTGGAGCTGGGTCCCTACGCTGTCGCCCGGGTCGACGCCGCAGCTGAAGGCTGACGTTGCGTGTGCCGCTCGAGAGCCGACACATCGGCTGCCAGGGATCCAACGTCCGCATAGGTCATGACCAGCAACTGGTCGGACAGGCGCCCGTCAGACAGCACATGGACGCGATCGGCGACGTCGAACACCTCGGTGGTCTCCGTGCAGTACATGACGATGGCGTGACCCTCGCGGGCGTACTCGCGCAGCAGTCGATAGATCTCCGCCTTGCTGCCGATGTCCACGCCCCGGCTGGGCTCCTCGAGCACCAGTATCAGCGGTCGCCCGACCATCGCCGCGGCGATGGCCACCTTTTGTTGGTTCCCGCCGGAGAGTGACCGGATGGGGTGGCCGATGGAGCGCGCCTTGACGCCGAAGCGTTCGCGGATCTGGGCCCCCAGGCGAGCCATCCGCCCGCGGCGGAGCGCACCGAACCGGCCGGTTATCTCGCCATCGAGACGGACCACGATGTTGTCCCCCACGGACAGGTTGGGAAAGAGGCTGGTCGAGCGTTCCGCCGCCACGAAACCGCTCTTGGCGCGGAGCACCTCCACGCCTTGCCGGTCGTCGACCACGACCGCCCCTGCCCCCTTCTCGAAGCCGGCGATGGAGCGCACGAGCTCGCGGGCACCCGACCCTTCCACGCCGACGACGGCCACGATCTCACCGACCTGCACGCGCAGATCGACCTCGCGGAATTCATCGCCCTGATGGGACCAGCCGGTCAGCTCAAGGACCGTCTTGCCGTCGACCTCGGCGCGTGCCGGAGCCACCGTCTCGTGCTTGGCCTGGCCCACCACGAGTTCACGGGCGATGGCTTCCTGCGTCAGCGTCCGGCCCTGCAGCACCGTCGTGCAGCGGCCGTCCGTGATGACCGCCACGCGGTCCGCGTGGGCGACCAGCTCGGCCAGTCGGTGCGACACGAGCATGACCACCCTCCCGCGCTGGGCCAGGGCATGGATGCGCCGGAAGAGGTCGTCCGACTCATCTGAGGTGAGGGCGGAGTTGGGCTCGTCGAAGAGGAAGACCCGGGCGTCCCGGACGAGGGCCCGGGCGATCTCCGTGCGCTGCTGGATGGCCAGTGGCACGTGCTCCAACATGCGGTCCGCGACGTCCAGGATGGCAAGGTCGGCCATGACCGCGCGTTCCGCCTCGGTCGAGCCACGTCGCACGAAGCGAGTGCCCTCGCGCCCCACGCAGATGTTCTCGGCCACGGTCAGGTTAGGAAAGAGCTGTGGCTCCTGGTGCACCACCGCCACTCGATCCGCACCGAAGGAGGGCGACCACGGCTCACCGTCGATGGTGATCGAACCAGATGTCGCCTCCACCTCGCCGGCCAGGATCTTGATCATCGTGCTCTTGCCCGCACCGTTCGCGCCGGCCACGCCCAGGATCTCGCCCGGGCGAGCGTCGATGTCCAGCGAGTCGAGGGCGACCGTGTCGCCATACAGCTTGCGCAGTCCTCGGATGACGACGCCGGCCTCGATCGGCGCCGGTGGGTCGGGCGCGACCTCCATCACAGCAGACCTCGGCGTTGCTGCGTGAAGCGATCCAGGACGACCGCGCCGATGGTGACCGTCCCGACGAGCATCTGCTGGGCGAACGGACCAGCAGCCAGCAGAGCCAGGCCGTTGACCAGGATCGACAGGAGGAGTGCGCCCGTGATGGTGCCCAGTACCGTGCCGCGCCCGCCGGCCAGCGAGGCGCCACCGATGATCACCGCGGCGAAGGTCGGGAAGAGCAGTGACTGGCCACCGTTGGGCTGCGTGGAGCCGATGAACGAGAAGTCCAGCATGGCCGCCGTGCAGGCCATCACGGCGGCCAGGATGAACGCCGCGAACTTGTACTTGCGCACGGGCAACCGGGCCAGGCGCGCCGCTTCGGGGTTGCCGCCGATGGCCTTCAGGCGGAACCCGAACAGTGATCGTCCCAGCAGGAAGAAGAAGATCGCCGCGATGACGATGAGCCAGACGCCCTGCATGGGAAATCTGAATGGCAGGTCCTGGTTGGCGAGCCCGGTGAAGAAGGCCAGCTGGTCCGGGTCCACGGATCTGCCCCCGGGCGGGTAGGTGGGATTGAAGGTCGCGGTGGCGGTGATGAAGAGCGTGAATCCGAAGATCAGCGTGCCCGAACCGAGCGTCGCTATGAATGAGGGGATGTGCACCACCGTCGTGAAGAAGGCGTTGAAGGCGCCCCAGAAGATGGCCACCGCGAAAGCCAGGAGGATGGCCGCCCAGACCGGGAAGCCCCAGATGATCCAGGACACCGCGATGACCGACGCGCACAGACCGTACAGGCTGGCGAAGGAGAGGTCGATCTCACCGACCACGATGACCAGGGTCAGGCCCAGGCCGACGATGGCCACGGTCGAGACGTTGCGCAGGATACCCAGTTGGTTGTTGATCCCGAGGAAGCTGCCTCCCGACAGGAACCCGAATGCGGCCATCACGACCACTACCGTGGCCAGCAGCCCGCCCACCCGAAGGAGGCCCGAGCCGGTCAGGCTGATGCGCGACGGGGCCGGTGGGAAATTCGGCGTCTCTGTGGTCATCCCGGGCTCGTCACCTGTGCTCAGGGCCTCACGGGTAGGCCGGTCACGAGACGGTGGAGCGTCGGCGAGGGACCGACGCTCCACCGGAAGACTCGGACCTGGGCTATTCGAGGATCGCGTCGAGCTCGGCGCGCGCTTCGGCCGCGTTCTCCGCGGTCACTGGCAGGAGCTCCTGGGTATTCGGGCGGATGGTCCCGCTGGCGAACAGGTCGGCGCAGGCGAGCGCCCCGAAGCCCGCCTGCTCGGACCACTTCTGGTCGAGCGCCACGACCTGGATGCCCTCTTCGATGGCGTCCAGCTGGCCGTAGCTGACGTTCCAGCCCAAGGTGAAGATCTCACCGACCTTGTCCGCTTCTCGGATGGCGCGTGCCGCATGTTCCGCACCGATGTCTACGTTCTGGATGAAGTCGATCTCAGGGTTGCCCGCGATGAAGGCCGCGTAGGCATCGTACGTACCAGCCGGGTCGTAGGTCGTGGCCAGCGCATTCTCCTCTGTGTTGACGAAGACCGCGTCCGGGATGGCCGCCTCGATCGTCTCACGGAAGCTCCTCATCCGGCCCTGGGCCCAGAACGCCGTGGGGTCGCCGCCGGAAACCGCGAACGTCGTGAGCTCTTCGCCCTCGGCGTCCATCCAGTCGAGCAGGATCTCAGCCGCCTGCGCTCCCTCGTTATCGGGGATCTGCGTGAAGTTGGTGAACTCGTTGCCGTTCGACGTGACACCCACGGTGAAGACGGGGATGCCCTCCTCCATCATGCGGTTGGCGATGGCCGTGAAGCCGTCCGAGGTCGGCGGCTCGATGGAGATGCAGTCGATCTGATCGGTATTGAGCAGGGCCTCGATCTGAGCGATCTGGCCGTTGACGTCTACGCCCGACTCGGACACGGGCGCGATGGCGGTGCCCTTCATGGGGTAGATCTCCTGGGCCTGCGGAAGCGTCGTGTCATAGCCGACCTTGTATTGGTCGGAGAACAGCGGGATGCTGGGCGACTGGTAGGAGAAGACGTAGTTGATCTCCGTGCCGGCCCGCACCTTCTCGGCGATCCGGGGGGCTAGGGTGAAAGTGCTTCCATCCTTGAGGGTCGCGGTGTAGGGCGGGCCGCTCTCACCGCCGCTGGGGCTGGGCTCGGTCGAGGCAGGCGTCGTCGAGGCGGGCGTCGAGTCCGGCGTCGTCGAGCCTGGCGTCGAGGCTGGTGGCTGGCTCACCGGGTCGGCAGTCGGGGCCGCGCCGGCGTTACAGGCCCCGGCCATGAGCGCGCCGCCTGTCACCAGGGCGAGCAGACGTCGATCAGCGATACGCATATGGGTTCCTCCTCTGCCAGGCCTGCCGCGCGACGCGCTGAGAACCGGCGCCGAGCCATTGTCAGAGAACCGAGTGGCCATTGTCAACGTTTCCAGAAAGGATTGTACCTGCCCCTGCCGGCCCCTCGGTCAGCGATCTATCCGGTACTTCGCGATGAACCGCTCGTCCAGGACCCAGCCCAGCCCAGGCCGGTCGGGCAGCGGGAACCGTCCATCTACAAGGGCTGGCCGGTTCTCGATCATCTGCCAGAAGATGGGGTCGCGCGCCGGCGCGAACGCTTCGACGTACGTGCCGTGGGGTTGCGAGGCCAGCAGGTGCGCAGCCACTTGAGCCTCTTCGTGGTGGCCCAACTGCACATCGAAGGTGGAGGCCAGCGCCGCGACGCGTCGCCACTCCGTCGGGCCGCCGCCCCACGATGCGTCGTAGTTGCAGACATCGATGGCTCCCGCGGCCATCATCTCGCGCATACCCACCCGGCTGATCTCGCTCTGGCCGGCGGCCACGTCCACGCTGCCGCGCAGGCGCACGTCGCGCAGTCCGCGGAAGTCGGCATGCCAGCGGCTGGGCTCCTCGAACCAGCGGATGTCGATGCCCTCGGCGCGGGCCGCGGCCAAGAAGGCGAGGGCCTCGGGCACGGTGTACCCCTGGTTGGCGTCGACCACGAACAGGAAGTCATCGCCGGCGTGCCGGCGAGCCCGGGCCAGGCGCGCCGCATCCACTGCCGGCGGCTCCGCGCCGATCTTGAACTTCATGCCGACCATGCCCTGCTCGATCTGGAAGAAGTCGATCTCGCGCTCGATCTCCTGGCCCTTGGCAGTCTCATCGTCAGGGATGTAATAGCCGCCGATGCCGATCATCGGGATCCGGTCGCGGTAGCCGCCCCAG
>Ga0136624_1000338_pt1 | contig 17512 bp, 20 predicted proteins | sample AntDrymUQ4692206_2_FD_104802 | JGI IMG/M metagenome (GOLD analysis project Ga0136624, IMG submission 104802) | Polar desert sand microbial communities from Dry Valleys, Antarctica - metaG UQ469 (22.06) | ecosystem: Environmental > Terrestrial > Soil > Desert | place: Antarctica: Dry Valley... | reverse complement strand
GCCTCGGCCCAGCTCGAGCTGCTCGACGGCTTCTGCGGGACCGAGCACCTCGCGCTGCGCGATCGCGTCGCGGCCGCTCATGCGCGGGCGCGTGCGCTGCGCGCCGAGCTCGAACGGCTGCGAGGCCGCGCAGGCGCGCGCGACCGCGACCTCGATCTGCTCGCCTTCGAGATCGGCGAGATCGAGCAGCTCGACCCCAGTGAGGGAGACGAGGCGGCGCTGCGCGCCGAGCGCGAGCGGCTGCGCCAGGTCGATGGCCTGCGTGCCGCGGCCGCCGCGGGTGGAGAGGCGCTCGCCCCCGAGGCGGGCGAGCAGGTCGGCGCCGCGGCGGCGCTCGCCGAGGCCGAGCGGCTCGCCGGCGCGGTCGCCGGCGCCGATCAGCCGCTCGACGAGCTCGCCGGGCGGCTGGCTGCGCTGCGGATCGAGGCCGACGATCTCGCGGGTGAGCTGCGCCGCTACGTCGAGGGCCTCGACGCCGATCCCGAGCGACTGCACGCGGTCGAGGAGCGCCTCGAGTCATACGAGCGGCTGCTGCGCAAGCACGGCGGCAGCGTCGCGGCGGTGCTCGAGCACGCCGAGCGCTGTCAGGCCGACCGCGAGCGCCTCGAGGGGGCCGAGCTGGCGATCGAGGCAGCCGAGTCCGAGCTCGAGGCCTCCGAGCAGGAGCGTGCGCAGCTGACCGGGCAGCTGAGCGGGGGCCGCGCGGCCGCGGCGCCGGAGCTCTCCGAGCGCGTGCGCGCCGAGCTCGCCAGCCTCGCGATGCCCGGCGCGAGCTTCTCGGTCGAGCTCGAGCCGCGCGACGAGCCTTCCGCGAGCGGCGCCGAGCGCGTCGAGCTGATGCTCGCCCCCAACTCCGGCGTCGCCGCCGCACCGGTGCGCGAGAGCGCCTCCGGCGGCGAGCTGTCGCGTGTGATGCTCGCCCTGATGGCCGTCGCCGGTGCCGGCTCGGTCGGAACGCTGGTCTTCGACGAGGTCGACGCCGGGGTCGGTGGGCAGACCGCGCGCGCGGTCGGCGAGCGGCTGCGCGCGCTCGCCCAGGGGCGCCAGGTGTTGTGCATCACCCACCTTCCCCAGATCGCCGCGCTCGCCGACGTCCACTTCCGGGTCGAGAAATCAGGCGCGGATGAGGACGAGGTCGCGCGTGCGACCGTCGAGCGCCTCGATGCCTCCGACGGAGTGGTCGCCGAGCTCTGCCGGATGCTCGGCGCCGACGCCTCCGACCACGGCGCCCGACGCCACGCCGAGGAGCTGCTCGCGGCCTGAGCTGGGCGCAGCTTTCATACGCGTATGACGTCGCGGTATACTGGAGGTGTGACGAAACAGGTCGCAGTGAAGCTCCCGGACGAGCTGCTCGACGACATCGACCGGCTCGTCGAGCGAGGGGCTTTCGGCAGCCGTTCGCAGGCGATCCGCAGCGGCCTCGAGGCGGTGGTGGCGAGCCGTCGCCGTCAGGAGGCCGACCAGCGCTACCGTGACGCCTTCGCGCGGCTGCCCGAGACCGAGGGCGAGCTGGCCGACGCGACGCGCCAGGCGCTGGAGTCGATTCGCGACGAGCCCTGGGAGCGGTGGTGGTAGCGCGCGGGGAGGTGTGGTGGGGCGAGGCGCCCGACGAGAAAGGGCGTCCGTTCCTGATCGTGAGCCGCGACGCCGCCAACGAGGTGATGCAGCGCGTCCTCGTAGCGCCGGTGACGACGCGCATTCGCGGCCTGCCGAGCGAGCTGTGCCTCGGGCGCGACGAGGGTCTGCCGGCCGAGTCGGTCGCGTCCTTCGACAACGTGCGGCCGTTTCCCAAGCCCCTGCTCGTTCGTCGGCTTGGAACACTGGGACCACGGATCCACGAGATCTGCCGGGCCGCCGGAGCCGCACTCGACTGCTGAGCCCGCAGCGACTCCTTCCTTCCGCCGCCCCCAGGTCTACAATCGCCCAGCGATCCATTCGATGCCCCGACGCCCCTCGACAGCCGACGGAAGCCGCTTCATCTTCGTGACCGGCGGCGTCGTCTCCTCGCTCGGCAAGGGCATTGCCGCGGCCTCGATCGGACAGCTGCTCGTCGCCCGCGGGCTGTCGGTCTCGCTGCAGAAGTTCGACCCGTACATCAACGTCGATCCGGGCACGATGAGCCCGTTCCAGCACGGTGAGGTGTTCGTGACCGAGGACGGCGCCGAGACCGACCTCGACCTCGGCCACTACGAGCGCTTCACCGACGTCAACACGACGCGCGGGAGCAACGTCACGACCGGCGCCGTCTACGACAGCGTGATCCGCCGCGAGCGCCGTGGGGACTACCTCGGCGGCACCGTCCAGGTGATCCCCCACGTCACCGACGAGATCAAGAACCGTATCCGGCGCGTCGCCCAGGCCGACGACGTCGACATCGTGATCACCGAGATCGGCGGCACGGTCGGCGATATCGAGTCGCTGCCGTTCCTCGAGGCGCTGCGCCAGTTCCAGGTTGACGAGGGTCGCGAGCGTTGCATGTTCCTCCACCTCACGCTTGTGCCCTACCTGGGCCACGCCGGCGAGCTGAAGACCAAGCCGACTCAGCACTCGGTCCAGGAGCTGCGCCGCATCGGTATCCAGCCTGACATGGTCATGTGCCGCAGCGAGGAGCCGCTCTCGCGCGACATCCGCGAGAAGATCGCGCTGTTCGTCAACCTGCCCGTCGAGTCGGTCGTCTCCGCGCGCGACGTGGACTCGATCTACAAGGTGCCGCTCTACTTCCGTGCCGAGGGCGTCGACGACCAGGTGCTCGAGCACTTCGGGATCGAGACCGAGCCCCCGGACCTGTCCGCGTGGGAGTCGCTGGTCAAGCGCTGCGAGCGCGCAAGCGAGCCGGTGCGCATCGGCCTTGTGGGTAAGTACACCAAGCTCGAGGATGCCTACCTGTCGGTGATCGAGGCGCTCGAGCACGCCGGCGCCCACCACGGCGCACGGGTCGAGGTTCGCTGGGTCGACTCCGAGCGCCTGACCGACGAGGAGGCCGTCTCCGAGCTGGCCGAGTGCGATGGGATCCTGATCCCCGGCGGCTTCGGCGTGCGCGGCATCGAAGGCAAGATTCGCGCCGCGCAGTACGCCCGCGAGCACGGCGTGCCCTACCTGGGCATCTGCCTCGGCATGCAGATCGCGGTCGCGGAGTACGCCCGCCACGTCGCCGCAATGGAGGGTGCGAACTCGACCGAGTTCGATCCCGAGACGCCCTACCCGGTCGTCGACCTGCTGCCCGAGCAGAAGGAGGTGCGCGACATGGGCGGGACGATGCGCCTCGGCGCGGACCCGGTCAAGCTCCACCAGGGCACCCGTGCGCGCGAGATCTACGACGAGCCGGTGATCTACGAGCGCCACCGTCACCGCTACGAGGTCAACAACCATCTCCGCCGCCGGCTCGAGGCCGAGGGGCTGGTCTGCTCGGGCACCTCGCCCGACGATCGCCTCGTCGAGATCGTCGAGTTGGCGGACCATCCGTTCTTCGTCGCCTCGCAGTTCCACCCGGAGTTCAAGTCGCGCCCGCTGCGCGCGCAGCCGCTGTTTCGTGAGTTCGTCGGCGCCGCGCTGTGCCGTGCCCGCGACCAGCGTCCGGCCGGCGAGGACGGCGACGGGCTCTCTGTCGAGGTCTCGAGCGCCGCCGCTCACAGCCGCGCGTGAACGGCGGCGCGGCCCGCGCATCGGGCGCCGAGCGCGAGCGCCTGCTCGCCGACTTCGTCCGCCTGTGCGAGATCGAGAGCCCGTCGCTGAGCGAGCGGGCGATGGCCGACGCCGTGATCGGCGAGCTCGCGGCGGAGGGCATCGAGGCCGAGGAGGACGCGACCGCCGCCCAGGTCGGGTCGAACGCCGGCAACCTGCTCGCCCGCCTGCCCGGACCCGAGGGCGCGCCCATGGTGCTGCTCTGCGCGCATCTGGACACGGTTCCGCTGGAGGGCCCGGTCGAGGTCGTGCGTGAGAGCGGTTCTCTGACCAACCGCCACGCGGCGATCCTCGGCGCCGACAACAAGGCCGCGGTCGCCGTGCTGCTCGGCGTCGCGCGCAGGATCGCGCGCGACGGGGCGCCGGTCGGGGTCGAGTTGCTGTTCACCACGGCCGAGGAGCTGGCGCTGCGCGGGGCCAAGGCGCTCGATCGCTCGTGGCTGGCGAGCGACTTCGGCTTCGTCTTCGACCACGCGACCCCGATCGGCGAGCTGATCGTCGGCTCGCCTTCCTACTTCGCCCTCGAGGCCCGCTTCCACGGTGCCGCGGCCCACGCCGGCATCCGCCCAGAGGACGGGCGCAACGCGATCCTCGCCGCCGCGCGCGCGATCGCGGCGATGCGCCTCGGACGCATCGACGGGCAGACCACGGCCAACGCCGGGACGATCGAGGGCGGGACTGCGGCCAACGTGGTCGCCGAGCGCTGCCGCGTCGCGCTCGAGGCGCGCAGCCTCGACGATGCGACGGCTTCGAGCCTTGCGGGGGAGATGGTCGACGCCTGCACCGAGGCCGCCAGCGACCTGGAGTGCGACGTGCAGAGCACCGTCGAGCAGCTCTTCCGCGCCTATCGCCTGCCGCGCGCCGCGCCGCAGGTCCGCGCCGCCGCCGCTGCGCTGCAGGCGCTCGGGATCGAGCCGGTCTACGTCACCAGCGGCGGTGGCAGCGACGCCAACGCGCTGATCGAGGCCGGGTTGCCGATGCTCAACATCGCCAACGCCACCGAGGCCAACCACCAGCCGGATGAGCGGGTGAGCGTCGAGGCGCTCGAGACCGGCCTCGACCTTGCGCTGACGCTGCCCGAGCACTGCGCTGAGGCAGCTGGTGGCTCCCGTCCCCAGACTCCCGAGCCAGCCGGCCGGCCGGAGTAGGGCTGCTCGTGGGCTTCGAGCGGATCGCGAGCGAGCAGGTCTGGCAGGGCCACATCGGCGGCGTGCGCGTCGACACCTTCCGCCACGACGATGGCGAGGAGGCCAGGCGCGAGATCGTCAGCCACCCGGGCGCGGTCACCGTGCTGCCCTTCGACGGGGAGCGGATCTGGCTCGTGCGCCAGCCACGCGAGCCCGTCGGCGAGCAGTCGCTGCTCGAGCTGCCCGCGGGCAAGCTCGACGTCGAGGGCGAGGCGCTCGAGCAGACCGCGCGCCGCGAGCTCGCCGAGGAGATCGGCATGGGCGCCCGCTCATGGGAGCACCTTGTGAGCTTCTACAACTCGCCGGGGATCCTCGAGGAGGAGAACCACCTGTTTCTCGCGCGGGACCTCTACGAGGAGTCCCGTGACGCCGAGGAGAACGAGCGGATCGAGATCGTACCGCTGGAGATCGCAGAGATTGCGGCGACGATCCCCCGGCTGCGCGACGCGAAGACGCTGATCGGGCTGCTCTGGTTCGAGCGCTTCCTACGTGGCTGAACCCGCCCGGCCTCTCGCGCAACACGCTCGAGGGTGCGGGCGCTTCCTCGCCGCGCGCGACATCGGCGCGAGCGCCGAGACCCACCTGCGCGACAATGGGCCTGTGAGCGAGCGGTCAACCCCTGCACCACGCACGGCTGAGTGGTTCGCGGCTGACGCGCGGCGCAACGATGCAGCCATCCGGGAACGGTTGCGCGCGGACGGCGCCAAGCCGCTCGGCCAGAACCTCGAGGAGGGCGTGAGGTTGATCGCGATCGGCTTCGAGCTGGTGGGGGCAGCCGCGCCATCCGTCCGTGAGTGAGCGCCTCGACCCCGCGGCGCTCCTCCGCCTGCTGCGAGAGGCTGAGGTGGATTACGTCGTGATCGGTGGGCTGGCCGTCATCGCCCACGGGGTGCAGCGGTTCACGAAGGACGTGGACGTCTGTCCCTCGCCGGAGCGCGACAGCATCGAGCGCCTCGCCCGCGTCCTCACTGAGATCGGAGCCACTCAGCTCGGGCTGGGCGACTTCGCTCACGACGAGTTTCCCTTCGATCCGCGCAACCCGAGCGAGCTCGCCGAAGGCGGCAACTTCAGGCTCGCCACCCGGCTCGGGATCCTCGACCTCATGCAATGGATTCCTGGGATCGAAGCCGAGCACGCCTACCCCGTCCTCCACGCCGAAGCGGCCACCGTGAGGGTCTTCGGAACCGAGATCCGCATCTGCTCGCTGGAGCACCTGCGGGCAATGAAACGAGCCGCGGACCGCCCTCAGGACCGGCTCGACCTCGAGCAGCTGGCGATCGCCCGGGGCTATGACCCTGCTTGACTGCCGCCTTCCGCGTCCTCGTTCGAGCGGATCGCGAGCGAGCAGGTCTGGCAGGCACGCTCGACGTCGAGGGCGAGGCGCTCGAGCAGACCGCGCGGCGCGAGCTCGCCGAGGAGATCGGCATGGGCGCCCGCTCATGGGAGCACCTCGTGAGCTTCTACAACTCGCCCGGGCTGCTCGCCGAGGAGAACCACCTCTTCCTCGCGCGGGACCTCTACGAGGAGGCCCGTGACTCCGAGGAGAACGAGCGGATCGAGATCGTACCGCTGGAGATCGCAGAGATTGCGGCGACGATTCCGCGGCTGCGCGACGCGAAGACGCTGATCGGGCTGCTCTGGTCGAGCAGTACCTGCTCGGAAGTGGCAGGCTCGGGAGGGATCAAGATGATGGGATGCATGATCACTCTCGGAGTTCTCGCGCTCTTTGGCTGTGGCGGCGATGACAATGGACCTGCTACGCCGCGGGGGGGCGCCGCGGACAGGCCACAGGCGCCCGCGGCGGATGAAGAGACGACCGAAAGCCGCGCTGAAGAGAAGCAAGAAGGCAAGACACCGCAGGGCAAGACACCGCAGGCAGTGGCGAACTGCGTGAAGGGCGTTGCCGGCGTAAGTGACGCCAGGGCGCAGCAGGGCCCATTTGGAAAAGGGGACAAGGAGGCTGGCCTGGAGGCAGCGGTTGTCAGCGACGCCGCCACGGTGTTCTTCTTCGACTCGCCCATGAATGCCAGGAGATCAGCGAAGGCCTTGATGCGTGGCCCCGGTGCGTACCGAGTCGTCGGCCGAGCCGTGATTCAGTACGGGCGCGAGCCGGAGAGGCGCCTCGACGAGGATCTGCAGCGCTGCCTTCGCTGATCTGCTACGCCCTGAGCGGAATCTCGGCCGAATCGGGGCGGGCCCACAGGCGCGGTCGCGCTGTGCTTCCTGTACCGCCGGGGCACTTTCGCCGCTGTCGCCTGACTCGGCTGAGCCGCCGCCCCCGGGGTCCCGGCCGTGACACAATCAGGACATGACGGAAACGCCGACGAAGGTGACCGTCGCTGGCCCGGAGGTGTCCGGCTCGTACGTCGTTGCTGAGCAGCGCGACGACGGGACGCTCGTGCTCGAGCCCGCGCGTGAGCGCCTCTCCGATGTGATCGCGGAGACCGACGGCCAGGTGTTCCGCGACGAGGAGTTCATCGCCCATTTGGAGCGGGTTGCAGCGGCTGAGGATGACCTACCGCCCGACGAGAACGAGTAGCCCGTGCCGACATTCGAGCGGCCGGCGCGGTTCCTGCGCGAGTTCCGCCGCCTCCCGCGGGAGCTTCAGCGAGCCTTTCTGGCGGCGCTGCCGGGGTTTGTCGAAGCTCTGAGGCGCAAGCCTCCAGCCTTTCCAGCAACCCTGCGAGTCAAGCGCGTGCAGGGTCAGGACGGCGTCTGGGAGCTCAGCTTCGCCCCCGATGGCCGCGCAACGTTCGGGTACGGCGAGGAGCGGGTCGCCGGCCAGCCGCACGTGATCTGGCGCCGGATCGGCGACCACTCGATCTTTCGCCAGCCGTAGCGCGGTTGCCGCGCCGTCCCGCTGAGACGCGCTTGCACCGAAAGGAACGCGGGCAGGCCCGGCGAACTGTGAGAGGTGGCCACCGCCGTCGAGCCCGTCGCGCAGCGACCCTACGAGCAGCAGGTGCTCGACTTCCTCGCCTACCTCGAGTTCGAGCGCGGGCTCTCGCGCAACACGCTCGAGGCCTACCGCTCCGACCTGCTGCAGTACGGCCGCTTCCTCACCAAGCGAGGGAGGGGCGCGCTCGACGCGCAGAGCGCCGACGTGGCCGCTTTCCTGGCCGCCCTGGCGGGCTCCGATGGCGGAGTCGCGTCCCCGGCGACGATCCACCGCAAGGCCGCCTGCCTGCGCTCCTTCTACCGCCACCTGCGCCGCGAGGGCATCGTCGATGCCGACCCCACCGCCGGCGTCGCCGCTCCCCGACGCGGGCGCAGGCTTCCGCGGGTCCTGACCCGCGGCGAGGTCGGGCGCCTGCTGGCCGCCCCGACCGGCAGCCAGCCGACCGACCTGCGCGATCTTGCGCTGCTCGAGCTCATGTACGCCTGCGGCCTGCGCGCCTCGGAGGCGATCGGCCTCGAGGTCGCCGATGTCGACCTCGAGGACCACTTCCTGCGCGCCCGCGGCAAGGGCTCCAAGGAGCGCGTCATCCCGGTCGGTCGCGCGGCGGGCGATGCGATTACTCGCTACCTCCAGCGTGGACGGCCCGCGCTGGTGGGCGCCGGCGCCGAGGCGCACCTGTTCGTCAACTTCCGCGGGGGATCGCTGACCCGCCAGGGCCTGTACAAGATCGTCCGCCGCCACGCGGTCAGCGCCGGCCTGGCCGAGCACATGAGCCCGCACACGCTGCGCCACACCTTCGCGACCCACCTGCTCGCCGGCGGCTGCGACCTGCGCTCGGTGCAGGAGATGCTCGGCCACGCCGACGTCGCGACGACCCAGCTCTACACCCAGCTGTCGAGCGAGCGCCTCAAGGACGTCTACTTCCGCGCCCACCCGCGCGCCACCGCGGGCTGAGCCCGCGTGGCACCGCAGCGAGATTCTCCCGTGAGGAGCGCAGCCGGATCGTCGATCTGGCGAGCACCGCAGCGAGATTCTCGCTACAACGCCCCGCATGGCTCGCCCCGCAACGATGGTCGCCTGCCTGCTCGCGGCGCTCGCGCTCGCGGCCTGCGGCAACGATCGGCCCGAGGCCTCGCTGCGTGCCGAGCTGTCGGGCGAGACCCGCCAGGTGAGCTTCCCGCGCGCCGGGCTCGAGGTCGAGCTCCCGCGCGAGTTCGACGCGCGCCCCGCTGAGGCGCCCCAGGTCTTCCGGGCGGTCTACGGCCAGGCGCTGGTCTCGGCCTACGCCTACGAGCGCGCCGAGCAGACGCCGCTCGACGACGAGCAGCTCGACGCTGCGCTGGCGCGCCTGGAGGCTGCCGCCGAGGAGCGGACCCCCACCTACGTCGTGCGCAGCTCGGGCACCGCGGAGGTCGCAGGGGGGCGGGCGCTGGAGCTGATCGGCGATCAGACGATCTCGGGTGAGCGGCTGCGAACCCACAGCCTCCACGTATTCGACGAGGGTGCCGAGTACGTGATCGAGCTGCTGGTCCCCCGGCGGGAGTTCCTGCGCTTCGAGCGCGCGCTGTTCCCGCTGGTCGAGCGCACGCTGGCGGTCACCGGGACGATTCGCTGAGCGGCGACGGGAGCGCACGACCGTGCCCGAGCTGCCAGAGGTCGAGACCATCCGCGGGCAGCTCGCCCCACACCTGAGCGGGCGGCGGATCGAGGCGCTGGAGGTGCTCGACCCGCGCTGGTGCGATCCCGCGCCGCCGGGGGAGGTGGCGGACGCGGTGCGCGGGCGCACGATCGAGACCGTGCGCCGGCGCGGCAAGTACCTCGTGCTCGCGCTCGAGCAGGAGGTCGCACTCGTCATGCACCTGCGCATGACCGGGACGCTGCTGCTCGTCTCCGAGGCCGAGGACCGGTCCGGCCGCCCGCACCTGCGCGTGCGGCTGCGCCTCGGCGGCGACGGTCACCGGCTGCTGTTCTGCGATCCGCGCCGCTTCGGCACCGGCATCGTGCTGCTCGGCGACGAGGCGCTCGAGCGCTACTTCGCCCAGCGCCTCGGCGTCGAGCCGCTCGGGCCGGACTTCACCGCGGAGGCGCTGCGCGAGCTGGCGGCCGGGCGCCGGGCGCCGGTCAAGGCGTTCCTGCTGACCCAGGAGCGCATCGCAGGGGTCGGCAACATCTACGCCGACGAAGCGCTGTTTCGCGCGCGCATCCACCCGCTGCGGGCGGTCGGCACGCTGCGCCGGGCCCAGCTCGCCGCGCTGCGCGACGCGGTCGTGGAGACGCTGGAGGCCGGGATCGATGCCCGCGGGGCCACGATCGACGACTTCCGCCACGCCGACGGCGCACGCGGAAGCTTCCAGGACCGCTTCCTCGTCCACCGGCGCGAGGGCGAGCCCTGCCCGCGCTGCGCGACGCCGGTACGCAAGCTGCGCGCGGCCGGGCGCGGGACCTACGTCTGCGAGCGCTGCCAGCCGCGGCCGCGGCTCAGGCGGCCAGCAGCTCGCTGAGCGTGCCGCCGCGATCGGCGGCGAGCAGCTCCTGGAAGCCGCCGATCGAGGTCTCGCCGACGAGGATCTGCGGGAAGGTCATGCGCCCGGTCTTGGCGACGAGGTCGGTACGGCCCTGCTCGTCCATCGCGAGGTTGACCTCCTCGTAGGCGACGCCGCGCGCCTCGAGCAGCGCCTTCGCCTGCCGGCAGTAGGGGCACGGCTCGCTGGTGTACATCGTGATCTGGGTCGTGTCCGCCATCTCGATCAAAGTGTAGAAAGTGCCCGCCAGCTTCAAGACCGAGGCCGTCGTACTGCGCTCGATCCGCTACGGGGAGGCGGATCGCGTGCTGCACCTCTACAGCGCCGACCGCGGGCGCATCGGGGCGATGGCAAAGGGCGTGCGCAGGGTGCGCTCGCGCCTCGGTGGGCGACTCGAGCCGCTGTCGCGAGTGCGGCTCGTGTGCCACCAGGGCCGCGGCGATCTGGCCACGGTCACGGCCGCCGACACCGTCGATGCTCACCCGCACCTGCGCGAGGGCCGGGCGGCGCTGGAGCGCGGAGCGGAGGCGTGCGCCGCGGTGCTGCGCCTGCTCGACTCGGCCGAGCCCAACCCGGCCGCGTACAACCTGCTCTGCCGCGCGCTGGCGCTGCTCGATTCTGACCCGGGTCGCGCCAGCCGCGCGCGCGCACTGGCCTTCCGCGCCAAGCTGCTGCTGGCCGCGGGCTTCGCGCCCGAGCTGGCCTCATGCGCGAGCTGCGGTGAGGCCGAGCACCTCAGCGGCTTCTCCCCGGCGGCGGGAGGCGTGGTCTGCGCGGGCTGCACCTCGCGAGGGGGGTTCCCCTGGGATCCCCCCGAGCGGGGCTGGTTCCCGCTCGGCGAGGAGGCTCACGGCTTCCTCGTCGGCGCCCTGGGGCGGCCGCTCGCCGACGCACCCGACGCCGCCGATTTGGCGCTGCGTCAGGCCGATCGTGCCCTGGCCGAGACGCTCGAGTTCCACGCCCACGTCCGTCTGGCGCGGGTGAGCGCTTAGGACCACTAAGCATTCCACCCCCGCAGCACTTCCCACTCGCGCTCCCATCCCAGCACGCTGAGCGAGCCCGTATCGAGCCGCAGCCGCGAGCCGAAGTCGGGGCCGAGGCCGATCCAGCCTGCCGCGAGCACCCGCAGGACATGGCCGTGGGCGAAGACCGCGACGTCGCCCTCGGCCGCGCGCAGCTCGTCGAGCAGCGGTCTCACCCGCACACCGACCTCGGCCAGCGACTCGCCGCCCGGAGCGCCGTGGCTCCACGCCGTCCAGCCCGGCACGTCCTCGCGCATCTGCACCGTCGTACGCCCCTCGGCGTCGCCGTAGTCGATCTCCATCAGGTCGTCGCGCAGCTCGGCCCGCGCGGCGAAGCCGGCGAGCTCGCACGTGTCTCGTGCCCGCACCAGCGGGCTGGCGAGCACACGCCCGAACGATCGCTCGGTCAGCCTCGCGCCCAGCGCTTTCGCCTGGGTGCGACCGTTCTCGGTCAGCGGGACGTCGGTCCGCCCGGTGTGGCGTTCGCTGACGGTCCACTCGGTCTCGCCGTGGCGCACGAGCACGATCTCGGGGGCGGGCATACCCGACAGTGTCGCCTGCCGCGGCATCAGACCGCCTGCCCCCTGTGGTCACCTGCCGCGGCATCAGGCAGCCTATCCCTGTGATCGCCTGCCGGGCGGGGCGGCTGAGACAATGGCCAGGTGGCGATCGGGAGCCCCGACCAGACGGTATCGAGCGGCTTCGCCGAGCGCGTGCGCGCAGCCGAGGAGCGCCAGCTGTCGCCACTGGCGGCGCGCTCGTATCCGGCTTCGAGACAGCTCGCCGAGCCCGATTCGGCTCACCGCACTCCGTTTCAGCGCGACCGCGACCGGATCGTCCACACCAAGGCCTTCCGGCGGCTCAAGCACAAGACCCAGGTCTTCATCTCGCCCGCGGGCGATCACTACCGCACGCGGCTGACCCACACGCTCGAGACCTGCGGGATCGCGCGCAACGTCGCCCGGGCGCTGACGCTCAACGAGGACCTGACGGAGGCGATCGGGCTCGGTCACGACCTCGGCCACGCGCCCTTCGGCCACATCGGCGAGGGCGTGCTCGACGAGCGCCGCCGGGCCCGCTACGGACGCCCCTTTCGCCACAACGAGCACTCCGTACGTGTCGTCGAGCGCCTCGAGCGCGACGGCGCTGGGCTGAACCTCACCGAGCAGGTGCGCGACGGGATCTTGCGGCACACCGGTCCCGAGCGTTCGGCGAGCCTCGAGGGACGGATCGTGCGCGTCGTCGACCGGATCGCCTACATCAACCACGACATCGACGACGCCCTGCGCGCCGGCATCATCACGCGCGCCGACCTCCCGGAGGCGGAGATCGCGGTACTCGGGCAGACCGGCTCCCAGCGCATCGAGACGCTCGTCGCGGACCTGCTCCAGCGCTCCGAGGCGGCCGGAGACATCGCGCAGGGCGACGAGGTCGGGGGCGCGATGCTGCGCCTGCGGGCGTTCATGTTCGAGCATGTCTACCTCGGTCCCGGCGCGCAGAGCGAGCGTGGCCGGATCGAGCGGATGCTGCGGGTGCTCTTCGACCACTACGCCGAGCATCCGCCCGAGCCGCTGGCCGCCCAGGCGTCAGAGGACGACCGCGTCATCGACTACCTGGCCGGCATGACCGACCGCTACGCGATCCGGGCCTTCTCCGAGCTCTCGGTGCCACAGGGGTTCTGAGTGCTCCCCGCCTCGATCATCGACGGTCCTCTCGGCGGGAAGCACTGAGCATGGCGCGCTACACCCAGGACTCGATCGAGCGGCTGCGCGAGAGCATCGACGCTGTCGAGCTGATCTCCGAGCGCACCGATCTGCGCCGGCGCGGATCGCGCTGGGTGGGCCTGTGCCCCTTCCACGAGGAGCGCACCCCCTCGTTCACCGTCGACCCGGAGCGCGGGCTCTATCACTGCTTCGGCTGCCAGGCAGGCGGCGATCCGATCACCTTCGTGCGCGAGACCCAGGGCCTGGACTTCTCCGAGGCGGTCGAGGCGCTGGCGGAGCGCTACCGGGTCGAGCTCAAGCGCGAGCGCGAGGATCCGGCCGAGGAGGAGCGCCGCCGTCGGCGCGAGCGGCTGCTCGCGCTGCTCGATCGCACGGCCAGCTTCTACTCGAAGTACCTGTGGGACTCCGTGGAGGCTGCTCGCGCGCGCGAGCATCTCGTCGAGCGCGGGCTCTCCCGAGAAGTGCTCGAGGGCTTCCGCGTGGGCTACGCGCCGAGCGCCTGGGACAAGCTCGTGCTCGCCGCCGGCAGGGACGGCTTCACCGAGGCCGAGCTGACCGGGGCTGGGCTCGCCCAGCGCAACAGGCGCGGCGGGCTCTACGACCGCTTCCGCGAGCGGATCACGTTTCCGCTCGCGGACGCCCGCGGGCGGGTGCTCGGCTTCGGCGCGCGCGCCCTGAACCAGGAGCAGGGCGCGAAGTACATCAACACTGCCGAGGGCGACGTCTACCACAAGGGGCGCACGCTGTTCGGCATCGACAAGGCGCGGGCGGCGATCGCCAAGGCGGGCCGTGCGGTGGTGGTCGAGGGCTACACCGACGTGCTCGCGCTGCACCAGGCCGGCGTCGCGGAGACGGTGGCGATCATGGGCACGGCGATGACTCGCGAGCAGGTCGCAGAGCTCGCCCGCGCCGTCGGAGCGGACGGGACGCTCGTGTTCGCCCTCGACGCCGACAGCTCGGGCCAGGAGGCGATGCTGCGCGCGTCGCGGCTCGCCGCCGACCGCGAGGTCGAGTTGCGCGTCGTCGAGCTGCCCGAGGGTGCGGACCCCGCGGACCTGGTCCGAAGCGAGGGGCAAGCGGGTGTGCGCGAGCGCCTCGCTTCGTCTGTGACTGTGCTTAGGTTCGCGGTCGGAAGGGTGCTGGCAGCTGCCGACCTCGCGACACCAGAGGGCAGGGACCGCGCGCTCGTGCGCGCCCGCGCGCTGATCGAGGAGGCGCCCGAGCGCACAGCGCGCCGCGACGATCTCGTCCGGCTGGTCGCCGACCGGCTCGACGTGCCGCTCGAGTACGTGGCGGGCGCACCGGCTGCACGTGCCCCGGCTCGGAGTGGGCCGCCTGCGGGCGCGGGTGGCGCGGATGCGCGCGAGGGAGGCGGACCCCGGGCCGGCGCCCGGCTGGACGCCGAGAGCACCTTCCTCGCGTTGTGCCTGCGCTCGGGGCCGCTGGGACGCGAGTACCTGGGCCGTCTCACGCCGGCGCACTTCTCCTCGGACCTGACCCGCCGGGCGGCCGACCACCTGCGCGAGACCTTCGAGGATCCGCTCGCCGGCCTGCCCCAGGAGGATGCGCAGCTCACGGCGGCCGTCGCCGAGATCGCGCTGCGCGCCGACACCGAGGACGTCGTCGAGCAGGGCGTGGTGCGCATGAGCTTCCTCGGGCTCGAGCAGCGGCGCATCGAGCGCGAGATCCGTCACGCGCGTGCCGCGGGAGATCTGCAGCGACAGGGCGCGCTGGCGAGCGACCGCCAGCGCATCCGCCGCGAGATGGACGCCGTGATGGGCCAGGCGCCGTGAGCGAGGGGCCGGAGGGACGGCTCGACGAGCCCGACGCGGACGAGGAGAGTCCAAAGACCCTCACGGCCGCGGGCGATCCCTACGAGCGGTTCGACGAGGGGGGCGTCGTCACCGCGGGCGTGCCGGTCGCGCGCCCCGAGGGCGGCACCGAGGATGCGGTGCGCCTGTACCTGCAGCGCATCGGTCGCGTCGCGCTGCTGACCAAGCAGGACGAGGCTCGGCTGGCCAAGCGCGTCGAGCGCAACGACATGGCCGCCAAGAACGCGCTGATCGAGGCCAATCTGCGGCTCGTCGTGTCGGTGGCCCGGCGCTACCAGGGGCGTGGGCTGACGCTGCTGGACCTGATCCAGGAGGGCAACCTGGGCCTGATCCGCGCGGTCGAGAAGTTCGACTGGCGGCGCGGCTTCAAGTTCTCGACCTACGCGACCTGGTGGGTCCGGCAGGCGATGACCCGAGCGCTGGCCGATCAGTCGCGCACCATTCGCATCCCGGTGCACATGGTCGAGCGCATGCAGCGGGCGGGCAGGGTCAGGCGCGAGCTGTCCCAGAAGCTCGGTCGCGACGCGACCTCGGAGGAGATCGCCGCCGAGCTCGAGATCACGCCGGAGGCCGTCGACGAGCTGCTCAAGCTCGGTGACGAGCCCGTGTCGCTCGAGGCCCCCGTGGGCGCCGGTGACGACGCCGCCCAGCTCGGCGACTTCATCCAGGACGCCGAGCGCGACCGCCCCGATGCGCAGGTGGCCGAGACGATGCGCGACGCGGCGGTGAAGAGCCTGCTCGAGAGCCTCGGGCCGCGCGAGCGCCGGGTGATCGAGCTTCGTTACGGGATCGACCCCGCGGGACCGATGACGCTCGAGGCGATCGGCGAGCGCGTCGGGCTGACACGCGAGCGGGTGCGCCAGATTGAGCTCAAGACGCTCCAGATGCTCAAGCAGTCGGGGCACGCGGCGCGGCTGGAGGGGATGGGGGAGGAGCCTTAGCAGGCGAACATGTGTTCGCTTTTCCGTCCGGTCGGGAGGCGATACTCCGGGGTATGGATCGGGCTGAGTTGAGTGCTCTACTGGCGCAGGGACTCTCGCTCGCTGAGATCGGCCGACGCAAAGGAATCGATCGTTCGACCGTCGGCAAGATTGCGCGCCGGCTCGAACTCGAGCCGGTAGGGCGGCTGAAGTACGCGCCTCGGCCGATCGATGTCGACGAGCTTAGGCGTCTGGTCGCTGGCGATGCCACCGTTGGCGAGCTCGCGGGGCACTTCGGCGTAAGCCTGACGACGGTGCGCGAGCATCTTTCGCGCCACGCTCTGCGGACGGCTCGCGCTCGGGGTCTGCGCGAGTCCCGTCGCGGCGGCGGCGGCGGCGTTCGGTACCGGTCGATGACCTGCCGCCGCCACGGCGTCACCGAGTTCCAGCTGGAGGGAAGTGGCCGGTACCGCTGCCTCGCCTGTCGTGCGGAGGCGGTCGTGCGGAGACGGCGCAAGGTCAAGCGCATCCTCGTCGCCGAGGCCGGGGGGCGATGCGTCCGCTGCGGATATGACCGTTGCGTGCGAGCGCTGCACTTCCACCACCGCGATCCTTCGAGCAAGGCGTTCGGTCTCAGCGGCCGTGGATACACACGCGGCATCGCTGCTCTGCGCGCGGAGGCCGAGAAATGCGAGCTGCTGTGCTCTAATTGCCATGCTGAGGTCGAGGAGGCTCGCGTAGGTCCAAGCTCGCAGCTATGTACCCCAAAGGTGTGATGCCGGGTAGCTCAATTAGGCAGAGCAGCACCCTGTTAAGGTGATGGTTGTGGGTTCGAGTCCCACCCCGGCAGTTTTCTCGCCTACTCGCGGTCAGTCGGCGCACTCGACGCGAATGCCTCCAGCGCGACCGCCGCCTCAACGCCCCCGTCGTGGTGCTGCGACCAGGCCCCCAGCCCGCGCGCGCGCTCGGCGTAGCCCGAGTCGGCCAGAAGCCTGCGCACCGCGAGTCGCACGCCGCGCGGGGTGACCAGGCGCCGGGGCAGCGAGACCCCGCAGCCCGCCCAGGCCAGGCGCGCCGCGTTCTCGGCCATGTCGCCGGCTGCGGGGCAGCCGACCACCGAGACCCCGCTCGCCAGCGCCCGCGCCACCGTGCCGTGCCCGGCATGGCAGACGACCGCCGCGCAGCGGGGCATCGTGCGCGCGTAGGAGAGCCAGTCGACGACGCGGGCGTTGGCCGGGGCGCGCAACGGCTCCGCGGGCTCGCGCCGGTTGGTCGTCGCGAGCACACGCACGGGCTCGCCCGCGAGCCCCTCGAGCGCCGCAAGCACCATCCGGTGCCCGGGATCCTGCGACGTGCTGGGCGCGACGAGCACCAGCGGCTCCTCGCCCGGCGGCTCCTCGACCTCCCCGAACGGCCCCTCCCACAGCAGCGGCCCCGTCACGCGCACCGAGGCGTCGCGCTCGTGGCGCGGATACTCGAGCTGCGGGAAGGTCGCCACCAGCGCGAGCCTGCGTGAGATGCCGCCGTGGGTGTGGTTCAGCGCGGGCAGGCCGAGCCGCTCGCGCGCCCCGTTGAGCTCGAGCCGGCCGCGCTCCTCGCCGCGGCGCAGCAGCGGTCGCGCGAGGTCCCAAGCGGCGGCGCCGGCGCGGGTGCGTGGCAGGCGGGCGCCGGTGGAGTAGGGCGGCATGCCCGGCTCGCCGGTCGGCAGTACGTGCGGCACGAGCG
>Ga0136624_1000336_pt1 | contig 17538 bp, 17 predicted proteins | sample AntDrymUQ4692206_2_FD_104802 | JGI IMG/M metagenome (GOLD analysis project Ga0136624, IMG submission 104802) | Polar desert sand microbial communities from Dry Valleys, Antarctica - metaG UQ469 (22.06) | ecosystem: Environmental > Terrestrial > Soil > Desert | place: Antarctica: Dry Valley... | reverse complement strand
TCCCTCCGCCGGCATTATCCGGATCAGGTCTTCGGGTCAGCGCGGCGTCCCTTCGGAACTATCCTTCGGAACTATCGCTATCTCAGCCCCCTTTTTAGCCGGGAGCACCCCGTTTCGCTTCGCAGTTTACATGAGAATAGTTTCTCGCTCCATATGTCCAGCATCGAGTGGGAAACACTCGCGGGGCGGAGCCGTGACGATACGGAGGGTTCCGTGTGGCGGGGCCGGCTGTCGCGGCGAGCGAAGCTCGTATACGGGGCGCGGAGGATCATGCCTCCTCGATTCCGGAATTCGATATTCTCCACCACCGAGCCTCTCCGTCCGTGAGCGAGACGATGAGATGGACTATGTCAGGATAAAGCGCGAGTTCGAGGTCGCTCTCCGAAGGATGCGCCGGACTTTTCGGATGCGAATGATACGTCCCGACGATTTCGAGGCCGGAGTTTCGTATCTCTCTCATGGCGGATATTTGCGACTCCGGCTCCATCACGAAGCGCGTCCCCGGATGCTCCGAGGCGTTCGGAACCGGGTATGTTTTTTGGACGAGGATTTCACGGCGAGCCGCGTGAAGACGCGCGCCCTCCGACTCCTCCATTGCTCCGTTTCTCCCGGCGAGCCATCCGCACGCTTCGTTCGGGGATTCGCGGTTCGCGTGCGCGAAAATTTCTTCGAGCATGTTTTCCGGGACTCGGATCACCGCTTCGCTTTCTCTCGCAACCTTCCTGGCGAGAACGGCGAAACGTCCATTTTCGGCTCCTCTCCGAGCGCGAGCGCGGAAATTATCTCGCCCGTGATCGGTGCGAGAAGCACGCCGTTCCGATAATGCCCGGTGGCGATGAACAGATTTCCCCACTCGTCGGCTGCGCCGAGGATCGGCATCCCGTCCGGAGTTCCGGGACGAAGCCCGCCCCACGCCGAACTGAAAGGAAGTCCGGACACTTCCGGGACGAGCCGGGCCGCCGCCCCCGAAAGCCTCGCGACTCCCCCGAGTGTCGGACGGCGATCATAAACTCCGGTCTCCTCCGTCGCCCCGATGACGATGCGACCGTCCCTTTTTGGGACGAGATAACAAGCGTCGCTCCATATATTGGCGGAGATCGGCGTTGGATGACGAGCCTCGACCGAGAGGATTTCACCCTTCACCGGGAACACGGGGATTTCGACGCCGAGTTTCGAAGCGAGAGACCCGCTCGCCGCCCCGCCCGCGAGAACGACGGCTCCGGCGTGGAAATCCCCGAGGACGGAGCGGAGTCCGGCGAGGCGATCCCCGTCCATGAGAAATTCCGAAACAGACGCGCATTCGAGGATTTCGGCTCCCATGTTCGCCGCCGCGAGGGCGAGGGCCTTCACGAGGCGGGGCGAGTTTATTTGCCCCTCCTCGGGAAAATACAGCCCGGCGAGGGTGGCGGGCGAGAGGCCGGGTCCGAGTTCGCGCGTATCGTCCGCGTCGAGCCATTCGGCGGAGAGTCCTTCCCGTCGCTGCCACTCATACGTACTTTCGAGCTTTCCGGCGAAGGCTTCGTCGGTGGCGACTCGGAGTGTTCCGGCTCGGATGTATTCCGGGTCGAGGCCGGAATGTTCGCGGAGTTCGCCGGAGAAAGTTTCGTGCATTTTCCGGCTTTCGAGCATGAGGTCGAGCATGGGGCCGGGGGAGTGGGACTCGGCTTGCGCGTTGAGCATCCCGGCGGCGGCTCCCGAAGCCCCCGAGGCGATTCGATCCGCCTCGAAGAGCGCGACCGAAGCGCCTCGTTTGGCGGCGTGATATGCGACCGAGCATCCGACGGCTCCGCCTCCGACGACCGCTATGTCGAAAAGATCCGGCGTCATGCCGCTTCGCTTCCGACTTCACGAAACGAAGCGACCTTCTCCCCGAAGTGAAGCGGCATCATCACGCCGGAACGCCCTTCGTCGGACTCGATGGGATCGCCGCCGCGCTCACGGGCATGCGTCCGGCGAGGCGCGAGAGTCGCCCGGCTTCGACACCGAGCTTCATCGCCCTCGACATCCGGATCGGGTCGTCGGCCTTCGCTATGGCGGTATTGACAAGCACGGCATCGGCTCCGAGTTCCATTGAGAGCGACGCTTCGGAAGGAACCCCGATCCCCGCGTCCACTACGACCGGAACCGAGATGCGCTCGGCGATGCGATGCACCGCCGACCAGTCCGGCATTCCTTGTCCGCTCCCGATGGGCGAGGCGAGCGGCATGACCGTGGCGGCCCCGGCTTCCTCGAGGCGGAGGGCGGCGACGAGGTCGGGGCTTGTGTACGGGAGGACGATGAAGCCATCGTCGGTGAGCCGCTTCGTCGCTTCGATGGTGGCGGCGGTATCGGGCCACAGGGTGCTTTCGTCGCCGATGACTTCGAGTTTCAGCCAGTTCGTTCCGGTCGCCTCGCGGGCGAGGTTCGCCATGCGGATGGCTCGTTCGGCGGTGTATGCTCCGGCTGTGTTCGGGAGGAGGCGGTATTTCGAGAGGTCGAGTTCGTGGAGGACGGAGCGTCCGCCGTCGAGATCCATGTATCGGATGGCGACGGTGACCATCTCCGTCCCCGACGCTTCGAGCGCATCGTTCATCGTCTCGGAATCATCGTACTTTCCGGTTCCGAGAAAGAGGCGGGAAGAAAAAACCTCTCCGGCGATGATGAGTTCGTCGCTTCCTCCGGCGACGGCGTGGACTATTTCGATTTCGTCGTCGGCGTGGAGTTTGTGGTCGTCCCACGCCTCGCGCCGGACGACCTCGCCGTTTATGGCGACGACGATGGACTTGTCCGGGAGATTTTTGTCGGAGAGGAGGGATCTCACAGTCGGGTCTTTCTCCTCGACCTCCATCGGCTCTCGGTTGACGGTGACGTTCATGAAATACTCCTTTCGCTCGTTTGTGGAAACGGTGTTTTCGGTGAAGGTTTCGTGTGCGGAAAATACTCCGTGATGCGCCGACATCCTCTCCTCGACGCCGGACACGGGTTCATGGGACGCTCTTTTCGCTCTTTCGTGGAAAAGGCGTTTTCGGCGGCGCCCCGTATGCATCCACGGCTTCGCGGAGTTTTCGGGCGGCATGCTCTGGGTCTTCGGCGGTGAGGATGGTGGATATGGCCGCGATCCCACTCGCCCCGGTGGAAAGAACCTCATCCACGTTCGATGCTTCGATCCCCCCGATGGCGACGACGGGAATGGATACGTTGTCCACGATCCTCGCGAGTTCGCGTACTCCCCTCGGCGCCATTCCCGGCTTCGACGATGTCGGATAAACGTGGCCGAACGTCACATAGTCCACGCCCGACTCGACGGCGCTTTTCGCTTCTTCGAGCGAATGGATGGAGACACCGAGAAGCTCGCCCCACAATTTTCGGGCGGCGTCGGGCGGCAAACTCTTCCCGGCGAGATGCACTCCGTCCGCACCGGTCGCGAGGGCGACGTCGAGGCGGTCGTTTATGGAGACGGCGGCTCCGTGTTCATGGGCGACGGGGAGTATTTCGTTCGCCGTCTCGAAGAGGGCGAGGGCGGAGACGGCGGATTTCTCGCGGATTTGAATGATGTCCACGCCGCCTCGGAGGGCGGCATGGAGCGCGGCGGACTCGTCGCCCTTCGTTTGTTTACGGTCGGTTATGAGGTGTATGTGGTGGTTTTGGATATGGAGCCTCCTTCGTTCGCGGAGGCATGAAAAGAGCCGCCGCGGTATTTCGGAGGCGCGGCGGCTGCGTAAGTTTCGAAGCCCGTATCCACGCTTCCCTACGCCGATGCTAATCGGTTCAGGTTTTGAGGGTATGCTCTCAGCTTCTCGTTTTGCGAAGCACCCCTAGCGTTTACGAAGGTTCATTATAACAAGGTCGTTTCGCGGGGAAAGCCGCCGGGGACCGGAGATCCGGCTCCATTGTCTTCGCGGCGGGGAAAGCCGGGCCGGATTTATAATCACCCCATGCCCGCCACGATTTTAGCCACGAAACTTTTCGCCCCACCGCCCCGGGCCGAAGCCGTCCTCCGTCCGCGCCTCACCCGGCGCATGAACGAGGGCCGGAAACTCACGCTCGTGTGCGCCCCCGCCGGATACGGGAAGACGACGCTCGTCGGCGAGTGGGCCGCCGAAGGGGACCGTCCCGTCGCGTGGCTATCGCTCGATGAGGGAGACAATGACCCGACGCGGTTTATGACGTACCTCGTCGCCGCTTTGCGGACGGTCGAGGAGGGCGTCGGGGAGGGGGTTTCGGGGGTGCTCCGGAGCGTGGGTCCTCCGTCGGTGGAGGCGATGCTCACGGCGCTTCTCAACGAAGTCTCCGCAGCCGGGCGCGACCTCGTCCTCGTCCTCGACGACTATCATGTGATCGGCGCGAAAGCGGTCGGCGACGCGCTCGCCTTTATGCTCGACCACCTCCCGCCCCGGATGCGCCTCGTCGTCGCCACCCGCGAAGACCCGAATTTGCCGCTCGCCCGGCTTCGCGCCCGGAATGATTTGACCGAGCTTCGGGCCGCCGATTTGCGTTTCACTCGTTTGGAGGCCGCCGAATTCCTCGAAGAGGCGGCGGGCCTCGATCTCTCGGACGGTGAGGTCGGTGCATTGGAGGCCCGGACGGAGGGGTGGGTCTCCGGTTTGCAACTCGCGGCGATCTCGATGAAAGGGCGCGACGACACTTCGAACTTCATCGAATCATTCACCGGAAGCCACCGTTTCATCCTCGACTATCTCCTCGAAGAAGTCCTCCATCGCCAGCCCGAACGTGTGCGCGATTTCTTGCTTCGAACCTCTGTCCTCGACGGGATGAGCGGCCCTCTTTGCGACGCCCTCACCGGGCGGAAGGATGGAAGGGGGATGCTCGAGGCGCTCGAACGCGGCAATCTTTTCGTCGTCCCGCTCGACGACGAGCGCGAGTGGTACCGGTACCACCACCTCTTCGCCGACGCTTTGCAAGCACGCTCGATGGGGGAGCGTCCCGAAAGGATACCCGTCCTCCATCGGCGGGCGAGCGAGTGGCACGAGGAAAACGGCCTCATGGTGGACGCCATCCGGCACGCGCTCGCCGCCGGGGACTTCGAGCGGGCGGCGAGCCTCGTCGAGGCGGAGGCCCGGGCGATGCTCACCATGAGGTGCGAGGAGACGTTCCTCGGCTGGATGAGAGGGATGCCGGAGGCGGTGATCCGGACGAGGCCCATACTCGCCGTGTACTATGCCCTCGCTTTGGTCTCCGTGGACCTCGAATCCGCCGAAATCCGCCTCCGGGACGCCGAAAGGTCGCTCGCGGATGAGTGTTCGCGAAGCTCGGCGAATTCGGATGAGTATCGGTCGTTGCCGGGGATAATATCCATCGCCCGTGCGTACCACGCCGGGGCGATGGGGGACGTGTCCGGCAGCATGGAGCATGCCCGGCGGGCGTGGGAACTCTCCCCCGAGGACGACCATTTATGGCGCGGCGCGGCGGCCTCCCTCCTCGGACTCTCGCACTGGGCGAGCGGGGATTTGGATGATGCGTATCGCTTCTTCGCCGACGGAATGGAAAGGCTGCGAAAGGCCGGAGACACGACGCAGTCCATCACCGGCGCGTTCCTTCTGGCGAACATAAGGGTGGCGCAAGGCTGTCTGCGGGAGGCGGCGAGGATATACGAGAAGGCGTTGAAAACCGCCGGGAGCCGCTTCGATCCGGGTCTTTTGGGGGTGGCGGACCTCCACGTGGGGATGAGCGAATTGTGTTATGAGAGGGGGGATATCGAATCCGCCACGCGCCACCTGCGAAAGTGCGAAGAACTCGACGAGAGGGGCGCCATCGCCGAGAATCGGCATCGCTGGCACGTCGCGATGTCCCGGATAAAGGAGGCCGAGGGGGAGCCGGACGCCGCCCTCGACCTCCTCGACGAGGCGGAGGGTTTGTACGTGAGGAGTCCCGACCCCGACGTGCGCCCCATATCCGCATTGCGGGCGCGGGTGTGGATCAAACATGGAAGGCTCGCCGAAGCCGCGGAATGGGCGCGCGAGCGGAGCCTCTCCCCCGGCGACGACCTCGCCTATCTGTGCGAGTTCGAGCACATCACCCTCGCAAGGATGCTCATCGCCCGGTTCGACGAAGACCATGCGGAACATTCCATCCGCGAGGCGGCGGAACTCCTCGATCGCCTCCTCGAAGCGGCGAAGGGGGCGGGGAGGAAGGGGAGCGTCATCGAAATCCTCGCGCTTCGGGCGCTCGCCATTCGGGTGCGGGGAGACATGCCGGGCGCGCTCGCCGAACTCGACCGCGCCCTCGCGCTCGCCGAGCCGGAGGGGTACGTCCGCATCTTCGCCGACGAAGGCCCGCCGATGGCCCGGCTTTTGACCGAAGCAGCCGAGCGCGGGAAGAAGCCGGAACATGCGCGAAAGCTCCTCGCCTTTCTCGACTCCGAAGAAAGCGGATCACACTCGCCTCTCGCCGAGCCGCTCAGCGAGCGCGAGATGGAAGTTCTCCGGCTCGTCGCTCGGGGGCTTTCGAATCGCGAGATCGGGGACCGGCTCTTCCTCGCCGTCATCACCGTGAAGGGTCATAACCGGAACATCTTCCGAAAGCTCGGGGTTCGGAGGCGCACCGAGGCGGTGGCTCGCGCACGCGAGATCGGGCTTTTCTAGGTTTCAGGAAATGCCGTGCATGGAGAACCTTCCTTCCGAATGCGATTCTCTTCTTTCGGCCTTCCGCAAAACATTGCGTTCTTCGAGGCGTGTCGCATAAAAACCTGAAACCCGAAGCCCCGAAAACAATACCCCCGAACCATACTTTGGTGTCTTTTCGCCGATACCTTGTCGCGGCTATGCTCCCGTGCATGGAGCAACGGCTACGAAAGCGCGAAGCAATGTCGAGCGAAATCAACGCGAAAACGGATCCGAACGAGCCGAGGGTGTATGAGATACGGGTCAAAGGCCATCTCGACGAAGGATGGACGGATTGGTTCGAGGGCATGACCGTCACGCCGACCGAGGACGGCGAGACGCTTTTGAGCGGCCCGGTCGCGGATCAAGCCGCGCTCCACGGCTTGCTTCGGAAGGTGCGCGACTTGGGTTTGCCACTCATCTCGGTCACGCGCGTCGAATGCGGCGAGGGTGACGGCTCATACGCCGAACGGCAAATTGCGCCAAGCTGCTCGGGAATGGAAGAACAAAATGAACCCGGTTAGAAACATCGCAAGGGTCGCCGGGATCGTGTATGTGCTTATCGAAGTATTTGATCTTTTGGGCATATCGTATGTTCCCACAGACCCGTCCCACACCGCGACGGTCTGGCTGGCGATTGGCTCCGTGATCGAGGGTTTGGTCGGCGGGGTCAAAGTTGTGGGTGGCGTATGGGTTTTATTGGCGACTTGGGGGGCTTTGCTGGCTGGAAGGTTTCCCAGGAAACTGAACTTCCTCGGGGTGGTGATCGGTGTGGCGGGCATTCTCACGATTGTCCCGGGTCTCGAGTCGCTTGGGATTGGTTTCAGGCTGGGCGAGGTCGTGTGGGCCGTATGAATGGGGATCGTTTTGTTGCGCGGCAGCCGGAGCGAGGCGGCGCAAAAATTGTGCGCGTTCTTCGTAAGAAGCCGGACGGCACCTTAGCTCAAGCGTCGGGTTTTGCAAACTTGGAGGAAATTTATGCAAGCAATGAACGAGGAGAAGAAGGCAATGAACGAGAGGAAGAAAGCAATGGATGAGGAGAGAAGCGTTCTTCGGTGGGGCGGTCTGGCGGGCATGATTGGCAGCGCACTCTTTGTCGTCGTCTTCGTTTTCGTCGGCGTGTTCGTGGGGGACGAAGCGTCGGCGGCGGCATGGGTCGAGAGGTTCCCGGAGATCCGATGGGCGCGGACGGTCGAGAATAGTTTGTTCCTCGTCGTCCTCATTTTGTGGGTTCCCCATTTCCTCGCTTTGTATCGCGCCCTCCGGCGGGAGAGTCTCGCGCCCGCCCTCTTCGGGAGCGTTCTCGGGATTCTCGGCCTCGTCGTTTTGGCGGCGGAGGCTCTTCCGCACGTCGCTCAAGCCCCGATCTCCGACCTTTACCACGCTCCCGGCGCGACTCCCGAGGAAAAGGCGACGCTCGTGTTCATGTGGCAGGCGACGCAAGGCATACTCGATGCGATGCTCATCGCCGGGCTTGTCATCCTCCCGATCGGCATAGTTTGCCTCGGGGTGGCGATGCACGGGGCGCGGGACTTCGGGAAGGGCTTTGGCGGCGTGGGCGTGGTTCTCGGGTTGCTCGGGGTCGGAGGTGCCGCGCTCCTTCTCGTAAACCCCGGCTCCATACCCGGTGCCATGGTCGGCGTTTTCACGCTCATCATTTTTCATTTCGTCGTGGGATGGAAGGTTCGCAGGCTGTCGAGGCTCGTTGGAATAAATGGCGAAGCTCATAGCCATGTCGAAAAATCCAGTCGGGAAAAGAAAGTGAAGGAGACGCGGTGAAGGCGATCGTCCAAAAAGAGTACGGCTCGCCCGACGTCCTCGAACTCGGGGATGTCGAAAGGCCGAGGATCGGAGACGGCGAGGTTCTCGTGCGCGTGCATGCGGCGGGCGTGGATCGGGGCGTGTGGCATCTCATGACGGGCATGCCGTATCTCCTTCGCCTCTTCGGCTTCGGACTCCGCGCCCCGAAAAATCCCGTCCCGGGCATGGACGTCTCCGGGGTCGTCGAAGCGGTCGGAAAGAACGTGACGAGGTTCCGCCCCGGCGATGAGGTGTTCGGAATCGGAAGAGGAACATTCGCCGAATACGCCCGCGTCCGCGAAGATAAGCTCGCGCCGAAGCCGGGAAGCCTCACCTTCGAGGAGTCGGCGGCTCTCGCCATCTCCGGTTTGACCGCTTTGCAAGCTGTGCGCGACCACGGAAGAGTCGAGCCGGGGCAAAGCGTTCTCGTCACCGGCGCGTCGGGAGGGGTCGGAACATATGCCGTGCAAATAGCGAAGGCGTTCGGAGCGGAGGTCACGGGCGTGTGCGGCACGCAGAAGGTGGAGATGGTTCGTTCCATCGGCGCGGATCGCGTCATTGACTATACGCGCGAGGATTTCGCCGAAACGAAGCGTTCCTTCGACGTGATCCTCGATATCGGCGGGAACTCCCCGCTCTCCCGTCTCCGGCACGCCCTCGCTCCGAAAGGAACCCTCGTCATCGCCGGGGGCGAGGGCGGGAGGTGGCTCGGAGGCACCGACCGACAACTTCGGGCGATTATGCTCTCGCCGTTCGTGAGCCAGAAATTGGGCGCGTTCGTCTCCCCCGAAAACCACGAGGACATGCTCGCCCTCAAAGAACTCGTCGAGGCCGGGAAGGTAAAGCCGATCCTCGACAAAACCTTCCCTCTCGCCGAGGCTCCGAAGGCCATCCGGTATCTCGAAGAAGGATATGTGAAAGGAAAAGTCGTCGTGAGCGTGGAAAGCGCGTAATGGTGATCGAACCACGTCCTCCGAGGAAAGGACAAGGAAATGGACACACAACCATGCACGTCCCCGCCCATACGAAGCGTCGGGGAAGAATGGCGGGGGATGGCGCGCGAGGATATGTCGCTCGGGGCGGCGGCGATGGTTGCGGGGGTCGGGTTGCTCGTGATGATGATATTCGCGGGCGTCGCGTTCTCGCTTTTCGAGAGCATGGTCGTTGTGGGGGACGCGGCTCAGACGGCGCGGAACATCGCGGACAATGAGCTTCTCTTCCGGGTCGTGCCGTGCGCGTTCTTGATCGTCGCGATCCTCGACGTGGTGGTGGCGTGGGCGCTTTATGTGTTCCTCGCTCCGGTCGATCGGAGCCTCGCTCTTCTCGCGGCGTGGCTCCGGGTGGCGATGGCGGCCGTCTTCGCGGCTTCTCTCGTCGGCCTCTTCGCCGCCGTACGCCTCGCGTCCGAGGGACAATCCGGCGAGATGGTGATGATGAGCGTGAATGCGTTCAACGACGGGTGGGACGCGGCTCTCGCGTTCTTCGGCCTCCATTTGATCGCGCTCGGGTATCTCGCGGCGAAGTCGGGATACGTCCCGAAGGTTCTCGGTGTCCTCGTGATGTTCGCTTCGGTCGGCTATCTCATTGACAGCTTCGGCTCTTTCCTCGTGTCGGGCTACGGCGCCAATGTCGCGCTTTTCACCTTTGTCGGGGAGGCGCTTCTCATGGTGTAGCTCGTGTGGAAGGGTACGGGGTTTGGGAAGCCGCTTCCCCGCTCGAAGCCGTGATCGTGCTTGATTCGGGTGTCCGGTAGAATGTTTGCGCCGGGGTTTGTCGGAGCGGGGCGGAACAAATTACAAAGGAGGATGTCGTGGAGATTAGGAGAGCCGCCGCGATTGGATTCGCGGGCATATCGGCGGGTGTCGTCGCCTTCCAGATCTCGCTGGCCGCGGGCGCGCCGTGGGGGTCGGCCGCCATGGGCGGATCGTTCCCCGGCCAGTATCCGCCCGCCATGCGCGTCGCCGCAGTCTTCCAGGCGGCGATCATCGCGCTCATAGCGGGCGTCATCCTGTCGCGGGCCGGTGTGGCCTTTCCGGGATGGTCGCGTGCTTCCCGGCGGCTCGTGTGGGTCGTGGCCGCGTTCCTCGCCGTCGGCCTCGTTCTGAACCTCGCGACTCCCAGCGCTGCGGAGCGAGCCATATGGGCGCCCGTGTCGTTCCTTTTGCTCGTGTGCAGCCTCATCGTCGCCACCGGGAGGCCGCCCTCCGAATAAGGAGCGGGTCCCGGAGGAACGACCGGAGATACTCGATGGTTCGGCAGTCGAACAAGCGAAGGTCGGGAAACCTCGGTCGAAGCTGTCGCATGGCCGGGCAGCCTCCGGTGGAAAAGGGCGTTCCTCACTCCACCACGATGGAACTTCGCGAAGCGGATGAAACATACGCCTCGATGATCGGACGCGCCGTCTCCACAATGTCGAGCTTTCGGAGTGAATGTTTGTCGAAGAAACGGAAGTCGAGCGACTCCTCGCTCACCCGGAGTGGCTCGAAATCCTCGACTTCCATGCGATACACGAATGAGATGAGTCGCACGACGTTCCCGTCCGGGTACGCGACGATCCGGGTGGGATCCGTGAAAACCCCGAAGAGTTCGCATTCGGTGACAAACAATCCCGTCTCCTCGAAAACCTCGCGCCGGAGCGCGTCCTCGACCGATTCATGGGCTTCGACGGAGCCTCCGGCGAGTCCCCATCTCTCGCAGTCGCTTCGGAGTTCCATGAGGAGTTCGCCGTCGCGTTCGATGAGGGCGATAGCCCCGACCCCGAACCGCCCCATCGGAGTCGGGGCATCGGGGTTTTCGTGGAAGAATTTCGCTTTCATCGTTTTTGGGTCGCCTTCGGCTTTTCGGTGTCGGCGACGCGGATTTTTTCTGTGAGTCCGAGGCGTTCCATTTCGGCGAGTGTCTTTGCGATCATGGCCGGGAGGGCGACGTTGCCGTTTTCGTCGCGTTCTTCGATGTGGATTTCGGAAACGTCGCGGCCTTCGTCGGGATAAGCCTCGACCTCGATATCCACGAGTATGTCTTCTTGGCCTTCCGGTGTTCTACGATAGTGGGCGACAACTCCTTCAGCGATGCTGTGTCCGTAGTCGTCCGGGCCGTCCACGAGATCTATGCGAATAATGCCTTCCGTCGGCCAGTGTTCGATCCTCATTTTCTCACCTCCTCCGTTGTCGGAGTCGCTTGGCGATTTCCTCTTTATGATCCCATTCGACATACGCGTTGAAGAGTTCATCGCCGCTGACTATAACCAATACCCACGCTCCGAGTGGTGGATGATACCCGAAAATCTCGACCCTTCCGTCCCGTCTGCGAGGCGGGAACGAGAGCGGCCTCTTGTGGGCCGCGACCGAGCGGGCGATCCCCTCGGTCACCATCCCATGCTTTTCTCGCGACTCGTGGAAGTATGTGTGAGTTCTTTCTATTCTCATTTCAGCGAGCCGCGAGCCAAATTCCTAAACTCAACCGAAGAAACTCCTCAGCATTTCATAATGCTCCCTCGGCACAACCTTCGTCTCATCCGTCGCCTCCCCGAGCGAGACGGTCACGATGTCGTCGCCCCGAAGCGCGACCATCTTTCCCCACTCGCCGTTTTTCACGGCTTCCGCCGCCCGAACTCCGTACCTCGTCGAGAGGATGCGGTCGTTCGCTGTCGGGGTTCCGCCCCGCTGGAGGTGTCCGAGGACGACGTGGCGGGTGTCTATTCCGGTTCGCTCTTTCAGTTCGGCGGCGAGTCCTTCGGCGACTCCCCCGAGTCGGACGTGGCCGAACTCGTCTTTTTCGGCGTTTTGGGTGACGAAGTCCGATGAGAAAGTCACGCCCTCGGAGACGGCTACGAGACCCCACTTTTCGCCGTTTTCGGCTCGCTTCTTGAAAATATCCGTGATCTCGTCGAGGTCGGGTTCGACTTCCGGTATTAACGTCACGTTCGCGGCGGAGGCGAGGCCGGCTCCGTATGTGATCCAACCCGCGTGCCGCCCCATCACCTCCACGACGAGTATCCGCTCGTGGCTTTTGGCGGTCGTCCGCAGTTTATCTATGGCGTCGGTCGCTATGGAAACGGCGGTGTCGTATCCGAAGGTCGTGTCGGTGGCGGACAAATCGTTGTCTATGGTTTTCGGACACCCGATTATCTGCGTCCCGAAGTCGTCGTTGAGACGTTTCGCCACCCCGAGCGTGTCGTCCCCGCCGATGGCGACGAGCGCGTCCACGCCGAACTCCTCCATTTGTTTGACGACCTTTTCGGCGTCGCCCTCGTTTTTGTACGGGTTCGTGCGGGAGGAGCCGAGGATGGTCCCGCCCTCCTGCAAAATATACCGGACATCCTCGACGGAGAGGTTTTGGATGGAGTCGTCCTCCGGTTCGAGAAGTCCTTTCCAGCCTCTTTTTATGCCGACGACTTCGTAACCATAATCGTTCACGCACTTCATGGTGACGGCACGGATCACCCCATTCAAACCCGGCGCGTCGCCGCCTCCGGTGAGCATCCCGACCCTCTTTACTTCCGCCATAGTTCTCCTCCCGTCTCGTTTTGTGAGCCGGGTTCCAGTCTAGCAAATCGGGCTTTTTACGCATCGTTTATACGAAACACCCTTGCCCCATCCACCCGATTCGCGGCTCTTTCCCTTCCTCGACGATGACCGGGACGGTTCGGTTCCCACCCGTCGCCTCGACCATCCTCTCGTATGCTTCGCGGTCTTTTTCGACATCGTATTCGACGAACTCCACGCCGCGCCATTCGAGGTCTTCTCGGGCGGCTTCGCTGTGCGGGCATCCGGCGGTGGTATATAGCTCGATGGCGTTTCCCATGTTCCCTCCTCGTTCGTTTCCCACGCCATATTTTATACGGAGCTTGCCACATCGGGAGCCAGAGGCTACGATTGGCCTGGGAACGGGAGTATTTTCGCGGAGCGTTCGCGGAGCGAGGAGCCGCATTTTGCACGAGCTTTCCATAGCCGAGGCGATAGTCGCCGTCGCCGGACGACAGGCGGACGGACGCCGCGTGACGAAGGTTCACGTCAAGGTCGGACACCTCCGGCAAGTCGTGCCGTCCGCGCTCTCTTTCAGCTTCGGACTCGTCGCCGAGGGAACGCCCGTCGAGGCCGCCGACCTCGACCTCGAAGAAGTCCCGGCCACCGGATGGTGCCGACGATGCGAAGCCGAGAGCCGATTGGAGAATTTCCCGCTGTTGTGCAAAACGTGCGGAGGCTCGAAACTCGAGATCCTCACCGGAGAAGAACTTATGGTCGAGTACCTTGAAATGGAGGAGGAAACAGCCGATGCATAAAACCGCCGTCAAGAAAGTCGTCATGGAGGGTGTACTCGACGCGAACGACTCCCTCGCCAAAGCGAACCGCGAGGACTTCGACCGGGCCGGGAACTTCGTCGTGAACATGATGTCCTCTCCCGGAGCCGGAAAAACCGCGCTCCTCGAAAAGACCCTCGAACACCTCCGCGGCGACCCCCGCCTCGGCGTCCTCGAAGGCGACGTGCAAACCACCCTCGACGCCGACCGCCTCGCCCGTTTCCATGTCCCGATCATCCAAGTGAACACCGACTCCGGCTTCGGAGGGGAGTGCCACCTCGACGCGAACATGGTGAGAAGCGGTATATCCGAACTCCCGCTTTCGGACATTGACGTCCTCGTTATCGAGAACGTCGGGAACCTCGTGTGTCCCGCGGAGTTCAAAGTCGGCGAGGACGCCCGCGTGATGGTGTATTCCATAACCGAAGGTGAGGAGAAGCCGCTGAAATATCCGCTCATGTTCCGCTCCGCCGACCTTGTGATAGTCAATAAAATAGACCTCCTCGAACACCTCGACTTCGACCTCGAACAGTTCCTCGGCAACCTCGACGACGTGAATCCCGGAGTGCCGCGCATCCTCGCGAGCGCTCGCGCCGGAGAGGGGATCGAGGAGTGGTGCGGGTGGCTTCGGAAGAAGAGCGGCTCCACCGAACCCGCCACCTGAAAACGCGGGAGGGAGGGATTTGCACATGGTGGATCGCATATGTATTGACCGTTGCTATTTGGAATGGTACGCTACGAAAACTGCTAGCCGCATGAGGCGGCGAGGGATTGCGAGGGATTCTGGAAAACGAGGTTTGTTCGTAGTTCGGTGAATTGCGTTCTCGTGTCGTATTGAGAATGCTTTGCAAGAGTTTTCAGGGAAAGGGAAGCTCTCGCGGAGCCGCAAACAGTGGGTGCGGGGTTCTCTCCATGGTTGCGGAGTGTGGAGAGGCAAGGCGGACAAGGAAGGAGGAGTTGCTTGTGACCGAGACTCAGAGTACGGCGAGCGGCGTGGAGGAGGTTCACATATTGTGGATCTCGGAGGGGATGAGTTGCGACGGCGATTCGGTCTCCATCACGGCGGCCTCGCTGCCAAGCATCGAGGATGTTTTGCTGGGGAACATACCGGGGATTCCGAAGGTGCATTTGCATAACAAGGTTCTCTCTCCCACGATCGGCGGCGAGGAGTTCATGCTTCCGTTCCGGCAGGCGGCGAACGACGAGCTCGACGCTCCGTTCGTGCTCGTGATCGAGGGTTCGATCCCCAACGAGAACATCAACGGCGAGGGATATTGGACGTCGTTCGGCAACGACCCGTTGACCGGCGAGCCTCAAACTTTGAACTGGTGGATCGACCAGCTCGCCCCGAAGGCGTGGGCGGTGGTCGGGGCCGGAACCTGCGCGACATACGGCGGCATCCACGCGATGGCCGGAAATCCGACGGGCTGCATGGGCCTCGCCGACTATCTCGGGTGGGACTTCCGCTCGGTGGCGGGCATTCCGATCGTGAATGTGCCGGGGTGTCCGGTTCAGCCGGACAACTTCATGGAGACGGTTACGTGGCTGCTTTATCAGGCGGCGGGGCTTTCGCCGATGATCCCGCTCGACGATCAGCTCCGGCCGACATGGCTGTTCGGGAAGACGGTGCATGAGGGGTGCGACCGGGCCGGATACTATGAGCAGGGCGACTTTGCTTTGGATTACAACTCGCCCAAGTGCCAGGTCAAGATCGGGTGCTGGGGGCCGGTCGTCAACTGCAACGTAACGAAGCGGGGCTGGATGGACGGCATCGGAGGCTGCCCGAACGTGGGCGGAATTTGCATCGGATGTACGATGCCCGGCTTCCCGGACAAGTTCATGCCGTTCATGGACGAGCCGCCGGGCGGGACGGTCTCATCGGCCTTCTCGAAGACTTACGGGACTTTGATCCGGAAGCTCCGCAGCATAACGAACAAGACGGTAAACAAGGAACCGAAGTGGCGCCACAATCGCGGAGAACTCACGAGCGGCTACGACCCGCGGTGGTCGTCGGAAAGGGGAGGGAGATAAGTGGCTATCCGGGAAGAAGTTCCGGCCCAGTCGAGGAATCTCACGGAGATGTCGTGGGATCCGATCACGCGCATCGTCGGGAACCTCGGCATATACACGAAGATAGACTTCGACAATAGGGAAGTCGTGGAGTGTAAAAGCACGTCCTCGATCTTCCGCGGCTACAGTGTATTCATGAAAGGCAAAGACCCGCGCGACTCGCACTTCATAACCAGCCGAATCTGCGGCATATGCGGCGACAACCACGCGACGTGTTCGGTGTACGCGCAGAACATGGCGTACGGCATAGCGATGCCGCCTATGGCGGAGTGGATCTACAACCTCGGCGAGGCCGCAGAGTACATGTTCGACCACACCATCTTCCAAGACAACCTTGTCTTCGTGGACTTCTGCGAGCAGATGGTCGGCGACACGAACCCGAGTTTGCTCGACCGGGCGAACGACACACCGGCCCCGAACGCCAACATCCACGGCTTCAAAACCATCGGCGACATCATGCGCGCCTTCAACCCCTTCACGGGCGAGAAGTACAAGGAAGCGCTCGTGATGAGCCGGGTCACCCGCGAGATGTTCTGCCTGATGGAGGGCCGCCACGTCCATCCCTCCACGCTGTATCCGGGCGGGACGGGGACGGTTCCGACACCGCAGCTCTTCACGGACTACCTCGTGCGGCTGATGAGGTTCCTCGACTTCGTGAAGACCATCGTCCCGATGAACGACGACCTCTTCGACTTCTTCTATGAGGCGATGCCGGGTTATGAGGAAGTCGGAAGACGGCGCATCATGCTCGGTTGCTGGGGCTCTTTCCAGGATCCCGACGTGTGCGACTACAAGTACGAGAACATGACCAATTGGGGACGGGAAATGTTCGTCACCCCCGGCGTCGTCGTGGACGGCGAGCTGATAACTACGGATCTGGTGGATATAAACCTCGGCATCCGCATCATGCTCGGCTCCTCGTACTACGAGGACTGGCAGAACGAGGAGATGTTCGTCACCCACGATCCGCTCGGAAATCCGGTGGACAGGCGCCATCCGTGGAACCAGACGACCATCCCCAAGCCGCAGAAGCGCGACCTCGAGGGCGGAAACTATTCGTGGGTGATGAGCCCTCGCTGGCACGACAAGCGCACCGGGGACTTCCTCGCGCTCGACACCGGCGGCGGGGCTTTGGCAAGATTGTGGACGACGGCGCTCGCCGGGAGGGTGGACATCCAATCCACTCTCGGGGGCGGCGTCAAGGCGACGGGGAACAGCGTCGAGATAAACCTCCCGAAAACCGCCGCGATGCCCGAGACGCGCTTCGAGTGGAAGATCCCCGAGTGGTCGAACGCCATCGAGCGCGACCGCGCCCGGATCTACTTCATAGCCTACTCTGCGGCCTCCGCGTTCTATTTCCTCGAGAAGGCCCTCGAACTCGTATACGCGGGAGAGACGAAGACCTTCCAGGAATTCGAGGTTCCCGACGAGGGAATCGGCTGCGGATTCCACGAGGCCGTGCGCGGGGTCCTCTCGCACCACATGGTCATCAAGGACGGCAAGATCGCCAACTACCACCCGTACCCGCCGACGCCGTGGAACGGCTCTCCGACCGATTCATACGGCACGCCCGGCCCGTACGAGGACGCGGTCGCCGGAACCCCGATCTTCGAGGAGAACGGCCCCGAGGATTTCAAGGGCATAGACATCATGCGGGCCGTCCGCAGCTTCGACCCGTGCCTGCCATGCGGAGTGCATATGTACCTCGGCAACGGCAAGACACTCGAGAAGCGACACTCCCCGACCCTCGGGATAGGCGTGGACGACGAC
>Ga0136624_1000335_pt1 | contig 17543 bp, 9 predicted proteins | sample AntDrymUQ4692206_2_FD_104802 | JGI IMG/M metagenome (GOLD analysis project Ga0136624, IMG submission 104802) | Polar desert sand microbial communities from Dry Valleys, Antarctica - metaG UQ469 (22.06) | ecosystem: Environmental > Terrestrial > Soil > Desert | place: Antarctica: Dry Valley... | reverse complement strand
GGTGCTATAGAAGCGCAGCGCCTTGAACGCGAACTCACCGTTCAGGGCCGTCTGCCTGTCGGCATCGGTGAACACGCCGGTGGCCGTCCGCCCGCGAATCTGCCTGCCGGTGCGGGTGCCGATTCCCAGGTGCATGACAGGTCCGGCACCAGCGTCGGTGGCGCCCTCCGCCAGCTCGTAGGGGCCCAGAGGGTTTATGAAGAACCGACTGGCGACAAGGGGTAATGCCGTCGTCTGCCGTATCGACTCGCCCGAGCCGTTGAAGATGCCGGCCTCGAAACCGATGCGCCGCGCCGCGGCTGTCGCCGCGAACATCACGCCCATGTCGCGTCCCGGCGTGTACTTGCCGTCGGTGATGGCGCGATCGACGAACTGCTGGCGGCTGAACGAGGTCAGCTGCTGCAGGCCGAACGGCGCCTTGAACTGGCCGAGCGCGACGCGGTAGCTCCGATCCGCCGGCCGGATCTCGAAGATCGCGTCCTTGATCTTGCTGGCACCTTCGCCGCTCGTCCTGCTGAAGTCGAACTGGAAGGAGTACCGCATCCAAGGGCGGTACGCACTGCCACTCAGCTTCACGCGCATCCGTGGGACGTCGAACTGGCTGAGTGGATCGTCCTCCACACCGACGCCCTCGCCAGCCGCATCGGCATCTGCCTGCTCGCGATGCTCGAGCGTCCAGCGGAACTGCATGAGCGCGCCGATGGTGAGGCTGTTGTTCCCCCAGGAGATCGTTACGCCACCGCCGGATGCGTCCACGCGCGTCTGTGGCGGCGTCACCTGCGTACTGTCGGCGAGGACCGTCCGAGCGGCGGTCGCGATCGGTTGTCTCTTCTCCTGCTCGGAGCGCGTGCCGGCCGTCTTCGGGCCGGGGCGGCCGTCGCCCGGTGCCTGCGCCGCGGCCGTCGCACTCAGGAACAGACAAAGCGTTGCGCTGGCGCCGGCGCCGGCGATGGCGCGAGAGATACGAGATGAGCTGAGTGATCGCATACTGTCATCGTCCCCGTTGTCACATCCGGGCGTAGGTATCGATGTCGGTTTCGAATTCGTGCACGAGAGCGCGGGTCAGCGTGGGCCGGGTCTCCGAGATCGCCCAGAGGAAGTCGGCGAGGGTGGCCCGCACAGATCCCGGCCCCTGATCGGGAACGTTGTCCTGGCCGAGGACGTCGCGTTCGAACGCGGCCTGCGCGGCTTTGCGCGCCGCGAAATCGATGTCGGCCGGGGTGAACAGTGCCGTGGCTTCGACGAGGCGCTGGATGTTGACATCCGAGTCGGTGATCTGGGAGACGTAGCTGCGCCAGATCGCGGCTCGAGCCGCTTCGTCAGGGGGCCCGATTGGAAGTACATAGTCGAAGCGCCCCGGTCGCATGAATGCCGGGTCGAGGCTGTGGATCACATTCGTGGCGCAGATCAGCAGATGACGGGGCCGGTCCCTGAAGACCGGGATCAGCTTGAGCAGCTCGTTCGTGACGGCGTGGGTCACGAGCCTGCCGTCGCGGGTCGCAGCGATCTCCTCGACTTCGTCGATGAACAGCACCACCTCCACGACCTCGAGGATGCTGGTGAAGAATTCTCGCAGGGCCCCCGCCTCTCCGCCGTCGACGGCCAGTCGGCTGGGGAAGAGTTCCACGAACGGCCACCGCAGCCGCGAGGCGACGCCCTTGGCAAACGTCGTCTTGCCTGTGCCCGGCGGGCCGAAGAGGATGATGGCGCGGGGGGGCCGCACCCCATGGTGATCGGCCTGTTCGGCATATTCGAGCGGAAGGATGACGCGACGCTCGATCAACGCCTTCTCCCGCTCCATTCCGGCGAGGCTCTCGAGCAAGCCGCGGGGGATGAGACGGCCGCCGAAACGCTCCACGACGTCGGTGCGGCCGCCACCGGTCAGAATGCGATGGTAGTAACTGACGCCGCCGCGGCGGCTGAACTGGTGTGTCGTGAGGGCCTCGGCCCCCATCGCTCCATCGGGCAGCAGCAGCGAAACACGGCGGACTCCACGTGCCGCCAGCTCGTTGATCAGGCCACCCAGAAGGGCGTCGCTGACGCTCTCGCCTGTGTCGTCCGCCAGCACCCCGAGGCGCAGGATCCAGGCGTGGTCCCGCTGCACCTGGGCGACTGCGGCACCAATCAGCGTGCCGTCGCGCTCGGCGACCAGCCCCAGGTTATCTGCGGCGAGAGCGTTGACCACCTCGCCGAGTGGGAACACCGCCGCATGATGGCTGACGGTAGTTTCGTTCCACAGCGCCACCGCTCCATCGAGGTCGCTCTGCTCGAAGGGCCGGACGCGGACAGCGTGAGAGAGGGGCCCCTCTGATATCATCCGCTTGCCACCCTGATCAGGTCGAGGATGAGGCCCGGCGCCACTCCCAGCAGCAGTGTGACTGCCGCGGTCACGAGCATCGGAACGAGCAGGAGAGCCCTGCTTTCCCCGACGGCCGGAGCGTACATGAGCCCGCTACCGCCGCCCACGCCGCCCTCGGGCGCGGCCAACGGCGAGTCGAACAGGGCGGAACGCAGCATCCGCAGGTAGTATCCCGCCGCCAGCAACGTCGACACCGACAGGACGGCCAGCACCGGCCACTGACGAGCCTCGACGGCACCGACGAACAGGAAATACTTGGCGATGAAGCCGACCGTCGGCGGCAATCCGATGATCGACAAGGCGCCAATCGCGAAGGCGGCCGTCGTCCAGGGCATCTGCCGTCCGATCCCGCGCAGCTCGCTGGCCAGGGCCCGGTGCGACCCGACATACAGCGACCCCACCGCGAAGAACAGCGTGATCTTGCTGAACGAGTGCCCGACCAGGTGGAGCACCGCCCCGGTTCGGCCAGCCGGCGAGAGCAGCGCCATGCCCAGGATCATGTAGGAGAGTTGCCCGATCGTCGAGTAGGCCAGGATGCCTTTGAGGTCATCCAGGCGCAGGGCGTGGATCGACGCGATCAGGATGGTAATCGAGGTGATCACCAGCGTGAGCACGTCCAGACCGAGGGTATCGACGAGCTCGAGGCCGTAGACGTCGAGCGCCACGCGCAGCAGGCTGAACACTCCGACGTTCACCACCGCGACCGCGTGCAGCAAGGCGCTGACCGGCACGGGAGCGACCATGGCGGCCGGCAGCCATCCGTGCATCGGCATCAGGGCGGCCTTGGCGATGCCCAGCAGAAAGAAGACGTAGATGATCACGGGAAGCGCGCCGCCGGTGTCGGGTCCGAAGCTGCCGCCCCGGACGAAGTCGAGCGTGCCGGCCTCGAGGTAGGTGAGCACGATGGCCGGCAGCAGGAACGCGATGCCGGCGCCGAGCTGATAGACGAGGTAGCGCCGGCCGCCCCGGGCGGCCTCGGGGGTGCCGGTATGCGTTACGAGGGGATACGTGATGAACGTGAGCGCCTCGTAGAAGAGGAACAGGGTGAGGAGGTTCGCGGCGAAGGCGACTCCGACCGTGGCAGCCATGGTCAGGCAGAAACAGGCGTGGAAACGGGTCAGCGCCGGGTCGCGGGCGGTTCCGAGATACCCCATGGCGTAGAGGGTCGTGAGAACCCACAGGACGGCGGCCGTGCCGGCGAGAACCACACCGAGGGCATCGGCGCGTAACGCGATCGACGCCTCCGGCAGAAACGCCGACAGGGTGAACGAGACCGTGCCGCCCTCCCGCACCGTCGGCACCAGGGTGGCGACCAGCCCGAATTGGACGATGCCGGCCACGATCCCGCACAGCTCGCGGGCCGGTGTCCGATGGCGTAACAGCACCACACCGGCTGCACCGAGCAGCGGCACGAGCAACGCCAGCAAGGGAGCGAGACCGGTAACGTCCATGCGCTACTTCTCTGCCATGACAGTTATCGAGGTGGCGAGCCGGCTGACGAGATCGTCCACCGAAGCGCTCGAGTAGCTCAGCAAGCCTGAGGGAAAGAAACCGAACCCGACGATGGCGATCCCCACGACGCAGGCGATGACGGTCTCGCTTCGCCGCAGATCCGGGGCTGACTGTACGACGGAGCTGCGGATGCGCCCGTGGAAGGCGCGCTCGTAGAAGACGAGCACAAAGGCGGCGGCGAAGATCACTGTCAGGACTGCGATGGCGGCCGGCCACCCGTGGGCGCGAAACGCGCCGAGCAGAATGAGGAACTCGCCGGGGAAGCCGCTGGTGCCCGGCACGGCAACGGCGCCGAGCGAGGCGATCATTGCAAACATTGCCAGTGCCGGCGTGCGCTGGGCCATACCACCCAGCGCCGCGAGATCGGTGCTCCCGATGCGCTGCTGCACGAAGCCCGCCACCAATAGCAACGCAGTGGAGACCAGACCCAGGTTCACGAGCAAGAACAACGCGCCCTGCAGCCCTTGTGCATTGAGGCTGGACAGACCGAGCATGGCCAGGCCGACGTGGCTGACGCTGGCAAAGGCGAGCAGCCGCCGCAGGTCGGATTGAACGAGGGCGAGGAAGGCGCCGTAGATCACGGCTGCGCCGCCGAGCAGGGCAATCAGCCAGCTCCAGGCGGCGAACGCGTCCGGCACGAGCGGCAGCACCAGGCGCAGAAACCCGAAGACGCCCATCTTGAGGCCGGCCAGGAGCACCGCCATGCCGATCGAGCCCTCGAGCAGGGCCGACGGCATCCAGGCATGGAACGGAAACAACGGCGCCTTGAGTGCGAATGCGAACGCGAGCAGAAAGAACACCGCAGTCTGGGTTTCGAGGGACGGGGGCGACTCCATGAGCACCGTCAGATCGAATGACAAGACGCCTCCGGATCCCGGCGCCGACTGATGGCTGACCCCGAGGAGGATGAAGCCCGCCAGCAGCGCGGCGGACCCCATCAGCATCGACAGCACGTACCTCTGTGCCGCCCGGCCGCGCTGGGGCCCGTCGCCCCAGACCCTGATGAGCACATAGGTGGGAATCAGCATCAGCTCCCAGAACACGAAGAACAGGATCAGGTCGACGGCGGTGAACACGCCCATGGCGGCGGTTTCGAAGGCCAGCACCGCCATCAGGTATGCCTTGATGTGATGGCGCACCGCAGACCAGGACGAGAGCATCACCAGAACGATCAGCAGAGCGGTCAGCGGCACGAAGAGAACGCTCACGCCATCGACGGCCAGGTGATAGCTCAGGCCGATCGTCTCGACCCAGGGCCGTTGTTCGGCGAACTGGAAGTCGGTCGTACCTTTCTCGAATCGAAGGACGAGGAGGAGCGACAGGCCCAGCACGACGAGGGCACCGGACAGGGCGACCCCGCGCAATGCCCGATCTCCGCGCAGGAAGGCAAGCGCGACCATGGTGACGACCGGCAGGAAGACGATCGTTGAGAGGATCGGGAACCCGACCTGTGCGTCGGCGCTGAGTTCGTTCATCTGCCCTCCAACCTCCGTTCGCCGCCCCCGATCACGGGCGCACCTGCTGCCGTCTCGACCCGCTCCTCCAACTGCATGAGCGACGGGCGTATCGTCTGGACGAACGGACCTGTGCCGAGGCCTATCCAGAAGATGAGGGTGGTGAGGGTGAGCACGATTCCCCGCTCCCGTCCGGTCAGGTCGTAGACGCGCTCTTCCACCCTGCGGTGTGCCTCGCCCATGAATCCCTGCAGGAAGTACGACAGCAGGTAGGCGGCGGTCAGGAAGACGCCGAGGCCGGCACCGACGGCCATCGACCAGTGCCGCTCATAGGCCCCGAGCATGACCAGGTGCTCACCGTTGAACCCGTTGGTGCCTGGCAGCCCGATCCCGGCGAGTGCGATGATCAGGAACGCGCCTGTCAGCAGCGGTGCGTGATGGATCACCCCACCCAGCGACGCGAGCTCGGGTGGACCGACCCGGGTGACGAGGAACCCGGCGACGAAGAACAGACCGGCGCCGACGATGCCGAGGTTGACCATCTGTAGCAGGCCGCCTTCGAATCCGTCGAGATTGAGCGAGAACAGGCCCAGCATGACCACGCCCATGTGCGACAGGCTGGCGAAGGCCAGCAGGCGGCGCAGGTTCGTCTGTCCGAGAGCGAGCAGCGCCCCGTACACCGTGCTCACGACCGCGAGTACAGCCATCAGCCCTGACCACTCCGAGGCGGCATCGGGCAGGAGAGGGATGACGAACCGCAAGAGCCCGTAGGTGCCGAGTTTGGCCCCGACCAGGAAGACGCTTATGCTGACTACGGGGCCGTGCTCGAGGACCTTCGGCAGCCAGGTGTGGAAGGGGAAGATGGGCGCCTTGACTGCGAAACCGAAGAAGAGCAGGAAGAAGATCGACGTCTGTGCCGAAGGCGGTACGCCCGCCTCGAGCAGGGCCAGGAACTCGAAGCTGTAGCCGTTCCCCGTGGTCAGGGCGTAGTTGCGGCCCAACAGCACGATGCCGGCCAGCATGAGCGCCGAGCCGGCGGCCATGAACCCTACGTACTCGCCGGCCGCGCGACGCCGCTGCTCACCGGTCCCCCAACGGGTGATCAGGAACCAGCTCGGCACCAGTTCGATGACGAAGAAGAACCAGAAGACGATCAGGTCGAGGGAAGCGAAGGCGCCGATCATGGCCGCTTCCAGAGCCAGCGTGGCGATCGCGTAGCCCCGCGCGTTCCCGGTACGGCTGTGGGCGGTGGAATGTTCGGCGTAGACGATCACGAGCAGGCCGAGCAGCGCGGTCAATGGGATGAACAGCAGGCTGATGCCGTCGACGCCGAGGTGCCAGGTGATGCCGAGCACGCTCTCGGAGCGCTCGACGAACTGGATGTCGGCGACACCAGCATTGAACCGCAGTGCCAGGAACGCGGCGAGACCGACCTCGAGACCCGCCCCGCCGACGGCGAGGGTCGTGACGATCCCGTTGCCGCGGACGAGACACAGCGCCGCGCAGACGACGAGCGGCAACGCGATCAACACGGAGAGGATGGGAAAGCCCACCTGCTCGGCAGCCATGACCTCGGTGAGGCTCATCGGGTGCCTGCGATCAGGGCCAGGATCCACAGCACCAGGATGCTGCCGATGACCAGCGGATGGCCGAGGCGTCGCTCGATGTCCAGCAATATCCGTCGGAAGCCCGCCGTGGTCCTCTCCAGGCCGCGCTCCAGGCCGGTCTGAAAGATGGCCTGTTCCACAACGTCGATGAGGGCGGAGATGATCCCGGCCAGCTTCAAGGTGCCCGTGTCCAGGGTTTGGAAGACGCTTCGCTCCATCCCCTCGGCCAGTCGCGCACCGGTGTCGGCGACGCCGCCGAGCACGCCCCCACTTTCGGTAGAGCGTCGGAACCAGGAGTTTGCGAATCGCACGACGGCATCGAGACGTACGGCTCCCGGCGGTGAAGGGACGTCGGTACCGTCCCTCGGCGTCAGCCAGTCGAGGCGCTCGGGGGGTTCGGCAAGGGCTGTGGCACCGGCGGCATGGGCCGAGCGAAGGACAAGGAACCGGGACTCCCAGGTGGCCGGCGCGGCGACAACATCCGGTGCGGACGGGGCGCGCGAGGGTTCGAGTCGCCCGCCGTCGAATCGTTCGAGTCGTTCGAGGGCCCGACCCAGCGCAGTCGTCGGAGCAACGACGGCTCGATGGTACCAGTCGTCGAGGTAGCCGCGGTTGACCCCCCACCAGTACAAGCGGCGAACCACGGCGGAGCCTGCTGTGTCGGGCAGCTCCTCCCTGAGTCGGTCGAGGTAGCGAGGCCCGTACCACCCCGAGATCATCAGCAGACCGACGATTGCGGTGAAAGCCACCACGACGAGCGGGTTGCCCCGTGGCATCTCGACGGTGCCTGCTGCGCTCTCGCCGAGCAGGCGGTGGAACCACGAGCCGTCGAGACCACCGGGGAGGACGCCGAGGAGGAGGCCCAATGCGACCAGGCCGATGAGGACTGCGAGCGGCACCGCCAGACGAGCCGTGTGCGTCGCACCTGGGTGGTGTTCCGCATGAGAGAGGCGCGTCTCCCCGGTGCCGTCGGCGCCGGCGGGCGGGTGCTCGGCGTCGGCGTGGCCGGTGAAGGCCAGCCTCGTCATGCGCCATGCCGAGAAGCTGGCCGCGAACGCGGCGACCACGCCGAGGGCGAGCACGACCCAGCCGTTCCCGGCCGGGATCCCGGCCGTCTGGAAGACCCGGCCGACCAGCGGGACGAGCAGCAGACCGGCCGCCAGAGCCAGAGCCACAGCAGCCAGAGGGCGGGCGGTGTCAGTCGGGCGGCGCACTGCGGTGGGGTCAGGGCCGCCGTGGAGATGATGCAATATCGACGGCGCCGTCAGGAACAGGTAGCTCTTGTAGAAGGCGTGCGCCACCAGGTGGAAGATGGCGACCCCGTACAGACCGAGACCGCAGAACAGGAACATCAACCCGAGTTGGGCGGTGGTCGAGGCTGCCAACACGCCCTTGATTTCGGTCTGCACGTAGCCGACGAGTTGCCCGTACAACGCCGTCGTCGCTCCGACGATGCCGACCGCGATCAGCGCCGTCGGCGCGTAGTCGTAAATCGGCGCCGAACGCACAACCAGGTAGACACCGGCCGTCACCATCGTCGCGGCATGAATCAGCGCGCTCGACGGTGTGGGCCCTTCCATCGCTTGGGCCAGCCAGGTGCCGAGGGGAAGTTGCGCCGACTTGCCGGTCGCGCCCAACAGGAGCAGCAAACCGACTCCCGCGGCGACTCCACCCGGTAGCGCCGGCGCTTGCGCGAAGACCTCGCCGTAGTGCAGGGAACCGGTGTGGGCCACCAGCAGGAACATGGCAACCAACAGAGCCGCGTCGCCCACACGGTTCATCACGAACGCCTTCGTGGCGGCCTGGGCCGAGGCCGGACGGTCTCGATAGAAGCCGATCAGCAGGTAGGAGCAGACCCCCACCCCCTCCCAGCCGAGGAACATCACCAGGTAGTTGTTGGCGAGCACGAGCACCAGCATCGCGAAGACGAACAGCGGCACAACCGTGAAGTAGCGGGTGAAGCCCACCTCGTTGTGCATGTAGTTGACCGAGAACCGGGTCACCAGAGCGCTGATGCCGGTCACGACGAACATCATCACCACGCTCAGTGGATCGACCAGGAGGCCGAAGTCGACCGTGAAATCGCCACTCGAGATGAATCGGTAGACCGTGACCTCTCGTGGCCCCGGATTCCACACCATCGCTCCGGCGATGAACACGCTGGCCAGGAACGACGCGAACACGGCGGCGACCGCCACCCGAGCCGCGGTCCGGTGCCCGTAGAGGCGATCGCCGGTTCCGGCGCTCGAGCCGTTGGCGAGCGCTGCGAGCAGTGGTAACCCCAAGGCAGCAAGGGCTGCGAATTCGAGAGCGTTCACGGCCCGTTCACCTCATGCCGGGGTGGCGCCTGGATCTCGATCAGGACGGGGGGGAGGAAGTCCTTCTTCCCGCGGTAGTAGTCGTGCGAGGTCCTGACGACGGGCAGCTCCGGCACGCGCTCTTCCCACGGCACGAATCCCTTCCCCGCCACGAAGCGGGTAAACGTGCCCGCTTCGGGGTCCATCGCCACCAGGGTCACCCATTCGTTGTCGAGCAGCTGTGCGATCGCCGGCTGGCGCCCGTAGATGCCGCCCAGCACATCGAGGGAGGCCTCGACGATCAAGAGCAGTCGCATCGCCTCGTGGATCTCGATCATCTGTCGCGGCAACCCGGTGCGCAGGTCGCTCGAAGCCCCCTCCATGATCCCAAGGAGCCCCGAGACGTTGTGGGGCACCTTCGTGTCGCATCCGTAGACCCGGTTGTCGACCGTCGAGAAGTAGTATTCGAGGTTGATTCCGGCCCCGACCGGTCCCATCGCCAGCAGGATGCGCTCGATGATCGCGCCGGTCGGATCCTGGGTCGCGTCGTAGGAAATGACGAAGCCGCGCCGGTCGAAGTAGGCTCCTTGGGTGTTGGCGCGCCGCCCCACGATGGCGAAGGCGTTCGTGCAGTGTCCCCACTCGGGTCGTACCTGTGAGAGGTCGCGGCTGCGACCCTGGACATGGCGCAGCCCCGCAGCCGGCGTAGGGTCCTCTGGCGCCGACGCGAAGCGCCGGCAGCGCTCGCGAGCCGAGCGGGCGCTGGCCTCGTCGAGGTCGGCCCGCAGCGCTTTCCACTCCGCGGCGTGTGACTCGGGAATATCCAGGGTGTCGAAGTACGCCATCTCGTCACTGGCGGTGTTGTGGATGCCCCCCACGAAATGGGTGTCGTCGGGGATGTCGATCCCGCGTTCGCGCAACAGAGTCCGCACCGCGCGACGATTGGCCAGGGCGGCGAAAGCGCGGCCGTTGGGCCCGCCGTGCTTGCCTCCGCACGCACCGCAATCGTGGGCCGACTCGTGGGGGTTGTTGACGGAGAGGGAGCCGTGGCCACAGAAGAGGACGAGGCGCGCGAAGTGGTGGGTCATGCCGATGTTGCGAAGCTGCGCTTCGACCTTGTCGGCCTGCTCGATCGTCTTGAAGCCACGGTTGTGATCGTCCTGATCCAACGTGAGCCGGGTCGCCGGTCGCGGGATGAGCCGCCCTCGGGTGGCCTCCACCAGCTTGGCCCATCTCCAGGGCACGCTGACACGGCCAGCGAGCGGAACCGCCTGGACGAGCCCGGTGAGCTGGGTGAGGAAGAACGCCGAGACGGCGTTGCGCTTGGTTTCCCAGTAGGTGTTGTGGAAGACCTCCTCCCAGGCCCGGAGAGCACTCCGGCGAGCTGCCACGGAGAGGGCCTCGGGCCGGGGGATCTCCTCGACGCGGTTGGCGGGCGTGACGTTAGCCGGGCAGAGGGGGGTGACGCCGTGGTCGTCGAGCCCCTGGTAATGCATGGCGATGCCGAAGAAGCCGCCGGCACCAAAGGTCTCGTAGCCGGGGTCGAACTCGTCAATGGCCCTGTGCAGCGACTCCTCCCGCTCGTCGATGCAGAGCACGATCTGCGCTTTGGGTCGCTTCGGGCGACCCCGCCAACGGCCCCGGCCGCGGTTGGCAGCCAGAGCGCCCAGGATCTGCTGGCGATAGTGGTGCTCGAACGCGTTCAACCAGATCGGCCGGTGCGCCGACTCGGGAAAGTCGTCGAGCACCGCGAGGAGCCGATCGCGGACCGCCACCGACAGTGCTCGGACATCGGCCGCCGACCATCCCTGCAGTTGGGCGAGGCGGAACAGACGACAGGCATGGTCATTGGCCACGAACCGGGAGCCGACTCCATGCCGCTGCTCGTAGTAAGCCCACGCCTTGTCGGCAAGCAAACTCCAGTCTGCGTCGCCGCCGCCCGCGGCGAGCTCTCGTACCGACCGGGTCAGGTCCGGCGGGAGCGCTCCACTGAGGGCCTGGGACCGCATCCACACTTCGTGTGGACGGGCTCGCAGATGCGCGACGAGGCCGGCCGGTTCGACGTTCCAGGTGCGCCGCGTCACATGCGTGACGAGCTGCACCTCGACGAACAGGCGAACGGCAAGGTACTGCGTCAGGTCGGCGGGTTGGGTCCGTTGGCGCGGGAACTGGGGGTTTGTTCCTCGCCAGTTCATCGCCCCCGCCCATCCCGGCAGGCCGGTCAGCACCCGTCCCACATAGCTCTCCCACTGCCGTTCCTCGACACCGAGGCGGGAGAGGAGAACCGCGACGGCGTCGGCGGGATGTTCGGGCAGCGCAGCTGCCGCCTCGCGCCACCCCCGGAGCCCGTCCATGTCCAGCGCCTGGTCGTGGGGCGCTGCCCGGCGCCAGGCCTCGTAGAAGCCAGCGGCACGATCCGGCATACGCCAGGCCGCCTGACCGAGGTCCAGAAAGGCGGCGCAGCGCCGGATGAGATAGCGGTTGACGCGCTCGACGATGTCCTCGTCGACGAGTGACGTGACGAGCTCGGCATGGGTCCGGTCGGCGCCGATGCGGTCGAGCTGATCGCCCACCACCGCCTCGAGGTGAGCCGAGAGCCGTCGACGGGGGTCACAACGCGCCACCGCGGCGGCGACCGTCGTCAAGTCGCCGACGTCACGATCGCCGAGATGGCGAGCGAGATGGTAGAGGGCGTCGGTGGCTCGGCGGGTCAAGCCGGCGGGCTCGGTATCCGCCAGGACGAACCAAGCGGCGTACACCGCCTCACGTTGGGCGCGGTCCAGATCGGCGTCGTCGCGGGCGGCGGCGCGTTCAGACATCTCGATGGCGTCACTCGCGGCGGCGCGCACCGCGGCGCGGAGCGAGGCAGACAGGAGTACTGGCGGACCGCCCCCGCGTTCGATCTCGGCAAATCTCTCGACGACCTGTTCGGCGACTGCAGCGGGGTCGCGCCCTGTCAAGGTCGCAGGGGTGGTCGGCCCGTAGGGATCGGCGAGGGAGAAAGCCGCCAGGGAGGCCTGCCACAAGGCTGTGACCGCATAGCCCTCGAGATCTTGGAGGACCTCGGCTTCGAGCGCCGGGAGCGTGCCGCGTGTTCCGAAATGGCGCCGCGCCAGCCCCTGTGCGATCCGGGCCTCCGCCTCCAGCCAGAGCCGCCGGTTGCGCTGATCGTCTCGGATCGCCACCGGGAGTCGATCGCAGTGGGCGTCGACTGCCGCCAGATACGCCGCTTGCCGGTTGGGGGGAATGCCGAGGGTGTCCAGGAGACGCTGAACCGAATCCGACGCGGTGGTCGCCTCGGCCGTCTGCCGGGCCGCGACCTCGCCGAGCACGGCGGCGGGCACCTCCAGGTTCAGCAGTGCGCCGAACCAGTCCGCCAGCGTCCACTCCGCTCCGATGCGTTCGAGGCCGGTGGCGAGCTCCTCCCGTGAGCGTTCGAGCAGCCGCGCGCGGGCGGCATCCGGGACGTCGGCAGCAAGGCGGCGGCCGGCGTCTTGCGAGGTCATGGCATTGCGCTGCACGCCTGGAGGGACGGCCGCGGCGCCGTAAAGGATGTGAAGCCTGCGGATCTCGTGGTCCGAGACGGTACGGCCGCCCACTGTGCCGAGCACCTCTACGACGCCGAGGTCAGGCCGGGAGGCGAAGACCGCCTCCAGGTCTGCGTCGTTGATCCGGCCCGCCCGATACCGGGCACGTCCCAGTTCGACGGAGTCGTAGCCGCGCCCGCCGAGCAGGCGCTCACCCTCCGCCACCGCGCGCTCGAACGGCTCGTGCTGCAGCCCGTGAAGCGTATTGTGGTGGACGAAGGTCGCTATCGGGCCCTGACCGGGGAGCAGGTGACCCCAGTGCTCGAGCACATGGGCGAGGTGCGCACGGTGACTGGGATCACGATCCGTTGTTCCGGGTGTGGTCGTCATGTGGGCTCAGCGTCAATCGGACAGCGCGGTCATGGCGCGAACGGTGGCGTCGATCAGGGTGAGCACCGGGCCGGGGAAGATCCCCAGCACCACGGTGAGAGCCGCCAATGGAACGGCTGCCGCCAACTCCCGGCCGTTCAGATCGGCCATGCCCTGCCAGCGAGCGTCGAGATCGCCGGTGAACATGGCTGCGATGACCCGCAACGTGAACGTCGCGGTCACGAGGATGCCGACCAGCGCGAACAACACGAACAGTCCCCATCGCTCGAACGCACCGATGAGCGTCTGGAACTCGGCCACGAACTGCATCAGGCCTGGCAAGCCCATCGACGCGAGCAGCGCCAGCACGGTGACGGTCGAGTAGAGAGGCACCTGGCTGCTGAGGCCCGACAGCTGGCCCAGGTTCATGGTGTGGGTGCGCTCGTAGATGAAGCCTACGAGCAGGAAGAGCCCGCCCGTGATGATGCCATGGGCAAGCATCATCAACACCGCTCCGGAGAAGCCCGTCACGTTCAGCGCCGCCACGCCCAGCAGCACGAACCCCATATGGCTGATCGAGGAGAACGCCACTACCGCCTTGAGGTCCGTCTGGCGAAACGCCAGGAAGGCTCCGTAGAGGATGTTGATCAGAGCCAGGACGAACAGCACCGGTAGAAATGCCTCCAGCCCCAGCGGCAGAGTGTTGGAGACGCGCAGCAAGCCGTAGGCACCGAGCTTGAGCAGGATGCCCGAGAGCATGATGCTCACCGGCGTCGGTGCCTCGATGTGGGCGAGCGGCAGCCATCCGTGCAGCGGGAAGACGGGGATCTTGACGGCGAAACCGACGAAGAACGCCAGGAACGGCGCCAGCTGGAAGCTGCGGCTCCAACCGCTGCTGGCCGCCTCCAACGACGCCATGTCGAACGTGTGCGGGTCGGAGGCCAGGTAGATGGCGAAGATGCCCAGCAGCATCACGATCGAGCCACCCAGGGTGTACATGAAGAACGTGATCGTGGCCCGTTCCTTCCGCGGTCCGCCCCACATCCCGATCAGGAAGAACATCGGAACGAGCGCCACCTCCCAGAACACGTAGAAGAGGAACCAGTCGCGTGCCATGAACACGCCGAGGATCGAGAACTCGAGCAGCATCATCCACGCGAAGTACGCCTTGATGCTGCGATCCACCTTCCACGAGGCGATGAGCGCCACGACGGTGAGGAGCGTGGTGAGCAGCACCAGAGGGAAGCTCAGCCCGTCGACGCCGAGGGTGTAGCTCATCCCGAGCTCCGGGATCCAAGTCGCCTGCTCGGTGAACTGGGGTTCGGAAGAGGTCCGGTCGAAGGCAGCGAGCAGCCCCCAGGAGAGAAGCAGTGTGGCGCCGGCCGCGGCCAGGGCCACGCCCTTGGCCACCGCCGCCTGGGAGCGGGGAAGCAGCAGGATCACAGCCAGCCCCACGATCGGCAACCAGGTGATGACGCTGAGGATACGCATGATCGACCCCGTCCTTTGGCAGCTACGCCGCCTTCAGCCGTGTCCTGGTCGCGAACTCGTGGACGGAGTCGGCGACCAGCGCCTCGTCACCTACTCGGTGGACCGTGCCGCCGTCAGCCGCATAGCTCAGCGCGAAGTCGTGCAGCCGCTCCATGACCGTGGGATCGACGTAATGGACGCCGCTGAAATCGAGGGTCACGGCCTTGCCGGGCGGCAAGGAATCGAGCGTGGACCGCAGCGGGATGAAGTTGTGGAAGCCCAATGCCTTGCGGAGCTCGATGGTGATCTGGTCCTCACCCTTCCTGACGTCGAACGAGGGCTTGAACAGGTTGCGCACCGAGGCGCCGTTCACGACCGCCCAGATCAGGCCGAGGACGATCCCCGTCGCGACGCCGAGGAGCAGGTCGGTGAGCAGCACCGTGAAGGCGGTGATGAGCATGAGCGCGAAGCTCGCCTTCCCGACATGGAGCGCATGCAGGAAGTCGCTGGGGTGGGCGAGCTTGAAGCCGACGACGAGCAGGATGCCAGCCAACGCGGCCAGGGGGATCATCTCGAGCAGGCCGGGGGCGACGAGGACGAACCCGGCCAGGAAGACCCCGTGGAAGAAGTTGGACCAGCGGGTGCGGGCGCCGGTCAGGATGTTGGCCTTGCTGCGGACGACCTCGGCGATCATGGGCAGCCCACCGATGGCGCTGGACACGAGGTTTCCGACCCCTTTGCCGACGAGCTCCCTGTTCATATTGGATCGGCGCTGCCATGGATCGAGCTTGTCGACGGCTTCCGCCGTGAGGAGGGACTCGAGACTGGCCACGAACAGGTACAAGACGATCCACTTGATCCCGGCTGCCGACAGGATGACGGTGAAGTCGGGAAAGGCGAAACCCGCGAGCAGCCCACCCTCCCCGAGTTCGAGGCGGGGCCCGGCCCCGGTGGCCATGGCGAGCCCCGTACCGACGAGGACCGCCACCAGCGGTGCCGGCACCACCTTGGCGATCTTGCCGAGCATCGGCCAGATGACCATCACGAGCACCGCCGCGAGCCCCACGAGTGCGGTGGCCGGGACGAGGTTGGCGAAGCTTCCCGGGATCGACGTGAGGATCCCGAACCCATGCTCGCGCGGGTTCTGGAGGCCGAGCGCCACATGGATCTGACCGGCCATGATGATCAGACCAATCCCCGCCAGCATCCCGTGAATGACCGAGAGCGGGAAGAATCCCGTGAGCTTGCCGGATCGGGCGAAGCCGAGCACCACCTGGAGCGCGCCGGCCACGACGCCGACCGCCAGCGCCCCGGTGAAGCCGAGCTCGGTGACGGCGCCCAGCACGATGACGATCATCCCCGCCGCCGGGCCGTTGATCGTTACATGCGAGCCCGACAGCAGGTTGGCGAGCGTTCCGGCCACGATGGCCGAGATGACGCCGGAGATCGCCGGCGCGCCGGAGGCCAGTGCGATGCCCAGTGACAGTGGCAGTGCGATCAGGAAGACCACGAAACCGGAGACGGCGTCGTACCGGGTATTCTCGATGAGCCCGGGCAGCCAGTCCTTGGGTGGGGTCGGGCGGCCTTGCGTGGCCGGTGCCGATGCGGTCGGTGGACCAGTGGTCATGTCGTTTGCCCCTTCTCCTTGGGCTGCTCGGGTGGCGGCGCACCACCGCGGTGCTGCTTGGCGGAGGGTAAAATGCATGAACATTTGATGAAAAGCAAGCGTTATCTTGCCGTCGCCTGCGTGTATATCTGTATTAGGGGACTGCGGTCAAAGCAGTACACGCGATGGCCATCAGGGCCATGCTGAGACGTGGCTCAGTCCGGCAGGTCCGCGTAGAGTGTCGTGAGGTCGAGTGTCGCACCAGCCAGGAGTTGCAGCACTCCCTGTCTGGAGTCGTGGTACTCCCACCCGCCTGAGGCGAGGCGTCGATAGCGCTCCACGCGTGGGAGCGTCTGGCTGACCAGGACGTATTCCTGCAGCGACGGCATCAACTGATAGTGCTGCCACTTGCCGCCCCGATCCTCTTCCTCCGTCGACGGCGACAGCACCTCGACGATGAGCGTGGGGTTTGTGACGGTCGTATCGGAGGCATCAGCGGGGTCGCCTTCGATCGGCCCGCAGACCATGGACGCGTCTGGATAAGTGGCCCTGCCGGTCGCCAGCACGCGCACCCGCTGGTCTGACTGGAAGGCCACACACCCCGGCCGCCGAGCGACCTCGAGCGCGGCGCTAACGCGGGATGCGAGCGCGTTGTGCCTGCGCGATCCGCCCGCCATCGCAAGGATGGCGCCTGCGTCGTACTCGTGCTTCATTGCGCTGTCGCGCTCGTACGCGAGGTACTCTTCGTAGGAGTATCGGTGCCGGACGGATCGGGCGGCGCTCGTCATTGAGCCTTCACCTCATGTTACTCGACGGCTTCTCCGGCGAGCAACGGCGCCCGGCACGCTGGCAGACCCAAGACACGTCCGCGGAGATGGCCCACATGGCGCACAGCCTATTTCGCGCCGCTCTCACTCGTCGGGCTCGCGGGACGACGCGCTGGATCTCCCGCAGAAGGCCTTCGACTGGGAAGAAAGCGCGCCAGGAACGCGACAGGCCGAGCCGCATCATCGAAAAGCGTCGCCGCGCCCCCGATTCAGCGCGTCGGCTTCCCAACGTGAATGACCCGGACCCGTGCATCTCGAGGACCAAAGCCCATCGCCACCTCGCAGCTCGGCATGTAGATGTCGATCAGAGGCGTGTGACCGCGCGCAAGTCTCGGGTGCTACGATGCCGCGTATGGCTCGAGCTCGCACGTCGACAACCGGTTCCGCCAGGCCTGCGCCGCGCACCCGCGCTGCCCGTGGGCCCGGTGTGCCCAGCATGTCTTGCAAATCGACGCACTGCTCGGCCGGCGCTTTGGCATCCTGTTCGGCGCGTTAGCCCGCCTTGCGCCGGCCCC
>Ga0136624_1000334_pt1 | contig 17567 bp, 14 predicted proteins | sample AntDrymUQ4692206_2_FD_104802 | JGI IMG/M metagenome (GOLD analysis project Ga0136624, IMG submission 104802) | Polar desert sand microbial communities from Dry Valleys, Antarctica - metaG UQ469 (22.06) | ecosystem: Environmental > Terrestrial > Soil > Desert | place: Antarctica: Dry Valley... | reverse complement strand
TTGTCGGAGCTTGGAGTGAACGTCGTCGGCGTCCCCAAGACCATCGACAACGACCTGTCCGGCACGGACTTCACCTTCGGATTCGACACGGCGGTCAACATCGCGATGGAGGCGATCGACCGGCTGCACACCACGGCGGAGTCTCATCACCGGGTGCTGGTCGTTGAGGTGATGGGCCGTCATGCCGGTTGGATCGCACTGCACTCCGGCCTGGCCGGCGGAGCCAACATCATCTTGATCCCGGAGCGCCCCTTCGACATCGACAAGGTGTGCGCGCAGGTCAAGAGCCGCTTCGCGACGCGCTACTCGCCGATCATTGTGGTCGCCGAGGGGGCGACGCCCGCCGAGGGCACGATGGAGTTGTTGACCGGCGAGACCGACGCATTCGGGCATGTCCGTCTCGGCGGGATCGGTGACCGGCTGGCCAAGGAGATCGAGACCCGCACCGGTGAGGAGGCCCGTGCCGTGGTGCTCGGCCACGTGCAGCGCGGGGGTACGCCGACAGCGTTCGACCGGTGGCTGGCCACCCGGTTCGGTCTGCACGCCGCGCAGGCGGTGCACGAGCAGGCGTTCGGCTCGATGGTGGCGCTGCGCGGCACCGACATCGTGCGGGTGCCGCTGACCGAGGGGACCGATGAGCTCAAGACGGTGCGCCCCGAGCTGTACGAGGAAGCCGAGGTGCTCTTCGGCTGAGGCGGCGCCCGTACGCTGGGCCCGTGGCGACCACTGCGACCGTGCCGTGCACGAGGGCGGCGCTGATCGTCAACACGGGCTCCCGGACGGGGGCGCAGGCATTCGCGCGCGCCGAGCAGCGGCTGACCGCCCTAGGCGTGCCCCTGGTCGACGCCTTCGGGTTGCGCGATGCCGCGCGACTGCCCGAGACGGTCGAGGCGGTCTTGGCCGACGGCTGTGACCTCGTGGTGCTCGGAGGCGGGGACGGCACGGTGAGCGCGGTGGTGGACCAACTCGTGGGGGGACGAGCGGTGTTGGGCGTGCTGCCCCTTGGCACCGCCAATGACTTTGCCCGCACGATGGGCATCCCGGACGACGTCGACGCCGCCTGCGAGGTGCTGCGTTCGGGCAAGGTCGTCGACGTCGACCTCGGCGTCGCCGACGGCAACTACTTCGTCAACGTCGCCTCGCTCGGCCTGTCGGTCGCCGTCAGTCGGGCGCTCAGCCATGACCTCAAGCGGCGCCTCGGGGCGGCGGCCTACCCCATCGCCACCCTCAAGGCATACCGCGGGTACGCGCCGTTCCGGGCCCGGCTGGAGTTCCCGCGAGGCGACCATGCGGCCATCGACATCGCCGAGGCCATGCAGGTGGCGATCGGCAACGGTCGCTACTACGGCGGGGGCAACGTGATGTCGCCTGACGCCGGCATCGACGACCAGAGCCTGGACGTCTACGCGATCGCCCGGGGCCGGTTCCGCGACCACCTCGCGATCGTGTCCGCGTTCCGGAGCGGCCGCTTCGTCGAGCACGAGCTGGTCACCCATGTGGCGACCCGCGAGGTGGTGGTGCGCACCGACCCACCGCGGCACATCAACATCGACGGCGAGGTGGTGACGGCGACACCTGAAGTCTTCCGGGTCGTCCACAACGGGCTGCACGTCGCCGTCCCGCAGGCCTCGACGGCGGCGCGGCTCGAGACCGAGCTGCCGTGACGGTGGGACGCACCCGGCTCCGACCGGCGCCGGACTGCGCCTACGCTGGACAGATGTCGATCCCCGCCCTGGACACGCTGCGTGCGAGTGGTGCGGCGCAGCAGCCGCAGTGGCCCGACGCTGGTGCCCGGGACGCGGTTGTCGACCGGTTGCGCCGCCAGCCGCCGTTGGTGTTCGCCGGCGAGTGTGACCTGCTGCGGGAGAGGTTGGCTGCGGTGGCCCGCGGCGAGGCCTTCTTGTTGCAGGGCGGTGACTGCGCGGAGACCTTCGATGGGGTCGGCGCCGACGATGTCCGCAACAAGTTGCAGGTGCTGCTGTCGATGGCGGTGGTGCTGACCTACGCAGCGTCGGTGCCGGTGGTCAAGGTCGGTCGGATCGCCGGGCAGTACGCCAAACCCCGTTCGTCGGACTCCGAGACGCGCGACGGTGTGACCCTGCCGGCCTACCGCGGGGACGCGGTCAACGGGCACGCGTTCACGCCCGAGTCGCGCACCCCCGACCCGGCCCGGCTGCTCGAGGTCTACCACGCGTCTGCTGCCACGCTCAACCTCACCAGGGCGTTCGTCACCGGCGGGTACGCCGACCTGCGCCAGGTGCACACCTGGAACACCGACTTCGTGCGCACCAGCCCGGTCGGCAAGCGCTACGAACGGCTCGGTGCCGAGATCGACCGGGCGCTCGCCTTCATGGCGGCTTGCGGGCAGGACATGGACGAGTTCCACTCGGTCGAGTTCTACTCCTCGCACGAGGCGCTGCTGTTGGAGTACGAGCACGCGATGACGCGCATCGACTCGCGCACCCAGGCGCCGTACGACGTGTCCGGGCACTTCGTTTGGGTCGGCGAACGGACCCGCCAGCTCGACGGCGCGCATGTCGAGTTGCTCTCGCGGGTACGCAACCCGATCGGGGTCAAGCTCGGCCCGACGGTCACCGCTGACACCGCGATCGCGCTTGCCGAGCGGCTGGACCCTGACCGGGAGCCCGGGCGGCTGACCTTCGTGGCACGGATGGGCGCCGGACGGGTGCGCGACCTGCTGCCCGACCTGATCGCCAAGGTGCAGGCTGCCGGCGTCACCGCTGCCTGGGTGTGTGACCCCATGCACGGCAACACCTACGAGACCGCCAACGGCTACAAGACCCGCGACTTCGAGTCAGTGATCGACGAGGTGCAGGGCTTCTTCGAGGTGCACCGAGCATTGGGCACCTGGCCCGGTGGGCTGCACGTCGAGCTGACCGGGGACGACGTCACCGAATGCCTCGGCGGCGGCGCCGCGTTGGCGGCCGGTGACCTGGTCAACCGCTACGAGACGTTGTGCGACCCGCGGCTGAACCGCGCACAGAGCCTTGAGCTCGCGTTTCTCGTCGCCGAGATGTTGCGCCAGCGCTGAGGCCGGTCCGACACCGTGATCGACCTGCGCAGCGACACCGTCACCCGGCCGACGGAACCGATGCGCACGGCGATGGCCCGTGCCGACGTCGGTGACGACGTCTACGGCGAGGACCCGACCGTGCGGCGGTTGGAAGCGCGGGTCGCCGAGCTGTTCGGCCACGAGGCCGCCCTGTTCACGGTCACCGGTTCACTGGCCAACCTGCTTGCTGTGCGCTCGGTGGTGCCCGTCGGCACCGAGGTGCTGTGTGAGGCCGACGCACATATCGTACGGGCCGAGTTGGGGGCACATGCCGCCCTGGCGGGGGTCACGACGCGCACGTGGCGACACCCGCGGGGACTCGTCGATAGCGGCCAGGTCGACGACCTCGTGGCACCCGATCTCGGTCCCTTCTTGGTACGCACAGCGGCGCTGTCGGTGGAGAACACCCACAACTTCGGCGGCGGAGCGGTGCAGCCGCTGGCCGCGCTACAAGCACTGCGCCGGCTCGCCGACACCCATGGGCTGGCGGTGCACGTCGACGGTGCCCGCATCTGGAACGCGCACGTCGCCGCCGGTGTCGCACTGGCGACCTACGGGTCGGTCGCGGACGTGCTCGGGGTGTGCCTGTCCAAGGGGCTCGGTGCCCCGGTCGGGTCGCTGATGGTCGGCAGCGCCGACCGGGTGGCCGAGGCGCGGGTCTGGCGCAAACGGCTCGGCGGCGGCTGGCGACAGGCCGGCGTGCTGGCCGCGGCCGGGTTGCACGCGCTCGACCAGCACGTCGAGCGGCTGGCCGACGACCACGCCAATGCCCGCGTGTTGGCGGAGGCTTGCGATGTCGATCCCGCAGACGTGGACACCAACATTGTCGCGGTCTCGTGTCCGGACGCCGCAGCAGTGGTGGCCGCTGCGCGCGAGCAGGGTGTGCTCACCAGTGCGGTCGGCCCGCGGACGCTGCGGCTGGTCACTCACCTCGACGTGGATGCCTCCGCCGCCCGCAAGGCCGCCGAGGTGCTCGCGCCGCTGTTGCGCTGACCGGGGGGGGGAGCTTTTAGACGAGGGCGACCACCACGGTGGACCCCGGTGCTGCTAGCTCGCCGCCGCTGGGCGACTGCCGGCCGACGAAGCCGAGACCGACGTACAGCTCGGACTGGGTCTCCTCGACGGTGAATCCCGCCGCCTCGAGCTCCTCGCGGGCAGCCTCGACGCCGGTGCCGGTGACATCGGGCACCTCGACCAGCCGTGGACCTTTGGACACCACCAGCCGGACGGTGTCACCACTGGCTCCGGACCCGTTCGACGGCGATTGGGACACCACGAGCCCTGCGATCACGTCGTCGTTGAAGGATCGGCGCAGCCGCACGTCGAACCCCTGGGCGCGCAGTGCTCGGGCAGCCGTCGGTGCGGGCTGGCCGCTGCTGTCGGTGATCTCGATCGGACGCGGTCCGCGGCTGACCCAGATGTCCACCACGGTGCCAGGGCGCACGGTGGTGCCAGGGTCGATCGAGGTGCGGGTGACGGTGCCGCGCGTGGCCGTGTCGGAATACACCTTGTTCAGTTGGCCGACCTCGAGCTTCTTGCGGTCCAACCGGCCAGTGGCCGCTGACCTCCCGATCCCGTCCAGCGCCGGCATCTGGTAACGCTCCTTGCCGCGAGATAGCGTCAACGCGACGGTCCCGCCGCCCATGATGCGCTCACCGGGGGCCGGGTCGGTGCGGACGACGGCGCCCTCGAGCACCCTCTCGGAATATGCCGCCCCCCGGACCTCGACCGTCAGACTCGATCGGGAGGCGGCCTGCCTAGCCTCGCGCTCGCTCATCTGCAACAGCCGCGGCGTCTCGGTCCAGCGCCCCTCACCGAACCACCAGCCCACCCCACCGGCGAGGAGGGTGAGGACGAGCACGACCACCAGCAGCACCCGGCCGCGGCGCCGTCGGCGGCGTGCGTCCCGCCATGCGTCGTCGGTGTACCGGCTCCGGGTCGAGCCGGACCGACCAGCTGGTTGAGCAACCGGCGGTGCATCCGGCCGGTCACGGGGGTCGACAACAGCCGTCGACGCTGGACTGTCAGCAACCGGCGGGGCGGCGAACGCCCGGGTTCGGTTCCCACCGTCGGTGGCTACGGTCCCGGCCACGACCAGGGTGTGCTCGTGGTCATCGTCGGGAGGCTCCGGCGTCGGGACATCGGGGGGAGGCGCGAGCAGTTTGGCGCCCGCGGCGGGGCTACTGCGTGGGCGCAGATCTTCAGTCAACCCGGGGTCGGTGGCGATCCCTTGAGCAAGAGCCGACCCCACCATCCGCACCTGCCGCACCAAGACACCGGCGTCGCTGGGTCGCTGCTCGCGTTCGCGAGCGGTTGCCCGCGCCACCAGCGCATCCACATAGTCCGGCACCGCCTTGTCCGACAACCCACCGCCGACGGCCAGCGACGGGGCGGGAACATCGTTGTGCACATGCTGATAGGCGACCTGGATGGGGGTGTCACCACTGTGCGGCTTCTCACCGGTGAGCAACTCGTACAGCACGATCCCGCAGGCGTATACATCACTGCGGGCGTCCGCAGACCGGCCCATGACGAGCTCAGGTGCGAGGTACGACACGGTGCCGATGAGCAGTCCGGTGGCGGTGGCGGTGCTCTGGCTGGCGCTGCCCTCCAGCGCTCGTGCCAGCCCGAAATCGGCCACCTTGACGGCACCATCGGCGCCGAGCAGCACGTTCTCCGGTTTGACGTCGCGGTGCACGATCCCGGCCGCGTGCGCCGCAGCGATCGCGCCGGCAACCTGCTCGACGAGGGCCACCGCCCGCCCGGCCGGCAACGGTGCCTGCTCGCGGACGACGTCGCGCAACGTCCCGCCCGGCACCAGCTCCATGGCGAGATAGACCGAGCCGTCGTCCTCACCCTGGTCGAAGACGGCGACGACACCGGCATGGTTGAGCCGCGCAGCCGCCCGCGCCTCGCGGACGAAGCGGGCCGCGAACGCATCGTCGTCTGCCAGGTGGCGGTGCATCACCTTGAGCGCGACCAGCCGGTCCAGCCGGGTGTCGACCGCGCGGTAGACGGTGGCCATACCGCCGCGCGCGATGCGTTCGCGCACCTCGTAGCGACCGTCGAGCATGCGCCCGACGAGCGGGTCAGCCCGTCGCAGCGACACGGCGTCGGCCTCCTCACGCGGTCTGGGCAGTCAACGGACTCCCGATCGTAGGCCGGTGCGGGTGCCTGGTGGTGTACTCCGACGCGCCCGGCGTGCCCTGTTGTGCACTTCAGCGGCTGCGCTGCAGCGCAGCGGCAGTGAGCGTGTCCAGCGTCGTGCGGACTGCTGTGTCGGCAGTTGTCTGCGCCAGCGAGTGCGCCGCACGGTCGGCCCGCTGCTCGAACTCCGCGATGGTCTGCTCCACGCTGGTCAATGCGCCGGTGGACGTCATCAGCTCGCGCAGCCGGTGGATGTCGGTGGAGTCGGTCGAGGCGTTGCCGATGCAGCGGTCGAGCAACGCCCGTCCGGCGGCGTCGCTGCGCTCATACGTGCGTGCGAGCAGCACTGTGCGCTTGCCCTCGCGCAGGTCGTCGCCGGCGGGTTTACCGGTCCGCTCGGGGTCACCGAAGACCCCGAGCACGTCGTCTCGCAACTGGAAGGCGAGGCCGATCGGCTCACCGTACGCGGTGAGCCCAGCCATGAGGTCGTCACCGCCACCCGCGAGGGCCGCACCCAGCTGGAGCGGGCGAACCACCGTGTACGAGGCCGACTTGAAGCGCATCACCCGCATCGCCAGGTCCTCGCCGCCTGTCCCACTTGCCTGGCTGACCAGATCGAGAAATTGCCCCGCGGTCACCTCGGTGGTGCACACGTCGAACACCGGGGCGGCCCGCCCGCTCACCTGCTGGTCGAAGCCACTGCTGCGGAGCAACTCGTGCGCCCAGGTGAGCAGCAGGTCACCGAGCAGGATCGCCGCCCCGGCACCGAAGCGCGTGCGGGGGCCGATCCAGCCGGCGGCAACGTGCTGCTGCTCGAAGGTCCGGTGCGCTGCGGGTCGACCGCGGCGGGTGGCCGAGCCGTCCATCAGGTCGTCGTGCACCAGCGCGCTGGCCTGCAACAACTCCAGGGCTGCAGCCGACCGCCAGGCCCGCGTGTCTGCCGGGTGGCCGCCCGCTGCCTGCCAGCCGGCCAGGCAGAACAGGGCCCGCAACCGCTTGCCGCCGGCGACTGCCTGGGCCGCCTCCTCGGCGAGGGCGTCGGTCTCGACACCGACCGTGGCAAGCAGCCCGCGTCGAGCCGACAAGAAGTCAGCAAGCTCGGCGTCGATGCCCGCTATCCAGCCGGCGATGGGATCAGCGGAGTGGTCGGGCACCCCGCGACACTAGCCGTGTGCAGTGGCGATCCGGCTTAGGCTGTTGGTCATGACCTTTTCGGCCACCACGCCCGCTGCCGCGCACGATCAGCCACTGAGCGCGGTGTTCGCAGCCGGGCGGCGGTGCTTCTCTTTCGAGTTCATGCCGCCCAGGGACGACACCGGCGAGCGCCAGCTGTGGACCACAATCCGCCAGCTGGAGCCGCTTGAGCCGACCTTCGTGTCGGTGACGTACGGCGCTGGCGGTTCCACCCGGGACCGCACGATCCGCATCACCGATCGGATCGCCGCCGAGACCACGCTGCGACCGGTCGCCCACCTGACCTGCGTGGGCCACCATGTCGACGAGTTGCGCAGCATCATCGGGCAATACGCCGACGCCGGCGTCCGCGACATTCTGGCGTTGCGCGGTGACCCACCGGGCGATCCCGGCGGCGCCTGGCAGCCGCATCCCGGTGGTCTCGACCGTGCCGTGCAGCTGGTGGCGCTGGTGAAGTCGCTCGGTGACTTCGGTGTGGGGGTGGCAGCATTCCCCGAGAAGCATCCAGAGGCTGCCGATCTGGACGCCGACGCCCGATTCCTGGTCGACAAGGCGCGTGCCGGTGCCGACTATGCGGTCACCCAACTGTTCTTCCGGGCCGAGGACTATCTGCGGCTGGTCGACCGGGTGCGGGCGATCGGGTGCGAGCTGCCGATCCTGCCCGGCATCATGCCGATCACGAATCTCAAGCAGGTGCAGCGCTTTGCCACCCTTTCGGGATCGCAGGTGCCGCCCGAGACTGTGGCCCGGTTGTCGCCCTACGCCGACGACCCCGCCGCGGTGCGGGCCGCCGGCGTTGAGCTGGCCACGCAGATGTGTGACCGGCTACTGGCAGAGGGTGCACCGGGGCTGCACTACTACACGCTGAACAGGTCGACTGCGACCCGCGAGATTCACGCCGGGCTCGCTGTGCACGCTTGACGGACGGCGCGACATCCACCGTTCGGTGGATCTTGTGGCGAGCCAGCGCGCCAACCCCCGGGTCACTGACGATCCTCATTATGTGAGCCCCCGATATCGCAGCGCGCGGGCACTGGCCGCGATGCTGGCTGTGCTTGCCAGCATCGGCTGCTGCGTCTGCGTGGCGGCGTTGCTGCTCGACGACCCGGTGTTCGTCAGCCGACATGAGGTGGCGGTGGCAGCCTGGTCATGTGGCATCGCCGCAGTGCTGCTCGCGGTGGCCGCGGCCCAGGAGCGGGCGAACCCCGACGACGACCCGCGCTACCTGCAGACCATCGTGCACGGCTTCGTGGACGAGTGGCGGCGCTGAGCCGCGCCCTCAACCCTCGACGTCGGTCGCTGTCCCGCCGGTGATCTGCACCAGCTCGGCGTACGTTGTGGGGAACACCGCATGCGGATGTCCGCCTGCCGCCCACACCGTGTCGTAGCCCGCCAACCACCGGTCGACGAACGTTCGCACCGGCGAGGGGTGCCCCACCGGCGCGACACCGCCGATCGCCTGACCCGTGTGGGTTCGCACGAAGTCGGGGCTGGCGCGCTGCAGTGGCTCGAGCGCGTGCTCGGCGGCGAGTTTGTCGGTGTCGACCCGGTGTGCCCCCGAGGTCACCACCAGCACCGGCTCACCGGCTGATTCGAAGACCAGACTGCTGGCGATAGCGCCGGCCTCGCAGCCAAGCGCAGCCGCAGCCTCCACGGCCGTACGTGCGGAGTCGGGCAGCACCCGGATGTCGCCGGTCACCCCGAGCGCCGCGAGCGCCGAGCGCATCCGGACGACCGAGCGGTGCTCACCCATCGGTGCTGGCCGGATCGGTATGGGCCGGCTGGGCGGTGGGCGGCACGGGTTTCACGGTAGTGCGGGCGTGTGACACCCACCGAACCGGTGGATACCGGTCGAGCAGTTGACGCATTGTCGTCGGCGAGGTCTACTGTTCCCAGTATTCGAACATGTGTTCGAACAGAGGCGGGTGCTCGCGGCGCCAACCTCGCAGGTGGACTCCGCACCGACGGCCGTGCCTCGACCCCATGGCCGTCGGTGCGGGTCGCCGAACCGGGTGGGAGCCGAGGACGGGAGATGTGTGCAGATGCGTCGCTACAACGAGCCGGTCCCAGTCCACAAAGGCCTGGTGGGCGGGATCGAGGGACCCAAGCAGTTCGTCTGGCGTGACCGGTTGTGGCAGGTGCATGCGGTTGTCAGCCAGTGGGTGGGGACCCGGCCATGGTGGGAGCACAGCGTGGTCCGCGGACTGCTTGGTGACCAACACGACGGGACAGACATCAATGGGCTGCCGGTGACGTCGGTGGCCACCCTGGTCGCCGAGCAGCAGGTCTGGCGGGTGGACGCCACCCTCGGCCGCCTGGGCCTGGTGCGTCCTGATGATCGTGAGGTGCGCGGCGTGTTCGATCTGGTGCTCGAGGGCGAGTCCGGACAGTGGCGGCTCGTCGGGTCGCTGGACTGAGAGGTGCAGACCATGGTGACGTCGAGCCCAGCCTGTTCGGCTGCTGCAGTTTCTTGCCTGGCGCTGGCTGAGCGGTCATTGGCTGAAGCAGCGGCCACCGGTGAGCACACGATGCGCTATGCGGCGGCCCATGTCGCGGCGCTGCGGACGGCTGCGGCAGTTCTTGCCGTTCGCACCCGTCCGCATCCCCGCAGCGAGCGGAACGCCTGGGTGTTGCTCACCCGGGTGGCACCAGAGTTGGCCGAGTGGGCAGCCTTCTTCGCCGCCGGCGCCGGCAAACGCGCTGCCGCCGAGGCCGGCCTGACCCATGCGGTCACGACCAGGGAGGCCGACGACCTGTTGCGGGATGCGGAGTGTTTCTTGCAGGTGGCCCAGCAGTTGCTTGACCTGCCCCATCAGCCGTTGCTGCCTGGCCACGGTGCGATGTCCTCGGCGAGCTCGGCAGCCACGGCTCGTGCGCAGGTGCGGCGAGCGGGGTGAGCGATCCATTCGTGCACCTGCACGTGGCCTCCGGATACTCGCTGCGGCACGGGGCGTCCCACCCGCACCGACTGGTGGAGCGGGCCGCCGAGCTTGGGCAGGACACGCTCGCGCTGACCGATCGAGACGGGGTCTATGGCGCGGTCCGGTTCGCCAAGGCTTGCCTGCGAGCCGGTATCCGACCGGTCCTCGGCGTCGACCTTGCGGTCGAGCCGTCTGGGCTGGTGCCCGGTCCTGGTCCCAGCCCTGTTCGCAGTCCTGCTCGGGGGGGTGCTTTCCGTGATCCCGAGCTGCCCCGGATCACCCTGCTGGCCAGTGGGCGGCACGGCTGGGCCGCGTTGTGCCGGGTGGTGTCGGCGACCCACCTGCGCGGCGAGCGGGGCACACCGGTGACCACTGCCGAGCTGGTCGCCGAACACACGTCCGGCCGCGGTGTGCTGGTGCTCCTGGGACCAGCCTCTGAGGTGGGGCGAGCGGTCGGTACCCGCCGCGTCGACCTGGCCGACGCAGTGCTGCGCGCCTGGCGAGGGCTGTTCGACCCGGCCGACCTGGCCATCGAACTGGTGTCGCACCGCACCGGTGGTTCCGGTCCCGGCAGCACTGCGCACGCAGCCAGGATGGCCGGTGCAGCAGGACGGGCACGGCTGGCCACGGTGTTGACCAACGCCGTTCGCTACGCCGATCCGCAGGACGCCGCCGTCCTGGACATCCTTGACTCGGCCCGTCGGCTGGTGCCGCTTGACCTGCGTCATCTCGACCGGCGCAACGCCGAGGGTTTCCTCAAGCACGGCAAGCAGATGGCCGAGGTGGCCGATGAGGTGTGCCGGGCGGCCGGGCTGGGGGAGCAGTCTGCCCGCCGGCTGCTGGCCCACACCCGGATGGTCGCCGACCGCACCGCCCTCGACCCGCGACTCGACCTCGGTCTCGGCGAGGTGCACCTGCCCGAGCTCGAGCTGGCAACCGGGTTCTCCGCCGAGGCGGCCACCGGCGGGTCTGCTGACGCCGCCGACCGGGTGCTCCGCGGGCGGGCCATCGCGGGGCTGACCCGCCGTTACGGTGCGCTGTCCCGCCCGCTCGACCACCAGGTGCACGAGCGTCTCGATGACGAGCTGGGCACCATCTCAGCTCTCGGCTACGGCGCGTACTTCCTGACCGTCGCCGACGTGTGCGACCTGATTCGCGACCTGGGCGTGCGGGTCGCTGCGCGGGGCTCGGGGGCGGGCAGCCTGGTCAACTACGCGCTGGGTATCTCCGGGGTCGACCCGCTGCAGCACGGACTGCTGATGCAGCGTTTCCTGTCGCCGTTGCGCCAGGCACTGCCCGACATCGACATCGACGTCGAGTCGGACCGCCGCGAGGAGGTCTATACCCAGATCCTTGCCCGCTACGGCGGTGAGCGGTGCGCCTGCGTCGCGATGATGGACACCTATCGGGTGCGGCACGCCATCCGTGACGTGGGTGCCGCGCTTGGGATGCCGGCGGGTGAGGTGGACACCATCGCCAAGGCGTTCCCGCATATCGCAGCCCGTGATGCCCGAGCGGCGTTGCGCGAGCTGCCTGAGCTGCGGGCCGCGGGGCTCGGCGAGCAGCGGCTCAGCGTGCTGTTCGACCTCGTCGAGCGCCTCGACGGGCTGCCCCGGCACATCGCCCTGCACCCGTGCGGGGTGTTGTTGTCCGATGCGAGCCTGCTCGACCGCACCCCGGTCGAGGCCAGCCATGCCGGCTTTCCGATGAGCCAGTTCGACAAGGACGACGTCGAGGACCTCGGCCTGCTCAAGCTCGACGTGCTGGGCATCAGGATGCAGTCAGCGATGGCGCACGCGACCGCCGAGATCGCCCGGGTGGACGGCATCGAGGTCGACATCGACGACCAGCGGCAGGTGCCGCTGGACGACCCGGCGACCTACCGGCTGATCGGCCACGCGCGCACCCTGGGCTGTTTCCAGATCGAGTCACCCGGTCAGCGTGAGCTCACCGGCAAGTTCGGCCCGGAGACCTTCGACGACATCATCATCGACATCTCGCTGTTCCGCCCCGGGCCGGTCAAGAGCGACATGGTCACCCCGTTCCTGCAAGCACGGCAGGGCTGGCGGCAGCCGGTCTATCTGCACCCCGACCTGGAGCCGGTGCTGCGACCCACCTGCGGGGTGGTGGTCTTCCACGAGCAGGTGCTGCAGATCATCGAGGTGCTCACCGGATGCACCCTCGCTGAGGCCGACGAACATCGTCGGGCACTCGGCGACCGGGAGGGCAAGCAGGACGTCGAGGCGTGGTTCTTCCCCGCTGCCCTCAGGCGTGGCTACCCCGAGGCGACCGTCCACCAGGTGTGGGCGGTGCTCGAGGCCTTTGCCTCGTTCGGTTTCTGCAAGGCGCACGCGGCGGCTTTCGCGCTGCCCACCTACCAGTCGGCCTGGCTCAAAGCCCACCACCCGGCCGCTTTCCTTGCCGGGGTGCTCACGCACGACCCGGGGATGTATCCCAAACGGCTGATCCTCGACGATGCCCGCCAGTTCGGTATCGCCGTGCTGCCGCTCGACATCAACTCCTCCGACGCCACCTACCGCGTCGAGCACCTCGCCGGCACTGACGCCTACGGCATCCGGCTGTCGCTGGCCGACGTCAAGGGCATTGCTGCAGCCGAGGTCACCGGCACTGTCGCCGGCCGGCCCTACCACTCGCTCACCGACTTCTGGCACCGTGCCGGTTGTTCCCGGCCGGTCACCGAGCGGTTGGTGCTCGCGGGCGGCTTCGACACCCTGTACGGCATCGGTTCACCGGTGCCGGTGCGTCGACGTGGCACCGTGACCCGCCGCGACCTGCTGTTGCAGGTGCTCGAGCTCGACCGGTGGACCCGGTCGGCCAGGCGTGCGCAACACCGGCGGCGCGGTGGCTCCCGGGCGCGCCCGAGCCGCGCCGGTTGCGATGAGTACAGCGACACGGTGTCGCTGGCCGCGGCCCAGTCCCGTGCCAGTGGCGCCAGCGAGCGGCCGGTGGCGGTTCAGCTGAGCCTGGATCTCGGCGACACACCCGGTGAGACCGAGCCGTCGGGGTTGCCAGAGATGACCGGCGCCGAACGGGTCCGCGCCGAGCTGGAGGTGCTCGGACTCGATGTCAGTCGACATGTCGTCGACTTCTACACCCCGCTGCTCGACGCCCTCGGCGTCACCCGGTCAGCCCAGCTGCTGACCCGCCGCACCCGCAGCACCCTGCTGATTGCCGGTGTCAAGGTCGCCACCCAGACCCCACCGATCCGATCCGGACGTCGGGTGGTCTTCCTGACCCTCGACGATGCCACCGGTCCGGTCGACGCGACCTTCTTCGAGGATGTTCAGGGGCCATACGCCGCGACCGTCTTCCATTCCTGGTTGCTGCTGGTGCGCGGCGAGCTGCGGCGCACCGGCCCCCGCGGTGTCAGCCTGCGCGCCACCGGGTGTTGGGACCTCGCCGCCCTGGACGCCCAGTGGCGTGCGGCCGGGCTGGACGCCGTACATGCCGAGCTGGCCAGGGTGCCCACCGGTTTCGGTGCCGACGTCGGGGAGCAGGCGGTGCAGGGTGCCGCCGAGAGTCGCTCCAGCCGCCCGGTCGTCGCCCGGCCGCCGGACTTCGGTGCGGACGTCCATGACCAACAGCACTCTGCCGGTGGGATGGGTCGCCGGCGAGTGCTGGTCCACCCCAGTGGGTTTCGACAGTCGCCCTACGCCGACGTCAAACCAGCCGGTGGGGACGCCAAATCTGCGCCCCGCAAGCTGTGGCACTCCAGCCCCGGAAGCTCAGGCGGCTGATGGAGTGCGCCCGCACGACGGTGCCTGGCCGGCTCACTAGGCTGTCGGTGTCCTTGCTGCGCCGTCGGTGTCTTTGCCGCCGCCGGTCACGGTGGTCTGGAGGAGTCTCGTGGTCGAGTATCGCCGCAGCGCCATGCGGACGGCGGTCGTATGGGATGTGCTGCAGACCGAGCTTGCCGGTCTCGACAGCCCCGAGGCCGGGCAGGGCACCCAGGGTCGGGTGGTCGATCTCGGCGGGGGCACCGGCGAGTTTGCGGTTCGGGTCGCCGAGCTGGGCCACGAGGTCACCGTCATCGACCCCAGCCCCGACGCGCTGGCCGCCCTCCACCGGCGCGCCACCGACGCCGAGGTGGTCGAGCGGGTGCATGGCATCCAAGGCGATGCCGCTGACTTGTCCACCCTGGTGGAGAGCGGTTCGGTCGATGTCGTGCTCTGTCACGGGGTGCTCGAGTACGTCGACGATCCTCGCGCCGCCCTCGAAGCCATCGGTGGCGTGCTGCGACCCGACGGTGTCCTCAGCGTATTGGTCGCTAACCGGCTGGCTGCTGTCGTGGCCCGTGCCCTGGCCGGCCACTTCGACCAAGCCCGTGGCCTGCTGGAGGCCTCCGCCGAGCAATGGGACCCCAGCGCCCACGGGCCCCGGCGCTATACCCGTGACGAAGCAGTACAGCTGCTGCGTCGTTCCGCCTTCACCCTGCAGACCGTGCACGCCGTCCGGGTCTTCACCGACCTGGTGCCCAGCACTCTGGTCGATGCGGAGCCGGGTGCGCCGGCTGCACTGCTCGCACTTGAGCGCTCAGCCGCTGACGTTGCCGAGTTGGCTGCAGTTGCCGCTCAGCTGCACCTGCTCGCCCGCCGCAGCTGACCGTCCTGCGCCTGAGCATGGCTCGCCACGATGAGCCGGGACTGGCCCAACACCTGGCCCAACGACGACTGGCGCTGCCCGATCCTGCACATCGATATGGACGCCTTCTATGCGTCGGTCGCCGTTCGGGAGCGTCCCGATCTGCAGGGACGGGCGGTCATTGTCGGCGGGGGACACCGCGGTGTGGTGCTATCGGCAAGCTATGCCGCCCGGGTGCACGGGGTGCGGTCGGCCATGCCGGTCATGCGTGCTCGTCGGCTGTGCCCGCATGCCGTGCTGGTGGCACCCGACTTTGCTCTGTTCAGCGCCGTGTCTGCTGCCGTGATGGAGACCTTTCGCAGTGTCACGCCGCTGGTCGAGGCAATGTCGTTGGATGAGGCCTTCCTCGATGTGTCCGGGGCTGGTCGCAGACTGGGCAGCCCGGCGCGCATCGGGGCGCGGCTGCGGGCGCAGATCGCCACCGAGCAGCAGATCAGCTGCTCGGTGGGGGTGGCGGCAACTACCGACCTGGCCAAGCTCGCCTCTCGTCGCGCAAAGCCCGACGGGTTACTGGTGGTTCCCCGGGACCGCGCCACGGCTTTTCTGCATCCGCTCGATGTCGGTGAGCTGTGGGGGGTGGGGGAGGTGACCGCCGAGCAGTTGCACCGACTCGGCCTGCGTACGGTGGGCGACCTCGCGCACACCCCGCTGGCGCTGCTGCGCCGTGCTTTGGGCGCCGCGACCGCCGACCACCTGCACACCTTGTCCTGGGGTGGGGGGCGCAGCACTGTCAGCCCGCGCCGCTCATCCGACGAGCCGGACCGCAGTATGGGTGCCGATGAGACCTTCTCTCGCGACACCGACGATCCAGACGTCATTCACCGCGAGCTGCTCCGCCTCTCGGCCAAGCTGGCCGGCCGGCTGCGAACCGGTGCGCTGGTGGGCCGCACGATCACGCTCCGGGTGCGGTTCGCAGACTTCACCACGATCACCCGCTCGCATACGCTACGAGACTCCACTGATGTGGCTGTCGAGATTTACACCACCGCAACCCGGCTGTTCGATGCACTCGGTCTGCAACGTGCCCGGCTGAGACTGGTGGGGGTCCGCGTCGAGGGGCTGCGGACAGCGGCTGGCAGCAGCCGACAGCTCGAGCTGGGAGCCCGTGAACACGGGTGGGCCGAGGCTGAGCGAGCTGTCGACAAGGCCGTGGCGCGCTTCGGCTCGAACGCGATCTCGCCGGCAGCGTTGATCGGAGTGCCCCGACCCTGAGTCGACACCACCCCGAGACCCCATCGCTGCTGCCCAACCTGAGCGCAACGGACCCGATGTCCACCGAGTAGCGCTGGTTTGCAACCACGGCTTTCGGGACGGCCGTCTGCTGCTTACACTCGGAGCCAGACCGCCAGCAGGAGGACCCTCAGCAGGAGGACCCACAGTGCCACTCTCCGAAGAGGAGCAGCGTCTGCTCGAACAGATGGAGCACGCGCTCGCCACCGAGGATCCCAAGTTCGCCTCTGCCCTGCGCGGCTCCAACCTGCGTGCGCGCCTACGTCGTACGGCAATCGTGTCCGCGCTGGCCTTCGTCGCCGGGGTCGCGGTGCTGATGTTCGGTGTCGTGCTCGAGCTGACCGTCGTCGGTGTTGTCGGCTTCTGCATGATGCTGGCCGGCGCCTACTTTTTTGCCACGTCGTGGCGCCAAGGCGGCGAGGTCGGCGCCGACGAGCCGGCAGAGCCCAGCGGGCAGCAGCCCCGCGCCAGCGCCCGGTCGCCACGGCAGTCGTCCTTCATGGACCGCATGGAGGAACGTTGGCGCCGCCGCCGTGACGAGGGCGGCAACTGACCGCCCGTCCATCAGCCCGCACTGGACTGCTCGGTACTGGGCTCCTCGGTCCGCAACAACCTGGGTCCGTTGCCGCCGCGTGCTGTGTGCCACCCATGGCGCGGGAGCAGCGAGATCGGCAGCCACACGCTGCGTCGGCGCTGCCATGACGTCCGACCAGCCGCCAGTCGGTCCGTCACCTCGTCCACGTCTCGCCGCGATGCGGTCGCCGAGCGGGGTGCCGCACCGGCGGCCGGTGCGAAGCGGGACCGCTCGACATCGATGACCAGCCGGTTCAGCGCCGCGACCGCCCCCGCGTCCTCGTGCAGCAGTGACCGCAGCTCGCGGCCTGAGGTGCGCAGCGTTGACCGCTGGTCCACCGGCACCCCGAGGTCCGCGCTCGTGTCGGTCAGCTCGACCCAGGCGACCTCGGCGGTGGGATCTGCGGCCCGATCTGCGGCAGGGCCTGCTCGTCGCCATCGCCGTGCGCGCCGTGCGGCGCGGGCTGTCCGAGGTGCGGCCAGCGTTACGACCGCAAGCAGCAGCATACCGGCACCCCACACCAGCCGCCGTCCGTAGCCACTGGAAGCGCCCCCGTCGGTGGAGCCGGCGTCAGCCGGCGGCACCCTGACCTCGTCTTGCGGGCGATCACGAGTGGTCAGCGTTCGACCGGTGTTGGCGATGGTCTCCGCCACCCCCGGCCCGGTCCCGCGATCGGGGGCCGCGCCGGTGCGTACGGCCGGGGTGGGCTCGAACAGGACCCAGCCGACGCCTTCGAAGTACAGCTCCGGCCAGGCGTGCATATCCA
>Ga0136624_1000333_pt1 | contig 17590 bp, 22 predicted proteins | sample AntDrymUQ4692206_2_FD_104802 | JGI IMG/M metagenome (GOLD analysis project Ga0136624, IMG submission 104802) | Polar desert sand microbial communities from Dry Valleys, Antarctica - metaG UQ469 (22.06) | ecosystem: Environmental > Terrestrial > Soil > Desert | place: Antarctica: Dry Valley... | reverse complement strand
GGCGACTCATGAGTTCAGCGGCGGCGGCCCGCTGGCCCGGAACGCCGTCGTCGGCTTCACGGTCAACGTGTCGCCGCCCCGCGCCGGCCCTCCAGGTCCATGCCGGGCAGTCTGCCATCTGGACCGAGCCTGCGCTCGGAAGAGTCCGAGGCCCGGCAACTACGTGGGCGCGGGAGTCTGATCTCGCTGGCCCGCCGAGGCGGCACCCGTCACCGTCGGGTAGGGACGAGCCGGAGCTGCCCGGCTCAGGGTTCTCCACGTTTCGGGTCGCCGCGGGTGATGTCGCTGACGTGGACGTGCATGTCGGTCACCGTGACGCGGGGTCGAGCGTCACCGAGGACCTCGGCGATGATGCCGTCAGCCGCGATCCGGATGGTGTCGGCCACGTCGAGCAGCGAACGGCCGTACCGGGCCGTGATGACGATCGTCACCCCGGTGCACACGCCGTCGTCGGCGTGGATACGGATGGCACTCACCTCGCAGTCCGGTGCACGGTCGAGCGCACCCCGTAGGTAGGACGTGAGGACTTGCTCGCTGACGGCGTACGGGCCTGCGCTGGACAGCGCACTCAGCGGGTGAGACGGGCGACTGACCGTCAGTAGGTGCGCCAGGACGTCCGACTCGATCTCGACCCACCGTTGATCGGTGTGCTGACGCAGCTGCGCGAGGGCAACATCGACCATCCCCGTGTCGCCGTCCGTCGCGTCGGGGGGAGTGAGCTCTCGGTTTGAACTCATCGCCATCGGGCCATTCTGACTGCCAAGGTAGCGCGAGCGCGGTGCAGCTGTCCCCTGACCACCGTGGATGTCGTGGACAGCGCGGTGGCGATCTCGTCGTAGCTGAGCCCCTCCACCTCCCGCAGCAGCCAGGTGGCCCGCTGGCGCCACGGCAGCTCGCGCAGGGCCAGGTCCAACGCCTCCAGCAGGGACCGTCCCCCCATGGCGTCCTCGGCCGAAGGGGCGCTGTCCGGGGTCAGGGCGGTGATCAGATCGTCGTCGATGGGGATGGGTCGACGGCGTCGGCGGGAGTTGTGGCACTCGTTGGCCGTGAGACGAAAGAGCCATGTCCGCAGCGAGGCATCACCCCGGAAGCCGTCGATCTGGAGCCAGGCCTTGGTGAGCGCTTCCTGCACGGCGTCCTCGGCCGCCTGATGGTCTCCGTCCAACATGCGGACCGCGAGTCGGTACAGCGCCGCTGCATGCCGGGCGAAGATCTCGGCGAACGCCGTACGGTCGCCGAGAGCAGCACGGCGCGCCAGCACGTGGTCGCTACGTTCATCGACTGACACTGGCTCACGGTCGATGCTGAGGACCTGCACCTGCACTCCGTCGGGACTAGGCAACACCGCAACGACTGGTGCCACGCAGATCCTATTGCCGTGCCGTTGACCGTGCATTTCGGCGCCCCCGTCCACCGTGTCCGACAAATGTGTCGGACAGCGCGTGACGTTCGGGTCGGTGGCGACGTCTAAACGGGGTAGGCAGACGTGTCCTGCCGGCCACCTGGTGGTGCGAGCGCCCACGAGACGCACAGCCAAGGCGATGGTGACAGAGAGCGACACAGTCGCGCCTACGCGACGATCCAGCGCGGTGACCGTCCCGGTCACGGCCTACACACATCATCCAGAGGAGACAAGCATGATCAGCACGGATCACGTCCAGAGCCTGATGGACAGCGGCACCGTCGTCGGTGACGACGGCAGCAAGATCGGCAACGTCGGACAGGTGTACCTCGACGACCAGACCGGCGAGCCGGAGTGGGTGACGGTCAAGACCGGTCTGTTCGGCACCGCTGAGTCCTTCGCCCCTCTTGCTCAGGCCGACGCTCAGGGCAACGAGCTGAGGGTTCCCTACAGCAAGGACAAGGTCAAGGACGCTCCGCGCGTCGATGACAGCGAGGGCCACCTGAGCCAGGACCAGGAAGCGGAGCTCTACCGCTACTACGGTCTCGAGTACACCGAGGCGGGCTCGGACTCCGGGTTGCCCACCGGTGATGCGAATCAGACCACCGACCGTTCGGGCGAGACCGGTGTCGTCGGCCATGACACCTCCGGACCGACCACCGACCAGGCGATGACCCGTTCAGAGGAGCAGGTCAGGGTCGGGACCGAGCGCCAGGAAGCCGGGCGCGCCCGACTGCGCAAGTACGTCGTGACCGAGAACGTCACCCAGACCGTCCCGGTCAGCCGTGAGGAGGTCCGGGTCGAGCGCGAGCCGATCACCGATGCCAATCGCGACCAGGCAACCTCCGGTGCTGACATCACCGAGGAAGAGCACGAGGTCATCCTGCACGAGGAGAAGCCCGTGGTCGACAAGGAGACCGTGCCGGTCGAGCGTATCCGGATGGACACCGAGACCGTCACCGGTGAGGAGCGCGTGAGCGAGGACGTCCGCAAGGAGCAGGTCGAGGCGGACGGCACCGATTCCACGCCCCGAAGCTGACCCGAACCGAACCAGCATTCCAGACGTACCTACCGAAAGGCCCTCATGAGTTCATCGATCGGCTCTGCCGACACCCCCCGAGATCAGCGGACCTCCCAGGAGCCGACGACTCGCTCCTCAGACACCCGTTCAGCCGACGACCGCAGCCGTGACCGGGGCAGTGTCGTGGAGCGTGAGGAGGAGGAGTACGGCGGTGTCAAGATCGGCTCGGCATTCTTCGGGTGGCTCACCGCCACCGGCATGTCCGTGATCCTGACGGCACTGGTCGCCGCAGCGGGCACCGCGGTCGGTGTGGCCACCAGCACCGAGGCGGGACAGACCGCGGCCCAGACCACGGGCGAGCTGGAGACGGTCGGCATCATCAGTGCCATCATCCTGCTCGTCATCTTGTTCGTGGCGTACTTCTGCGGTGGATACGTCGCCGGGCGGATGGCCCGCTTCAACGGGCTCAAGCAAGGCGTGGCCGTGTGGTTGTGGGCACTGCTCATCGCCGTCGTGGTGGCGGTCCTGGCGGTGGTGGCCGGCGACCAGTACAACATCCTGGGCAGGCTGGACAGCTTCCCCCGCATCCCGGTGAGTGAGGGCACCCTGACCACCGGCGGCATCATCGCGCTGCTGGCGGTCGCTGTGGCCAGCCTGGTCGGTGCCATGCTCGGCGGGCTGGCCGGCATGCGCTTTCATCGCAAGGTCGACAAGGCAGGGCTCGGCACGTAATCCTGGTGCATCCGTCGTGGCCGCGTAAAGTTCACATGGCCGGCGACGTCTGTATGAGGTATGCAAGTCATGCCCTTCGAGAAAGGACAGATCGAGTGACGGACAAGACCAGCGAAAAGACGCCTGCCACGACTTCATCGACGACCAGCGCCTTGGTGAGCCAGCAAGGACGCACGTCCATCGCTGACTCCGTGGTCGCCAAGATCGCCGGTGTCGCCACCCGCGACGTCTCAGGAGTCTTCGCTCTCGGCGGCGGCGCCTCCCGCGCGGTAGGCGCGATCCGTGAGCGCATTCCCGGCTCCCGCACCAACCATGGCCAGGGGGTTTCGGTAGAGGTCGGTGAGCGTCAGGCAGCCGTCGATGTCGATCTCGTCGCCGAGTACGGCGTCGCGATCGCCGACCTCGCTGCGTCGATCCGACGCAACGTCATCGCCTCGGTCGAGCGCATGACGGGTCTGGAGGTCACGGAGGTCAACATCGCCGTGACCGACGTGCACCTGCCCACCGAGGATGACGGCGACGAAGCACCCGAGCAGTCGCGGGTCCAGTGACCGCTGACCAACCGAGCCTCGCCGACCTCGTCGTGGCTGCGGTGACGACGGTGGACGGCGTGTCGGGGATGCACGCCGGCATGTTCGGCGAGGTGGCGACGTACCTGCCGGGTCGCCGCGTGATCGGTGTCCAGCTGCGTGAGGACGTGACCAATGTGCACGTGATCCTGCGTTGGGGGGTCCCGCTGCCGGACACCGTCGATGCCATCCGCGCTGCGTTGGCCCTCGTGGTGAACACGCCGGTGCACGTCACGGTCGAGGACGTCGACACTGAACCCGTCGCCCGGGCCTGAGACCGTGTACGACGCGAAAGCGGACGAGCGGCGTCGGCGGGCACGCCGCGAGGTGGCGCGCCGACATCACCCGGACGTCGGGGGCGACCTCGACACCTATCTGGAACTGATGGAACGGCTGGATCGGGATCCTGCCGAAGCGTCGGGGGACGTCGTCGGGCCCGGTGAGCGGGTGCTCTCGCGCAGGATGAGACGGCTCACGGCGCGCACCCGGCGCCGGCTGCGCCAGCACACCCGAACGGCACGCGGCCGCCTTCCCAAGAGGTTTCCCGGCGCGCGGCGATACATCGACCTCTAGCGCAATCCACGTTGTCGGTCCGTGCCTCGCACGGACCCCACCAGTCGAGGAGCACACATGACCACCTCAACCCTAGGTCTGATCACCGGCCTCCTTCTCGGAGTCGCCGCTGCCGCAGGAGGCTTCGTCGGCTTCCTCATCGCCCTCGTACTCGGCGTGGCAGGGTACGCGTTAGGTGGCCACTACGACGGCGAGATCGACCTCGGGGCCCTGGCGGGACGTCGGCGTGAATGAGACGGCCGCCCCCAGCAGGACGGACGTGGGCACGGGGGCCGGCACGGACGCAGGCGAGCGCGGATCGCTTCAGGTCGCTGACAAAGCAGTCGAGCACATCGCCGCTCACACCGCGTCGCTGGTGGACGGAGTCGTGCAGACCCGATCCGGCCTGGACAAGCTCGTCGGCCGCAGTTTGCCGAAAGCGTCCAGCGACGTGCACGGCGACCGGGTCCGCATCAGCGTCGAGATCGCGGTGCAGTGGCCGCTGAGCGTCGCCGATGTCGCACGGGCGGTCCGGCGCGATGTCCACGCTGCAGTGAGTCACCTGACGGACATGCGAGTCCTCGGGGTGGACGTGTCTGTCTCGCAGATCGAGCGACGTACGGTCGCTCCGACGAGGAGGGTGCAGTGAGCACGGCACTGCGGTCGGCCGACGAGCCGCAGCATGGCACCGACGAAGCGCCGTTGCCGCGAGCCAAGACGCCCGTCGCGATCGGCAAGGCCCCTGCTCTGGCGGTCCTCTGGTCGCTGCTCCTGATCGCTCTCGGTGTCGTCGCCGTGCGCGACGCACTCGTGCACGCCGACCTCCTGGACGGCCAGCCCTGGACCGAGCAGGCGTTGGAATCCCTCGACGCACGCACGGCGGGCGACTGGCTCGTCCCGGCCGGAGTCCTGTGCCTGTTGATCGCCCTGTGGCTTCTGGTAATCGCCCTGCAGCCGCGACCGCGCAGCGAGGCGCGGCTGCAGGCCAGTACCGGTGTCTTCCTGACCAAGGCGAGCCTGCGCCGGCTGGCAGCCTCGGCAGCCAGCGACGTGGACGGAGTCGACACCGCCGACGCGAACGTCACGTTGAGTCGGGTGCGCGTGAGCGCGACCACCACCCCGGACCAGGCCCAAGCCGTCCAGGCGCGTGTCGCCGCAGCGGTCACGCAGCGGCTGTCAGCGCTCGTGGAGCCACCCCGCGTCGACGTGCGGGTGACGACGGCAGGAGGGCAGCCATGACTCGTACGACCGTCACCGTCGACCGCGTCGCCACGGTGGTCGTGGCGCTGATCCTGGCCGCAATCGGCCTGTTGGCACTGGAGTGGAGGTTCGGGTGGCTCTTCGACCTGCCTGCACAGTCGTCCACCACCGCGGTCGTCGACCTGGGCGCTGAGTCGTGGTGGCCATGGGCACTGGGCATCGCCGGCCTGTTGCTGGTGCTCGTCGGACTGCGATGGTTGTGGGCGCACCTACGCAGCTCTCGGGTCTCCCAGCTGAATCTGCCGGGCACCGGGAGCGAGGGCCGACTTCGCGTCAACGGGAAGGCCGCCGCCTCCACCGCGGCGGACGTGTTGGCCGACAACCCCGGTGTGCGCTCGGCACGAGGCACGTTGACACGCGACCGAGGGCAGCTCGTGGTCGATCTGCGGGCATCCCTCACGCCCGATGTCGACCTCGAGGACCTGGCCGAGGTGTGTGACACCGTTGCCGCGGACCTGGCACACGTGCTCGAGCGTTCCGACCTGTACTGCCGGGTCCACCTCAGCGTGACGGGCTCCGGAGCTGCTACGAGTCGGGTGCAGTAGCAGCGACACGCTGCTTCCTACACGTCCTGGCTCACGGACGTAGCTGCGCCCGACGCCGATCCCGCAGACCTCAGGACTACCGAGCGGTTCGGGCCCAGCAGGCTATGGCTGAGGCCTGGGTGAGCGGGGGGCTCTGCATACCTGTGGCAGATGCACAACCGTTTGAATGTTACAGGGCCATTACGGCGTCGGTACAATTCAAGCGGTCACAGCGCGTCAGGTTGATTTGCACATCAGTCCCCTTCATTCCTTACAGTCCCATGACACGGATTCAAATGACTTGTCGTCTGGACGTGCGGCGGACGAAATTGTTCGCGAGCCCTCTTGAATGGGCCGGTTGCGGCAGGCGGAGCTGGGCGAGTTGTCCACCTGCCTCCCGGAGGTTTGCGCTGCGCCGTGCAGCGTTGATCTCCTAGATGCAGGAGGGAAAGCAATGAGAACAAGGTCTGTGGCAGGATTAGCTACCGCGGGTGTGCTCGCGCTAGGGGGGCTGACTGTTGGTCCCGTGAGCGCCGGCAGCGCCGCCCACACCCAAGCCGGCTCCGGTGAAAGCGCCCCGGTCGGCCTGACGCTCGAGAAAGACCGGCAGACGATCACGAGTGCGCTTCGAGTCGACCTGACGCGCGACTTCGCGACCCTGCCTTTGCACAAGGGCACAGTTGACGGAAAGACTGTGTGGTATGTGATCACCGACGCCTCGGACGCGAGCATGGCCCGCCGGCTCGGCGTGAACCATGCACCGAAACTGAGCAACGCCCCTCGCGACTGCCCGGCTTGCGTCCAGGAAGTCCAGACCACCAACTCCGTGCTCGGCAGGTCTCCAGTGCAGTTCCAGGGCGCCCCGGACTTCAGCCCCGTGCGCACCCTTCAGCCCGCTCCGAAGCCCACGACTTTCCCGCCCGTGGCCTTCACCGTCGGGGCGATGGCGGGGGCGGGCTACAGCCCGTACGTGCGGGTCGCCGGCAGCGATGTCGTCTTCAACGCCCCGATCGTGGCGACCGGGGACGGACCCTTCGATGTGACCACGCACACGAACACCCATGACCGGACGCTGGGGATCGACACCGAGAAGATGACCACCGACCACCTCTTCGTCCGCGGGTTCGCGAACGGCAGGTCGATCGCCTATCTGAGCTTCGACTCCTCCGACGCCTTCACCGCCACGATCGAGCGCAGCACCTTTGTGCCCGCACTGGCCGACCTGCAGTTCCAGAACGGTGGTGACGGACTCGGCCGCGACGACCGGGCCGACTCCGCGCGAGCGTCGATCTTCACCTTCGTCAACGCCAAGACAGGGCTGGAGGACTCTCCACCTGCTAGCGGAGCGACGCAGGGCGAGGGGCGATCGCAGGGGCTGACTCACGCCCTGAGCCTCCCCATAGTCGGTCGCGATGCTGCCGTCGCAAATCCCGAGGTGCTCGACGCGTTGCGTCGAGGCGCCGACGTCAGCAACATCTTCAGCGACATGCCGAGGACCTTCGGGAACAGCAACCGACGCGAATACAGCCCGGCGTGGGACCTCCAGGTCGGTGTCTACGGCGACGACGCGGTGGCCAAGGGACTGAACGGCCTCAAGACCGACGCGGACGTGGTGCTGAGCCTGGCTGCGAAGGGCGTTGTCACGGCGCCGGGCGGGCTTCCGCTGGGGTCGGCGAACATCGTCATCAACTGCCCGGCACTGGCCTTCCTCGACGGCACCGCACAGGACCCGACCTCCGGCGCTGACGCCGGCGGCGGAGGTACGGCCGCGCGGGCCGCGTCTCGCGCGGACGCACCGGTCACCGCTGGCGCTCCCGGAGCCGACCGGTCGGTCGGCGGCACCTCGTCGCTGTTGGCCGGCTCGGCCGTTGTCCTCGGGGTCGGCCTGGCCCTCCTCGGCCTGACTCTCGTTCGCCGCGGTCGAACGGCGTCGAGCAAGCGAAACTAGTGGTCACCACCGGTGGCGGGGCGGATGGCCCCTGAGCCTGACCGCCCCACCGTTGGTCAGCTGCGTGAGTGGGTCGTCCGGGGCATGCAGCGGTGGGTCGGCTCGGCTATGCTTCTGCTCGCCGTTGTCCTCCTCACCGGCGCACTGTTGGCTGGGGGCCAGGTGCCACTGCTTGATCCCCCCGCACCCGGTCCTCCCGCGGTCGCACCGGCGGGCGCGCCGGGCAGACCCAGCCCGGCACCTGGGAGCACCGACTCAGCCCCTCCCCGATCCACCGTTTCGGCTACCGAGGCCGGACCCCCCACCCCGGTGCCTCTCACCCCGGTGCAGCAACCCGACGACGTGGAGCGGGACATGCGCCCGGCGCGCGTCCGCATCCCAGCGCTTGGCATCGATCACCGGCCAGTCCCCCTTGGTGTGCTCGACGACGGCAGCCTGGAGGCTCCCCGCCGATACCCCGATGTCGGCTGGTGGAAGCACGGGCCGCTTCCGGGTGCCGAAGGCAACGCCGTGCTCGTGGGACACGTGGACTCCGAGACCGGGCCGGCGGCGTTCTATGGCCTGACCTCCCTGCAGCACGGTGATCTGGTCGCGGTGACCCGGCGCGACGCCGCCGTCGTGCGCTTCCGGGTGCGTGGCGTCGAGCGCTTTCCGCTCGAGAACTTTCCGGCGGGCCGGGTCTACCGTCGCGGTGGGCCCTCCGGCCTGGTGCTCATCACCTGCGGTGGGGAATACGACCGTGCGGCCGGCCGCTACCTGGACAACGTCGTGGTCTTCGCCGACCGTACCGGTTCAAGCCTGGGTCGCGCGGCTGCCAGCGGAACGGCCGCTGATCCTGGACGGGCTCGCTTGGTGGGGCGCGGTGTCAGGCCTGGGGCGAGAGTGAATCCCTGACGCCGGTTGTTGGCGAACCTCACGCCGGGCGGCCTTCCATGGCCGGTGAGCGGGATCGTGGTGTCGAGGTCGTCGGAGACCCGACGGATCAGTCCCGCGGTCGGCTCGTCTCGCCAGGGCTGCAGCACGATCCCCATCCGGGCACGGCACAACTCATCGCCGTCGGCGGGGATCCGCGCACCTCCCTCCTCGCTGGCCGCCCGTGTGGTCGTCATGACGCAGCACCCGTCTGAGGCCCAGCTCCGCCTCGACTCGACCAATGACCTCGTGCAGCTCAATACCGAGCTCAGCCAGCGCATCCACCTCGACCGCGCTCAGACCGCGCGCCGGCGTACCCTGCCGGACCTCAGCCACAACAGCGCCAGCGTCGGGAAGTCGGCCCACCTGCCCCAGCAACCGCTGGGTGGCCGCATCGCTCATGACCGCCGCGAGCAGGTGCTCCTCGCGGGTCCTCTTCGGTGCTGCTTGTAGGCGGCCTGCTGCGTCACGCCCAGTTCCTTCGCGAGCACGGCCCACGACCATCCCGCAGCCCGCGCAGACCTCGCTGCGCATCAGGCGTTGTCTGGATCGAATCCGTGCGACGTCGGCATCCACGCCCGTTCCTTACAGGTGTGCAACGGGACCGATATCGAGCTGGTGCACGTCCTTGCCCCAGTTAGCGTGTGCGGCATGCAGCAGTCGGCCCGTGACGAGGGACCGCAACCGGCGATCGCGGACTACGGCTTCCTGTCCGACTGCCACTCCGCGGCACTGGTCGACCGAGCCGGGTCGGTCGACTGGTGGTGCGCGCCACGCTTCGACTCCCCCTCCGTCCTCGGCCGCCTGCTCGACCCAGAGGCGGGCCACTGGACGCTCTGCCCGGTGGAGGACTTCACCCCGCAGCGCCAGTACGTCGGCGAAACGCTCGTCCTGCGGACAGTGTTCCGGACGGCGACCGGGGATGTCGCTCTCACCGATGCCCTGGCGCTCGAGCCCGGCTCGCGCGGACACGACATCGGCCTGCGCAGCCCGCATGTGCTCCTGCGACGGGTAGAAGGCTTGTCCGGCGTCGTACACATGCGCACCCAACTGGTGCCGCGGGTGGAGTACGGGCGCACCGAGCCGCACCTGAGCACCGTCTCCGGTGGCGTGCAGGCCGTCGGCGGTCCGGTTCGGTTGACGTGCACGAGCTCGGCCGGCCTTGGCCTTGCGGAGGGCGCGGCGCACGGAGCCTTCGCCGTTGCGGCGGGCGAGACGGTCGATCTGGCGCTGTGCTATGAACGTTCCTTCGCACGAGCCACCCCTGACGAAGGCCACGCCGAGCCGACCCTCGAGGACACCCTGGCGGCATGGGAGTCGTGGGCGGCTCTGCACACGAGCTATGACGGCCCCTTTCCCGATGAAGTACGGCGAAGCTCGCTGGTCCTGCAGGGGCTAACGTTCCAGCCGTCCGGCGCGGTCGTCGCGGCAGGCACGACCTCCCTGCCGGAGACGATGGGCGGTGAGCTGAACTTCGACTACCGCTACGCCTGGCTGCGCGACCTGAGTCTGACCATTCGAGCGCTGTGGGTCGCCGCGTGCCCGGACGAGCCGAAACGACTGTTCGGGTGGCTGTCCAGCAGCGCCGGTCATGTCCGCGACGAGCTGGTGCAGATCATGTACGGGGTGGAGGGTGAACGTGATCTCACCGAGCACGTCCTCGAGCACCTGGCGGGCTACCGGGGCAGCTCGCCGGTCCGGATCGGCAACGAGGCATGGCAGCAGGAGCAGTGGGACGTCTTCGGCGAGGTCCTCGACGCCGCGCACCTTCTCAAGTCCAACCTCGGTGAGCTAGAGCCCGCCACACAGGAGCTGCTGGTGACGCTGGCCGATCGTGCTGCCGGTGCGTGGCGGGCGCCGGACGCGGGAATGTGGGAGGCACGCGACCAGCGGCGGCACTACGTCTCGTCCAAGGTCATGTGCTGGGTTGCCCTCGACAGGGCGGTCGACCTCGCACCCCACCTGGGCGACCGAGCCGACCCCATGCGCTGGGTGGCGGCCCGCGACGAGGTCCGTACCGCGGTGCTCGAGCAGGCATGGAGTGCCAAGGTCGATGCCTACGCCGGCGCCTTCGGCTCGGACGAGCTCGATGCGTCCGTGCTCCTCTTGCCAGTCGTCGGCTTCCTGCCCGCGACCGACGGGCGGATGCGGTCCACGATCGAGGCCGTGGAACGCGAGCTCGGCAAGGGCGGGCTGGTACGCCGCTGGCCGGAGGATCACAGTGGCTTCCTCATCTGCACCTACTGGCTCGTCGAGTGCCTCGCCTTGGCCGGGGAGCACGACCGTGCTCGGGGGTGGTTCCGGCGAGCGACCGAGCACGCCAACGACCTGGGGCTCCTGTCCGAGGAAGCCGATCCGGACAACGGTGAGCTACTGGGTAACTTTCCGCAGGCGTTCTCACACGTCGGACTGATCAACGCCGCCTGGCGCCTCGGCCAGGCGGCACCCGCACCGGCATAACGCATCCAAGGAGCAGGACATGACGACAGGAAGGCTCGACGGCAAGGTAGCGCTCATCACCGGATCCGACTCCGGCATCGGGCAGGCGACGGCGACAGAGTTCGCTAAGGAAGGTGCGGACGTCGTCATCAACTACCTGCATGACAGGGAAGGTGCTGAGAAGACACGAAAGGCGGCAGAGACCAAAGGCCGCCGAGCCGTCGTCGTCCACGCGGATGTCAGCGACGAGGAACAGGTCGCCTCCCTTTTCGATCAGTCGGTGCGCTTCTTCGGGACCGTCGACATCCTCATGAACAACGCTGGCGTGGACGCGTCTGGCAAGAAGGTTGCCGAGCTGCCGACCGAGATCTGGGACAGGGCGCTGCGTACCAACGTGTACGGACCATTCTTCTGCTGCCGGCGCTTCGTGCAGTTGCGTACCGAGGCCGGCGGAAGGGGGAAGATCATCAATGTGACCTCGGTTCACGAAGATGTTCCCAACGCCGGTGGGGCCGACTACGACTGCTCCAAGGGAGCGGTACGAATGCTCACCCGGACCCTCGCCCTCGAACTCGCCCCGCTCAAGATCAACGTCAACAATCTCGCGCCCGGCATGGTGTTGACCCCGTTCAACCAGGCGGCGATCGACGACCCTGACCTGCTGGATGAGCAAGTGCAGAGCATTCCGTGGAAGCGTGCTGCACAGCCGTCGGAGATCGCCCGCCTCGCGGTCTTCCTCGCCTCCAGAGACGCCGATTACGTCACAGGAGCGACCTACGTCATGGACGGTGGGCTCATGCGGAACCTCGGTCAGGGAGCCTGACCCGGACGGCGCAGCCCGTGCTCCGCCGCTCCAAGCGCTCGACTCTCACTCAACGACGTGCCACAAGCTGGCGGTGCTCGCCGCGGCAGCCTCCATTTCGGGCGTCACCTCGTTCAGGTGTTCCACCGCCCGCACCAACCTGTCCACGGCGTCCGCGGACATGTCGGGGGTCGCCCGCGCGTAGGAGATCACGATCCCGGCCCCCGACGTCTTTCGGCCACTCATGGTCGACAGACCGAGGACCGACAGACCGACGCCTGCCGCGGCAGCGACCAAGCGCCCCTCGGGTAGTTCCGGTGGCAGCGCGACGATCAGATTCAACCCACCCGCACTCTCCATGACCTGCCAGTCGGGCAAGCGCCGAGCCAGTGCCTCGATGAAGGCATCCCTTCGCTGTCGGTAGCGCCGTCGCAGGCCCCGCAGATGCCGGTCATACGCGCCGGACTCCAGTAGGCGGGCCAAGACATGCTGGTCGATCGCGTTGCTGCCGAAGTCGTCGTCCCGCTTGATCCGACGCAGCGCCGGGAGCAACTGCGGTGGCGTCACCACCCACCCGATCCTCAATGCCGGCGCCAGCGTCTTGCTGACGCTGCCCAAGAGCGCCACGTGCTGGGGATACATCCCTTGGAGGCAGCCCAACGGAGCCCGCTCGTAACGGAACTCAGCGTCGTAGTCGTCCTCGACAATCAGACCACCGGCCTCGTTGGTCCACCGCAGCAACTGCTCTCGACGTGCGGGGGACAGCACCACGCCGGACGGATACTGGTGGGCCGGTGTGCACAGGACAGCCCGGGCGTTAGTGGCCGCGAGCACGTCCACTTGCAACCCGCTCGCGTCCACTGGCACATCCACGACTTTCATGCCGAGGCGACCCAGCAACTGGCGCTGAAAGGCGTTGCTCGGATCCTCTACGGCAAGCAGGTCCTCGCCATCCCTGAGCAGCATCCTGGCCAGCAATGTCAAACCCTGGGTGACGCCGCTCACCAGGACGATGCCGTCCGGGGCGGTCATTGCCCCTCGCACCCGCGCCAAGTAGCTGGCCAGCTGTCGGCGCAGCTCCCAGGGCCCCCAGGGCTCGCCGTAGCCCAGTTCGGCGTCAGGCAAGTCTCTCAACACGTCGCGGGTTGCGCTTGTCCAGGCGCGGCGCGGGAAGGCCGACAGATCCGGCCAACCTGGCCGAAGATCCAGTTCCGGACCCGGACGAGCGACCGGCCGTTCGTTGTGCCACCGCGCGGGCAGCGCCGCTGCCTGGATGTAGACCACAGTCGTGGCCGCGCCGGGCCGGCCGCGCACGAAGCCCTCCGCAGAGAGCTGGGCGTAGGCGTCGACCACGACACCGCGGGAAACGCCGAGGTCCTGGGCAAGGATCCGGGTTGACGGCAGGGTCGTTCCGTGTGCTAGCTGGCCGCTGCGGATGGCGTCCCGCAGGGCGCCAGCGAGACGGACACGCAGTGGTGTCCGCCCCCGCTGGCCAAGGGTGACCAGCACCTCGGCGGCGTTAAGGGGCATCGCAAATGGTCCTACCTTTCGATGCTTCACCGGACCTGTCTGGAGGTCCGATGGTCGCCTATCCTACAGCTAGATCGTTGCTTAAGACCCAGCGAACGTGGGCCCGAGGAAAACGGCATTGAGGGACACTTGTGGCATGAGGCTTGCCTCTTCGAATGCGGCGGCGACCCTTTCTGCTCGTGGAAAGGGAACGCACCCGCAACGTGCCTCTGCGCCACTCTTGCATGGCCTTTCGGTGGTGCTTGCCGTCCTCGGGGGAAGGTGCTCGGAAAGTCTCACTGTGGCGCTTGAGCACGCGGACGCGTGGGTTCGAGTCACATCCAATCTAACCGACGCGCGGCGCAGTAACGCTGCTTTGTATCCTTGCGCCACAGTTGTCATTGTCCCACCGACTATAGCCATCACCGGGTCGGTTCACGCTGGGCTCCGCGCCTTGAGTAGGCAAGGTGCTGTCCTGCTGCTCAGCGTCAATGCAACGACCCGAGAACGAGTTGATCTGCTCAACAGCGGCGCAGACAGCGTGCTGACTTCCGTTGATCCGGACGAGGTCGTGGCGGCCCTGGCCGCCGTACTGCGCCGGTCTCACGTGCCCACCACGAGGATGGCGTCACAGATCGTGTGCGCAGGCGAGATCTGCGTCCATCTTCTGCATCGGACAGCAACGGCAGCCGGACGGACCCTGGCCCTCACACGTCTGGAGTTCGACCTGCTCGCGTACTTCGTCACCCATGCGGGGGAGACCCTGACCCGAGACCTGTTGTTGGAGAATGTCTGGGGATACGACATCGGCGGGCGGGATACCGTGACAGTCCACGTATGCCGGCTTCGGAGGAAGATCGAGGCAGATCCGTCACGCCCGGCTCTGCTGGAGACAGTCTGGGGCATCGGGTACCGGCTGAACACTCATCCCGCGTCCGTCTCCATCGTACTTCGGACCTCGAGGCGCGAGGCTGCAACTTCGGTGGAGTGACCAGCCGTCGGGTACGCCGGCACACACTCGTTGTGATCAGGGGACGGACGGATCGGAGACCGTAATGGGGCAAACGGTACTGTTCGCGCTAGTTGCTTCCAGCGCCCTGATAAGCCGGTGTCTTCACCGGGATGTGGTGGATGCCCCCGGTGCCGGTACTGGCCGGGCTTCTCGCTATCGCTGCCGGTGCCCTGACCGCCGCGCTGGCCTTCGAACTCTTCGAGGAATCGTTCACCAAGGGCGGGCACGTGCTCTCCGGTCTCGGCTTCGCCGCTGGTGCAGGCGTCTTTATCGTCGTCGATGTCCTGCTGGAACGCCGACGGAGGCAGCATGGGGGCAGCGGTGTTGGCTTGGCGCTGCTCGCCGGGGTCATCTTGGACGGCATCCCGGAGAACTTGGCGCTGGGAACGACACTGGCCGCAGGCGGCGGTTCGCTTGCACTGCTCGCCGCAATCTTCGCCTCGAACTTCCCCGAGGCCTTGGTCGGGGCGCGCAGCATGTGCGACAACGGCCGTTCGGTGACGTTTGCGCTGCGCACCTGGTGTTTCGCCGCCGTCGTCCTGGCGGCCGCGATCATCGCCGGTTCCGCACTCCTGCAAGGCCTGGACGAGCGGACCTTATCGGTGATCTTGGCCTTCGCTGGTGGCGCCGTGCTCGCCTCCGTCGCCAACACCCTGTTTCCCCAAGGCCTATCAGGACGGCGGACCGTGGGTCACGGTGGCCACAGTGGCCGGCTTTCTGGTGGCGTTCACCCTTGCCTTGGCGCCATCGAATGAGCGCGGCGCCCCGTCCGCACCCTGCCTCCCGCACGCAGCAGTTCGTCTCTAGGCGACAGGGGCCAGCCAGCGGTCGTAGATCGCTCCGGTTGCGGCGGCCTGTACCAGCTTGTCGACGACATCGACGCAGAGGTCCTGGCGTGACCACTTCGACGGCTCGTACAACCCCAGTGCGGTGTTCAGGAGAACGTCGCCGGTGTAGACAACAACGAATACTGCCGCTATCGCCTTCGTGCCTCGAAGGCCGGCGTGCGCGGCGACACCGTAGGCGGCGCCCCACATCGTCCCGAGACCGAAGTGGGCGGCGTAGTTGAGGCGATACCGTGCCTGCTCGTTGCGCGGGTTGACGGGCAGGATCTCCTCAGCGAACATGGCTGGCGCGTAGCTGTCCTCGCGCTTGGTAAGGGGCATCTCGATCAGCTTCTGGAACGCGGTCATCACCGCGGTCCCAGCCACGCCGGCAAGGATGCCCCGCCCGACGGTGGCGGTCATACGTGGTTCCTGAGGTGGCATGGCGGGACTCTACCTCGGCTTCCGGCGACTCAGCGGCGCTGACGCCGGATGAGCAGGCCGCCGCTACCTCCCGTGACGGATCAGGCCGGATTGTCGTCGTCGGCCACCTCGAGTTCCACCCGCTCGTCGACGAAGCACAACAGCCCGCGGACTGCTTCGGCGTCGTGAAAAGGTTCGGGGTAAGTCCAGACGATGTCTGGCTCCAACACTGCGCCGTCGCGCAACGACCAGTAGTGCGCGACGCCCTTGTAGGGGCAGCGCGTCGTCGTGCTGCTGGGCTCGAGCATCTCTGTCCGGGCGTCTTCTCGGGGCAGGTAGTAGCGCACCGGCAAGCCGCTCTCGATCAGCATGCGGGGACGGGTCGAGTCAGCCACGACGGTGCCGTCGAAGCGCACCAGCACCCTCCGGGAGCTGCGCAACACGTCGATGCGGGTGTAAGGGTCGCGAGGATGGACGATGACCTCCTCGTCCTCCTCGAACACTCCGTCCATCGAGTCCCAGTCGAAGGCGACGAGCCCAGCGATGGCCGCTGCCGGATCCGGCGGGTGCTCATAGGAATAGGCCGCGTCCGGTGCCTGTCGGTCGCCGGCGCGGACCGTCCAGTACGTAGCCTCGCCCATCGCCGGCTCGGCAGCACGGCGGCCGCCGGTGGGCTCGAACAACTCGGTGCGCACGTGCTCTTTGGGGAACAAGTACGTCGGAGTCCGGTCCGGTGGATGTAGCAGCACGACACTCGTGCTGTCCGCGACCGTTACGCCGCCAAGAAGGACACGCACTCGCCGCGGAGAAGCCTCGACGTACAAGGCGTGCTCCGGTGCATGCGGATCGAAGTTGAACGAGCCCGCGGGCCTGGAACCAAACGGGCCGCTGCCCTTGGTGAGACTCATCCTGTTTCACTCCCCTCGTCGACGTCGTGGACAGGAGGTTGCCACCTTTGCCAGAAGGGCCGGGCGAGGTCGACGATCTGCTCGGTGACCTCCGCCGCCCTTGCCCGCTCAGTCGCGTTCGACGACCTCCTTCAGGCCAGTCAGCATCATCTCCCAGGTGGCCTTCGAGCGCCCGGCCTCTTCCTCGCTCGCGTTGTTGTCCTGGCTCAGCGAGACGCGGGTGTTGCCCCGTGTTCCGCGAGCTCGTAGGTGAGCGTGTGATAGTTCGCGTGCACGTCCTCCTGGCCGCTCAACGGGCTGAAGTGACTCACCTTCAGTCGCCGCTCCGGCTCGATCTCGATGATCTCGCCCCTGTCCTCGTACGTCGTGCCCTCATACTTGCCTTTCCAGACGATCGGGCTGCCCTGCTGCCAGTCGGTCTCCACCTGGGAACCGAACATGTACTGCCTGATCTGTTCCGGATCGGTCAGCGCGTTCCACACGTGCGCGGGCGAGGCGCCGATCTCAATGTCCGCAGTGGCCACGTAGTCGTCCATGGTGTTCCTCCGTCGTCGGCCTGGCCTGCTTCCTCACCCAGCTGGCCCGACACCTACTCGCAGCATCTCAGCTCGGGCGCTCGTCATCGACAGCGTCGAACAGGCTGCTCCCGTAGACGTCCTGATCGGTCAGCGTGACCAGGTCGTCCTTGGTCAGTGGCCGGTCGAGCTCGACGAGCCGCTTCGCCTGGCGCAACCGGCACCGCTCCACGGCGTT
>Ga0136624_1000332_pt1 | contig 17612 bp, 23 predicted proteins | sample AntDrymUQ4692206_2_FD_104802 | JGI IMG/M metagenome (GOLD analysis project Ga0136624, IMG submission 104802) | Polar desert sand microbial communities from Dry Valleys, Antarctica - metaG UQ469 (22.06) | ecosystem: Environmental > Terrestrial > Soil > Desert | place: Antarctica: Dry Valley... | reverse complement strand
CCGGCGGGGGGAACTGCAGGAGGCCGAACGGCTCTACCGCCAGGCCGCCGACCTCGGCCATGCCGGCACGGGGGCTCGCCCGAGCAGCAACGACGGTTAAGGAACGTTTCCCGACAGCAGGGCGGGCAGCTGCGACATGTGACTGTCAGAGGTAGTTGGCGGCTTTCTGGCAGCGTTATGTGGCGCCGAGGACGAGTGTGCTGCTTGCTGCTTCGACGACGTCGGCGGTGATGACGCTGAGGTCGTTGATGGTGAGCACGCGGGCGATCTGGGCGAAGAGTCGTTGGATGAGGCGGAAGTTGCCGCCGGTGAGGCGGGCGATGGTGGCGATTGCTTGGGTGTCGGTGAAGTCGTCGATGTCGAGGTCGGCACCGAACTTTCGCCAGTGGCGGGTGAGGATGAAGTGCAGTTCGTCGCCGGTGAGGGCGGTGTAATGGTGGGCGAAGCCGGAGAAGCGGCGTTCGATGCCGGGCATGCCGATGAGGATGACGCCGATGTGTTCGCGGTCGTACCGGTCTCGGATGTGTTCCAGCGCGGTCGGGTTGAGCCGTTCGGCTTCGTCGATGACGATCAGTTTGACCTGGCGCGGGTGTGGGCCGGTGATGATCAGCGGCTTGGGTTCCTTGCGGCGTGCGTGTTCTTCGATGGCCGTGTCGGCGTTGTTGAGCAGCTGGCGGATGTCGGCGGCGACGTTCTTCGGAGTGTCGGATACCGTTGGGGTGTAGAACACGCTGCGAGACCGGTGCAGGGCGGCGTTCACGTCGGGGTTGTCGAAGACGTGTTGGTAGGGGTCGTTGAACACCTCGTCGGCGCCGTCCCAGCGGCTGTAGCGGCGGGCGGACAGTGTTTTGCCGACTCCGGCGGGGCCGTAGCAGAGGCCGATGGTGGCGTTGCGTTTGATGGTGTCGGCGAACTCGACGAAGCGTCGGTGTTGTTTGGTGGCGATGAATCGCTCGCTCACGTCTTGTCCTCGAGGTAGACGGCCAGCTTCCGGTTCGATCGGGGTCGCCGCGGCGGTGGGCTCGCGCTGGGTTCGGTTCCGGGGTTGAGGAACAATGGAACAGCCATTAGCGCTGAGAATGATCTTGGGTCTCCGCGCACCCGGGCAGCTGCGTGACAGCGGCTCGGGGACGACCTACACTTGGTTGTGCCCGTGGCATTAGCTGCGTGGAAGTGAGCCCGGCAGCCATCCGGACGGTTGGTGAGCCGGGTTTCGCGCTGTTCGGCGCCGCTCAGACCTGTCGCACGGTGGTGACTGCGGGCTGGATCCGGCTGCGCCAGTGGCCGCCCTTGGCCCAGCACCAGGCGATCGCGTCAGGGATGGCGAGCAGCTGCTCCGCGCTTGCGCGGCGGTGTTCATAGCGCAGGAGCGGCAGGCGTGCTTCTCGCGCGAGGGCGTAGAGCTGGCGTCGATCCCAGTCGAGTAGCGAGTCGTCTTGTTCGATCACGAGCAGAGTGTCTCCTTGACCGGCCGCGTCCTCGACTAGGCCGCGCAGGCAAGCGGCGCGAGCGTCGAGTTCGTCGCGGTAGCGCTGGCCCGCGTCGTAGACGGTGGCCGTCACGCCGGCTCCGCAGATCGCTGCGGCGATGGCGCGACGGCGTGGGTCGCTCTCCTTCTTCATATGCACGCGACGCTGGCCGCGCAGGACGAGCCCACGCATCAGCTTGCGTAGATCGTCGAGTTCACCGGAAACGTGGACGCTCGCGATGAGCAGATAGTCGCGCTCCTTGCTCTCATCGACGAAGACATGACTGCTCACGCTCTGCGGGCCCGGGCCGTCTTCGGTTCGCCAGCGCGCTGTACGGCGCGGTAGACGGTGGAGCGGGCGACGGAGAACAGCTCTGCGAGCTCGGCGCTGGTGTGCTTGCCGGCGCGCCAGAGTTCGACGAGGTGCGCCTCCTGCGCGGGTTTGAGTTTGGGTTGCTTGCCGCGCAGTCGGCCCTTGGCCTTGGCGATCTTCATGCCCTCCCTCGTCCGCATGCTGATGAGGTCGGACTCAAATTCTGCGATCATCCCGAGGACGTTGAACAGCAGTCGGCCGACCGGGTCGGTCGGGTCGTGCACCGAGCCGCCGATGTTGAGTTTCACGCCCGCCTCGGTGAGTTCCTCGACGATGTCGCGGGCATCGGTCAGAGAGCGGGCGAGCCGGTCGAGCTTGGTCACGACGAGAGTGTCGCCGGAACGGCAGGCAGCGAGCGCCTCGCGCAGACCGGGGCGGGCCCGGTTGGTGCCGGTCAGGCCGTGGTCGACGTAGATTCGGTTGGGCTTCACTCCGAGCGCGGTCAGTGCGTTGCGTTGGGCGGTGAGGTCTTGGGAATCGGTGCTGCACCGGGCATATCCCGCGAGCATTCTGGCCACCGGATGACTGTAGCGGTTAGGCTACCTTCACCGGGCATTATTGCGGGCGGGTGTTGTGGGAATCAGTGTTGTCGTGGAACTCGACTGTGCCTCGTACGCCTGCCGTCGGTCCGAGGTGTCCCGTAGGACGTTCGTCATACGGCGACGGGTCCACCGACGAAAACCTAGGGTCTGGTCCCCACGGGCTTTCCGCAATCGGAGCGGGTTCACCACGGAGCGCTGCACCCGTAGCGTCGATGCGGTGGAGGCGCGGGCTTGAGGTTGCTTGGCGAGTCTGTGTATCGCGAGCACAAGCTGCCGTTGTCTGTCGCGGGCAGCGTTGGCTGCAGCTGGGAGCAGCGGGCTGCCCTGTACAGCATCCAGCTCATTGTCCCCGATGGGTGCGTCGACCTCATTTGGCTGGCCGAGCGCCAGCTCGTGATAGCCGGCCCCGATACCGGGCCGCGGGATGTGTTGTTGCCGGCTGGGCTGTGGTCGTCCGGTGTCCGGCTTCGTCCTGGCGCGGCGGGGGCGTTCTTTGGCAGACCCGCGAGCGAGTTACGCGGCTTGCAGGTCGCCGCCGAAGATGTGCTGGGTACCACGGCGCGGAGGTTGACGGACGAATTGGCCGTTGCCGGGATGCGGGAGCGACGCGCGATTCTGCTGGACGCGGTCACGGCTCGCGCACCGCACCGAGACCTACTGGTGGCCGCTGCCGCCGTGCGTTTGGCGCCGGCCGGGCGTCGTGTCAGCGACGTTGCGCGTGAGCTGGGCGTCAGTGAGCGTCAGCTGCATCGACGCATGGTGTCAGCCGTGGGCTATGGACCCAAAACCTTGGCCCGCGTCATGCGGCTGCGGCGCCTGTGGGTGCCGGCGACAGCGTCGCTGGCCGAACGAGCGATAGCTGCCGGGTACGCCAGTCAGGCTCACATGAGCGACGAAGTCCGTCGCCTGACCGGCCGCACCCCTGTCCGATTCCTGGAATACCCGACGCTCACGATCGCCTAGCGTCGCGTGCATGCCTGTCAACCTGCCGGCCGCGCGCCAGTTCATCTTCGCCAATGCGCGTCTGCTTGACCGGCACCGCGCCGCCGTATTGCTCGACGGTGCCCCGGCCGCTGCCGTGGTCCAGGCTCTGCGCGCGTACCGCAATCCTGACGGCGGTTTCGGGCACGCGCTCGAACCGGACGTCCGAACCCCGCACAGCGAAACCACGGCAGCGCTGCACGGTCTTGAAGTGCTCTCCGAAATCGACGCACTCGACGATCCGATGGTCGAAGACGTCGCGGCCTGGGTCGCCGGCGTCGCGGACCCAGACGGCGGAGTGCCTTTCGTGCTTCCTACGGCGGCGCCGTATCCCCGTGGCCCGTGGATGGTTCCTTCCGACGGAGGCTCGCATCTAACGTTCGGGCTTGCGGCCGTCCTCGACACCGCTACTGTGTCCAGCGACTGGCTGGACACGGCGACACGGTGGTGCTGGGCGCGTCTGGAACAGTCGGAGGAGTTGGGCGGCTACTGGTTGAAGTTTGCGTTGGACTTCCTCGAGGCAACGCCTGACGATGCCCGGGCTCGCGCGACGATTGAGCAGCTGCGGCCACTGCTGCGTGACGACGGAACGGTGCCCGTGCCGGGCGGCACGGCCGACGAGAAGCTGACGCCGCTCACCCTGTCGCCCCTACCCGACCGGCGCAGCCGCGCGCTGTTTACCGGCACGCAGCTCGCCGCGGACCTGGATAGCCTCGAACACGGCCAGCAGGACGACGGCGGGTGGACTTTCGACTTCCTGGGCTGGTCACCGGGGCAGGAAGTCGAGTGGCGCGGGCTGATCACGCTGCGCGCACTCGCCACTCTGCACGCACATGACCGCCTTTGATGGCCGTAGAGGGATCGTTATCCGGAATCGAGTCCATCGTGGCTGGGCGGCCTGCGGAGCTCGAGCAGCTGGGAACGCTAGCGTCTCCGACCATGTCTACGCTTGACACTCAGCCTCAGGATCTCGAGTTCGTCCGCTCTTCCTACGACCGTGTAGCGGACAAGTACGTGGCGATGGGGATCGGTGGTCTCGCGCCGGAGCCCTGGCTGCGCGCGGCGCTCGCAGCTTTCGCAGAGGACGTGCGCGGTCTCGGGCCCGTAGTGGATGTCGGCTGCGGCCCAGGGACCGTCACCGCCCATCTCGCTGGTCTTGGCGTGGACGTCTCCGGCGTAGACCTGTCATCGAAGATGATCGGTCACGCCCAGCGGCTCCATCCCGAATTGCGGTTCTCGGTCGCATCGGCCACCGAGCTCGATCTCGAAGACGGTTCGCTGGGCGGGATCCTCGGCTGGTGGTCGTTGTTCAATCTTCCACGCGAGGTCTTGCCCGAGGTGCTGGCGTCGTTCGCTCGTGCGCTCGTTCCGGGAGGGCAGGTCCTGATCGGTACGCACGATGGCGATGGCGATGTCGCACGTACGGAGGCCTACGACGGCGTGCCCGTTCGATGGACGACTCATCTTTGGCAGCCTGAGCAACTAGACGCCCTCGTCGCCTCAGCTGGGTTGGAGCCCGTGGCTCAACTGCGCCTGCCGGCGAGCGGTCAGTCCCGGCCCCAGGTACTCCTAAGCGCAAGATGTCGGCTTAGACCTTGATCGTTGGGCTGAGGCGGTCGGTCCGATAGCCGAACGTTCACCGGCACTGGGATCCGGGCGGCGGCAATGGGGACGGCACTTCGGCCACGACGGGTGCGCTCTGCGCGTGTCGACCGGGCAGCTAGAGCTCACTGCGGTGCGGGCGGCTCCAGGTAGGCGTAGTGATTCCAGTCATCGGCTGCTCGCCGAATCAGCTACGGCGCGACCGGAGGCACTCCGGAGCGGCACCTTCGGATGATCCTCATCTGTCTCGCAGCGGGATCCGCTACCGGGACTGCGTGCTAGCATTGATAGCAGGAGGTGGTCGCCTTGGCTGCGGTCAGCGTAAGGGATCTGGATGAATCGGTGCGCGAGCGGCTGCGCGTCCGCGCCGCCCAGCATGGCCGCTCGATGGAGGCCGAGATCCGAGCGATTTTGACTGAAGCCGTCACCCCGCCGACTGACTCCAGCGGTCTGGCTCAGACGCTCCTGGCTCGATTCGGCGACCTTGGCGGGGTCGAACTCGATCTGCCGCCTCGTACCGAGGCGCCTCGGGCAGCCGACCTCGCCGGGTGACGACAAGCCCGCCGGCACCGTCGGGCGCCGTCATCCTGGACACCAACGTAATCTCCGAGCTCATGCTGGAGACGCCGGATGCGCACGTCCAAGAATGGGTGCGCGAGATATCGCCAGACCTGGTCTGCACGACCTCGGTGACGCTGGCCGAGGTGCGATTTGGCATCGCCCGCCTGCCTGCCGGTCGCCGAAGAGCCCTCTTGGGCGCCGCCGCCGACGATGTCTTCGGCACATTCGCAGATCGCGTCCTGCCATTCGACGCCACCGCTGCCAACGCGTACGCCGACATCGTCGTCGAGCGTGAGCAGGCAGGCGAGCCGATCGCCGGCTTCGATGCCCAGATCGCTGCCATCTGCAGAGTTCACCGTGCGGCTCTCGCCACCCGCAACACCAGCGACTTCAATCGGCTGGGTCTTGATCTCGTCGACCCCTGGCTCACTGACACCTGACCGGACGCGAGCATGCGCGGGCAGCCCGAAAGCCGATCCCGTTGCGGTGAGGCTGGCTGAGCGGTCGTGACATCTACGCTGTGGCCGTGGGCAAGGTCTTCGACGGCATCGACGAGTCACTTGCCGCGTGGATCGCCGCTCAGCCGATGTGGTTCGTCGCCACTGCACCGCCGGATGCAACTCGGCACCGAGATGGTCACCGACCCGCCGCGATGGGCGATCGAGGCCCTCGGCCCTGTCCCGGCCGACGACGCCGCCCTACGGACGAAATGGGAGATGCAAGCGGGTGTTGTCGCGGCGCACCGGGAGCTGACCGGCCACCAGGACCCGGACATCGCACTACCTGACCCTCCGAAGGCCGGGCAGGCCGAGGCCTACGCCTCCTGGCGGGCCGCCTGGCGCGCGCTGGGCCGCCCCGACTACGCGGCCGACGAAGCCAAAATGAGCGACGGGAAACTCCGCCTACGGGTCCGCGCCTATGAACGGGAGAAGACCTGGGGGCCGGCCCACGTCGCCAACGAACTCGCCGGCACCCGCCAGACCGCCGCCCGGCACCGGCAGACCGCCACCCTGTGCGCCACTCAAGCCGCCGCGGCCACCGACGCCGGCACCCGCAGCCGGCTGGAGCAGGATGCGGCCGATGCCGCCGCGCTGGCCGACGTTCTCGCCGATCGGGTCGGCCAGCTGGAGCAGATCGACAACGCCCGCGCCGACTGGCTCGCCCACACCGCGATGACCCGCGCCAACGCCGACCGCGCCGGCCACGAACTGTCCCGCCGGCACGCCGGCGACACCATCGAGGAGCGCCCGGTCACCGCCGAGGAATGGCTGGCCGAACACCACGCCGCCATGCGCGCCGACGACCCGCACCGCGACGTGGTCGACGAGCATGACCTGACCCACCTCGCCGCCCGCGAGGACGCTGACGTGCGGACCGTCGCCGACGAGCCGGACCACGACGCCGCCGACCTGCCCGATGTCGACATCCGCGAGGCCACCGCCGACCGGCCGTCCCAGAAGGTCACGGCCGGCGTCCGAGTGCCCGCTGCCGAGGAGACCGCCGACAACGTCCAGCGCGCCCAGCAGGCCCTCACCGAACTCGAAGCCCGCCAGGCCGACGATGAACGCCAGGCGGCCGAGGAGGCGCGCAACGCCGAACTCGCCCGCTGGCAGGCCGACGACGCCGACCACCGGGCCGTCCATCACCAGGGCGCCGCGGCCGGCCACGAGCTGACCGCGCCATGACCCACGCCTTTACGTGGCAGCGGGCCAGTCGACCGTCCGCTCAACCGTCACCGGCGGCGAAGCGGTTCCACGCCACAGCCAGGCGAACGTCGCGTCGACCGCGTCGACCCAGCCTGGCCGGGCAGCCATCAACCACTCCGGCCGGCGGATCGCCTGCACCGCAGCAGCCAGGCTCTCCGCCTCGATCAACTCCGGATAGGCCCGTCGCTCCGTGAGGCTGACCGGCCCGAAGGCCAGATACCAAGGGCCGGTGGGTGGCTTGACGACTGCCAGGGCCACCCACCGGCAGGTGATACACACGCCCGCCAGGGCCCAGTCTCTCGGGTGCACGTCAGACATCCGCTCCGCCGCCGTCCAGACAGCCCCGAACTCCGCCCGAGCCACGCTGATGTTCTCGGCCGGCACCCGCGCGATCTCCTCGGCAGACGGCACCACCCGCCCAGCATGACAAGACGGACCGACAAGCTCCAGGCCCCGCAGCATGTAGCGGGTCCGGTACTGGCAGCGACGATCTGTCTCAACTCGCCCGGCGTGTCGCCGTCGCTAGAGCTAGAGCCCGTGCCAGGGTCTCGACCATGCGAACTGTCGCTGTGGAATTCAAAATGACTCTTGAGCAGCGCGAGAGCTTGCACGCTCAGGCACGCGAGCGCGGCCTGGCGGTGCAGGAGCTGCTCGAATTGACGGTGTTCGGGGAGTTCCGGCCCCGGGCGCGGGCACGCAGAGTGCCGCGTCACCAAGGCGATGAGCTGCCGCTGACCGCTTAAGTCTTCAGGTGCCCGCCTCGTGCGGGCAGACGGGCCGTGATCCGTGGTCCGGACAGCCGAAGACCCCGTGCCCCTTGAGCTTGGCGGCTGAGGGCTACGAGGTCTTCAAAGCACCGACTAGGAGGTCACCGTACCCCAGGCCCCGTCGCGGGGCCATGCTGTCGTGCCGATTTCCGTTCGGAGTGTCGGCCGGCGGCCGACCTCGCGTACCCCGAAAACGGGTCCAGACCATTCCCGCCGCAGCACACGGCCGGGAATGCCGGCCCGGTACACCCCGCCGGTGCCTTACCGGGCCTGCCAGGGCACCGTCTGGCAGTGGCCCAGCGCCGTCCAGGCTGCCGTGGACCGCCGCGCCGTGCCCGGCCTGACCGCGACCACCGTCATCGTCGCCGGCGCCCTGCTCCGCTTCGCTGACCGCGACGACGGCACCGCCCGGCCCGGCCTCGAGCAGCTCGCCGCCCGCACCCAGCTGGCCCGGCGCACTCTCCTGCTGCACCTGGGCCTGCTCGTCGACGCCGGGCTACTCGTCCGGGTGGCCCGCGGCCGCCACACCACCCTGGTCGAGCAACTGCGGACCGGCCGGCACCGCAGCGCCGCGGTGTACCGGCTCGCCCTCCCAGTGGCTTCCTCAGCGACCGCCACGGCACCGCCGGCGCCGACCCTTACCGCCCGGCCGGCCCGGGCGCGTCTCTCCCCTGTGCATTCGTGCACCCCACCGGGGTCAATTACCCAAAACTTAAAAACTCCTGTCACGCACGAACAGAACGCCGGCCTGACGGCCGGCGGGGACACCGCACCGACACGGCCAGGGTGCACAATCGCGGCGGCCCGCAGCCGCCGGCCGCCGCCACGGGCCGGGACCCGCCGATGGGAACGCTGGCAGGCCGCCGACGAGCTGCGCGCGGCCGTGCCGCTCGTACTTGGCGGGTGCTCCACACCGGCGGTGGCATCGGCGATGCGTCAGGGCCTCGCCGAAGGGTGGACCACCGCGGACTTCGTGCTGCTGCTGGACCGCCGGCCCCTGCCGGCACTGCCCGACCGGCTCGGCGGCCGAGCCGACCTGCGGCGCCCGGCCGGGCTGCTGGCCTGGCGGATCAACGACTGGTTCGGCCGGCACGGCCCACTGCGCCCGACCGCCGTCCACGCCGACGAGCTGCGGCAGCGCCGCACAGCCGAGATCCGCCGCCGCGCCGCCGATGCTCGCACCCTGGCCGAGATCCACGCCGCCCAGCAGACAGCCGCCACCCCCGAACAGGTCGCCGCGCACACCGCCGCCGTACGACGGGAACGAGGCTGGATCCGCGGCCGGGGTGACCGGCAACCCGGCTCGGCACCTGGTCGACGACGTCTGGTGATTCCAACGGAATCACCACGAGACGGACCACCTCGATCGACATCCGACACACCGCCATAAAGAGCCCCCCTGACAGTCGCGACCGTCCAGTCCCCTTCCCCGACCGTCACCGGGGGCCCAGAAACGACCGGCATCCCCCCAACCACACCTTCAAGATCAAACGCCACACACCTCTTGCACTCGCGGCCGCCAACACTGGAATCGTTGCCGCGAAATGTCCCGGGGTGGCAGGACGTCGGATGCAACCCCGGCGACCGACGGGAGATCGAGTGCGGCTGGTTCTGGAACCCAGTGGCGGTGAGCCGTCCGGATGGATCCCGAGGTGGTGCTCGAGCAACTATCTGCGCCTCGGGATGGCACGGGTGAGTGGCCGGCCGAGATGCCTTCGTGTTGTCGAATCTCGATGTCGAGCGCGAACCATCGGAAAAAGCGGGCGCTGATCTTGAACGTCTCGGGTTTGAGGCGGTAAACGAGCCAGCCCAACCCAACGGCAAGGATGACGATCACGAGAGCGATGACGAGTGTTGCAACCACGGTGGACCCTCGGCTTCCTCGCGGCGCAGGGCTACGAGCTGTGCGAAGCGGAAAGCTCGCAGGCGGCCTGACCGACGATACTGCCGCTGATAGCAGTCGCTGGGGGAGGGGCGGCCCGCCCCTTCCCGGCCCACAGTCAGGTGTCGGTAGCCCAGCGGTCTCGGCCGTCGTCAAGTTCTACCAACGCTCCCGTGAGGGGACCTTCGCACTGTCTCTCATGTTGATCACGGGGAGGCGTAAACCGGCTACGTAAGGTGAGCGTCTGCTCTTACAGCCGGTCGCTGGCCGGGCACCACTCGAAGCCAGGTCGTAAAGGAGACCACCCTCATGAAGCATCCCAAGCTCGCCGCGGCCGCCGCGCTGCTCGCCGCCGGCTCGCTCGTCGCCGGCCGCCTCAGTGCCCGCATCGCACGTATGACCCAGGTATTCCTGCTGGCCGTCCTGACCGTCGCGGTTAGCGGCACCACGGCATGGGCGGCGTCGGCCAACGACGACATCGGGGGAGCGGTCGTCATTTCCGGCCTGCCGTTCACGCACCAGGTGAACACGGCGGAGGCCACCGTCGCCCCGGGAGACCCGCCGACGTCGTGCTTCGGGCCGACCGCGACAGTCTGGTACACGTACACGGCGAACGAGACCACCAGAGTGCAGGTCGACACCGTCGGCAGCGACTACGACACCACGCTGGCCGTGTTCACCGGCACACCGAACCAGCTCACCGAGGTGACCTGCAACGACGATGCAAGCGGGCTGCAGTCCGTGGTGCGGTTCGATGCCACGGCGGGCACGCAGTACTTCATCATGGCCGGTACCTGCTGCGGCGGCGGCACGGTGGGCCCAGGCGGCAACCTCGTACTCAACGCCTCCGTGGCGCCACCCTCGCCCACCATCGACGTCACGCTGGCCGGCAAGGGCGTCGTCACGCGTGAGGGCCGGGTGACCATCTCCGGCACCGTGACCTGCAACGTCGAGGGCGCGGCATACGTCAATGTCGAACTCGTGCAGCGCTTCGGCCGCCTCGTCGCCCGCGGCAGCAACGGTGTTTCGGTGGCCTGCGGTCCGACGCCGACGGAATGGTCGGTGCAGGTGGACTCCTTCACCGGCGTGGCCTTCGGGCCCGGGCCTGTGCGAGCGACCGTGAGCGCGTCCGTGTGCAACCCCTTCGAGTGCACGCAGGATCAGACCACCGGCCGCGTCCAACTCCGGCGAGGATAACTCTTCGTTCCGACGAGCGCGGCCAGGTCCAGGCACCGCGCGGGCCTGGCCGCGCAATCCGGCCTGAGAACACACGCATTTCACGCGTCCCAGGAAAGGCCGCCGGCGACGGCGCAGGGTTCCGCTACGAGGTGATACCCCCCGGCGACACCGTGCGCGTGGCAGCCGCCGATCCATATCAGATCCTCGATCCAAAACGAGCAGCCACCGACGGCTACGGCCTCACCGCGATCGCCTTCGACCGACTCCGTCGGGGCAGGCAGCCGACCGACCCGAACGACGCGCTGCTCGCAAAACTGCCGGCCACCCGAAAGGAGGCGTGGCATCTCGCCTTCTCCGGTGATATCCGCCGCCGGCTGACCATCAAGCTGCCCGATGGCCAGTCAGTCACCTCCCCCGCCGATGGCTGCATGTTCCAAGCACATCGGAAAATCTACGGCGCGGACTGGGACACGATCTTCTACCGGCTGCAGTTGCGCGACCCTGGGTCCGGTCTGCTACAGGTGCCAGCTCTTGCCAGTTTTCTCGCAGATATCCAGGTGGTCTATACGGCCGTCGCCAGTCAGCGAACTCACGTCGACGCCGAACTCGCCAAACTCGACGCGAAGGGCCTGCGGCCACTACGCCCGATAGTAGCGGCGGCGATGTGAGCGTCCAAGGTTCAGGCCGGCGACGACGGCTCCAACACGGACGACCGAGCACTGTCGGTGCGGATGTTGCGGTAGATCGTCATGGGAGTCACCGCGCACGACGCGGCGATCTCGGCCATGCTGAACGTGCGGGAGTCATACATCCGCTGGGCCTTGTCGATCAGCGCGGCGGTCATCTTGGGCTTACGACCGCCGGTGCGGCCCCGGGCGCGGGCGGCGACCAGGCCAGCATGAGTGCGCTCTTTGATGAGGGCGGCCTCGTACTCGGCCATCAGAGCGAACATCCCGAAGACCAGTTTGCCGTGCGCGGTTGTCGTGTCGACGATCCCGTTGGTCAACGACTTCACCGCCACCCCGCGGGCCTTCAGGCCGGCGACGATGTCGATCAGGTCGCGCAGGTTACGACCGAGCCGGTCGACCTTCCAGATGATCAGCGTGTCGCCAGGCCTCAGATCGGCCAGACAGGCGTTCCACTGCGGCCGGTCGGCCTTGGTGCCGGTCGCGGTGTCGATGTAAGTCTTGAGGCAGTCCTCGCCGGCGAGGGCGTCCAGTTGCAGTTGCGGGTTCTGATCCGCAGTGGAGACCCGCGCGTACCCGATCTTGTGGCCCATGACCCGGGACTCTATCGCAACTCATACTCGACGACCGTTGCGTGACTTTGCCAATGTTATGGGCCAATGTGGGACAAGCGCCTGCGCGCGACCCGCACAACCACCCGACCATGATTATCTCTGCTGGGGTCTATCGCAGACGACCGTCTGCGATAGACCCGCGTGCGGGTCTATCGAGGGCCGGACGTGGCCGGGCCTGCCGGGATTGGACCGCCCACGGTGTGACGCCCCAGAGCCTGGGTATCGTAATTGGCTCGGTGTATGGGTAGCTGACCCAGCAGCCAAACTCTCCTGCTCTACCGCATAGTGGCAGCAGCGGCAGCGTTGATAGCGTCGAACTGCGTCCGGGTCAGCGCCGGATACCAATCGCGCTGCTCTTCGACCGCCGTGATGGCCAGCGGTCCGGAATACCGCTGGTCGGCGGCGCCCAAGCGGTGCAGCAGCGCCGCCCCCACCACGTTCGGCGGCGTGTCATCTGGCCGGTCCGCACGCTCCCACCCGACCAATCCCGTTTCGGGGGCGAGTTCAATCGCGCGGTGCTCACCGCCGACGTGGTCTTTGATCATCAACGCCATCAACCCGGCCCGGCCGCACAGGTCCGGGTCGCCGTAGGTGGCCTCCGCCTGACCAGCTTCGTCGATCAAGATCAGATGCACGGCAACCTCCTCCGGGCTGGTGCTGGCCTCCACGACGTCAATGGACCAGTCGGCAGGTGCCCGGACAGGCGGGTCGACGTCAGCGGCCGGCGGTTCCAGAAACGACCTGGCGTTACGTGCGTAACGGCGTACCCGCTCGCTGTGGTCGTCGGCAACGAGCCGGGCCACGTCGGACCGGAACTCAGCCCACCCGGTGACGATCGGGATTTGCAGCGCAAGAACCCTGACCATCTCCCGTGGATCCGATAACGCGGACCGCACCGCGTTGACCACCGCGAGGTCGACCTCGCCCCGGGCGGTCGCGGTGAGCATCCTCAGGGTGGAGCACACCGTCTTTTCCGCACCGGTTAGGTCAAGCACATCAAGGCAGGTTGCCCGGTCGTAGACCGAGATCTCCTCGTCGATCGCAGCCTCGACAGCATCCGTCTCATCGCTGTCAATCTCGATCCGCTGCTGCTGCAACATCGGGTCGTCAACCAGCCACATCTCGCCGCCGGGAACCCTCCACCGACGTACGGGCAGGTCGACGGCGTCAGTGTCGCCGGCACCGGCGGCCGCCGGCATAGGCGGAAGCTCCGTCCATCCGTTGTCTGCGGCGAGCACGGTAAAGGTCTCCGGATCGTGCCGCAGCACCACGGCCAACCGACGCACCATCTCAGTGATCTCCCCTGCTGTCCTGGGTGGTCGCGCCCACATTCCAATGATCATCGGCGAACAGCCGGGTCGCCATCGCACACCCCCACGCCGAACCGGACAAACGGCATGAACGTAGCGGAGATCATCAGTACGTCCGCTATCCCCCCAGCACGCCGACATCAGTGCAGGTCAGCCATATCCGTTGGTTTTCGGCCCGTACTACCGGGAGCCCTCCAGAGACGCGCCGTCGGAGTGCCGACCCCCCAATTACGAAACAGCGCGACACCCCGACACCGTGACACCGTGACGTCCCCCAGCCGGGATTGAGTCAGGGTGGGCCGCCCGAATCGGTCTGGGGCCCGACACGACGGCCGATGAGCTTGGTGACACCGCGACACCCTGACACCCTGGCGCCATGACGCCGCAGAGGGGAGAGCCAGCGTGAGGATCGCAGTCGGGGCGCTCAAAGGGGGAGTCGGAAAGACGACGTCCGCCGTACATCTCGCGCTCGGCCTGGCGCGCACTGGTCGCACCCTGCTGGTCGACGCGGACCCGCAAGCGGCCAGCGCAGATGATTGGCGAGCGACGGCTGGCGTGGCCTGGCCTGATCAGGTCGTGGTGATTCCCTGGGCTGATGACCAGCTGGGGCGGCGGGTCAAGGCGGTTGCTGCCGACTACGAGCATGTAGTGATCGACACGGGTGGCGAGAACGACTCGCTCTTGGCTCAGGCAATGACGGTGTGCGGCGAGCTGCTGATTCCGGCCGCCCCGAGCCTCGTTGAGCTGCGCCGGCTGCCGGCAACCTTCGAGCTCGCGGCTCGGGTGGACGCAATCTCGCCGGTGGTCGCGCGGGTGTTACTGACCAAGGTCCGAGCTGGGACGCGGTCGGCCTCTGAGGCGCGGGAGTTGCTAGAGGGCATGGGTTACCCGGTCATGGCCACTCAAGTGAGCATGTGGGAGGCGTACGCGCAGGCGTTCGGCACGGTGCCGAGCGACCTGGGGGAGTACGCCCAGGTCCTCGTCGAGCTGGCCGCCCCAGTCGACGAGGGAGTTTCGGCGTGAGCGCGCCACGTCGGTCGGCGCGAGCTGGCAGCATCGCCGGCATCGGGTTGGCCGGGGCACCGCAAACGGCCGCGAACGTCACCAAGACACCACGACACCCTGACACCGCGACACCACCGGTTACGCCGGCCGGGCGGGTGGAGCCGGTGGCCCGGTTCACCGTGAGGCTCTACACCGTCGACGAAGTCGATGCCTGGGAGGAACTGCGTACCGGTCTCCGCCGCGAGCTGCGCCGCCCCGTGGACAAAGCCGAGATCGTCCGCGCGCTCGTCCTCGCAGCGGGGGAGGAGTCGGCTGTGCGCGACGTTCTGGTCGAGCGGCTACGCTGGCGATCCTCCTGAGCCGTAACGTGCCTGGGCTGCCTGCTTGGAGTTGAGCGTGCGTTCGGACCTCGGCTCCGACCGCTCACGGCTCGGAATCGCTCGTTATGCGGCTACTGCATATAGCATTAACGCTATGCCCTGGGGTACCGTTGAGTTAGAGCCCGAAGTAAGCCAGTGGCTCGAAGGGCTGACTACGGCACGGTTCATGGCGGTGGCGTTCTACATCGACCTGCTCGCCGAGCAAGGCCCGCTGCTCGGGGAGCCCTACACGCGGCAGCTCGACGGCAAGCTGCGCGAGCTGCGGTTACACCTGGGCCGGCAGGCGGTCCGGATCACGTACTGGATCGCCACCGGCCGGCGGATCGTGCTGCTGACCGTGTTCGTCAAGACCCGGATGCGGGAGGACCGCGAAGTCGACCGGGCCAGGCGCGCCCTGGCCCGCTGCATAGCCGAAGAGCACGACACCGAAGGAGAGCAGCGATGACCGAGCGCAGCAGTTGGAAGGAGATCCGGGAGCGGCGGATGAGTGAGCCCGGCGCGCAGGAGGCCTACCACGCCGCGGAGCTGGCCTACGAACTCGGCCGGACCGTGCGGGAGCTCCGTGAGCAGCGCGGCTGGAGCCAGACCGAGCTGGCGGCCGCGGCGGCCATGACCCAGTCCGCTGTCGCCCGGTTCGAGGCCGGCGGCACCGTGCCGAGCCTGCCCGTCCTCGACCGGCTCGCCACCGCCTTGGACGCCAACCTCATCGTCCGAGTCACCCCACGCGACCACGTCGCCTGACCCACCCCCCGTAGCCAGCGACCGAAACCGCTCGTTTTCAGACGGCGTACGCCCGGCGACACATTCAACGCGATGCACGCCGGCAACCACGGAGGACAGTCGCAGCCCGGTCCCGGCTGCTCGCGGACTCGGCCCCAACGAGCGCCCCCAGAAGGCGAAGCCCCGATCTTCACCAGGGATCACGGCTGACCGGCATGCGCTGCCCTACGGTCATCGGGTGAACATCAAGCAGCTGACCGATGAGGTTGAGGTGGTCTCCGGCATCTACGCCGGCACGCATCAGATCCAACGAGACGCCACCTGGTTCCTACTCAAACTCCACGAGGAGATCGGAGAGCTCACTCAGTGTTTTCTCATGAAAACCGGACAGGCCCGCGACAAGAACCAGGACTCGGAGCGGCTTGAGGCGAACTTCCGCTCGGAGCTCGCAGACGTGCTTTGCCAGGTGCTCTTGCTGGCCAGACACCATGATGTTGACCTTCAGGCTGAGGTCGAGCGGAAGTGGCTCGCCTGGAACCCCGACTGGAAGGGCCCTCGCGCGGCCTGCCGCTAACGGGCTGCTCCGTTGTTCCTCAATCCCGAGGGCGGACGCGCACGCGTGGGGCCCCCCTGCAGGCTTGGGGGACAGGCGTCTGAAATTGCTCGATTTCGGCCGTCCGCCGCGCGTCGGCGTCATGTGACTGTCAGCGGTAAGTTGCCTACGAATGGTCACACGGTTACGTCACATGAATAGCCGGGGCTAACATAGGCGAATAACCCGGGCATCGATGATGGAGTCATATCGCCAACCGGTGATGCTCCCAACGTCGACGCACATTTCGTATGTGCCCTCGTACCGAGATTGCACGAGAATAGCAACCCGGTTAAAGCCGCAATGGCGATAGTAGTCACCTCGGCTAAATCCGCACGGCGGAGGCCACTGTGCGATCGTGCCAACTTGTGTGGCGCTCGCGGCGGTGTCTGCGCGAGTGCTCGCAACAGCGGCCGTGGGCACGGCCAGACCGATGGCTACTAGACCAAGGACCATGACCCCTGCAACGCGATACTTCACGTAACTCTCCTCTCGTGGGACAGGGCGAACACTGCACGATAGCGAACGAATCGGGTGATAGCACACGACGGGGCAACGAACATTGAGCCGACTGTCCAGTCGTCCCAAGACCGCTCGATTGCAGACGTCCGGCCCTGGTACGCGACACGCCGACCGGGGACGTGTGTCTTTAACCCGTGTCCGAAACCTCGCCGGTTGAGCTGCACCGTCCGAGGTTTTCGCTACGGTCCCGGGCCGCCGTCCGGTGGCGTACGTGGTGCGACCGGGGGCTGACTACAGCCTGGCCCAGCTCACCGAGGAAGCCCTGAACGCGCACTGCGCCAGCTGGAGACCACCTACAACGACGGCCAGTCCTGGCCCGCCGGCCGGCGACTCCCACCCGGGCGCAGCTGATCCAGCTGGCGAGTGATTCCGCCGGAATCACGTGGGTGTCGTGCCGATGATTCCGGCGGAATCACTGGCCGTCGATGTCGGGTGTGGTGGCGGCGAGGTAGGTGGCGAGGGTGTAGCTGGGGGAGCGGTCGAGGTGGCCGCGGGAGCGGTCGTAGCGGCGAGTGGTGCGGGGTTCGGTGTGGCCGAGTTGGTCTTGCGGGTCGCGCAAGTTACCGCCGGCGTCGAGGTACAAGGTCGCGAAAGAATGCCGCAGCACGTGCGCGGACAGCCGGGCGTGTAGCTGCTCGAGCTGGGGGCTGGTGCAGGCGAGGCGACGCAGCAGCCGCCAGACGGTGCCGGGGTCGGGGCGGTGCCCGCCGGTGGTGGTGATG
>Ga0136624_1000331_pt1 | contig 17621 bp, 17 predicted proteins | sample AntDrymUQ4692206_2_FD_104802 | JGI IMG/M metagenome (GOLD analysis project Ga0136624, IMG submission 104802) | Polar desert sand microbial communities from Dry Valleys, Antarctica - metaG UQ469 (22.06) | ecosystem: Environmental > Terrestrial > Soil > Desert | place: Antarctica: Dry Valley... | reverse complement strand
GAGCCACGGCGGCGTCGACTTCGTCGAGGGCCAGACGCTGTTCGCCCGCCCGCGACCCTGACATCTTCTCGCTCGCATGAACCTCATCCCGCAACCCGCCGAGGACGTTCTCAACGACATCCTCGGCTTCTGGCAGGGCGCAACCGGCAGCTGGGGCGTGGCGATCATCCTGCTGACCGTCACGATTCGCCTCGCGATCCTGCCGCTGACGTTCAAGTCGGTCAAGTCGATGCAGGCGCTCCAGGTCCTCCAGCCCGAGATGAAGAAGCTCCAGGAGCGCTACAAGGGCGATAAGCAGCGGATGAACCAGGAGATGATGCGGTTCTACCAGGAGAACAAGGTGAACCCGCTCGGGTCGTGCCTGCCGCTCCTGCTGCAGATCCCGTTCTTCATCGCGCTCTTCGAACTGCTGCGCAGCCGGTCCTTCCAAGAGGAGATCGCCGGCGCGCAGAGCTTCCTCTTCATCCCGGATCTGGCCGAGCCGCTGACCGACAAGCCGCTGATCCTCGCGGTGATGATGGTTCTCTACGTCGGCACCCAGCTCGCGGCGAGTGCGGTGACGATGGTCAGCGCCGACCAGACCCAGCGCCGGATCATGCTCGCGCTGCCGTTCGTCTTCACGCTGTTCATCATCAACTTCGAGGCCGGGCTGATGGTCTATTGGATCACCACCAACGTTTGGACGATCGGCCAGCAGCTGGTGGTGCGCAAGCTCTACCCCAAGCCCGAGGTGATCGCCGCGAGCGACGACGAAAGCGCTTCCAAGCCCGCGCGTGGCAAGCCCGTGGCGACCGCCGTGGCCGAGGCGCCCGCGGAGGGCGAGCAGGGTGCCTCCGGAAAAAAGCAGGCCGCGCCCGGCAAGAGGCAGGCGGCCGGTAAGGGCTCCTCGAACGGCTCGAAGGCGGGCCCCCAGGCATCCGACGGCTCCACGCGCGCCAAGCCCCCGCCCGGTTCGCCGCGGAAGAAGAAGAAGCGCTCCGGCCGGCGTCGGTAGCCTGCGCGGTGGACGATGGTGTGAGCACCGCGGGCGACAGCGAGGTCGAGGCGGCGGGCAGCAGTCCGGCGGATGACGCGGCGGTGCCCGACGAGCCGGTCGAGCGCCTGCGTGCGGTCGTGGAGCGCGTCGTCGAGGCACTGGATCTCGACGCGGCGGTGGATGTGCGGGAGACCGACGAGGAGCTGCGCGCCACCGTGGAGGGCGAGGACCTCGGGCTGCTGATCGGCAGGCACGGGACCACGATCGATGCCCTGCAGCACATCGCCACGCGCGCGGCACTGCGCGGCGACGCCCAGCGCAAGCAGGTGACCGTCGACGCCTCGGGATACCGTGCGCGTCGTGAGGCGGTCCTGCAGCGCGCTGCCGAGGAGGCGGCCGCCGACGCGGTCCGTTACGGCCGCCCGGTCGAGCTCGAGCCGATGCGTCCGCTCGAGCGCAAGGTGGTCCACCTGTACCTGCGCGAACGGCCCGAGGTCGAGACCCACAGCGAGGGCGACGAGACCGAGCGCAGGCTGGTCGTCTCGCCGGTCCGACGTCCGACGCTCTGACCGTTTCCCGTGAAACGCTTGCCGCCGTGCTCGCCCGGTACGGCGTACCGGGCGAGCGCGAGGCTGGTTTCGATGCGCTGCTGAGCGCGCTGGAGCGCTCCGACGATGCGCCCAGCACCGTGCGCGAGCGCGCCGCGGCGCTCGGTCGCCACGTGGCCGACAGCCTCAGCGGGCTCGAGATCGAGCAGCTGCGCGCCGCACGGACGATCGCGGACGTCGGGGCCGGGGCGGGCTTTCCAGGCCTTCCGCTTGCGCTCGCGCTTCCGGCCGCGCGCGTAGATCTGCTGGAGTCGCGAGCCCGCTCCGCCACGGTGATCGAGCGCCTCGCGCAGGCCGCGGGCGCGGTCAACGCACACGCGGTTACGACACGGGCGGAGCAGTGGGGTGCGGCGGCGGGGGCCGCGGCGTACGACGTGGTGACAGCCAGGGCGCTCGCGGTGCTCGCGGTGCTCGCCGAGTACGCGTCCCCGCTGCTGCGCCAAGGCGGCGTGCTGATCGCCTGGAAGGGCGCCCGTGACGCCGACGAGGAGGCCGCCGGCGCGGCGGCCGCGGCGCGCCTCGGCCTCGAGCTGCACAGCGTGCGGGCGGTCATGCCGTTTCCGGGCGCCCACCGGCGCCACCTGCACGTGTTCGAGAAGGTGGCACCGACCCCGGCCGCCTTCCCGCGGCGTGCAGGCATGGCACGCAAGCGCCCGCTGGCCTGACGGCGCTCGGTGCTCGCCGAAGCCCGACGGTACTCTCGGCGGCGGGCACTACGCGGGAAGGAGCCCGGGGTTCGGAGGCGAACTACTGCTGCAGCGGGCACGGTTCCGACCGCTCGCGCCTCTAGCTTGCACCTCCGATGGGCACGGTCTTCGCGATAGCCAACCAGAAGGGTGGGGTCGGTAAGACGACCACTGCGGTCAACGTCGCGGCGAGCATCGCCGAGGCCGGCCACGAGACGCTGCTGGTCGACCTCGACCCCCAGTGCAACGCGACCGTCGGCCTCGGGTTGTCCAAGAACGAGGGTCCGAGCGTCTATGACTGCCTCGGCGGACAGAGCACCGTCGCCGAGCTCGCCCGCTCGACGGCCTTCAACCACCTCTGGGCGGTCCCCGCCTCGCCGGACCTTGCCGGCGCGAACGTGGAGCTGCCGCGGATGCCGGGCTCAGAGACGCGGCTGCGCGAGCAGCTGGGCGACGTGCGCGAGCGGTTCCTGTTCACGCTGCTCGACTGCCCGCCCTCGCTCGGTCCGCTGACCGTCAACGCGCTCGTGGCGGCCGACCGGGTGATCGTTCCGGTTCAGACCGAGTACTTCGCCCTCGAAGGGCTCGCGGGGCTGCTCGACACGCTCGCGCTGATCCAGCGCGAGCTCAACCCGCGGCTGACCGTCGCTGGGATGATCCTGACGATGCATGACGCGCGCACACGCCTCGCCCAGGACGTCGAGCGCGAAGTGCGCGAGCACTTCCCCGAGCTCGTGTTCGACACGGTCATCCCGCGCAACGTGCGCCTGGGCGAGGCGCCGAGCTTCGGCGTGCCGGTGACACGGCACGCGCCGCGCAGCGCCGGCTCGGCCGCCTATCTCGAGCTTGCACGCGAGGTCGCCGCCCGTGTCTGAGGCCCCTGCAAACCTTCGTCTGCCGGTGTCATCGGTCGCTCGCGTGCGGAGCACGCTTCGCTCCCTGCTTCCTAGGCAGACTCGGTTTTCGGGGCCTCGGCGCCGCTGCAGCTACGAGGTTGGGGGGCTCGATGTCTGAGGATTCCGGGCGTGCGCAGCAGCGGGGGATGGGCCGTGGCCTCGCCGCCATCCTCCCGCGCTCGCGCGCGGAAGAGGTGGGCCTGCGTGAGCTTCCGCTCGAATTGGTGGTCCCCAACCCGCGCCAGCCCCGGCGCAGCTTCGAGGAGGAGGCCCTGCTCGCGCTGTCGGAGTCGATCCGCGCCCGGGGAATCCTGCAGCCGATCGTCGTGCGGCCGCTGGCTGGCGGGACGTTCGAGCTGATCGCCGGTGAGCGGCGTCTGCGGGCTGCGGGGATCGCCGAGCTCGAGCGCGTCCCGGCGATCGTCCGCGAGGTGGAGGACGGGCAGCGGCTCGAGCTCGCGCTCGCCGAGAACATGGCGCGCGTCGACCTCAACGCCGTCGAGGCGGCGCGGGCCTGCGCGACCCTGGTCGAGGATCTCGGCCTGACCAAGGGTGAGCTCGGCCGGCGCGTGGGCAAGAGCCGCGTGGCGGTCTCGAACCTGATCCGCCTGCTCGAGCTCCCCGAGCAGGTGCTCGAGCTGCTCGAGGCCGGCGTGCTGAGCGAGGGCCACGGCCGTGCGATCCTGATGGCGCGCGACCACGAGCAGCGCAAGCGCCTGGCCGCCGCTGCGCGCGAGGGCGGCTGGTCGGTGCGCGAGACCGAGCGCCGCGCGAAGGCGCTCGAGAGCGGCGATGAGGCACCCGGCCGTTCGCGCACGAGCGGTGTCAGCGCGGTTCCAGCGGATCTCGCCGACGCCATGGCCGCGGCCGAGGACGCGCTCCAGGTGGCGCTCGGGATCGGGGTGCGCGTCCGCGCGAGCGCCAAAGGCTGTCGTGCCGAGATCGCATTCGAGGCACCGGCCGAAGCGGTCGCGCTCGCAGAGGAGCTGATGCGCACCCGCGCGGCCGCTTCGCGCGCCGCGTAGTGGTCCCTCCCTGCGCCGCGACGTCGAGGAGAGCCAGCGGAGGCTCCAGGTTATTAGGATCGGCGGGTTCGAGCTCCAGATCTGCCCCGGTCCCAGCTTGCCGCCGGGCTCGCCCGGTCGTATCGGGGACCAGGATCGCGCCCGCGGGCCGCCCCGCCGGCGCCGGAGATCGGGGTCGAAGTCAGGCCATCCCTGGGGGCCGTCCACGTGCTCGACCTCGATCTCGCGGCGCAGCAGCTGTCCCTCGGGCTCGGTGCCGATCGACCCCACCCGCACTCCGTCGCCAACCAGAGCGAAGACCTCGCTCGGCGGACGCCTGATCAGCCTGCTCGCCTCGAACCTGGGCATAGTCCTACCTCGCCTCGATCGCTCATGCTGACAGACGGACGCGATCGGGCCGCCGAGTACCTGATGCGTGGCGATGGGCGATCCTGGACTCGAACCAGGGACCTCGTCCTTATCAGAGACGCGCTCTAACCGTCTGAGCTAATCGCCCGCTCGTGGCGCGAGTCTAGCGCGGCCCGCCGTGGCCCTGCCCTTCCCGGCGCCACCCCTGTGGTGGGCCCTTCGGCGTGACTAGACTGTGGCCTCGGCACCTGCCAAGCCACGAGGGAGCCGCTTCGCCCATGCAGGAGATGGTCATCTACGGCGTCAGCTTTGACATGGTCGGCAAGCAGCCGATCGTGCTGTTGAAGACGCGCGAGGGCAACAAGTTCCTGCCGATCTGGATCGGCCATCCCGAGGCCGCGGCGATCCTGATGAGGCTCCAGGGCGCGAACACCCCGCGGCCGATGACCCACGATCTGATCAACGACGTGCTGTCCGAGCTCGACGTCTCCTGCAGCCGCGTCTCGGTCACCGAGCTGCGCGAGAACACCTTCTACGCGGCGATCACGCTGCAGATGAACGGCCGCGAGGTCGAGATCGACTCCCGGCCCTCCGACGCGCTCGCGCTTGCGGTCCGCACCGGCGCACAGATCTTCGCCGCCGAGGACGTCATCTCGGAGTCGGCGATCGAGTTCGAGCACGAGGTCGAGGACCAGGAGGAGGTAGTCGAGAAGTTCAAGGACTTTCTCGACAACGTCTCGCCCGAAGACTTCAGCGCCGGCAACAGCTGACGGGGACGGCCCCTCGACAGCAGGCGGACCCTCCTCGGGCCCGCCTGCTGACGCGGGGGTCCGGGGGCGCGAGTCCGCGGCCTCTACCTCACGCGAGCGCCAGCCCGAGGATCCTCTCGACGAGCTCGTCGAAGCCGATCCCGGCTGCCTCGGCGGCCTGGGGGAGCAGGCTCGTCTCGGTCAGGCCGGGGATCGCGTTGGCCTCGAGCATGGCCAGCTCGCCGTCGGCGCCGAGCATGAGATCGACGCGCGCGAAGCCACCGCAGCCGAGCAGCCGGTACGTCGCCAGCGCCAGCTCCTGCGCGCGCTGCGTGGTCGCGGACGGCAGCTCGGCCGGGCAGACGAACTCGGTCCGCCCGATCTCGTAGCGGGCCTCGAAGTCGTAGAAGTCCTCTTCGCGCGGGACGGCTTCGACCACGGGCAGCGCCTGCGGCCCGTCGGGACCGTCGAGCACCGACACCGCGAGGTCGCGCCCGGCGATGTGGCGCTCGAGCAGCACGCGCCCGTCGTAGGAGAACGCCGCGACCAGCGCGCCCGGCAGGTCCTGCGCGGCGCGCGCGAACTTGATCCCCAGCGCCGAGCCCTGGCTCGAGGGCTTGACCACGATCGGAAATGCGAGCCGCTGGGCGATCGCCGCGAGCGCATCGGTGGCGCCGAGCTCGCGGAAGGCGGTCTGCGTGAACGAGAAGAACGGCGGCGTCGGCAGGCCGGCCTCGAGCAGCAGGTGCTTGGTCAGCACCTTGTCCATCGCGCGGCTACACGCCGGCACCCCCGACCCGGTGTAGGGCACGTCGAGGATCTCGAGCAGCTCCTGCACGGTTCCGTCCTCGCCGTCGCGGCCGTGGAGTGCGATGAAGGCGACATCGCAGGACATCGCCTGCAGGCGGCGGACGAGGTCGATGCCGACGTCGATGGGCGCGACGTCGTGCCCGAGCCGGGCCAGCGCGTCCTCGACGCGCGCTCCCGAGCGCAGCGAGACCTGGCGCTCGAGCGAGCGCCCGCCCTTGAGCACCGCGACGCGGCTCACGTGCCGCCCGCGCGGCGGGCCTCGGAGGCCCGCCGGGGAAGGCGCACGACCCGCGCCTCCTCGTCCGCGGCCGCGCGCCGCACGCCACCTGCCGGCCGCCCCCGCTCGCCGGGCTCGGAGACCGCGGGGAGCTCGCCGGTCAGCGTCCCGTAGAGGGCGACCTGCTCCTTGATCACCTCGCCGATACGGCGGATGCCCTCGCGGATGTGGTCCTCGCCCGAGGCGGAGAAGTTCAGCCGCATCGCGTTGCGCCCACGACCGTCGACGAAGGCGCCCTCTCCGGGCACGAACGCGACGTTCTCGCCCAGCGCGCGGGCGAGCAGGTCGGTGGTGTCGATGAAGTCCGGCAGGGTCACCCAGACGAACAGGCCGCCGGCCGGCCGCGTCCACTGCGCCTGGGCGGGGAAGTGGTCGTACAGCGCCTCGAGCATCGCGTCGCGCCGCGAGCGGTAGACGCCGGTGAGCGAGTCGACGTAGGTGCGCCAGTCGCTCAGCTCGAAGTAGGCCTGGAGCATCAGCTGCGAGAGCGTGGAGGTGCACAGGTCGGCCTCCTGCTTGCCGAACTCGATCTTCTCCAGCACGGGCGGCGGGGCGACGACCCAGCCGAGGCGCATCCCGGGCGAGAAGATCTTCGAGAAGGTCCCGAGATACATGACGAAGACGCCGCCGTCGATCGCGTACAACGGCTCTGGCGCCTCGCCCTCGTAGCGCAGCAGGCCGTAGGGGTTGTCCTCGAGCACGAGCAGCTCGTGCTCGTGGGCGATCTCGACCAGCCGCTGGCGGCGCGGCAGCGACATCGTCACCCCGCCGGGGTTCTGGAAGCTCGGCACGGTGTAGATGAACTTCGGCCGCCGCCGTTCGCGCGCGAGCCGCGCGAGCGTCTCCTCGAGCAGGTCGATGCGCATGCCGTCGGCGTCCATGTCGATCTGGACGACATCGGCCTCGTAGGCCTTGAACGCGTTCAGCGCCCCCGGGTAGGAGGGGCCCTCGGAGACGATCACGTCGCCGGGATCGATCAGGGTCTTGGTCACGAGGTCAAGCACCTGCTGGCCGCCGGTCGTCACCATCAGGTCCTCGGGGTCCACACGCATGCCCTCGGCAGCCATCACCTCGGCGATGCAGTCCTTGGTCTCGGCGAGCCCGTCGGTCGGGCCGTACTGCAGCGCCTTGGCGCAGGACTCCTCGGCGATCCGGGCGGCCGCCGCTGCGAAGGTCTCCGGCGGGAAGGTCGACGTGTCGGGCAGCCCGCCCGCGAGCGAGATCACCTCGGGCCGTGCGGTGATGGCCATCATGTCCCGCATCGCCGAGGACTTCATGACCCGGGTGCGCGCGGCGAACAGCCCCGCGTAGCGCTCGAGGTCGCGTGAGGTGGAACGTGACGGTGGTCTCGGGGGTGGGCTCATTGGTGGGTGATTCGCCGGGCCCGGGCCGCCTCCTCGCGGGGTCGGGCGCCGCTGGGGGACGGGCGCGGGCCGTCGTCTATGGTCCGCGCCAGCGTACCGGTGAGTCTCGTCCTCGACATCGGCCAGGGCGCCGGCCTCGCCGGTGCCAGCGGCGTGCGGCCCTTTCTGCCGCCGCTGCTCGCGGGCGCGCTCGCCCGCGGCGACGCCGGCATCGACTTCGACGGCTCGGGATGGGAGTTCCTCGAGCAGCCGCCGTTTCTGATCGCGGTGCTCGCCCTGGCGATCGTGGCCTACGTCGCTGAACGTTCGGGGGCGAACCGCCGCGCGATCGCGATCGCGACGCTCGTGGTGGCCGCGCCCCTCGGAGCCCTCCTGTTTGCCGGATCGCTCGCCGCGGGCGGGCACTCCGCGATCCCCGGGCTTGTCGCCGGGATCGCCTGCGCGCTGCTGGCGGCAGTGGCGGTTGGGGGCCTGCTCGACCGCGCTGCGCGCCGTCTCGACGACTCCGCCGCCGGGCTGCTCGTCGTCTACGCCGACGTAGCGGCGCTGGTGCTCGCGGCGCTGGCGATCGTGCTGCCGCCGGCCGGCTTCGTCGCCCTGATCGCGTTCGCGCTGTTGCTGCTGCGCGGACGCGGCACCGACGAGCGCAAGTACGCCGGGCTGCGGATCCTGCGGTGAGCGCCGAGCCGGCGAAGGTCGTGCTGGCGGTGATCGACGCGCTCGAGCCGACGGCGCTCGAGCGCGCGATCGCCGACGGCCAGGCGCCGGCGCTCGCGGCGATCATGCGGCGCGGCACCTACGTCGATGCCTGCGCCTCGGTGTTCCCGTCGCTCACGCCGGTCGCCGCCGCCTCGATCGCCACCGGTCTCGGACCCGACGAGCACCTCATCCCGTCGATGAACTGGTACCACCGCGGCGAGGAGCGCTACGTCGAGTACGGCACGTCGCTTCCGGCTACGCGGGCTTTCGGCGTCTTCCGCTCGCTGACCGACACCGTCTACAACATGAACCTCGCGCACCTCACCCAGGAGCGGCGCACGATCTTCGAGCACCTCGACGACGCCGGGCTGCGCACGGCGTGCACGACCTACCTGATCCACCGCGGCCGCCACCGCCACGAGCCCTCGGGAGACTCGCGCTACCGCCGCCTCGCCGAGGCGGCGCAGTTCCGTCACGCCGTGTGGGCGGCACGCGACCTCTTCTACGCGGACATCTTCGACTCCCAGGCGACGGGCTGCTTCTCGACGCTCGGCATGCCCGGCCAGCGCGACCGACACGCGGGCTGCGTCGGCGCCCATCTGGTCGAGAACGACAGCTTCGACTTCCTGCTCTTCTCGCTGCCCGACAACGACACCTACTCGCACCGCGCCGGGCCGAGCGCGCAGCCGCACTCGATCGCCGAGGCCGACCGCGCGATCGGGCGGCTGATGCACGTCGCGGGCGGGGCGGAGGCGTTCCTCGACGCGCATGCCGTGATCGTCATGTCCGACCACTCGCAGAACCCGGTCACCGCGGTGAGCAACATCGCCGAGGCGCTGACGCGGTGGCGCATCCTGGCGCCCGCGGACTCCGAGCCCGAGGCGGCCGAGATCGCCGTCTGTCCCGGCTCGCGCTCGGCACAGGTCTACGTCCTCGACCAGGATCGCGTCGAGGAGCTGGGGCCGGGGATCGAAGAGCGCTTGCGCGAGGCCCCGGGCGTCGACCTGATCGCTCGCCGCGACGGCGAACGGGGCCGGGTCTGGAGCGCGCGCGGAGAGCTGACCTTCGCGCCGGGCGGTGACCTGGAGGACGCGCGCGGAGCGAGCTGGAGCGTCGAGGGCGACCTTGATGCGCTCGACCTGAAGGTCTCGGGCGGGCGCGTTCGCAGCGACGACTACCCGGACGCGCTGGGCCGGCTGTGGCCGGCGCTGAACTGTCCGCGTGCGGGCGACCTCTTCGTCTCGGCGGCGCCCGGTCACGAGTTCGCCGACTGGGGCGGTCATGACCATCTCGGCGGTGGAAGTCACGGCTCGCTGCATCGGTGCGACTCGCTGGGGGTCCTGCTGATGGCCGGCATCGGCCCGCCGCCTGCCACCGAGCCCGAGCCCGAGCGCTGGTCGATTCGCGACGTGGCCCCGATCGTGATCGACCACTTCGGGCTGGCCCCGGCGTGACCCCGCACGCGCGCGTGCGGGCGGGCATGCGCCGCCGCCACAACTGGGTGCAGCTGCTGAAGTTCTGTGCTGTCGGAGGCTCGGGCTACGCGGTCAACCTCGCCGTCTTCGCGCTCTCGGTCGGGCCCGGCGGCGCGCATCATCTGATCGCGGCGACGATCGCGTTCGTCGTCGCGGTGACCAACAACTTCTGGTGGAACCGCAGCTGGACCTTCGGCGCACGCTCGGGTCACGCCGGGTTTCAGGGTGCTCGCTTCCTCGCGGTCAGCGTCGGCGCCTTCCTGTTCGGCGCCGCGGTGCTCGAGCTGTTGGTGACCGGGGCGGACGTGCCCGAGGTCGGCGCGCAGGCGCTGTCGATCATCGCCGCGACCCCGCTGAACTTCGTCGGGAACAAGATGTGGAGCTTCGGCCACTAGTACGGGCGCTGAGCCTCGCGCTCGCGGCCGTCCTCGCCGGGCTGCTGCTGCCGGCCGCGGCCGGGGCGCAGGAGCTCGAGCAGCCTGCGAGCGCCATGGTCGCCCCGCCGGGCTACCGCCTCTCGGCGCAGGAGGTCGTGAGCATCGCGGCGCGCGCGGGCAAGGTGGCGGCCGAACGGCCCGACCATCGGTCCTTCGAGCCGACCGCCTACACGCGCGGACCGGGCCGATGGCAGGTGAGCTGGTTCGACGACGGCGACGAGGTCGCCCAGGTGCGCGTCGACGATGCCAGCGGCGCGATCCTCGAGCAGTGGACCGGCGATCAGGTGGCCTGGACGATGGCACGCGGCTACGAGGGGGCGTTCGGGCGCAAGCTCAACGCTCCCTACGTGTGGATCCCGCTCTGCCTGCTGTTCCTGGCGCCCTTCCTCGACCCACGCAGACCTCTGCGCATGCTGCACCTCGACCTGCTGGTGCTGCTCGCCTTCGGCGTGTCGCACATATTCTTCAATCGCGGCGAGATCAGCGCCTCGGTGGCGCTGGTATATCCCGTGCTGGCGTACCTGCTCGGGCGCCTGCTGTGGGTCGGGCTGCGCCGGCGCACCTCGCAGGGGGGCACAGGCGAGCGGCGTGCCTCGCAGGGGGGCACAGGCGAGCGGCTGGTGCCGCTGGTGCCGCTCGTGTGGCTGACCGTCGCGCTGGTCTTCCTCGTCAGCTTCCGTGTCGTGCTGAACGTGGTCGATTCCAACGTGATCGACGTGGGCCTCGCGGGAGTGGTCGGCGCCGACCGCATCGCCGACGGCGACGAGCTCTACGGGCCCGGCTTCAGCGAGGACATCGAGCGTGGCGATACCTACGGACCGGTCGCCTACCTCGCCTACCTCCCCTTCGAGCAGCTGCTGCCCTGGAGTGGTGAGTGGGATGATCTCCCGGCGGCCCACGGGGCCGCGCTCGCCTTCGACCTCGCGACGCTGCTCGGGCTCGTGGTGCTCGGCCGGCGCCTGCGCTCGGGCCGCGAGGGCCGCGAGCTGGGGCTCGCGCTCGGGTACGCCTGGGCCACCTATCCGTACGCGCTGTTCGCGCTGCAGACCAACTCCAATGACGGCCTCGTCGCGCTGACCTGCGTGCTCGCCCTGCTCGCGCTGACCGTCACGCCGGCGCGACGGTCAGCGGCCGCCATCGCCCGCGCCACCGCTATCGCGCTCGCGGCGGGCACCAAGTTCGCCCCGCTCGCACTCGCGCCGCTGTTCGCGACCGCCTGTGCCCCCTTGGGGCGTGCCCGCACCCCCTTGCGCGGTGCGGCGCACGGGCGCGATCGCCCGCCGCGGTCGCGCGTGCGCGAGCTGGCGCCCTTCGTGGCGGCCCTCGCGTTGGCGCTCGCGCTGATCCTCCTGCCCTTCCTCCCCGACGGCGGCCCGCGCGAGCTCTATGACCGCACCCTCGGATACCAGGCGAGCAGGCCATCGCCGTTCAGCATCTGGGGGCAGGTCGAGGGTCTCGGCTGGCTCCAAACCGCCGTCCAGGCCGCCGCCGTCGCGCTGGCGCTCGCCGTGGCCGTGAGCCCCCGCCGCCGCGACGCCTTCCAGATCGCGGCGCTCGCGGGCGCGGTGCTGATCGCCGTCCAGCTCGGCGCGACGCACTGGTTCTACCTTTACATCGCGTGGTTCGCGCCGCTGGCGCTGGTGGCGCTGTTCGGGCCCTACCGCGGCGCCGAGTCGTCCGACAACCCGCCGCCGGCCGCCGATCCCGATGCCGCGACGGCCCACGAGCAGCGCCGCGAGCCGGTACCCGCGTGAGGGCGGCGGCGCTGCTGGTGCTCGCGCTCGGCTTCGGGCTCACGCTGCTGCCCGGGCCCTGGGGCGACGAGCAGGTAAGCGACCTGTTCGTCTACCGCACCTACGCCGGGCTGTTCCTCGACGGGACGCTGCCCTACCGCGGCATCGGGTTCGAGTATCCGCCGCTGGCCGCGCCGCTGCTCGCGTTGCCCGGCCTGGCGGGAACGGGGGAGGCCGGCTATCGGCTTGCGTTCGCGGCGCTGGCGTTCGTGCTGGCCGCCTCGGTGGTGGTGCTCTGCGGGGCGCTGGCGGCGCGCACCGGTGGCGATCGCCGCCGGGCGCTGCTCGCCGCGGCCGCCGCGCCGCTGCTGTGCGGCGCGATGCTGCGCACGCACTTCGACCTCGCGCCCGTCGCGCTGATCCTCGCGTCGCTGCTGGCGCTCTGCGCCGGCCGGCCGCGCGCCGGGCTCGCCGTGCTCGGGCTCGGCGTGATGACCAAGCTCTTCCCGCTCGTGATCGCGCCGGTGGCGCTCGGCTGGCTGCTCGCGCGCGGCCGGCGCCGTGCCGCGGCCGAGGGGGCTGGCGCACTTGTGGCGGTGCTCGCGGCGATCGCACTGGGCGCGATCGCGCTCTCGCCCGAGGGTGCAGCCGACGCGGTCGGCTACCACGTCGAGCGTCCGCCGCAGATCGAGAGCACCCCGGCGATCGCACTGCTCGGAGCCGACGCGCTCGGATTCGGCCGCGCCGAGGTCGTCGACAGCCACCGCTCCGACGGCGTCGAGCACCCCGCGGCCGGGATCGCCACCGCGGCGTCGAGCGCGTTACTGGTGGCCGTGCTGGCGCTGCTGGCAGGCGCAGTCGCGAGCCCGGGCCGGGGTCCGCCCGACGAACGCGCGCTGGTGCTCGCCGCGCTGGTCGCGACGGTCGCGTTCGCCGCGCTGGGCAAGGTGCTCTCCCCGCAGTACCTGATCTGGGCGGTCCCGCTCGCCGCGCTCGCGTTCGCGTGGCGGCTGCACGCGCTCGCGGCGCTGAGCACGACGGCGATCGTGCTGACGCTGGTCGAGTTCCCGTCGTACTACTTCGACGTCGTGGCACGCGAGCCCGCGGCGCTGGCGCTGGTCGGCGTGCGCGACGCGGTCCTGGTCGGCGTCGTCGCGGAGGGCTCGCGCGCGCTGCTGGCTATGCGAGGTCGGCCGGTGCCAGGATCTGCTCGATCGCCGTCGCGCGGCCGTCGGGCCCGGCCTCGACCAGCACCGCGTTGATCCACGGGTCCTCGGTCGAGGTGTCGAAGCGGACGTTGGTCATCGTCAGAAAACGCTCGAGCGCGAGCTCGCGCTTGACGCCGATGACCCCGCCGCGCGGGCCGGTCATGCCGACGTCGGTGCAGTAGGCGGTGCCGCCGGGGAGCACGCGTGCATCGGCGGTGGGCACATGGGTGTGGGTGCCCACGCACGCGGTCACGCGGCCGTCGAGGTGCCAGCCCATAGCGACCTTCTCGCTCGTCGCCTCGGCGTGCATGTCGACGAGCACGTGCGTCGTGCGCCCGCGCAGGTCCGACAGCGCCGCGTCGACCTCGGCGAACGGCGAGCGCGCGGCCGCGACGAACAGGGTGCCCGAGAGGTTGACCACGGCGAGTGCCATGCCGTCGCGCTCGAGCACCGTGACGCCGCGGCCGGGGCTCGCACGCGGGTAGTTGGCCGGGCGCACGATGCGCTGCTCGCGGTCGAGGAACGGGTAGACCTCCGTGTGGCGGAAGGCGTGGTTGCCCAGCGTCAACGCATCGACACCGAGGCCGAGCAGCTCGCGCGCGGTGCGCTCGGTGATCCCGACGCCGCCGGCGGCGTTCTCGCCGTTGACCACGACGAAGTCCGGCCGGTGGCGCTCGCGCAGGCCGGGCAGCAGCGCGGCAAGCGTGCGCCGGCCGAGCCCGCCCACGACGTCGCCGACAAACAGGAGCCTCATCGCGCGCAGTCTCTCACTGCGGGAGCGCTACCGTGCGCGCTGATGCCCGAGTCGAGCACGAGCCCGGCCCGGGCGCAAGTGGGCCCGGGTGCGGGCGCCGCCGTGCTCGAGGCGCGCGACCTGGTCAAGCGCTACGGCGACCGTGAGGCGCTGCGCGGCGTTTCGCTGCGGGCGGACCGGGGCGAGCTGGTCGCCGTCATCGGCCCCAACGGCGCCGGCAAGACGACGCTGCTCTCGATCCTCGCCGGCATCGCCCGCCCCGACTCGGGCAGCGTGAGCCTCGGACCAGCGCAGGTCGGCTGGGTGCCCCAGCAGGCGGCTGTCTACGGCAAGCTGACCGTGGCCGAGAACCTGCGGCTGTTCGCTCGCCTCGAGCGCGTGCGGGACCCCGAGCAGACGGTGCTGAGGATGCTCGAGCTGACCGGCCTCGGCGACCGCGCCGAGGAGCAGGTCGCCCACCTGTCGGGCGGCAACCGCCAGCGCGTGAACATCGCGATCGGCCTGCTCGGCGGACAGCCGGTGCTGCTGCTCGACGAGCCCAGCGCGGCGCTGGACCCGCGCCAGCGCGAGCGGGTGTGGGAGTTCGTGGGCAGCCTCGCGGCGGAGGGCACGGCGGTCGTCTACTCGACGCACAACGTCCAGGAGGCCGAGCGCCACGCACAGCGGGTCATCGTGCTCGCTGACGGCGAGCTGCTGTTCGAGGGCTCGCCGAGCCGGCTCGAGGACGCCGTCGAGCGCGAGGCCTCGGCGCGCGGAGACTTCGAGCAGTCGTTCGTCTGCTACCTGCGCCAGCGCGGCCACTAGACGGTGGCCGGTACCTCCAGGACGAGCCACTGATGCGCTGGCTGCTCCTCAAGGACCTGCAGATACTGCGCCGCTCGCCGTTGCTGGTGGCGCTGCTGGTGCTCTATCCGGTCGTGATCGCGACGCTGATCGGCTTCGCGCTCTCGCGCGGGCCCGACGAGCCCCAAGTCGCCTTCGTCAACGAGGTCCCCGAGTCGGCGAACGAGATCGAGCTCGGCGGCGAGCGCGTCGACGTCACCCGGCAGGCCGGGCCGCTGTTTCGCGCGATCGACCCCGTCCGCGTGGACAGCCGCGAGGAGGCGATCGCAAAGGTCCGCAGCGGAGACGTGCTCGGCGCGCTGGTGATTCCCGAGGATACGACCCAGAAGCTGCAGGCCGGCCTTGAGCCGGCGACGATCGAGGTCTTCTACAACGCCGAGGATCCCGTCAAGGCGGACTACGTGCGCGACACGATCAAGTCGCAGGTCTCCGACGCCAACCGCGCGCTGACGGGCAAGCTGTCGGAGGTCGCGCTCGGCTTCCTCGACCTGATCTCGACGGGCGGTCGGTACAGCTTCCTCGGTCGCGACTTCGACGTGCTCGGGCTCGAGCGCTCCGAGCAGATCCTCGCCGAGGCCCGGGCCGACCTCCCGCGTCGCTCTCCGGCGCGGGAGCAGGTCAAGCAGGTGATCGCCTTCGCGCGCCTCGCGCGCGAGAACCTCGATCTGTCCGACGACGTGCTGAGCTCGGTCGGTACGCCGATCCGCGTCGAGCAGACCGCGCTCGACGGCGGCGCGACCCCGCTGAGCTCCTTCGCGGTCTCGATCGCGGTGACCGTCTCGTTGATGTTCATCACGCTGCTGCTGGCCGCCGGGGTACTCGCGCTCGAGCGCGAGGAGAACGCGTTCATGCGCCTCGTGCGCGGCCTGGTGTCGCGCACCGGCCTGCTCGTCGAAAAGGCGGGGTTGGCGGCCGGCTGCTCGCTCGTGGTCTGCCTGGTGATGCTCGCCGGCCTGTCGCTGTTCGTTCAGCTGGACTGGAGTCGCCTCCCGCTGTGGCTCGCGGCGCTCGCCGCGGGCGCGCTGGCCTTCGCCGCGATGGGCCTGACGATCGGGACGCTCGCGCGCGAGGTGCGCGCGGCCTCGCTGCTGTGCGTGATGCTCTCGCTGCCGCTGGCCTTCCTCGCCCTCGTGCCCTCGGGAGCGGTGGCGCCCGGCCTCTTCGACGCGATCCGCGTGGTGTCCGCGCTGTTCCCGTTCAAGCCGGCGCTGGAGGCGCTCGACGCCGCGCTCAACGAGGGGTCGATCGCGATCCACCTGCTGCACCTGCTGGCGCTGTTTCTGGCGTTTGGCGGCGCGGCGCGGCTGTCGCTGCGGCGCTTCGCGGGGTGAGGCCCGGCGACACGCTGCCACACCACAAGGGTCGCGACTACGGCCCCGGCCTGCGAGCAGCAATCCTCAAGCAGGCTCGTGCGTCGGCGGCGGAGATCGAGGTCGCAGAGATGACGGTGGCTTCAGGCGGCGTAGAGCGCCGGGGCCGCATAGCGGCGCTGCCTAGCCGAGCAACTGCGCCGGGTCGGTGACGGGGCCACTTCCACCGCTTCCTCCTTCCCGCTGTACCGGAGCCTCCGCGACTGAGAGACGCAGAGATCTCCCGAACCTGACACGACTACGACGTGGCGCTTCCCGTTCCCGCCACTTGCACGGCGTAGACTGACTCGTTCGATGCCGTTCCCTGCCACACGGATGCGCCGGCTGCGCCGATCGGGGCTGCTGCGCGACATGGTGCGTGAGACCGAGTTGTCGGCCTCGCACCTGGCGCTGCCGATGTTCGTCGAGCTCGGCACCGACAGCCGCACTCCGATCGCCGCGATGCCCGGCGTCGACCGCCTCTCGATCTCGCACGCGGTAGAGGAGGCGGGCCGCGCGCACGCGCTCGGCGTTCCCGCCGTGCTGCTGTTCGGCATCCCCGCGGACAAGGACCTGCAGGGCTCGGGGGCCTACGACGACGAGGGTGTCGTCGCACTCGCGGTGCGGGCGATCAAGGACGCCCATCCCGAGCTCGTCGTGATGACCGACGTGTGCCTGTGTGGCTACACCTCGCACGGCCATTGCGGGGTCGTGCGTCCCGACGGTGACGTGGACAACGACATCACGCTCGAGCTGCTTGCCAAGACGGCGATCTGCCACGCCCGCGCCGGCGCCGATGCCGTCGCTCCGAGCGACATGATGGACGGCCGCGTTGGCGCGCTGCGCGCGCAGCTCGACGCCGAGGATCACAAGGACACCACGATCGTCGCCTACTCGGCGAAGTTCGCCTCCGCCTTCTACGGGCCGTTCCGCGAGGCCGCCGGCTCGGCGCCCGCCTTCGGCGACCGGCGGACCTACCAGCTGGATCCCGCCAACGGCGACGAGGCCGTGCGCGAGGCGCTGCTCGACGTCGAGGAGGGCGCCGACGTGGTGATGGTCAAGCCCGCGCTGGCCTACCTCGACGTGATCCGCCGCGTCAAGGACGAGGTCCGCGTCCCCGTCGCTGCCTATCACGTCAGCGGCGAGTACGCGATGCTCGAGGCCGCCGCCGCCAACGGCTGGATCGACCGCCGCGCGGCGGTGCTCGAGGCGCTGACCTCGATCAGGCGCGCCGGTGCCGACATCGTCTTCTCCTACCACGCACCGGAGGTCGCCGAATGGCTTCGCTGAGCCGCGCCGCCGCGGCGCTCCCCAAGGTCCGAGCGCGCAGGGAGGGGGCCGCGGTCGCCCTCGACGAGCTCGACAAGCGCCTGCTGAACCTGAT